>Ga0307505_10002920_pt1 | contig 11276 bp, 6 predicted proteins | sample 23_S_MG_FD_202183 | JGI IMG/M metagenome (GOLD analysis project Ga0307505, IMG submission 202183) | Soil microbial communities from Populus trichocarpa stands in riparian zone in the Pacific Northwest, United States - 23_S | ecosystem: Environmental > Terrestrial > Soil > Riparian zone > Trees...
GCCTACTACCGGAACATAGTGCGCTGCAACATGAACACGCGCCGCGGCCCCTGCCCCTGTTCCTGGCGCTCGTCCGCCATGCTGCCGAACGCGACCCGGACATGGGGCGCGCGGCATTAGTTGGCCTCGCGGCTTACGAGACTGCCAAGCGGGCGCCGCCACAGCGCCAGCGGCCAATCGCTTATCAGGTCGAGGGAGCGACCTTGCGCGACTGCGGCGGTAGCGGACCGCCGGCCGTGCTGATCCCGTCGCTGATCAATCCGCCGCATGTCATGGACCTGGATGACGAAGTGTCGCTCGGGTCGGCAGTTGCGGCGATGGGCCGGCGCGGGCTTCTGCTCGACTGGGGCCCGGCCAGCGCGCGCTCGGACTACAGCGTTGGCGGGCATGTCAGCGAATTACTGGTGCCGCTGCTTCGTCAACTCGGCGAACCCGCCGCCGTAATCGGCTATTGCCTTGGCGGGACAATGACCATCGCCGCCGCGAACCTGACCCCGGTGGAAAGCGTCGTCACGCTGGCAACCCCATGGGACTTTTCCCAATACCCGCAGGACGGCCGCGCCGGGCTGGCCCAATTGTGGAGCCATGCCAGGCTGACGGCAGAATCGCTCGGTGCCCTGCCGATGGAAGTGCTCCAATCCGCCTTCTGGTCGCTGGATCCCCAGCGGACAGTGGAGAAATTTGCAAAATTCGCGACGCTGGATCCCGAAAGCGCCAATGCCCGCCGCTTCGTCGCGCTCGAGGATTGGGCCAATGAGGGCGAACCCCTGCCCATCCCCGCCGCCCGCGAGCTGATCGAGGATTTTTTCGGGCTGAACCTGCCGGGCGACGGTCAATGGCTCGTCGGTAGCCAGTCCGTCAGAGACGGTTTATCCCTGCCGATGCTGCATTGCACAGCGAGCGGCGATCGAATCACCCCGTCCGCAACCGCGCCAGCCGACGCCGGAACCGTGCTCAGGCTTGAGTCTGGGCATGTCGGCATGATTGTCGGGTCGGCACGCGTCCGGCTCCATCAGGCGCTCGCCCGCTTCCTCGGACCCGCTTGCCGCTGACGGCTCGCATCGCTAAGTCGGCGCCCACGCACCCATAGCTCAGCTGGATAGAGCGCTGCCCTCCGAAGGCAGAGGCCAGAGGTTCGAATCCTCTTGGGTGCGCCATTTCGGCATATTGCCGCGGTGCCGATTCCTCGCCGAAATCTTGCTTCGCGGCCCGCGTCATAGTTAACAGAGGGTAAATACACACGTTTTCGAGTCGGGCGGAGGTTTGCCGCGTCGGCGTGCCACGCCGGTGCGGTTTTCATTCCCTTAATGGGGCTTGATGCGGCGGTCTGTGGTAAGAGACCGAACGCAACAGGGGGATTGGTTGTCGGGAACTGACATCTTCATCTCTTATAGCCGGGAGGATCGCGCCGCCGCGCGCTACTTCGCCGAATGCTTTGGCCAGGAAGGCTTTAGCGTTTGGTGGGATGCGGCCCTGCATTCGGGCGAGACCTTCGACGAGGTCATCGAGAAGGAGCTGAAGGCCGCCAAGGCGGTCGTCGTCCTGTGGTCGCCGCGCTCGGTTTCGTCCCGTTGGGTCCGCGCCGAAGCTACTCTCGCCGACCGCCGCAACAAGCTCGCCCCGGTCGTCATCGAGTCCTGCGACCGGCCGATTATCTTCGAACTGCATCACACGGTCGATCTGGCCGACTGGACGGGCGACACCACCGACCAGCGGTGGAAAGGCTTCGTCCACGACCTGCACCGGATCATAGAGCGAAATTCAGCGCCCGAAGCGCCGGCCGCCGCGCCGCCGGCGGACCGCTTCCGGTCGGACAGAATTTCGGGAAGCGGCGACAATCCGCGACGCAGAGCCCCGTCTGATTCCGTGTTCGGCGGCTCGCCTCGTCAGCCGGAAGTACGTCGGCCCGAGGCACGGCGGCCGGAAACACCGGCGCCGGAGCCAGCACAGCCCGAAGCTCGCGCCCCTCGCTCCCGCCACATGAACCCCGACGATTCACAGGCGACCCAATTTTACACCAAGCTCGACGGGGTAGACCTGTTTGCCACGGACCAGTTCCATTGCCTTGAAATCGCCGAGGAGGGTGGCACGGGCCAACATTTCGTGGTCAGCCCGGTCGGCCTGAAGATCGGCCGATCCGCGCCGGCCGATATTGTCCTCGCCGACCCCAGAATATCCCGGTCGCACTGTCTGGTCGAACTGGCTGGCGAAGAGCTGAAGGTCACCGATCTCAACTCCACCAACGGCACGTTCGTCGATGGCGAACGGGTCGAAGGCGAGGCGATGCTCGCGGTCGGTTCGCTCCTCCGGGTCGGCAACATCTGCTTCAGGCATGAGATCAGGACGCGGGCCGAGGTATGAGTAAGGAGAGGCCGAAGTGTTAAAAACGGCCTCGGAAGTCGGCCAGAATAGTGACCTGTCCCTGCTTCACCCGCCCCGGCCGCGCTTTGCGCTCAACATCGGCATAACCGGGCATCGGGCGTCGATCCTGCCGCCCGGAACCCTCGACCTGGTGCGGCCGCAACTGGACGAAGTTTTCCGCGAACTGCACGCGGCCGCCTTGCGAGTTCATGACGACGAAAGTGCGATCTTCTCATCGGAGGAGCCGATCCTCCGGTTGCATACGCCGCTGGCGTCCGGCGCCGATCAACTGGCGGCGATGAGCGCGCGCGACAGCAATTTCTTCATCCGCGCCTTGCTGCCCTTCGCACCGGCGGAATATGCGCACGATTTCACGGACAGCGCCGAGCGCGAGGAATATGACCGCCAGCTCGGCATGGCCGACGCGCTGTTCGCGCTCCCCGGCGACCGCAGCGAGAAAGACGAGGCCTATGTCGTCGTCGGCAAGGCCGTCATCGCTGCAGCGGACATCCTCATCGCCATTTGGGACGGCCGCGAGGGCAGCGGGCGCGGCGGCACGGCCCATGTCGTCGACCTCGCATTAGCCGGGTCGGTGCCGATCATTCACATCGAAATCAATCGCGAACATGGCCTGGTTGAGCGACCGCGGTTGCTGGTCGGCGGCGACGCCATCGAACCGATCGCCAAGCCGCTAAAATCCTCGGCCGATTATGTCGCTTTGCTGCGCGACACGCTGGCGCCGCACACGTCCGTCGAGCGCGAGCAGATCGCCGAATATTTCACGGAACGTGAGAAGCGTACGAACCTACGCTTCGAATATCCGCTCCTCCTCGCCGTCCTCGGAATCAAGAAGATCGGTCGATCTGCCTGGTGGCAGAGTTCCATCGACCAGGATCTCGAGTGGGAGTGGAACAACGTCGATGGGATGGGGCCCGGGGAAGCTTGGCGCTCCCTGGCGCTAGCCTATGGCTGGTCCAATTTCCTCGCCATTCGCTATGCGCAGCTGTTCCGCAGCGGCCACGTCACCAATTATTTCCTGTCCGCGCTGGCCGTCATCCTGGCATTGTTCGGTCTGCTTGCTCCCAGTGCGAAGATTTTCCTGGTTGTGGCCGAACTGATGACGATCGGACTGCTTTTCTACAACACCAGTGCGGGCACGAATGGCGAATGGCATCGCCGTTGGCTGCAATATCGGCATCTCGCGGAATCGCTGCGTCCGCTGGTCTACCTCAAGCGCAGTGGCCTGATCGGCAATGCCTTCCGGACCGATTTCGTCCACGGCACCGCGCATCGCGAAGCCGGCGCCGACTGGACCCGTTGGTACGCGGCCGCGATCTGGCGCGAGATGGAAGGGCCCTCGGGAATTGTCTCGCATGGCGAGGTCCGTGAGCTGGCAAAGGCGGTGATGGATGAGCAGATCGTCCCGCAAGCCAAGTATCACGAAGTCAACGCTCACCGGATGGAGAAGCTTGACCATCGGCTGCACGAGATCGGAAATTTTCTGATGGGAGGCGTGATTGCCGCCTGCGTTCTCTTCCTCGCTGCCTACATTCCCTTCGAATATTACGTGAAGAAGATGACCACTTCGTTCGTGTTCCTGACCGCGGGCCTCCCGGCAGTCGGCGCTGCGGTCTTCGGCATGCGCGGCCATGGCGAACATCTGCTTGCAGCCAGCCGGTCGGAAAACACCGCCCTGGCGCTGCAGCGCAACGCGGCGCGGCTCAAGCATGTTTTCCGGAATGATTTGCTGGCGATCGAGCTTGAGAAGACGGCCGCCATCATGCTCGCCGATCTCAATGAATGGACGGTATCCTACCGCGAACGTTCGCTCGAAATTCCTGCCTGACGGTTAGCCGTCAGCGCCTCACTCCGCGTTCGACTGCTTGACCAGGAAGGCCAGATAGGCGTTCGTCTTCCGCGCGTCCGCAATCATCCGATCGGCATCGCGGTCCGACGTCACGCCGCGGAACGAATCCTTCAAATTGACGAGGTAGCGATCGTAGTTCCGCGCCAGCTTGGCATTCTCCTTTTGCGCCGGCGTTCCGGTCTTCTCGAACCGAAGAACCTGCCGAGCCATGCTCCGCCCGCTATCGATGACCGAATTGAACTGCGATGTCTTGGCCGGCGATAGGCTCGTCGACGAACTATCCGGCTCGGGCTGCCTGGTCGGCGTCACCGTATCTGCGGGCGCTGCCGTATTTGTCGTCGCCCCTGGTAGCGTGCTCGCTGTCCGGTCGATCCCGAGGCGATAGGCGGAGGCCGCCGCTGCCGCGAAATTGCCCGATTGAGAAAGCGCCTCCGTAGCCGACGCCACCGATGCTGCCGGGTCGGCCGGGGTAGCTGCCGCTGCTGCCCTAAGCGCTCCGAGCGAGGCCCGGAGCCGTCCGGCAACTGCCTGGCGGTCGGCCGTTACGCCGCGCGCGGCGCTGGCTCGGTTAACATTAGCCCAGGGCACCGTGCCGGCAAGGCGCCGGGCTCGGCCTTCGGCATCACTTAGCAGCGCCTTGGCGAAATCCATGTTGGCGGTAATCGTCGCCTGCTTGATCTGGTTGGTGGCGTTGGTCGCCTGGGCGCCCGACAGCTCCTGCAATTGCTGGGCCTGAGCCGCGATTGCCTCGCTGGCTGCCAGCAAGCTGGTCACGGCGGTTTCCGGTGCGCCGACGTTGCGCCCCTGATCGGCGAGCGCCTTGACGGCTGGCGCCAGACTGGAAACGTCCTCGGTGACCGGCGGCGCGACAACGACATTGCCGCCAAGGTCCGGCAGCGGTTCCGATGTGCTGCCGCCCCCGCCGCCAAGCGTGGTCCAGCCGATCGCGACCGCGGCGAGCAAGGCGACGGCGCCGCCGCCGGCGATCATCAATTTGCGCTTGTCGGAAGGCGCGGCCACGGCGGCCGGGGCCTTGTCCTTGATGAGCGGCGGAGTCCGGTCGGGCTTGGCTTCTGTCGCCCCCGGCTCGGCTGCCTTGGCGGCTTCGGGTTCGGGCTCCTTGGCCGCCGCAGCGGCAGCCGCGCCTGCCGTTGCCGCGACAGCTACCGCTTCCTTGGCCGTCTTGGATTTCTTCCTGGCGCCGGTTTCGTGGCCCGCGCCCTTGAACTCGACCTGGCTGGGATCGGCGGGAACCTGCGTTTCAATAGGCTCGAACTTGCCTGCGTCCGTCGTCGGCGGAGCGACCGGGACGATATCGTCGGTCGCGACTTCGTGCGCGTAGAAGCGCGTCTTGTCTTCATCCTCGTCACCGCCGACCGTCGCGGCGCCATGTTCGTCGCCGAACTGGGCCAGCCATTCGGAAATCGACTGCGGCCGCTCGTTCGGCTTGATGGTCATCGCCGCATCGACTGCGGCGAGGAATTTCTTGCTGTAGCCAGGCCATTTGGTGTCGCTGAGCGGCTGGCCGAGGCCGGCATGAAGCCGCTCGAGCACTTCCGGCGGCTTCTCGCCGGTGATGCATTCGTAGAGCACCACGCCGAGCGCATAGACGTCGGTCCACGGCCCCTGCGGGTAGGTTTTCACATATTGTTCGATCGCCGCGTAGGGCGGCGTGTGAAACGTGACCTTGGTGCTGGTCGCCTCGGCCGCCTCGAACCGGGCCGAGCCGAAGTCGATCAGGACCGGCCGGCTGTCCTCTGTAATGAGAATGTTCGGCGGCTTGATGTCGCGGTGTAGGACGCCGACGCGGTGCGCCCGAGCCAGGCCCTCGGCGATCGGCTGGACGATGTTCCACAAGCTGCGCTCGTTGAATTTCTGCCCTTTTTTCAGCATCTTCGAAAGCGAGACGCCGTCCTCGAAGTCCATGACCATATAGGCCGTGCCGTGGATCTCGAAGAGGCTGCGGACGCTGACGATGTTGGGGTGGCGCGTCGGTGTCGACAGGTTCCAGAGAAGCTTGGCTTCCTCGACGAATTTCTTGAGGCCGAGCGCGTGCACTTCCTCCGCGTCGGAATCGATCGGGACGACCGTGTCCTCCGCATCCCGCTCGCTGATCGAGCTCGGGAAATATTCTTTGATGGCGACCAGTTCGTCGAAATAGATGCCGCGGCCCTTGTAGACGATGCCGAAGCCGCCCACGCCGAGCACCTCTTCCAACCGCCACTCGCGCAGCACAGTTCCGGACGGCAACGCCTTGTTGCTGTACGCCTTGGCTTCCTTGTTCATCGTTCGACTTATTCCCCCGGTCGAAGCGCCCGCAAAAAGGAAATCGCACGAACCTTGCTTAATTGCTAGTCTGATGCTCAACGGGACGAAGGGGGAACTGCTTGACATACGAGTGCGTCAGCCGGACCGACGTCGGTCTCAAGCGGAAGGTCAACGAGGATGCGGTCCTCGTCCGCACCGACCGGGGACTGTGGGCGGTCGCTGACGGCATGGGCGGGCATGAGGCGGGCGAAGTCGCCAGCGCCAAGGTCACCGAGGCCCTGCTGCACCTGCCCATCGTCTATCATCTCGACGAACTCGTCGAAGTGTCGATCGACGCGCTCCGGCAAGTCAACCGCGAGCTCATCACCCTTGCCCATTCGGACCATAGGCCGCGCACCATTGGCAGCACGGTTGTCGGCCTCGCCATTCGCGGCGAGGAATTCCGCTGCTTCTGGGCGGGCGACAGCCGCGCCTACCGGCTACGCGGCGACAGCATCAAGCAGCTCAGCCGTGATCACAGCCTGGTCCAGGAACTCGTGGCAGCAGGCATGCTCGATCCGGCGGAAGCAGAGGGCCATCCCGATTCCAACGTTATCACCCGCGCCGTCGGCGTCTCGGAGAATCTCAGGATCGATACGGTCAGCGGCGATGTCGCCAGCGGCGATATCTTCGTCCTAGGCAGCGATGGCCTGACGCGGCTGGTCGAGGATGACGAATTGTTTGACGAGCTGACCTCCAACCCGCCCGACGTCGCCGCCAACAACCTGCTCGACACCGTCCTGGCGCGCGGCGCGCCCGACAACGTGTCTTTTGTCATCGTCCGGATCAATTGAAGTCTCAGCCACTTTCGAGACACCGAATATTTTTCCAAAACGTAACCGATGACCGATCAATAACGTAATAGCATTTGTGGTCCGGCCGACGACCGGACAAGGATGATAAATGCTGATCGCTTTCCTCGCCTTCCTTGGCGGCATGCTGACCATCGTCAGCCCCTGCATCCTGCCTGTCCTGCCCTTCGTCTTCGCGCGGGCGGACAAGCCGTTCGTCCGCAGCACCCTGCCCCTGCTCGTCGGCATGGCCGTGACCTTTGCGCTGGTGGCGACGCTGGCCGCGGTCGGCGGCAGCTGGGCGGTGCGAGCCAACGAAGTCGGACGCTGGGTCGCCCTCGCCTTGCTCGGCCTGTTCGGCATCGCCCTCATCTTCCCGGCAATCTCGGACCGCCTGACCAGGCCGCTGGTCGCCTGGGGATCGCGGCTGACCGAACAGGCCGGAACGCCCGGCCGCCTCGGCGAGGTCGGTTCGTCCCTGCTCCTCGGAATTGCCACCGGCCTGCTGTGGGCGCCCTGCGCCGGCCCCATCCTGGGCATCATCTTCACGACCGCGGCGCTCAATGGCGCCAACGCCAGCACGACCTTGCTCCTGCTGGCCTATGCGCTCGGCGCGGCGAGCTCGCTGGCCGTCGCCATGCTGGCCGGCAAGCAGGTTTTCGCCCGGATGAAGCGCTCGATCGGCGCCAGCGAAGCAATTCGGAAGATTCTGGGAGTGGCGGTCCTGCTCGGCGTCACCGCCATCGCCCTCGGCCTCGACACCCGAATTCTCGCCAAATTGTCGAGCGCGCAGACGGCGAGCCTCGAAAGCGGCCTGGCCCGCAAGCTCGGGCTCGGATCGGCGGAGAGCAGCAAGGCCGATTTCTCCGCGCCGCTGCCGGTCGAGGGCGTCCTGCCGCCGTTCGATGGCCTCGGTCCCTGGCTGAACAGTCCGCCGCTGACCCGCGAGCAGCTGCGAGGCAAGGTCGTGCTGATCGACTTCTGGACCTATAGCTGCATCAACTGCATCCGCTCGATCCCCTATGTGAAAGCGTGGCATGAGCGCTATGCCCGCGACGGGCTGGTGGTGATCGGCGTCCACGCGCCTGAGTTCGCCTTCGAGCGCAACCCGGCCAATGTCCGCAAGGCGATCGCCGATCTCGGCATCCCCTATCCGGTCGCGCTCGACAACCAGTACGCCCTGTGGCGCGCACTGAAGAACAATTACTGGCCGGCGCATTATTTCATCGATGCCCAAGGCCGCGTCCGCTTTCACCATTTCGGCGAAGGCAATTACGAGAATAGCGAGAAGGTCATCCGCGCCCTGTTGATGGAAGCCGGCAAGCGTCCCGCCGCGCTGGGCGGCGCCGTCGCGCTCGAAGGCGCATCAGCGGCCGCGAAGCGAGAGACGCTCCACTCCCGAGAGACCTACCTGGGCTACCGCCGCGCCGACCGCTTCGTCTCGCCCGGCGGCCTGGCTCGCGATATTGTGAAAGACTATGCGCTGGCGCCGACGGCGCTCAACCAATGGGCCTTTGGCGGACAATGGCGGGCCGAGGGCGAACGCTCGGTAGCGGTAGCCGCCGGCACGCGCATCCGTATGCGCTTCCACGCCCGCGACCTGCATATGGTGCTGACCTCGACGACGGGACGCCCGGTCCGCTTTCGGGTGACGCTCGATGGGAAAACGCCGGGTGCAAACGCAGGGCTGGATATTGCCCAGGATGGCAGCGGCACCGTGCGCCAGGAGGGTTTCTACCAGCTCGTCCGCCAAAAGGGCGATGTGACCGAGCGTACCTTCGAGATCGAGTTCCTCGACCCCGGCGCCGCCGCCTTCACCTTCGCTTTCGGCTAGGCTTGCCGAGCAGCGTCCGATGTTCCACTTTCCCGTCCTGACGCCGGCGGGGGAACAGCATGACATCGGACAATGCGGCGCCAGCCACTCGCCGCCGTGACGCCCTGGTCATCGCCGCCTCGTCGCTAGGCACCGTATTCGAATGGTATGATTTCTACCTTTACGGGCTGCTCGCGGCGATCATCGCGGAGCAATTCTTTGCCGGCGCCAGCCCCTCCAGCGCCTTCATCTTCGCGCTCATCGCCTTTGCCGCCGGCTTTGCCGTCCGGCCGTTCGGCGCGCTCGTCTTCGGCCGCCTCGGCGATCTTGTCGGCCGCAAATATACTTTCCTGATCACGATGGGGCTGATGGGCCTGTCGACCTTCCTGGTCGGCCTGCTCCCGACCTACGCCAGCATCGGCATAGCCGCGCCGCTGCTGCTGCTGGCACTTCGCCTGGTCCAGGGGTTGGCGCTGGGCGGAGAATATGGCGGGGCGGCGACTTATGTCGCCGAGCACGCGCCCGACAATCGCCGCGGCCTCTACACCAGCTTCATCCAGACGACCGCGACGCTGGGCCTGTTCGCCGCTTTGCTGGTCGTCATCACCACGCGAACCATGTTGGGGGCCGAGGAATTCGCTGCCTGGGGCTGGCGCATCCCCTTCCTGCTGTCGGCGATCCTGCTCGCCATCTCGCTGTGGATCCGGATGCAGTTGGCCGAGAGCCCGGCCTTCGTTCGCATGAAAGAAGAGGGCACGCGCTCGACGGCGCCGATCCACGAGGCGTTCGGCCGCTGGAGCAATTTGAAGATCGTCCTGATCGCTCTGTTCGGCGCCGTCGCCGGCCAGGCGGTGGTCTGGTACGCGGGCCAGTTCTACGCGCTCTTCTTCCTCGAGCGCGTACTCAAGGTCGAAGCCGGCAGCGCCAATGTCATGTTGGCCATCGCGCTCGTTTTGGCGACGCCCTTCTTCATCGTCTTCGGCGCGCTGTCCGACCGCATCGGCCGCAAGCCGATTATCCTTGCCGGACTGCTGCTGGCGGCCGTTACCTATGTGCCCTTGTTCAAGGCGCTGACCTTCGCCGCCAATCCGGCGCTGGCCGAAGCGCAAGCGCGCGCGCCGGTCACCGTCCATTCCGATCCAAAGCTGTGCGCCTTCCAGTTCGACCCGATCGGCAAACAGACTTTCAACAATACCGGCTGCGACATCGCCAAATCGACCCTCGCCAAAGCAGGCGTGTCCTACACCAACGACTCCTCTGGATCCGGCGACATCACCATTGGCAGCCGGGCAATCAAGTCCGGCGACCTGACGACTTACGCAACGCGGATCAGCGCCGGATTGGCGGAAGCCGGCTATCCGGCCAAGGCCGACCCCGCCAAGGTCGACCGCGTCGCGACCATCGCCATCCTGTTCATTCTCGTCCTCTACGTGACGATGGTCTACGGCCCGATCGCGGCGTTGCTGGTCGAGCTGTTCCCGACCCGGATCCGCTACACGGCCATGTCCCTGCCCTATCATATCGGCAACGGCTGGTTCGGCGGCTTCCTGCCGGCCACCGCCTTCGCCATCGTCGCCGCCCGCGGCGGCATTTACGACGGGCTGATCTATCCGATCGCGGTGGCGGGTATCTGCTTCGTCATCGGCCTGCTCTTCCTCCCGGAAACGCGCGGCCGCTCGCTCGACTAGGTCGGCTTATCCGTCACGCCGGGGATTGGCGTAGCCGTATGCAGCGCCTCGACCACGTACAGCCGTTTTACCAGAACGTACGTGACGACCGCGAGCGGCGCGGCCAGGATCACCCCGAGCGTCCCGAAGATCATGCCGAAACCAAGCAGGGAAAAGAGCAGGATGACGCCCGGCAGGTCGACCGCATATTGCTGCACCAACGGCGTCAGCACATTGCCTTCGAACTGCTGCACGGCGAGGTAGAGGAGCAGCACATAGAAGGCCATGTCGGGGCTGACGGCCAGGGCCAGCAGCACGGCCGGAATCATCGCCAGAAGCGGACCGGCGAAGGGGATGAATTCGAGCAGGCCGGCGAGCAGCCCCAATGTCCCCGCCGAAGGCACGCCCAGCATCCACAGCCCGAACCCGGTCAGCAGGCCGACAACGACCATCGCCATCAGCTGGCCCTT
>Ga0307505_10002921_pt1 | contig 11272 bp, 8 predicted proteins | sample 23_S_MG_FD_202183 | JGI IMG/M metagenome (GOLD analysis project Ga0307505, IMG submission 202183) | Soil microbial communities from Populus trichocarpa stands in riparian zone in the Pacific Northwest, United States - 23_S | ecosystem: Environmental > Terrestrial > Soil > Riparian zone > Trees...
GGCCTATGTCCGGCCCTTGTTCTGCCGCGGCATCGGCCCGTTCCGCTGGGTGGCGCTCAGCGGCGACCCCGAGGACATCTACCGCACGGACCAGCGGGTGAAGGAGCTGATCCCCGACGATCCGCATTTGCACCGCTGGCTCGACATGGCGCGCGAGCGGATCGCCTTCCAGGGGCTGCCGGCGCGCATCTGCTGGGTCGGCCTCGGCCAGCGCCACCGCTTGGGCCTCGCCTTCAACGAGATGGTGCGAAATGGCGAAGTCTCAGCCCCGATCGTCATCGGCCGGGACCATCTCGACTCAGGGTCGGTTGCATCGCCCAACCGCGAGACGGAAAGCATGAAGGACGGCAGCGACGCGGTCAGCGACTGGCCGCTGCTCAACGCGCTGCTGAATACCGCGAGTGGGGCCACCTGGGTCTCGCTCCACCACGGCGGCGGCGTCGGCATGGGCTATTCGCAGCACGCCGGCATGGTCATCGTCGCCGACGGCACCGACGAAGCGGCGCGGCGGCTCGAACGAGTCCTCTGGAATGACCCGGCGACGGGCGTCATGCGCCATGCGGACGCGGGATACGAGGAAGCGATTGAGTGCGCGCGAGAGCAGGGACTCGATCTGCCGATGCTCGGGTGAGTTAGGCTACTGGTCCCAGACATTTCATGATACGCCTCCCGCCACCGAAGGGGGAGACGGGCGTGCCATATCGCAAAGCATATTGGTTCGTCCTGGCGCTGCTTCTCCTGACCTTCGTTGCTTTCTGGCCCACCTATTTGAGCGACCTACCAAACGCGAATCCGGCGCATCACTGGCATGCCGGGAGCTCGGTGCTGTGGACATTGCTTGCGGCCCTGCAGAGTTGGACCATCCATCACGATCGCTGGGCCCTGCACCGCACGGCCGGTCTCGCTGTCTTCGCTCTGTTCCCTTTTTTCATGGTCGCGGGGGCATGGGTGATCCACGTCGAGACGGTGACGCTCGGGGCAGGCCTGACCGATCCCGATAATCTCATTGCGGCCCAGTTTGGCTTCTTCGACCCGCTCGCCAATATCGGCTTCGCGATCCTGTTCTGGGGCGGGCTTCGCTATCGCTACAAAGTGCAGCTCCATGCTCGCTACATGCTGGGCACGGTGATGTTCGTCGTAGCGCCGGTGTTCTGGCGATTGCTCGAAAATTATGTTCCGATGTTCGGCGAGGAGGCCGTGCCATTCGACGTGCCTTTCGCCGTCGGCAACGTTGGGGCGTTGGCAATTGCTCTCGGCCTTTATTGGCAGGCCCCCAAGCACGGCCGGCCGTGGCTGCTGATCGCTGGCATCATTGCCGCGCAGACGATCCTGTTCGTAACGGTCGGCAAGCTGCCGGCCTGGGCGCCCATCTTCGCCAGCATCGGCAGCCTCAACCTCCCGATGCTGCTCGTTGCCACTGGCATTGCCGCTCTCGGCATCGCTTGGCACGGCTGGGTTGCGGGCGCACGCCCGCGCGCTGGGCAAATGGCGGTCGCGTGACGCTGGCCGGCATTCACCGAATCTCCTAGACGCGGGGCATGACGCTTTCGCTCGACCCGACCAACATCGGCCTCGCCGCTCTCCGTGAGCTTTGGCAGGGCGCCCCGGCCAAGCTTGACGATCGCGCCATGCAGCGTGTCGCCGAAGCCGCCGCCAGCGTCGGCCGCATCGTCGACAGTGGCGAAACCGTTTACGGCGTCAACACCGGCTTCGGGCTGCTCGCCAACACAGCTATCCCCGGCGATCGGCTGGCGGAGCTGCAGACCAACCTCATCCTGTCGCACAGCGCCGGCCTCGGCGAGCCGTTGCCGCGCCACGTCACGCGGCTGATGATTGTCCTCAAATTGCTAGGTCTCGGGCGCGGATATTCTGGCGTGCGGCCGATGGTCATCGACGCCCTCCAGGCCCTGCTCGACAAGGACGCCATGCCGGTCATTCCCAGCCAGGGCAGCGTCGGCGCGTCCGGCGACCTGGCGCCGCTTGCGCACCTGATCGCCGCCCTGATGGGGCACGGGAAGATTGACCTTGCCGGCACGGTCATGCCCGCCGTCGACGCTCTCAAGACGCTCGGCATGGAGCCGCTTCAGCTCGGCCCCAAGGAAGGCCTCGCCCTCATCAACGGCACCCAGGCTTCGACGGCCATTGCCCTCGATGCCTTGTTCGCCGCCGAGCGGGTGTTCGCCGCTGCCATCGCCGCCGGTGCTATGTCGATCGATGCGCTCAAGGGCAGCACCAAGCCGTTCGACCCGCGCATCTCGGCGCTGCGCGGCCAGCCGGGGCAGGTCCGCGTTGCAGCCGCCATCGCCGATTATCTCGACGGCAGCTCTATCCTCGCCAGCCACGGCCGTTGCGGCAAGGTGCAGGACCCCTACAGCTTCCGCTGCCAGCCGCAGGTGATGGGCGCGAGCCTCGACCTGCTCGCCAACGCCGCGCGCACTTTGACCATCGAAGCCGCCGCAGTGACGGATAACCCCATCGTCTTCCCCGACGACGACACCGCCATTTCCGGCGGCAATTTTCATGCCCAGCCGGTCGCCTTCGCCGCCGACATCATCGCCATGGCCTTGTGCGAAGTCGGCTCCATCTCGGAGCGCCGCACCGCCGTCCTCATCGACCCGAAGATGAGCGGTCTGCCCGCCTTCCTGACCGACGACCCCGGCATCAATTCCGGGCTGATGATCCCCCAGGTCACCGCCGCTGCCCTGGTCAGCGAGAACAAGAGCCTGGCATTCCCCGCCAGCGTCGATTCCGTCCCGACCAGCGCCGGGCAGGAGGACCATGTCAGCATGGCGCCAATCGCCGCGCTCAAGGCCGCCCGCATCGCCCGCAACGCCGGCGGAATCGTCGCCGTCGAGCTGATCGCCGCCGCGCAAGGGGTCGACCATCACGCGCCGCTCAAGACTTCGGCGAAGCTGCAGCATGTGCACGCCAAGGTGCGCGGCAATTCGTCCTACTTCACCGCGGACCGCTATTGGGCGGACGAGATGGCGGCGTTGCAGTCGGCGGTGCTGGCCGGCGAATTCGGAACGTTCGAAGCGGAGTAATTATTCCGGCAGTGGCTGGTCGTACTTGCTCCACACTTGCGAGCTGCAAATCACGCGCGCAACGCAGCCGGAAACCTTGAGCTGGTCGGGTCCGATCAATTGCAGCTTCGCCGTTGCGCGCATGTTGCGGTCGGGGATGAAGATCCGGCCTTGCCAGCGGCCCGGCTGCTTCTCCTCGAGGTCGGTCAGCAGCTGCGTGCCGACCAGTTGGTCGGTGCCCTTGCGCGCGTCCTGCTTCGCTTTGTCGCTGGCCCAGGCGACCGTCCCGCACCAGGCATCGCCGCAGGGCGCGACGTCGATGATGCTGTTGCCGCCCGGGCTCCGCCAGCGGCCTTCGATCTCGGCGGCGCCAAGCGGGCTGGCCGCCGCTAACAAGCTGATCGCTGCAAATACGCGCATGCCGACTCCTTCGCCCCGGTCGCTTCTTAGAGGAGGTTGCGGCGCTAATGGAAATCCCGGCTTTTGGGGATGACGTCGACGTCGCGCGGGTGGCGCGCGGGCAAGGGTGCGAACGACCCCGGCGCGTCGCCGGGCGCAAGCGGCGGGTCCATGAAGCCGTCGCTCAAATGGCGAAGCATCGGCGTTCCATCCTCCAGCTTGCGGACGACGACGTGGATGATGTCCTCGTCTCTTTGGATGATGCCGTCGACGACCATCAGCCGCGCGCCCATGACTATCCGCCGCTGCGCCTCGAACACGTCCGGCCAGACGACCAGATTGGCGATCCCCGTCTCGTCCTCCAGCGTGATGAAGCAGACGCCCTTGGCCGATCCCGGCCGCTGGCGGATCAGCACCAGGCCGGCCAACCGCACGCGCTTGCCGTCGCGAAGGCCGCCGAGTTGATCGGCGGTGATGAAGCTCTTGGCGGCATAATGCCCACGCAGGAATTGCATCGGATGGGCTTTCAGCGACAGCCGCACCGTCTGGTAATCGGAGACCACATGCTCCGATAACGGCATCGCGGGCAGATCAGCCGTCTCTATTTCCTCGCCTTCGTCGCGCGCCTCGGCGGCGGTGAACAAGGGCAGGTCCAGCGCCGGCTTCAATGCCCGCGAATCCCACAAGGCGGCGCGCCGGTCGAGATGGATCGAGCGGAAGGCGTCGGCCTCCGCCAGCCGCTCGATGGCATGCACCGGCAGGCCGCCGCGGCTGCGCAATTCCTCGACCGAGGCATAAGGCCGCCGCCGCCGCGTCACCAGCCGGTCGCCCGCCTCGCGGTGGAAGCCCTCGACTTGCCTGAGGCCGAGGCGCAACGCCCCATCCTCCAACGTGCAATCCCAGTTGCTGTGGTTGACGTCCACCGCCCGCACCTCGACCCCATGCTCGCGCGCATCGCGGACGATCTGCGCCGGCGCGTAGAAGCCCATCGGCTGGCTGTTGAGCAGCGCGCAGGCGAAGGCCGCCGGATATTTCCATTTGAGCCAGCTCGATACGAAGACGAGGTGGGCGAAGCTGGCCGCATGGCTCTCGGGGAAGCCATATTCGCCGAAGCCCTTGATCTGGTCGAAGCAGCGCTGGGCGAAGTCGGGGTCGTAGCCGCGCTTGACCATCCGCCCGACCATCTTGTCCTGCAACAGCTCGATATTCCCCTTGGAGCGGAATGTCGCCATCGCCTTCCTCAGCTGGTTCGCCTCCTCGGAACTGAACTTCGCCGCCTCGAGCGCGATCTTCATCGCCTGCTCCTGGAAGATCGGCACGCCCAGGGTCCGTCCGAGGATCCGCTCGAGCTCGTCAGGCTCGCCATACGCCGGGTCCGGGCAGGGGAAGGTCAACGGCTCCTTGCCCTGCCGGCGCTTCAGATAGGGGTGCACCATGTCGCCCTGGATCGGCCCCGGACGAACGATCGCCACCTCGATCACCAGGTCGTAGAAGCAGCGCGGCTTCAGCCTCGGCAGCATGTTCATCTGCGCCCGGCTCTCGACCTGGAAAACACCGAGCGAATCCCCCTTGCACAGCATGTCGTAGACGCCGGCCTCATCGCGCGGCACGCTCGCCAGTTCCCAGCGCTCCCCAAGGTGCGCGGCAATCAAATCGAACGCCTTGCGGATGCAGGTCAGCATGCCCAGCGCCAGCACGTCGATCTTGAGGATGCCCAGTTCCTCGATGTCGTCCTTGTCCCATTCGATGAAAGTGCGGTCGGGCATGGCGCCGTTGCCGACCGGCACCGTCTCGATCAGCGGCCGTTCGGTGAGGATGAAGCCGCCGACATGCTGCGACAAATGCCGCGGCATGCCGATCATCTGGCGGGCAATGGCCAGCACGCGGCGGAGGTACGGGTCGCCGAAGTCGAGCCCGGCCTCCGCAACCCGCGCCTCGGCGATCTCCACCTCCATGCTGCCCCAGTGGGTCGAGGCGATGGCCGCGGTGACGTCCTCGCTTAAGCCCATCGCCTTGCCGACCTCGCGGATCGCCGAGCGCGGGCGGTAATGGATGACGGTGGCGGCGATGCCGGCGCGCTCCCGGCCGTACTTCTGGTAGATGTGCTGGATCACCTCCTCGCGCCGTTCATGCTCGAAATCGACGTCGATGTCGGGCGGCTCTTTGCGCTCTTCGGAGATGAAACGCTCGAACAGCAAGTCGCTGGTTGCCGCGTCGACCGCGGTGATGCCGAGCGCGTAGCAGACGGCGCTGTTCGCCGCGCTCCCACGCCCCTGGCAGAGGATCGGCGGATCGAGGCTCCGCGCGAAGGCGACGATGTCGTGGACGGTGAGGAAATAACGCGCGAAATCGAGCTTCTCGATCAGCGCCAGCTCATGGCGCAATTGCCCCAGCACCTTGTCCGGAACGCCCTCCGGCCAGCGCCCTTTCGCCCCTTCCCAGGTCAGCTGCTCGAGATAGTCCTGCGGCGTGCGGCCCTCGGGCACGCTCTCGCGCGGATATTCGTAGCGCAGCTCGTCGAGCGAGAAACGGATGGCATCGGCGAACTCGCGCGTCGCGGCGATCGCATGCGGCCAGCGGGCGAACAGCCGCGCCATCTCTTCCGGCGATTTCAGGTGCCGCTCGGCGTTGGCATGCAGCAGGAAGCCGGCTTCGCGGATCGTCGTCTTTTCGCGGATGCAGGTCATGACGTCCTGCAGCGGGCGCTTGTCGGGCGCGTGATAATGAACGTCGTTGGTGGCAAGGATGGTGGCGCCGACGCCGCGCGCCAAGCGGTCCAGTCGCTCGATCCGCGCCAGGTCGTCGCCGCGATAGAGGTGTGCCGCGGCGACATAAGCCAGCGAGGGTAGCGCCTGCTTCAGCCGCGGTAGCTCGGCGGCGAAGGCGTCCAGATCCTCGCCCGGCCAGGCGATGAAGGCGATGCCGTCCGAATGCTCCGCGACCTCCGCCAGCGACAAATCGCACTCGCCCTTGCCGGACCGCATCTTGCCCAGGCTCAGCAGCCGCGACAGCCGCCCATAGCCGTCGCGGTCGACGGGGTAAGCGAGCAGGCTGGGTGCATCGACGAGGTCCAGCCGGCAGCCGATCAACGGCCGCATCAATGCGCCCTTGGCGGCGCTGTGCATCCGCACGACGCCGGCGAGCGTGTTCCGGTCGGCGACACCGATCGCGTCGAATCCCAGGGTCTGGGCCTGCATTGCCAGCTCGATCGCGTCCGACGCGCCGCGCAGGAACGAAAAGGGCGTCGTCACGCCCAGCTCGACGAACGCCGCCGGCGGGTTGGGTCCGGCGCCCTCCAGCACCAGACGCTTGCGCGAGAAACCGCTATATTCGGGCATCAGCCGAGCGCTCTTTTAGAAAGAATGTTCATCCGAACAGGCCGTGGAGGTACCATTGCGGCGCGCCGCCGCGGCCGTCGCCGATGACTCCGTCGCGGTAGATCCAGTAGCGGCGCCCGGCATCGTCCTCGACCCGGTAATAGTCGCGCAGCCGCGCCGACGACCGCTCGCGCCACCACTCCGGGGCGATCCGTTCGGGTCCCTCGACCCGGGCGATGTCATGCACCGCGCGACGCCACACGAACCGCCGCGGCAGCCCTTCGGGGGTGGCATAGACCACCGCGATCGCCTCCGGCCGGTCGAGGAGGTGGTGGGGACGAGGAGCGCAGGATGTCCGGGGGACATCCGAGCACCGGAGTGAATCAGCAACAGCACTCACCCACGCCACCGCCCGCTCCGGCACATGGCTCTCTTGCCGAACCGGCCGCCGCACCCGTTCCGGCCCCAGCCTGACGCTCAGCCGGTCGACCAGCTTCGCCACTTCGCCATCGCCGTCCGGCTCCTCGACCAGACTTTCCTGCGCCGCCCCCAAAGGCTCGCACCAGCTGGCGGTCAGCACGAAAGCGTCGAACCCAAATCCGGGGTCGAGCTCCGCCGCCTTGTCGTTCAGCAGCCGGTGGAGGTGGGCCGGCTCGCGGCTGGGGATGGCGGTGGCGACGCCGGTGCCGGCAAGGCTGCCGTCGACACGGTAACCGGCGAGGTGCAGCCGCCGGGCGCCCAGCTTGCGCTCCTCCAGCTGGGCGGCAAGCTCGGGCACCAGCCGCTCGAGCGCCTGGCCAGCGGCTTCGGGATGCAACGCCGGCTCGGCCAGCCGGGCGACGGCGCGCGGCGGCGGTTCGGGCGGCGCCGCGGTCAGCGGCTCGTCCTTGCGGCCCAGCGCCCGGTCGAGCGCGTGCAACGGATTGTCCTTCTCGCGGAACCGCCGCTGCAGGCTCTTGCGCGGCACGCCGGCCAGCTGGCCGATGGTCTTTAACCCCAGCCGCTCGAGGATCTGCACCGACCGCGCATCGAGCCGCAAAGCGGCGACGGGCAAAGGGGCAAGCCTCTCCGCCAATTCATCTTGGGCGACGATTGCCGGATGGAAACGCCCAAGCGCCCAGGCCGCCGCCGCCGTCGGCGCGATCGCCACCCGGGCGGTGAGGCCCATCGCCGCAAACCGCCGCTCGATGTCCGCCACCAGCTTTTCCTCGCCGCCGAACAGATGGGCGACGCCGCTGACGTCGAGCCGCATCCCGTCGTCGCCATCGACCTCGACCAAGGGCGACCATCGCCCCGCCCAGCGCGCCAGCCGCTTCAGCAAGGCCGCATCGCCCGCCGGGTCGGCCGGCTCGGCGATCAGGCCTGGTTCGAGCGTTCGGGCGTCGGTCAGGCGCATGCCCGGCCGTGCCCCGCCCGCCGCGGCGGCCTCGCTGACGGCGTGGATCATTTGCCCGTGCGCTGCTTCGACGACGAGCGCGACGGCACTGTCAGGCCCGGCGCCGCTCGCCTTGCGCCAGCGCTCGATCGCCAGGTTCGGCAAGGCGATGGAAGCGATCCGCTTCATGAACGACGCTCCATCGTCCCGGCGGAAGGCCGCGCGCCCTGAACAATTCGGTATCCCAGGCCGGCGCTCCCGGCGCCTTGAAATCCAGCGGGTTGGGCAGCGACGGACCACTGGCGATGCGCCAGCGCATCCGCGCCCCGCTCAAGTTCGCCGCGCCATTCATCCGCACCAGCCAGCACGGCACCTGCCGCCGCTCGGCCGCCACTGCCAGCCGCCGCGTCGCGGTGAAGTCGAGCACCGCCGGGTCGCCCCAGATTTCGCCGATGACGGCGCTCAGGGCCGGGCATCTGAGGCCCTCCTCCATCGCCCACAAGGCGTCGCGGGCATCGCGCGCCTCGACATGGATGATCTCGATTGCGCCCAGCCCGGCCGGATGCACCCGCCCGCTCTCCAAAATCGCCATCCGCTCCTGCACCCACAGCAGCGGCTTGGCCGGGTCGATCTGCGGCAGCAGGAAGCCGGCCCAGCCCCCATCGCGCGGACTCGTCGCGAACAGTTCGGACAGAATCGGTTCGGATTGTGCAGGCAGCTTCCAGTTCCCCTGCGCAGGCAGGGGCCCAGACGCGCGCAGCGCTCCGACGGCTTCGCCGGACTGGGCTCCTGCCTTCGCAGGAGTACAAATTTCAGCCGCGCGGCTTCCGCCGCCGGCGACCAGGGAAAGTTCTGCAGCCACACGACTCGCAACGCTTTTGTTCTACTTTTGTTCTAATCCCGCGAGTCAGCAGGCAGAGTCAATGCAGCGACTCGGCAAAGCGCATTTCTTGGCGGCGCAGCGACCTCTGACCTTATGGAGCTTTCGACCCAATGCTGCCGCCATAGAATTGAGTTAGCGAGTCGCTCCGATCACCATCTCTCTCTCGATAATCTCGAACCCTGCGTCGCCCTTCTGAAGCGAAATGGCGATCATTCCGCCTGCTTTTTCACGTACCAAAACAATAAATTTTTGCTGGGCAGGCAATTCGTGAACGCATTGGATGGCCGCAGAACCTATCCCGGCGTTGACACGTAAGAACGTAACTAAATCGGGTGGCGGAGAAACGACCCGGGAACTTGTCTCCTCCGTCGTCCAACGATCAAAACAAGGGGTAGCAACGGGCCTAGTCGCTACGCAGCCAAAGAGCGAAATGAGCGTAATGACAAAAACGATTTTCGGGACTGCATGCATGCCGAGAGGCGTCACGGCCCCCCGCCGAAAGCCATCCGAAACCCTCACGAAGCCACCACCCGCGCCGCCGTCTGTGGGGTCACTTCGCCCTCCGGATGCAGCTCGGGCGGCTGGCCTTCCATCTCGGTCAGGAAGATGCGGATCTCGCTGACGACGCGGCTCAGCGCCGGCCGATAGACGGCAAAACCCGTGTGATGCGTGTCGATCTCCACTGCCTTGTCGACCTCGTGCGCCAGGCCGCGCGCGGCGCCGGGCGCGACGATGCCGTCGCGGCGGCCCCACAAAGCCAGGGTCGGCACCGGCGGCTTGCCGGGAATGTAGGGGAAGGGCGGCTTGTTGACGTCGTGCCCGGCGACCCTTTCGTAGAGCTCGCGGACGTTGGTGTTGGTCTTGAGGTCGCCGGAAAAGGGCGAGGCGAGGGTGACGACGGCGCGCACCCGGTCCGGGCAGCGGTGCGCCAGCTGCCGGGCGAACATGCCGCCGAGGCTCCAGCCGACGACCAGCACCCCGCGCGGGTCGTGGAGGTCCTTCAGCCGCTTGCACAGCAGGTCGATGGTATTCTTCTTGGCGCCGGTGTTGAGGCCGAGCAGCCACGGGTGGACGCGCCAGCCGGCCCGCGCCAGCGCCCGGCGCACTTCCATCGTCGTCCGGTCGGTGCCGAGGAAGCCGGGGATGACCAGAGCCGGCGGCCCGCCTTCCGGCCCGCGCGGGCCAAGCGGCCCGAGCCCGGACAGCAGCCGCGGCAAATGCCACGCGACTTCGCGGATCCGGCCCCAGCCAGACGGCGCCAGGCTGTCCGGGTCGATCGCGCGCTCGGCGGCCGTGGCCGCGGCGCGGACGGAAGCGCGTGGCAGCTTCATGGCGTCAAAATGGGGTCTTTTCGCGAACGGAACAAGAATCCGCGCGGGCTTAGGGCTGCTTTTTCAGGAAGCTGTCGATTTCGCGCACCACCTGCCGGGTCGCATGCTTCGAGATGGCGAAGGCCATGTGGGCGGCATCCACTTCCACCACCTCGTCCCGCTCGCCGTCCAGCCCGTAAGCGGCCCTCGGGGCGACGATGCCGTCCTTGCGCGACCAGATGGCCAAAGTCGGCACCGGCGGCTTGTCGGTGATGCGCGGGATCGGCGTGTCGTCGACCTTGTGGCCGGCGACCCACTCGTAGAGGTGCCACACATTGTTCTGGTGCAGGTCGCCGGAGAAAGGCGAGCCCAGGGTCACGACGGCCCGCACCTTGTCCGTGCAATGCCGGGCAAGCTCGCGCGCGTAAATGCCGCCGAGGCTCCAGCCGACCACCAGCACTTTCTCCTTGGCGCCCATCGCGTCGATGCAGGCCTCGAGCCGGTGCAATGTGTCGGCCTTGACGCCCAGGTTCCAGCCCAGGCCCCAGCCATGCACCCGCCAGCCGGCCGCCGCCATCGCCCGGCGCAATTGCATCGTCGTGCGGTCGTTGGCGAGGAAGCCGGGGATGACGAGCGCCGGCGGGCCATCCTTGGGTCCCCGCGGTCCCAGGTCGCCGAACCCGCGCGCCGCCCGCGCCAGTAGGAAACCCGCCTCGCGCAGCCGCATCCAGCCGGGCGGCGGCCGGTCGTCGCCGGTGAAGCGGTACTTCGTCACCGCTCATCCTGAGTAGGGACTGAGTAAGCGAAGCGCATCGAAGACCCGTATCGAAGGACCGTCCTTCGATACGCGGCCTTCGGCAAGCTCAGTCCGCTACTCAGGACGAGCGGGGACGTCACAGGTACTCGCCGCCCATCAACGCCTGCAGCGCCTTCGGCAAACGCACGCGGCCGTCCTCGGTCTGGTG
>Ga0307505_10002922_pt1 | contig 11264 bp, 14 predicted proteins | sample 23_S_MG_FD_202183 | JGI IMG/M metagenome (GOLD analysis project Ga0307505, IMG submission 202183) | Soil microbial communities from Populus trichocarpa stands in riparian zone in the Pacific Northwest, United States - 23_S | ecosystem: Environmental > Terrestrial > Soil > Riparian zone > Trees...
TTCGTCTCGCGATGCTGGATTTCGGCTTCGAATGCCCACCGCCCGCGGCGGGACGCCGCAGGGCCAGCCGGCGGGACGCCGGCGCTCCTCGGCTCGATAGAGCGACACAAAATGTCCCAACTCCAGTGCCGCCGTAGGCGGCCTAAGAAGATAGCACCCGGCTTCAGCCGGGTGAATCGTGGGAGCCAAGAGTCAGCGCGCGTAGCGTGCGACAGCGGCGCTGCGAAGGTGTTGTTCACTCGGCCATCTTCTTGATGAACTTGGCGTCGATTCCGTGGATGCGCATGGAGATCAGCTTGTCGACCGGCACCTTCACGTAGCCGGCCTCTTCGAGCTCCTGAATGAACTCCGGCGTGACGCGGTGGATGCGCATCGACACCAGTTGGTCGGCGGTCAGCTTGTCGTAGCCGAGCTTGCGCATCTGCGCGATGAGCTCGGCGGTGACGCGGTGGATGCGGAAGGAGACGAGGTCGTCGTGATCGAGGTTGCCGTAGCCAAGACGGCGCATCTCCTCGGCGAAGGCGGGCGTGGCTCCATGGATGCGGCTGGATTGCAGCTCATCGAGGGACAGGTCCCATCCCGCGGCGCGCATCTCTCTCACGTATGCGGGGGTGACCTTGTGGATGCGTGAGGCCACGAGCTCGTCGTGGCTGATGTCGCGAAAGCCCAGGGAGCGCATCTCCCGGATGTACTCGGGGGTGATGTCGAAGATGCGCATGCTCAGGTAGTCCTCGAGAGCCACGCGGTATCCCTCGGCGATCATGGTCTTGATGAACGCGGTGGAGACGTCGTGCAGGGCAAGAGTGAAGAGAGAGTCCTCGTCAGTTCCCTGATCCCTCTTGTGTTTCCGGCCGAGGGAGAATTCGATCCCCAGGCCGCGAACCGCGTCGATGTAGCCGCGGTTCGAAGCGAACGTGAACTGGCCCGCTCCTTTGCCGTTGCGGAAGGTTCCTTCGTACGTGATCGTGCCGGCCTCACGGCGCATGGCGAAATTTACGGGCGTCATCGTGGCTGCGCCGATCTGCGCGGCGGTCAAGCCGGAGAACGAAGTCACGGGCATGGCGGAGCCGTTCTGGTGCATGCGGCCCCGGGTGATGTTCATGTACAGGCGGCCGGGCTTCTTCTCGTCGAGTGCGGCCGTCCAGGCACCCTCGATATCAGCAAGAACCGGCACGGCTGCGAACAGGCACACTACGAGCGTCAGAGCAGCAAAGCTTTTCATTGATTTCTCCTGGAAGCCGGCGCGGCCGGCGGCGCTGGTTGGCAGCCTTGGGCACGTGCGGTCGCCCCAAGGCCAGTGTTTCCCCGGAGACGCAGGAGTGCTCCGGGAGGAGCACTCCTGCCCGGGCGGTCAGTTCTTCTTGCGGTACTGCTCCATGTCGCTGATGAAGTCTTCGTCGACTCCGACCGCGGCCAGGCGCGAGAGCTCGCGGACGGTCAGGTTCGCGTAGCCCGCTTTGGCGAGACGCTTCACGAACTCGGCGGTGACGCCGACGGCGCGCAGGTTGGAGGCTTCTTTGGCGGACTCGATCTTGACGCCCGCGGCACGCAGCTCGCGCACCCACTCGGAGGTGACACCCACGGCGCGCAGGCTGCTGGCGTCGCGCGCGGTCTTGATCTCGAAGCCGGCCGCGCGCATCTCTTTGACGTACTCCGGCGTCACGCCGACAGCGCGCAGGTTGCTGGCGTCGCGTGCGGTCTTGATCTCGAAGCCGGCGGTGCGCATCTGCTGGACGTACTCAGGTGTGACTCCGACAGCGCGCAGGCTGCTGGCATCGCGTGCGGTCTTGATCTCGAAGCCGGCCGCGCGCATCTTTTTCACGTACTCAGGCGTCACGCCGACGGCACGGAGGCTCGAGGCCTCGTTTGCGGATTTCACGTCGAAGCCGGCCGCGCGCATGTCGCGGAGAAACTCGGTCGTGACACCCACGGCGCCGAGGTTCCGGACCTGACGGAGTGTCAGGCCGGGGAAGTGCTCGCGCATGGTGTTGACGTAAGACGGCGTGACTCCCGAGGCGCGCAGCGCGATCAGCTCATCGACGGAGAGTTTGCCGCCGGCGCCGAGCTCGCGATCACCCTCGCCGCCATTGTCATGTTCGAAGTCGAAGTCGAAGTCGTGATCCCTGCCGCGGGCTTCCATCATCGCGGCCAACGCGGGAGGCGCGAATGCAACCGGAGGCACGGACGGGGTGGGCGTCACCGAGGGAGTGGGTGCGATTGCCGCGACCGGCCAGGCCCGCGGGCTCGGATAGGGTGCCGGCGCCGGAGGCGCGATGGCCGCCATGGGCCATGCCGGAGAGCGAGGAGCCCGCGGAGCTTCCGGCGTCTCGATCGACTCGAGGTCGATCAGGTCAGGATCGATGTCCGCCAGGGCCGCAGCCATTTCCATCTCGTGGTCGGAGTCGGGAGTGGCCTCGATCTCTTCGACGATCGGATCGACCTCGGCCGGCTCGACCACTTCCACGCTCGCGGTGGCAGGCTCCGCCTTCGCGGGCTTGGCGTCGTCCCGCTGTGCAAGCGCGGGGAGCGAAGGAATGGCGACGGCGAGCACGACGATCGAGAGCATGGCCACCGCCGCGGCCCATCGCGGGCTGGACGAGGTGCCTTCGGGACTGCCGGCGGCGATCCGGCGGATGCGGTCGAGCAACGATCCTCCGTTCGCGGCCACCACGAGGGACGGGGCGTTCGCGCGGAGCTCCTCCAGACGAGTGAGGGCGCGGGCGTATTGGATCGGGTTGCCGCACACGGCCACGGCCAGATCGTCGCAGCAGTTCTCACGCTCGATGCGCACGCGGCGCGACATCCACCACACGGCCGGGTGATAGAACATCAGCGTCTCGGCCACGGCCTGGAGCAGATTGGCGAGGAAGTCATGGCGGCGGATGTGCGCCAGCTCGTGAGCGAGAACCATTTCTATCTGCGAGGGCGTGAGTCCGGTGAGGGTGCTGGCCGGGAGGAGGATGATCGGCCGGAGCGTGCCGATGACCGAAGGCACTTCCACCGCCGCGGACTGGAGCAGTGTCACCGCGCGGGTCAGGCCCATGGAATTGGAGAGGCGCGCGGCGATGGTCTGCCACGCCGCTTCGGCGGGCTGCGCACCGCGATGCGCGAGCCGGCGTGCCGTCCTCCAGCTCACCAGCAAACGCGCGGAGAGGAAGACCACGCCCGCCAGCCAGAGGGCCACGATGGATGGAAAGGCGTTCCTGGCCGCCGACGCGGCTGCGAGCGTCCGGTCGCGCAGACCCTCCGCCGCGGTCTCGGCCAGCAGCACCGGGATCTGCGCGAGGGAGATCTGCACGGTCTCTTGTGTGGAGGATGCGTCGATGGCGATCGGCGCCGCCGCCGGATCGTAGGCGCGGACGGCGGTGGCCACGAACATCGCGAAGACGAGAAACAGTGCCCCGCACGACACGACGTAGCGGGCGTTGGCGGTCTGCCTCGACATCAGGGCGAGCACCGCCGCGAGAATGCCGGCGACGATGGTGGCTTGCCAGAGAAGGTGCAGCAGGGCCCAGCCGATGGCCTGCGCGAGAGGTCCCGTGAGTAACTCCATGGCGTTCATTTCGCTTCTTCCTCCATGCGGTCGAGCAGGTGGCGGATGGCGGTCAGTTCTTCCGCCGAGGCTTTGGATGCGGAGAGGGCCTGCATGACCAGATTGGCGGGCGAGCCGCCGAAAGCCCGGTCGATCAGATCACCCAGGAGCTGCGTCTGGGTGCGCTGCTGACTGAGCGTCGTCGAGTAGACATGCGCGCGCTGGGACTCGTCGCGCACGACCAGACGCTTGTCGGTCATGATCTGGAGGAGCTTGAGGATGGTGGTGTAGCCGCTGTCGTGAGTGCGGCTGAGGGAGTCGTGGACTTCGCGAACGGTGCTCGGTCCGCGCTCCCAGAGAACCCGCAGGATTGCGAGCTCGGCATCGGTGGGTCGGGGTGTCGGTTTGTCGGCCATTCCTTCTGCCTCCGTTGTGTGTACGGGAGGTTTATACGAAAGGTTTCGTAACGTGTCAACGAAAACTTTCGTAGATGGGGACGTGGACGGTGTATGGCGCAGGCTTCCCCCGACAGCCCAACGATGCATTGGCCTGTCATGCCTCGCTCGACGCTTCCAAGAAACTCCCAGTGTTTGCAGGGTCAAAGCGCACACTCATCGGAGGCTGCCTCGCCCCCCTCATCCGGCCGTTGGCCACCTTCTCCCCCCAAGAAGCCGGGGGGAGAAGACTCTCGATTGAACACTCTCGCGAGGATCCACTCCTACTTGCGATGCGCACACACCGAGAGCCTTCTCCCCTCCGCAGAGGGGAGAAGGTGCCGAAGGCGGATGAGGGGTCGCTCTCGTGGCTGACACGCAGCCTTCTGTTTCTTTCTCTCAGGCGCGCCGCGCGCGGCGTCGGGCGGCTCGGGATGACAGCCACTGGAATCTGAGCAGCGTGCGAAGAAACCCGAAGCCAGTCGTCCACAACGTCCACTCAGTCCACCGAGACACCGTCGGGCATGACGAATGAGGCTCGCGCGAGCTCCGAGCCAAGCACGGTGGGCGAGTAGTAGCGTTGCAGGATCGGACCGAAGAGGTCTTCGTTCGCGGTGGCAAAGGCGTCGAACGTGGAGGCGGGACTCTGACGCATGCGCTCGTGGATCAGGAACAGGTAGGCCCAGGTGATGGTCTCGTGGTACTTGCCCGCGGCGCCGAGGCTGGCGGCGTATCGTTGGATGCCCGTGGAGTAGCGGTTCAATGCCTCCAGCAGCGATCCTTCGCGAAGGTAGAGCCACGCCAGCCGCACGTGCGCGCGGTGAGAGAACTCGGCCGGTGGGAGCGAGCACTCTTCGAAGGCGGCGATGAAGTCACGATCGTGCACGCGTTTTCCTGGCCTCGGTCAAACGATGGCTGGCGGAAGAGTCGAGGGTCAGGCCGTACACCTTTCTCAGTTCCGCGATCTTCTGGAGCGACTCCTTGCCGAACGGCGTCTTGCCGTCGAAGGCATGGAGGACGATGCCCTCCAGGAGGTCGCCCAGGCTCAGGTCGTGATACTCGGCCAGTCCCTTGAGCACTTTCACGACGCGCTTCTCCATGCGCACGCCGGTCTGGATGCGCTCCACGGGGATGGGCTCTTTGCTGGACATGGGTACGATGGTACATATGTACCTGTTTACCGTCAAGTGACTGCTGTTCGCTGTTGGCTGTCAGCTCTTAGCCCGCATTTCTCACAGCCCTTCGTCGCGAGACAGCCGAGAGTGGCTTGGATGCGAGTCGAACGGCGATTTCGCGACGAAGGCATAGTTGACACTATGTTGAGGAGCGAAATCGTCGTTCGGCGAAGCAGACAGGCCGCTATCGGCTGTCGTAGCAGAAGGGCTGTGAGAAATGCGGGTTAGCTGTCAGGAGACCCCCATCCGGCCGAGAACGGCGTGGCAGGTCGCTCTCCCAGAACAGAGCGCGCCCTCGCAGACACCGGATGGGCGGCGGTCTCCTGACAGCTAACAGCCACCAGCTAAGAGCTGAAGATGCCGATCTCCTCGTCCTTCTCCCGCCAGAGTTGCTCGACCCATTCCTTGAAGCGATCGCGGGCGGGGCCGGGCTCGGTGATGGCGGCGTCGACGAATTGCCGGGGCACCTCGAGGGTGCGGCAGTGGACGCGGATCCAGGGGACGCGGTTGGTGACGAAGTCCCAGACGGTGAGGTCCTGGCTGGGATAGATGACGGTCACGTCGAGGATGGCGTCCAGTTGTTCGCCGAGGGAGGCCAGGACGAAGCCGACGCCCCCGATGCGCGGGCGGAGCAGATGGCGGTAAGGCGAGGCCTGCTCTTCGTGCTTGTCGCGCGTGAAGCGCGTGCCTTCGACGTAGTTGAGGACCGAGACGGGGAAGTACTGATAGCGCTTGCAGGCACGGCGAGTCGTTTCGAGATCGCGGCCGCGCTTCTCCGGATGCTGCGCGAGGTACTCGGCCGAATAGCGCCGCATGAAAGGGAACTCCAGCGCCCAGGCGGCCTGGCCGGCGATGGGCATCCACGCCAGGCTCTGCTTGAGGAAGAAACGGATGAACGGCGCGCGGCCGGTGAAGACGCGGAAGGCGGCGAAGATGTCCGTCCAGGAGATGTGATTGCTGATGATCAGGTAGTGGGCGTCGTTGCGCAGGTCGTCTACGCCCTCCACCCGCCACTGCGTCGAGAGCAGCGTGTCGAAGATCAGGTCATTGCCCCGAACCCAGCGAGCCGCCAGCCAGGTGAGCGCGAAGATCAACGGACGTTTTCCGCGCCCGAAGGTCAACAGCTTGACCACACCGCCCAGAAGGATGAGCGTTCCCCAGAGCATCAGATTCAAGATCAGGAGAGGGATGATCAGCGCGGCACGCAACACGGTGCGCAGTGTGAGGGCATTCCTCTCAATTGGAAAGATCCCGGGGAGGCGTTGCGGGTTGCGGGTTGCGAGTGAGACTGTGAGCCAATGCACCTATGACACTCTTGGGGGGCGCTGAATCTCGCCGGGTGGAAGTGGTCATGAGCTCAGACAACCAACAATCAGGAACCGTACCGTGCTACCGGATCTGAAAGACGACCCCCGCTTCACTGCGGCGCTCGAGTACTTCGCATCCTCTGACTGGATGGAGGCCAGTGACGCGTTCGAGGAGCTGTTCTTCGAGTCCGTGCGCGACGAGCTCCCGCTCGTGCGAGCCATGCTGCAGGTCAGCACGGGGATGCACCACATCTCCCGGCGCCAGCGGCGTCCGGCCATCGAGCGGCTCGAGGAGGGACTCCGTGCCCTGGACGCCGTTACGCACAACCACGGCGTCGATCTTTCTCGCGTCCGCGAGATCGCCGAGGACGCGCTCCGGTCTCTGCGATCGTGAACGCCGTGCGATCAGCGGCGGATGGCGCGGACGACGCCGATGACCGCGAGGGCGCCGAGGAAGGCGAACGTGCCGGCGCGCCAATCGAGCTCGCTCCAGCCTCCGAAGTCCAGGGCGGTGGCCACCACTCCCTGCAGCAGGGCCACCACGATCGCTACCATGAGCTCCACCAGCCAGCTCCCGCGAGGGCCGGGAATGACTCTCGCAACGAGGAACGCGGAGACGCCTGCGAAGAGCCACATGCCGATGCCCACGGCGCGATTATCGCCCGGTGCCGGTTGAGTTTGCATGGATCTCGCAAGGTGAGCGCCTCGAGGAGATGTCCCCATGCTGGAATCGACACAAAACAGCGGCAGAGGCTCCAACAGCAAGATCCTCGCGATCGAGGACGACCCCGAGGTGTTGGCGCTCTACAAGTCGTACTTGCAGAAACGCGGCTACGACGTCGTCTCGGCCACCGGGGCGGTCGAAGGGATGAGTCTCCTGGCGGCGAACCCAGACACGAAGCTGATCCTGCTGGATCTGAACCTGCCCGGCATGAGCGGCGAGGAGTGGATCGAGTGGTACGCGCAGCAAGGCCAGCAGACGCCCGTGGTCGTGGCCTCCGGCAAGGGCGACATCCTGACCATCACCAAAGGCAACAACCGCACCGCGGCACTCACCAAGCCGTTTCATATGGAAGAGCTGCAGGAACTGATCGAAGTGCTCCTGGCGGATAACTGGCACGATCAGGTGTCGGCCGACAAGAAGCTGCACTGACTCGGTTGTCGGTTGTCGGTTGGCGGTTCCTTGCAGGGTGCAAGTCGGTGTCCAGTAGGTTGGGTTGTCAGTTGTCGGTTCTCGGTTCGGGGTAATCCTTCCGTGGCGCGACTGAGTGCAGACAACCGATCACCGACAACTGACAACCCGTCCACTGGACACTCGTTTCCGGGGAACCCCACGGAGCCCGCACAGTAGAAAGCATTGGCCTCGGAGCTGCCGCATGTGCCCAAGGCTATGCCAACCAGCGCCGCCGGTCGTACCGGCGCGCTGCCGGTCGTACCGGCCGGCTAGCCGTCGTTGCCGATGGCTTCGACGGGGCAGTTGTCCATGGCGTCCTTCGAGAGCAGCTCTTCCTCGGGCGTTTCCGGCTGTTTGAACACGAACGAGAACGATTCGTTGTCGTTGCGCGTGAAATTTGCTGGAGAGGTCTCGCGGCACAGGTCGCAGTCGATGCACTGCGAATCCACGTAATATCGGCCAGGCGGTTGACCGGGCACTTTGTCGTTCGGATCTGCCATTCGTCAGCGCAGCAAACCAGGAGGTTGTATGAAAAGATTTCTTCTTTCTCTGAGCAGCATCGCCATCGCAACATTTGCTCTCGCCCAGGGTGCACCCCCACCGCATGGTCCCATCGAGGCGGTCACCGTCAGCGGAACGGGCCGGACCTCGGTGACGCCGGACCGTTTCAGCTTCACGGTCGGCGTGCAGACCGTGTCTCCCACCGTGGAGGCCGCCGTGGCCGAGAACAACAAGCGCGTGGCGTCCGTGATCGCGGCACTCAAAAAGGCCGGAGCCCAGGACAAGGACATCCAGACGTCCCAGTTCAGCATCTATCCCCAGCAGACCTACCAGGAAGGCAAGCTGCCGCTGATCGTCGGATACCAGGTCTCGAACAACGTCACGTTCCGCAGCGACAAAGTCGCCGAAGCGGGACGTCTCCTGGGCATCGCCGTCAGCGCGGGCGTGAACAATTCGTCGGGCATCAACTTCGAGGTCTCCGATCCCTCGCGAGGCCGCGATCAGGGATTGCGCGCCGCGTTCGACGACGCACGCGCGAAGGCAGCGCTGCTTGCACAGGCGGCCGGCCGCACGTTGGGCCGGGCCGTGATGATCAGCGAGGGCGTGCAGAGCGCACCGCCGCCCATGCCGTTTCAGCGAGGGATGGCCATGGAGGCGAAGCTCGAATCTTCGGATGTCCCCATCGAGGCAGGCACGCAGCAGGTCACGTACACCGTCACGGTGAGCTTCGAGCTGCGTTGAGAATTCCATCGTTTTCCGGCTCTTGTCCGGCACCTCCCTTGCACTTTCCGAACGTGTGAAAGGAGGAGCAAATGAATCGCGAGAAAGATCGCGTCAACCAGCAGACCCAACCCAAGGACACAGGCGAAGTGAAGCGCACTGACCTCGGGCAGAAGGAACGCGAGTGGAACGGCGGTACCGGAGCGGACCTCAGTCGGAAGACGGGCCATCCGGAGTATCTCGACGAACAAGGAGGAATGATGAAGAACCAGAACGACAGGAAAGACAGCGACCTCAGGAACACGAACCTCGGCGATGAGCCGGGCCGCAACACCGGCTCGGACAGTTTCGGATCGACCGGTGGCCGCCGTCCAGGCAGCATGGAGAGTGAGTCGGACATTTCCCGTGAGGAGAAGAGTCCGGGACGCACCGGCTCGGTCGGCAATCCCGAGGGGCGTCACTAGCCGGGCCGGCACGACCGGCAGCGCTGGTTGGCCTAGCCTTGGGCACGTGCGGTCGCTCCGAGGCCACGTCAGCCGCGCAGGCTTTTGAACAGCATCCAGGCAGTCGGGAAGGGCGGGCGCGAGCCCGCCCTTCTCATTGGTGCGCGAGGCGCATACAACCTGTCATCCTGAGCGGGTGGCGGGTGGGTGCGAAGGATCTCGTGCGAAGAACGACGAAGGTGCGACCACGAGAATCGCGGTCTCGTGCAACCTGCGCGGGTTTCGCTTACCGCAGGAGATCCTTCGCGCCCACCCGCCACCCGCTCAGGATGACAGGCTGGAAGAGCCGCAGATTTCTGCACACATTCTCAGGATGTCAGATTGCGCACTCTGCTTTTGTTATGATCGCGCGCTTCCATGTCCGAGATCACCGTCACTCCCGCGCGCGCCGAGGACTTGCAGCCCATCAAGGATTTGCTCATCGCGAGCGGTTTGCCCACGGCGGGAGTCGAGGATCACTGGAAGACGTTTCTCATCGCGCGCGACGGCGAGGCGCTGGTTGCGTGCGGAGGCGCGGAGGCGTATCAGTTCGCCGCCTTGATCCGTTCGGTGGCGGTGCTGCCGGAGTATCGCAGTCACGGGATTGGCCGGCGCATCGTCCGGCAACTCCTGGACCGGCTCGCGTCCCGTGGGCTCCGCGAGTTTTACCTTCTGACGACGACGGCCGAGGACTACTTCCGCCGGCGGGGCTTCAAGACCATCGACCGCGATGAGGTGCATCCACAATTGCTCTCCTCGCGCGAGTTTCAGGACGCCTGCCCCGCGAGCGCGGTCTGCATGAGACTGGTCATGCTCGCCTGACGTCTCATCCCTATGAAAGTCTTCGACGCACACATCCACATCCAGCCCTGGGAGATGATCAAGCCGGAAGTGCTGGCGATGGTCGACGACGCGTCTCACGCGGGAGCGAAGGACGTGCTCGACTCCCCGGAGAAGTTGCTGCGGTATCTCGACCTGGAAGGAGTGGAGCGGGCCTGCTGCATCAACTACGTCTCGCCGGACGTGATGGGCTTCACGCGGGCGGTCAATGACTGGATCGCGAACTTCACGAGGCAGCACCGCGACCGGCTGGTGCCCGTCGGCTCCGTGAATCCCTTGCACGAGCTGAACGTCCGCGACGAGATCCGCCGCGTGCTCGATCTCGGCATCGGGATGATCAAAATCCACCCGCCGCACCAGCTCTTCTCGCCGAATGCCTACCGCGGCGAGCTGTGGCAACTCTCCGAGATCTATCGCGAGTGCGAAGAACGCGGCGTGCCGGTGATGTTCCACACCGGAACGTCGATCTTCCCCCGGGCCCGCAACGTCTTCGCCGACCCGATGCCCATCGACGACGTGGCCATCGACTTCCCGCGGCTGAAGATCATCCTCGCGCACGCCGGACGTCCGCTCTACGGCGAAACGGCGTTCTTCCTGCTCCGCCGTCATCCCAACGTCCACATCGACATCTCCGGCATCCCACCCAAAGCCCTGCTCCGCTTCGTCCCCCGCCTGGCGGACATCGCGGACAAAGTCCTCTGGGGCACCGACTGGCCCTCCCCGGGAGTGGTCTCGATGAAGAAGAACGTCGCCGATTTCCGTGCCCTCGGCCTCGGCGAAGAGGTGGAGCGGAAAGTACTCTGGGACAACGCCGTGCGCTTGTTCTCTTAGCTTTTTCCCACCGGGGAACGATCACCACAGAGACACAGAGGCACTGAGAGAGCTGCACCCGACAACTGAAACGTCGATGGCAACTGTGGAGCGGTGGGGCTTTAGCCCACCGGGCGCTCGCGATGAGTGCGCCGAAGCCGTGTGACGCACTCGGGACACTTGTGCCGAAAGGCGCGTGCAGCGTGCTAGCCCGCATTTCTCACAGCCCTTCTGCTACGACAGCCGATAGCGGCCTGCCTGCTTCGCCGAACGACGATTTCGCTCCTCA
>Ga0307505_10002923_pt1 | contig 11257 bp, 11 predicted proteins | sample 23_S_MG_FD_202183 | JGI IMG/M metagenome (GOLD analysis project Ga0307505, IMG submission 202183) | Soil microbial communities from Populus trichocarpa stands in riparian zone in the Pacific Northwest, United States - 23_S | ecosystem: Environmental > Terrestrial > Soil > Riparian zone > Trees...
CGTGTCCTCGCTGCGCTGCGGGCCGCCCCACACCCGGCGCTTGTCTCCTTGACGGCACCCGGCCGCGGGCTCCCTTTCGTCGCGGGCGATGAACTCAGGAAAGACGGTGGCAACGAGGCTGGCCCAGGTCTTTGCGCCGATCCCACCGGAAGTCCAAGACGGGCTCCGAATCTAGGAATCCGGTGGGGTTTCGATCAGCAACCTTCATTGGAGAACGCACATGCAACTTGCATCGCGCTTCGCTTCCCGCTCCCCCGTGCTGCGCTCGGAACATCCGCTGTCGGATGACCAGATTCGTCGCGTAGCCCCGTCCATCTACGCCGAGGACAAGCACGACAGCCGCTCGGAACGCTACAGCTACATTCCCACCGCCGCCGTGCTGACCAAGCTGCGCGCGGAAGGCTTCCAGCCCTTCATGGTCTGCCAGACGCGCGTGCGCGATGCAGGCAAGCGCGAACACACCAAGCACCTGCTGCGGCTGCGGCACGCGAGCCAGATCAACGGCCGCGAGGCCAACGAAATCATCTTGCTGAACGCGCATGACGGCAGCAGCAGCTACCGGATGCTCGCCGGCATGTTCCGTTTCGTCTGCCACAACGGCCTTGTTTGCGGCGACACCGTGGCGGACGTGCGCGTGCCCCACAAAGGCGACGTGACCGGCCACGTCATCGAGGGCGCTTATGAAGTGCTGCACAGCTTCGAGCGCGCGCAGGAATCTCGCGAGGCCATGCAGGCTGTGACGCTGAACGACGGCGAGGCCGAAGTGTTCGCACGCGCCGCGATCGCGCTCAAGTACGACGACCCAGACAAGCCCGCGCCGATCACCGAACGGCAGGTACTAGCTTCGCGCCGCTTCGACGACAACCGCCCTGACCTGTGGAGCGTGTTCAACCGCACGCAGGAAAACCTTGTGAAAGGTGGCCTGCACGCCCGCACCAGCAACGGTCGCCGTCAGCACACGCGCCCCGTGCAGAGCATCGACCAGAACCTGCGACTGAACCGCGCCCTGTGGCTGCTCGCCGATGGCCTGCGCCAGTTGAAAGCCGCTTGAACCCCCACGCGGAGGGGCGCGCAGCCCCTCCGTTTCTTCCGCTGTTGTTTTTCTCACCGATAGGAGTCACATCATGAAATCCGTGACCCAAGACACCACCCCCGCCGCGCTGGAAGTGGCCGATCCGACCAAGAACCTGATCCTCGTGCCGCTATCGCAGTTGCGCCCGTCCCGGCGCAACGTGCGCAAGACGAAACCCAAGCTGTCCATCCCGGAACTGGCCGCGAGCATTCAGCGTGTCGGCCTGCTGCAAAACCTCATCGTCAGCGAGCCCGAGGAAGGCGAGCACTACGAAGTCGAGGCCGGCGGCCGACGCCTCGCCGCGTTGAAGTTGCTGGCAAAGAAGAAGCGCATCGCCGCAGACTATGAAGTGCCGTGCCTGCTGGTGGCCGATGCGTCAGCCCGCACCGTCAGCCTGACCGAGAACGTGCAGCGCGAGGCAACGCACGCGGCAGACCAGTTCGAGGCGTTCGCCGCACTGGTGGAGGAAGGCCGGCCCATCGAGGATATTGCCGCCGACTTCAGCGTGACGCCGCTGGTGGTGCAGCGCCGGCTCAAACTCGCCAACGTCTCGCCGCGCTTGCTGGCCGACTATCGCAGCGACCGCACCGACGCGGTGACGCTCGAGCAGTTGATGGCTCTTGCCATTTCCGACGACCACGAGGCGCAGGAGGCTGCATTTTATGGTGCGCCGGAATGGCAGCGCAGCCCGTCCGCGCTGCGCGAGCGGTTGACCGCGCGCGAGATCGCGGCGAGCGATCCGCTTGCGCGATTCGTTGGAGTGGACGTCTACATGGCGGCCGGTGGCGGCACCGTCCGCGACCTGTTCGCCGACGAGGACAGCATTTATCTCAACGATGCCGCGCTGCTGCAACGCTTGGCGCAGGAGAAACTGGTAGCGATCGCCGAGGAAGTCCGCGCCGAAGGCTGGGCTTGGGTGGAGGCCGTCACACACCTTACCCATGCCGACCGGCAGGCGTTCCGCGATGCGCCCCAACAGCAGCGCGAGCCGAACGGCCGCGAGGCGCGTCGTATCGCATCGCTGCAAGGCTGCATCGAAAAGCTCGACGCCGCGCTGGAAGAAGCCAACGAGTCCGAGGACGAGGAAAAGGTCGAGACGTTGGGCGCGCAGCAGGAACGGTTGGCCGAAGAACTGGCAGCGGTGCAGGCGGGCCTACTCAGCTACTCCCCGGACGTGCGCGCCGTAGCCGGTGCAATCATCACGCTCGACCGCGAAGGCGGCGTGGTGATTCATCGCGGGCTGCTACGCGAGGCGGAAGCCAGGGCGTTGCGCACGCTGGAACGGCTGCGCAACGGGCAGTCGGATACGGATGGCGCGAATGACAACGAGGACGAGAATGCCGAGACGCCCAAAGCTGCGAACCTGTCCGACCGGCTGGCACAGCGGTTGAGCGCGCATCGCACGGCGGCCTTGCAGATCGAAGTGGCGCGTCATCCGCAGGCCGCGCTCGCGGCACTGGTGCACGGGATGGTGCAGAAGGCGCTGCAGGACGGTTACGCACCCTCGCTGCCGCTCGGTGTGCGCCTGACCGTGCAGAGTCGGCTGGACGTGCCAGCCCCGGACTGGCCGGAGTCACCCGCTGCCGTTGCGCTGCGCGAAGTGCAACAGCAGTGGAGTAACCGTTTGCCGCAAGACGAGGCCGAACTGTTCGCGGTACTGCTGGCGCTGTCGCAGGACGACCTCGTGCGGCTGCTCGCCGTATGCGTGGCGTCCACGGTGGACGTGGTGACACCGCGCGCGACGCAGGCCGCGCCCGGCATGGAGCTGGCGCAGGCGGTCGGGCTCGACATGGCCGCATGGTGGAAGCCGACCGCCGAGAGCTATTTCCGGCATGTTCCGAAGGCCGCGATTCTGGAAGCGGTCGGACATTTCGCGCCGGAACACGTCATCCGGCTGGCGAAGCTCAAGAAGACCGACATCGTGAGCGAGGCCGAGCGACTGACCGCTGGCACCGGCTGGATGCCGGCCGTGTTTGCCGCCGCCGCGGCGGCGGTCAATGCCGCCGCGGCCAGCAGCTCGCCAGCCGCCGAAGGCGAGACGCAGGGCGAGGCTCACGCGCTGGCCGCGTGAGGTAACGGCACGGCCCCGGTGCATCGCACCGGGGCCGTGTACTGACGCAAAAAATCCGGGCGCGGCACGTCTGCCGCGCCCGGCTTCAACGACCGAAGAAGACCCGCCGCGTCGGCGGTGCGCTGGCGCGCGCTGCACTTCGCCGCGCTAGGTTGTGCGTGCGCGTGCCGTCCCCGACGCTGGCGATCCTCGTTCGCACGTCACGAAGGACGGATCACCGACACGCCGCCCGGCCTTGCAATGCATCTTCCACTCTGCGCCGTCGTCTCACTGCTGCCAGTCGCGGCAGGGACGTTCTCGCTTGTCGTTGCCGACTCTGCCTTGCCCGCGTCAGCGAGCGAGCCGGTGCAGCCGTCTTGCGGTGTAGCCGAGTTGACCACGATCCCCTTTCGGGATTGGTCGGCCCCTGCGTCCTTGGCTTGTCGTGAATCCTGGCGGGGGCGCGGCTACGCCTCGGGCTTCATGGCCGCAACCGTCCGGCGCAAACAATTTCCCCTGCGCTGCGCGCATTCCTCGCGCAGCAAATTCTTTGCGCCTCCCGGTCCTCCACTGCGTTTCAGCCGCAAGCGGTGCGACCCGCCCGTCCCCCGCCTGACGGATCACAACAAGGACGCGATGGTCGCGACCTTGGTTAACCCGAAAGGAGAAATCATCATGGCCAACATCGGCACCTTCACCGCCCAGAACGACGGCTTCACCGGCACGGTCCGCACCCTGACGCTCAACGTCAAGGTCAAGTTCGTCCCCAACGGCAAAGGCAGCGAGAGCGCCCCCGACTTCCGCATCCAGGCGGCTGGTGGCTACGACATCGGCGCGGCGTGGAAGAAAGTCAGTCAGGCCGACCGGCCTTACCTGTCGGTGACGCTCGACGATCCTTCGTTCCCGGCGACGATCTATGCCCGCCTGATCGAAGGCGAGGACGGCACGCACACCCTGATCTGGTCGCGCGGCAAGGGCGACTGAATGTCGCCCCGGCGCCCCGCCCACGCGGCGGGGCGCCGGGCTGCTGGTGCAGCCCGTGGAGCGCGGCGGGGCAGGCGCTGTCACATTTGTCGTTCGGAAATGTGCTAGACCTACACCGTCCGAGGCGGCGATCAAGGAGGGGATTGCATGACCAGCGACTTTGAGCGCAAGGCCAGCGCCGACGGACTGACCTTCAAGCTGTACCGGGGCGAGGGCGTGGCGCTGCTCGCCTTCGACCTCGACGAGGACCGGGCCACCGACGATTTCGTCGGCTTCACGATCGAAGTGAAGTACCCTAGTGCCAATCATTGGGGTGCGCTGCACAACCGCCTGCACTTCGACTATCCGCCGACGCCGACACGCACGCGCACCTACAAATCCACCGAGGCACCGTTCCAGAAGTTCCGCTGGATACACGTCCCCATGCAGACCCCGGAAGGCGAGTTCCGCTACCGGGTGTCGGCGCGCTACATGGCGGCCGACGGCACGCTGACCACCGGCGCGACCGTGGAGAATGCGATCTCGCTGGCGCCGGTGACCATCGAGGGGTTCGTCAACGTCGGCTTCACCCGCGGCTTTGCCAGTTCACAGGCGTATGTGACTCGCTTCAACAACGAAACCGGCATCCTGCCGCTACCGGGCGCGCCGTCCGCGGCCAGTCTCGATCACGACATGACGCTGTTCAAGGGACACTACGACTGGCTTGGGTTCGAGGTGCGGCGGTTGATCCTGCAATTGCTCGATGAGGTGCACGCCGATCCGGCGCTGACCCTCGATGCGCTGATCTACGAGTGCAAGGAACCGGAGATCCTGCGTCGCCTAGAGCGGCTGGGTTCACGGCTGCGGGCGGTCATCGACGACCACGGCGAACAGGGCCACGACGACAGTTGTGAGTCGATCAGCGCCGAACGGCTCGACGCCGCCGGCGCCGACGTGAAGCGCATGCACTTCGGTCGCCAGCAGCACAACAAGGTGTTGCTGATCCGTCGCGACGGCGTGCCGATCAAGGCGCTCGCTGGTTCGACCAATTTCTCACTGCGCGGCCTCTATATCCAGGCCAACAACGCGCTGCTGTTCGACGATGCAGACGTCGCCGGCAAGTTCGGTGAGCTGTTCGATGCGTATTGGACGGCGCCGAAAAAGTTTCGCCAGAACCCGCTGTCGAAGCAGTGGTGGACGGTGCGCGACGAATCCGACTCGCGCATGTCGCTGTGCTTCTCGCCCCATTCTGACAGCGCGCTGTCACTCGATCCGGGGGCCGAGGCGATCGAGGAGGCCGACAGCTCCGTGCTCTATTCGATCGTGTTCCTCAGCCAGATCACCGGCCGGGTGCGCGAAGCGCTGGACGAGCTCATGGAGCGTTCGCTGTTCTCCTACGGCGTCGCGCAGCGCACGGGGAGCCTGGCGGTGAAGAAGCCCGACGGTTCTACCGGCCTGCTGCCGTTCGCCTATCTGGCCGACCATGCGCCAGAGCCGTTCAAGTCGGAGTGGAGCGGCAACACGACCGGCCACTCCAACATGGTGCACCACAAGTTCCTGGTGACCGATTTCAACGGCGCGCGGCCGACCGTGTTCACCGGCTCGTCCAACATGGCCGCCGGCGGCGAGAAGGACAACGGCGACCACCTGATTCGCATCGAGGACCGCAAGATCGCCATCGCCTACGCTATCGAGGCGCTGCGCCTGTTCGACCATTTCCATTTCCGGGTCAAGACCAGGCCCGCCGACGCGGAGCGCACGTTGCGCTTGGCCAAGCCGCCCGCGCCGGGCAAGAAGACTTGGTTCGCGTCGTACTACCGGAAGGGGCATGTGAAGGAGCGTGACCGTAAGCTGTTCGCCGAGTAGGTCGCATCCGCTGGCGCGACCGGTGCGTGCGTCGCGTTCCTACAGGTTGGCCAGGAGCACGGCCGATGGGCTGCGCTCCTGGCGACGGACCTGGCCCGACGCTTGCGCAGATCGAGCAGTGCGACGTGCTCCTGCAGCAGATCAAGCGCCTGCGGGCGGAGGCAGACGCAATCATCGAGCAGCAGATCGGCAGGGCAGGCGGTTAGGCCGCTAGCCGGATCGTGACGCCTTCGGCTGCGGGTCAGAAGTCGACCTCGGTGGCGCGGGCTGGCCGTTGTCGAAGGAGGCAAGGGAGGGCGGGAGATCCCGATGGGCGGATGCATCCTGGTCGGAACGGCCTCCTGGACCGATCCGACGTTGATCAAGTCCCACAAGTTCTACCCGAAGGGCTGTTCGTCCGCGGAGGCGCGTCTGCGCTTCTATGCCTCGCGCTTCCCGCTGGTTGAGGTCAACTCCTCGTACTACGCACTGCCGTCAGCCGCGAACTCGGTGCTGTGGGTCGAGCGCACTCCGCCGGGCTTCCTATTCAGCGTCAAGGCGTTCCGACTGTTCACGGGCCATCAAACACCGCTCGATGCGCTGCCCGACGTGCTGCGCGCGGACCTCGCTGGCTTCGCCAGCCGATCCGGCACGATCTACTACAAGGACGTGCCGGCCGTGGCGCGGGACGCGCTGTGGTCCACCTTCATCGAGGCGCTGCAGCCGCTGGAAGCAGCCGGCAAGCTCGGCACCATTCACTTCCAGTTCGCACCGTGGCTGTTCTATTCGAAGGCCGCTTTCGAGCACATCGAGGAATGCAGGGCGCGCTTGCCCGCACGCCTGTTGTCGGTGGAGTTTCGGCACGCGAGCTGGCTCAGCGAGGAGCATCGTCAACGCACGCTGGAATTCGAGCGGCGTTTGGGATTCGTGCATGTCGTCGTCGACGAGCCGCAAGGTTTCCAAAACAGCGTGCCAGCGGTGTGGGAGGTCACGAACCCCGCAGCGGCGGTGGTCCGCCTGCACGGGCGGAACTCTGCCACGTGGAAATCGGCAAGCAACGCCGCATCGGATCGGTTCGACTACGACTATCCCGATGCCGAACTCCGAGAACTGGCGGAACGCGTCAAGGAACTGGCGGCACGCACTGACATGGCGTTGATCATCTTCAACAACAACCAAGAAGATCAGGGGCAACGCAACGCCGCTACTTTGATGCGGATGCTCGACTTGCGCTGGTGAGTTACCGGCTCACATCGCGCGCGACTTTGCATGCACTATGCGCCGAGTTGAATGGTGATGCCTTCCGCAGCGGTCTTCGGCTGCAACACTCTGTACCGATACGCTTGGACAGCATTCACGCTGACTGTCGCATTCGTGCCAGCTCCGGAAACCAGACGCTGTACCAAGCCTAGGTTTTACTGAGCATCATTGAAGTCGAGAGCGACGCGCTGACTGCCAGGCGTCTGAATCAATGGAGCGAGATCGGCGCGGGCACAGGCCTGCGCAGTATTCAGGCCTTTCACGCCTCCGGCCGGCCCTCTCGCCGGCCTGCGCGCTTGCGCTTGCAGTAAGGCGCTGTGGTGCGTGGGAGAGGGGCGGTCCTGCTGTGCCCTTTCAACCTACCACGCCGTTCTCGCCGTCAAGGGCTGCGCGTGCTTTGCACGCTGGCGGCCGTGCGGCCGTCTCAGGCTGTGCCTTCGACCCCTGACCGCTTGCGCTGCGGCGCGGGTGGCCGGTTCCGGGCAATCCCGCCCGATTCCGAACCGGAGCCGATCATGTCGCAGCTGCCTCTTTCTTATCTCGATTCCTCCCTGCTCGTTCGCGATGCCGCGGGCAGCTACCGTCCGGCCGAGTTTGCCGAGGTGCTGCAGGCGGCACTGCGGGTGCTGGCGGGCCAGCTTCGCAGCAGCGACGTACTGTCCTCGCCGCAGGCGGTGCGCGACTTCCTGCGCATCAAGCTCGGGACGCTGGAGCACGAGGTGTTCGCGGTGATCCACCTGGACGCGCAACACCGGGTGATCGAGTACGTGGAGATGTTCCGCGGCACGGTGAGCCAGACTTCTGTGTATCCGCGCGAGATCGTCAAGGAGTCGCTGGCGCGCAATTCGGCAGCGCTGATCCTGGTGCATAACCACCCGTCGGGCGTGGCCGAGCCTTCGCGGGCCGATGAGCTGTTGACCCAGACGATCAAGAGCGCGCTGGCGCTGGTTGACGTGCGGGTCATCGATCACCTGATCGTGGCCGGGCCGACGATCCTGTCGTTTGCAGAGCGGGGCCTGATCTGACCTCGGGGGCTTCGGCCCCTTTTGCTGCACCGGCGACAAGGCTTCGGCCCTGGCGGACCTGCTCGCCGTGCTTGCCTCCAGAGGGTCGGCCTGCAGCGCCTGAAGACCTGAGCGCATCGCACAAGGAGCGCAGCCGCCCCCCTTCGCATCCCGCTTCGTCTTTCATCTTGATTTGGAGTCAACATCTTGAAAGTTATGACCCAAGACACCGCCCGCACCCCCGCTGCGCGTTTGGTGAGAAAAGACGCGTAAACGCGATAACGGGGCTGTACAAGCGCGACGAGGCCTAAAGGCCGATCAGTGCCGCCAGACCTTAACGGCTGAGACAAGCAGAATCGCAGCCAAGACAGGCAAGAGAACCGCGTCAGGAACGATGCCCAGGAGCTTTCCGCCTACGGCCGCGCCGGCAATGGAGCCCACGGCCATCACGATCATGAAGATTGCGTTGTCGCGCACCACGCTGAACGAGCGATCGCGGCTGTAGCGCGCAAAGCCGACAAGCATCGTCGGCAGGCTCACCGCCAGCGAGAGGCTTCCGGCCAGCTTGATACTGGCCCCAAAGAGCAACACCAGCGTGGGGATCAGCAGTTCACCGCCTGCTACGCCCATGACCGAGGCAACCGCACCGATGGCGAATCCGGCGCCGATGCCAGCCGCAATCTGCCAGGCCCCATGTAGCAGCGGTTGACCAGTTATAGCGCCGTGCCCAAAGACCAGGACGGTGGCGATCACCACGAGCAAAACGGCAAGCACCTGATGCAGGTGCCGGCCGCTTAGTCGAGTTGCCCAGCCGGCCCCAACCCACGCGCCGAGCAGACTTCCCGCCAGCAGATTGAGTACCGTTGGCCAGTGTGCAGCGACTTCGCTGATCGGAACTGCGGCACTTCGGAAAAGCAGCGCGCTAGCTACGACAACCAGACTCATCGCCTTGTTGAGGATCACGGCGTGCAATGCGGCAAACCCGAACAAGCTGATCAGCAATGGAAGCCGAAACTCGGCCCCGCCAAGTCCTATAAGGCCACCCAGCAGGCCAATGGCAAAGCCCGCTACCGCCGCGGCCGGAAGACTGCGTAGAGCCTGTGCTGATGTCGTCATGTTCGCCGATACGAGGAGAAGCGCCACGATAGCCGACACAAGTCGCGCGCGGGACAGTAGCCCTCCTGTCCTTCAGCCGCCTTGAGAAGATCGCCAACGTGGAACATCTGCAATCTTGTCGGTCTCGACAGAATGAGCCCGAAGGAGTGCTTGTCGCGTTCGCGATGCGGAGAAGACTTGCTTGGCGCTACGGTTTGATAGTTACCAGTTGACAAGCGCCTATATTTCGAGAATCATTTAATCATGGAAACGAAGAACGCTGTCCGTGGCCTTGCAGCGCTGGCGCAGGAAACCCGGCTCGCCGTGTATCGATTGCTGGTCCAGCAGGGGCCTAGCGGCATGGCCGCGGGCGAGATTGCCGCGGCGCTCGATATATCGCCGGCAACGCTGAGCTTTCACCTGAAGGAACTCAGCAACGCTGGCCTCGTGACATCAAGGCAACAAAGTCGCTTCATCTTCTATTCGGCGGACTTCGAGGCCATGAACACATTGCTCGCCTTCCTGACGGAGAACTGCTGCGCGGCCGATTGTGGCCCGTTCGCACCGGCTCAGGCCTGCAAGCCTTTCGAACCGAAGCGGGCGAGCCGGAGCCCGACCCGTGTCTCCAAGGGAGTCAAGGCATGAAGCGCTTTCACGTGCATGTATCCGTCGCTGATCTGGACGGGAGCATCCGTTTCTACTCGACCCTGTTCGGCGCCGACCCGACCGTGATCAAGGCCGACTATGCGAAGTGGCTGATCGAGGATCCGCGCGTGAACTTCGCGATCTCCCAGCGTGGAGGCGAAGCAGGCGTCAACCATCTCGGACTGCAGACCGACTCCGACGAGGAACTCGAAGTGCTGCACGGCCAGTTGCAACAGGCCGATGTCACTGCACAAGCCGAGAAGAACGCAGCCTGCTGCTACGCGCGCTCCAACAAGTACTGGGTGACCGATCCGACGGGCATTGCCTGGGAGACCTTCCATACGCTGGGTGGCGTGCCGACGTTCAACGGCGCGGAAGCTGAAGAGACGACAGAGACGGTCTGCTGTGCGCCCTCCGAGGCTGTAGAGGTTGCCGGCAGGATTCCGGTCAGGTCGGCTTCGGCCTGCTGCGGCTGACCGTGATCGCCACCGCGGTCATTCGCCCGGCCCGGGCGGAGGACTGGTCGCGCATAGAAAGCCTCTTGTCGGCCGAAGGGCTGCCGACCAACGACATCTCCGCTGCGTCGGCTGCCGACTTCATCGTTGCTGTCGATGCCGGACAGGTGGTCGGCATGGTCGCGGTCGAACGATACGGTCGGCACGGACTGCAGCGTTCGCTGGTTGTCGCCGCAGCATGGCGCGGTGCAGGCCTGGGCCGTGCGCTGGTAGCTGCGGCTGAAAGGGCTGCCGCGAGCAGCAACCTAGAGTCGCTCACGCTGCTGACGCAAACGGTCGCGCCGTTTTCCCGGTTGCTCGGCTATCGCGACATTGCGCGCGCCGACGCGCAGCCGGCGGTTCGTGCGAGCGCCGAATTCACGCACCTGTGCCCGGTCAGCAGCACCTGCATGACCAAGATCATCTCGAGAACAACCAATGCCTGAAATGAACCCCGATCGCCCTTTCAACGTGCTGTTCCTCTGTACTGGCAACTCTGCGCGCTCGATCCTCGCCGAAGTCATGATGAACGCGATGGGCACGCCGCGCTTCAAGGCGCACTCCGCCGGGTCGCATCCGGCCGGTCGCGTCAATCCCTTCACCATCGAGCTGCTGCAGAAGAATCGCCTCTCGGTCGAAGGGTTGCGCAGCAAGAGCTGGGACGAGTTCGCCGTCCCGGGCGCGCCGCAGCTCGACTTCGTGTTCACGGTCTGCGACAGCGCGGCTGGTGAAGTGTGTCCGCTGTGGCCGGGGCAGCCGATCACGGCCCACTGGGGCGTGGAAGATCCAGCCGCGGTGGAAGGCAGCGATGACGAGAAGCGTAGAGCGT
>Ga0307505_10002924_pt1 | contig 11257 bp, 10 predicted proteins | sample 23_S_MG_FD_202183 | JGI IMG/M metagenome (GOLD analysis project Ga0307505, IMG submission 202183) | Soil microbial communities from Populus trichocarpa stands in riparian zone in the Pacific Northwest, United States - 23_S | ecosystem: Environmental > Terrestrial > Soil > Riparian zone > Trees...
ACAAGGCGGCTGCGGGAACTTCATGAACTGGCCAGTTCTATGCGCATGCGCGCGTCGACGATGACCAGACCCGTCTTGGTAGCGATGACCGGGTTGAGATCCAGTTCGCAGCACCATGGCGCACGGGCGGTACACATCGAGACCCTGGACATCAAGTCGCTCAAGGCCTTGCGATCAACGGGTACGGCGCCACGCAGCCCGTCCAACAGGCGGCGCCCGCGCAACTCATCAAGTGCTCGCCCAGCCTCGCTGGCGTCGATGGGAGAGATGCGCACGGCGATGTCGTTCAAGGCCTCAGTCCAGATTCCGCCTAGTCCACAGACCAGGACTGGACCGAAGGTCGGATCCCGCACGGCACCGAGCATCAGTTCCACACCGCGCTCGGCCTGCCGCTGAAGCAATGCCGGCCCAGGGCCCAGCACGCGGACAAAGTCGGTGAAGGCCTCGCGCACTGCCTCGGCATCCGCGAGGGCAAGTCGGACGGCGCCCGCTTCGGTCTTGTGAACAAGGTCCGGCCGCACGGCCTTGAGGACCACCGGGAATCCCCCAGCGACGGCGGCTTCGGTCGCAGCATCTGCATCGTCCACGAGTCGCCACGGCATGACGGGCAGGCCCCAAGACGCAAGCACATGGAATACCTGCTCCGGCGCGAGCCACCCATCGGCGGCAACGCCCGCGGGAGGTTCGAGCATCCCATCGGCCGCCGGTGGCGCGTCCGGCATGACCGCCCGGCAACGAGCCAGTACCTGGGCCGTGCGCGCGGCCCACTCGTGACAAGGAACCCCTGCAGCCAGCAGCTTCTGCCTCAGCGATTCGCCCTCACTCGGCGCGACCCAGCAGACGTGTACAGGCTTGTCGAAGCCCGCGTCTCGAGCTTCCCGCGACTCCGAAATCACGGCCTCCACGACGGCTTCGTCGAGAGCCGAGCGTTGAAGCAGGACCGGAACAACGCCGTCGATCTCATCGCTCGCCAGCACGGCGCGCAGGCTCTCGGCGTACATCGACCCGAAGCGGTGCCAGGCGGTCGTCACATCGATGGGGTTGGCCGCAGATCCATGAACCGGCAAGTGGCGCGCGATCGAGGCGCGCAGCCCCTCGGACAACATCGGCACTTCCAAGCCCTGCGCCTCGCACAGATCGGCAAGCTCCACGCCGGTGCCGCCCGAATTGCTGATGATCGCCACGCGGCGGCCCCGCAAGGGGGGCTGTCGATCGAGCGCCGCCGCGACGTCGAAGAGTGTCAGTCCATCCTCGACCACCGTCGCGCCTGCCTGGCGCAGGACGGCGCGCGCGACCGCGAAGTCCTGCGCCAAGGCGGCCGTGTGGCTCGACGCAGCCCGCTGGCCCGCGTGGCTGCGGCCCGTCTTGAGGATCACCACCGGCTTGTGAGGCGTCACGGCGCGCAATGCGGCAACCAGCCCGGGTCCGTCGGACAACGACTCGAGCACCAGCGCGATCACACGCGTTTGTGGATCCTGACCGAAGACGCGTAGCGCATCGACTTCATTGATGTCGGCCTTGTTGCCTGCCGAAAGCACCTTGGCGAAACCGATGGCCCCCTCCTTCGACCGGGAGAAGGCTGCCATGCCGTACGAGCCGCTCTGCGTGAAAAGTGAGACCCCGCCGATCGCGGGCAAACCCATCGCCAACGAGGCATTGAGACGGCGATGTACATCGATGAGCCCAAAGCAGTTGGGTCCGATGAGCCGCATCCGACTCGCGCGCGCAACTCGCACCAGATCGGCTTCGAGAGTTGCACCCGCGCTTCCGGTCTCTGCGAACCCCCCGCTCAACACGATGACGGCGCCCACTCGCGCGCTTGCGCAGTCTTCGACAACCTGCAGGCACGTAGGGGCTGGCGTCACGACAACCGCAAGGTCGATCGATCCGGGCACGGCAGCCAGGCTCGGATAGGCGGCATGCCCCAGCACTTCCCGCGCACTTCGATGGATCGGCACGACCTCGGCGCGGTCGTTTGCCAGCAGGTTGTCGAGCAGGAGGCGCCCGACCTTGCCGGCTTCTGCTGATGCGCCGACGAGTGCGATGCGCCGCGGCGAAAATGCGGCGTTGCCCCAGTCGGTCATTTCACCGGTCCTTTTGATATGTCGGCAAAGAGCGCCGGCTCACCTCCGGTGTGAATGAAGACGACGGGTCCGCGATCGTTGAAGTGCCCGCCGCCAGTAAGTGCGGTCAGGCCCGCAAACGCCTTCCCGGTGTAGGTTGGGTCAAGGAACAGCCCCTGCGTGCGCGCCGCCCGCACGATCGCCTCATCGCCGCCAACGGTCGGCAACCCGTAGCCGTCGCCGATGAAACCGTCGTGCAACACCACGTCGGCCTCACTGACCTGCGGGGCGAAATCGAGCAACTCCGCGGCAGCGGCGGCGAGCTGGACCACCCGCGCACGGACCTCGTCGGCCGGTCTGCTCACCGTCACACCCTCGACGCGCCAGGGTGTTCCGAGCAGCGCGGAGCCGAGCAGCCAGCCGGCAAGCGTAGCTCCCGAGCCTGCCGCCAGCACGATCGTGCCGGGTTTCAGCCCGAGCGGTTTGCATTGCTCGAACAACTCGCGTACGGCGAGCACATGACCCAGTACGCCAAGGTCACAGGCGCCGCCACGCGGAATTGCATACGGCCTGCGCCCCACAGCGCGCTGTTCCTCGGCTACCTCGGCGATCACGGTGTCCACATCCGCGCGGTCCGCGCTGCCAGTGAAACGGGTCTGGGCGCCGAGATAGCGCGTCAACCTGAGATTGCCTTGCGCCATAGCGGGTGTATGGCCCCAGTAGATGGCAATCGAATCCATGCCGCCGAAGGCGGCTGCAGCGGCCGTGGCGCGCACGTGATTCGACTGGGCGCCAGCCCCGGTGACGAGCAGGTCGGCCCCGCGCTTCCGGGCATCGGCCAGCAGCAGTTCAAGGCCGCGCACCTTGTTGCCGCCGAAGCCGAAGCCCATCAGTTCATCGTGCTTGATCCACAACTCTCGCAGGCCGATCGAGTGCGCGAGCCGCGGCGCCGCCGCAAGCGGCGTCGGAAGCAGGCCCAGGCGTTCACGCGGCAGCGCGTCCAGGCGTTCGAACACCGCCGCGTTCATGGTGCGTCCGCCAGCACGCGGTCGACCATCTCCGCGCAGCAACCCGTGTAGCTCGCGACATCGAGCAGTTCATCGAGTTCCTGCGCATCAAGCACACCCACGATCGCCGCCTCCGCGCGCACTGCGTCGATCAGCGTGCGGCCGCTTGCGCGCGCGGCGATCGAGAGCTCATACATCAGGCGGTGTGCAGCATCCCGTCCGAGGCGTGTCGCCAACGCCAGCATGATGGCCTCCGAGAGCATGAACCCGCCGCTCGCATCGAGATTCGAGCGCATGCGCTCGGCATCGACCTCCAGGCCGGCGATCATCTGCGCCAGCAGTTCGACTGCGCGGCCTGCGAGCATGGTTGCCTCGGGCACCGCATGCCATTCCGTCTTCCAGGCGCGACCGTCGCGTTCGTGGTCGTGTACCAGGCCTTCGGCCATTGCTGCGCCGAGGTGCCGAGTGAGGCGCGCGAGCGTGCCCAGGTGTTCGCTGATCTCCGGATTGCGCTTGTGCGGCATCGTGATGCTGCCGACAGTGCCGGCGACCAAGCCCTCACGCACCTCGCCGATCTCGCTGCGCTGCAGGTTGTAGACCTCGTGACCGATACGGTCGGCAGTGCCGGTGAGCAGGGTCAGGAGTGCGCACCATTCGGCAAATACGTCGCGGCTGCTGGTCCACGACGCGAGCGGCGCGTGCAAGCAAAGGCGCTCGGCGAAGCGGCGCTGCACGTCTAGGCCGCGTGGGCCGAAGGAAGACAGGCTGCCGACGCCGCCGGCAAGCTGGACGACCTCCATCCGCGCGGCGATCTCGTTGAAGCGCCGACCGTGCCGTCGCAGTTCCGCGAGCCACACGGCGACCTTGAATCCGAACGTGATCGGCAGGCCTTGCTGGCCGTGCGTGCGCCCTGCCATCGGCGTGTCGCGATGGCGTCGCGCGAGGGCGGCCAGCGCCCGGCAGGCGGCATCGAGGTCGCCTTCGATGAGACCCCGCGCTTCGCGCAGGGCCATCATCAGCCACGTGTCGGTCACGTCCTGCACGGTGGCGCCGGTGTAGACCCACTGCGCATCGACAGCGGCGAGGCGCGACTGGATCGCCACGATCATCCCCTGCATCGAGTGGCCGCTGGCCTCACGGCCCCGGCGCACTTCGTCGAGAAACGAATCGTCGACATCGAGGGCGCGGCAGCATGCGGCGATCGCTTGTGCGGCCGATGACGGGATGAGCTCGAACTCGGCCTCGACCTCGGCAAGCACCGCGATGATTTCCAGCCAGGCCCGGGTTCGCGCGCCTTCGTCGAACAACGCCTTGATCGAGTGCTGGCTCCACAGGCTGCCGAAGACGACGGAGTCGATCATCGTTGCGGCTGGCACTGGACCTCCCCGATCGCTTGGCGAACTGCGACGAAGAGACCCTCGCGCGCACGTCGTGCATGAGCAGCAGCCGCTTCGGTCGAGTCTGCGAAAGCTGCCAGCTGCGCACTGAAGTGGCTCATCATTTGCGACATCGGCGCTTCAGCCGCACCGCCCGCACCGCAACGTCGGGCAATGGCCTCGCGTGGATCAAGTGCGGCGGCCAATCCGGCATCGTCCAGCGTCACGCGCCGGCCGAGTATGGTTTCGGCAGCGTCGGCCAGGTCGGCTGGGCTCAACGATGCCGCTGGCCGATTCGCTTCGTGAAGCGTTCGCGACAGGCGGCCCACGACGCGGTGCGCGGCGCGATGGTCAATGCCGCCGTAGCGTACCAGGGCTTCGGCCAGGTCGGTCGCGAGCACGAAGCTGCGTTCGAGCGTGCGCGCGGCGTTCTCGCGCGACAGGGCAAGGCCGGAGAGCGTCGACCGCATCAACTCCGCTGCCCCGACCGCGAGTTCCAACGCACGCGGCAGTTCACCGTAGGCAAGCAGGCGGTTGTCCATCTGCCCTGTCGGCGTGCGGCCCGATGCCGCGAGCGCGGCCTGCAGCCCGATGGCCTGATTGGCCGCGGCGCGGATGTAGGCGAGCGCAAACGGGTTCTTCTTCTGGGGCATGATCTTGCTGGCGCGCGACTGCCCGTCACCGAGTTCTACGACACCGAACTCGACGCTCGCAAAGATCATCAGGTCTTCGGCCAGGCGGTCGAGGTTGACGAGCGCGGCGACAACCAGCGCCATGCCCTCGATCGGGCCGTCGGCCTGCCACATCGCGTCGCGTGCATGGGGAACGAGGCCACCGAAACCAAGCAGTGCAGCGATGCGCTCGCGACTGGGCGCCAGAGACGAGCCATTGGTACTGCCGCAGCCGGCGGGGCTTCGATTAAAACTCTCGTGGAACGAGCGCGCACGCTGCAGATCCCGCAGCATCGGCCCGATGAATCCCAGCAGGTAGTGCCCGACGGTTGTTGGCTGCCCTGCCTGCAGGTACGTGTAGTCGGCGATCAGCACGTCGCGGTTCGCCCTGGCCAGCGCGATGATCTCGACCCCCAATGCAATCAGCGCGCGCGACAGAGCCAGTGCCCGCTCGCAGACGACGAGTTGGAACGCGGTTGTCGCCGCCTCCCGCCGCGCACGGCCGGTCCCGAGCCAGCCCACTGATGGCGTGCGTGCAGCGAGCCAGGACTCTCGGTTGGTGTACAGGTCCCCAAGCTGCGGGTCCAGCGCAAGCGCCTGCGGGTTCTCGTGCAGTTGCAGCAGCGCGGCGAGCAGCGTGCGTCCGGCATCTGCCGGCACCGTGCCGGCTTCGACCAGCGCCAGCACGTAGGCGAGATCGACGTGCCCCATCGCCTCGGCGAGCCCGGCTTGATGCCGCAGTTCCTCGGCGAACGCGCGGGCCACCAGTTCGACCGCCGGCGGAGCGGCCAGCCGGCCACCGACTTCCAGCATCTGGGCCGGCCCGCCTCCGGTGGCCACGCCCTTCCTAGGCTCGGCGCTTCCCATGCGCTGCCTCCCCCAGGGTCTCTCCAGCGATCGCACTGGGTGTTACCGAAAGGCTCGCACGTCCATCGATCGCATTGCCGATCATGATCGCGTCGATATGGTCGGGCGCGCAGCGGCCGGTTCGGCGCAGCTCGTCGGCGATCGGTTTCAAGGTCTCGAAGCGCAGCCCCAAGCGCAACGCTTCGAGCGCCAGCACGCGCTCAGGCGCGATGTTCCCGAGCCCGACATTGACGCCGAAACGCTCGATCAGCACGGTCTGCTGGTGCTTGAGTGGAGCCTCCCAGATCAAGCGGCTGTGCTGATCGCCGAGAATCCGCGCGAAGGTATCGAGCGCATCGCCCGCGACCTTGCCTTCATCGTCGTAGACGCCGACGCAGGTGCCGGACTCGCGTCCTTCGACGATGACCCAGCTGGCACCCCACTCCATGTCGCGCAGGGCCTGCTGGGCAAGCCTAGCAATCGGAGGCTGGGCCATGGGGTCCTTCTTGCCGACTTCGGTGATGGCCACCAACCCTGCGTTCAACGCGCAGTCGATCGCCCCTTTGCGCCGGAAGGCTGACAGTTCGATCGTGCCATCGGATATCTCGACGGCTCTGAAGCCGACATCAGCGGCATGCCGCATGTAAGCACGGCATGGGTGCTGTAGGACGGCGGCCTCGAACAGTGTGCCGCCGGGGCAGGAGAGGATTCCGCGCGAATTGATCAACTCGAGCTTGCGTTCGAGCACGGCCGGCCTCACGAACACCGACGTGCCGAAGCTCAGCTTCCAGACGTCGATGTAGTCGCCGGCGACCTCGAGGAGGTCTGCAGTGGCCGACACTCCCAGACCGGTGTCGATGATCATCGTCAAGCCGGTCGAGCGCGGTGCCGCGCTGCGCTGCTGTCGCAGTTCGGCGATGACGGCGACGTCGCGCCAGTGGCTATCGAGCATCATCGCCTCTGTCGGTCAACAGGCGCAGTGCGCGCTCCACCATCGCGAGGTCGGTACCCCAGGGTACGGTCATGACCTGACCATCACGCTCGATGTCGAATTCCAGCAGGCAGCACTTGAGCATCGTCGGTTCGCAGCGCGAACCGGCAATCTGTCGCGGACACATCTCGACGCGCGGCGGCTCGTCGCCATAGTAGTGGCGATGGAATTGCAGGCTGCGCTCGCAGCCGACCAGCACCCAGTCGCGCCGCTCGGCGGGCCGTTCATCGAGGAAGCTCAAGTGCGCGTCCAGCTTGTCGAGGCCACCGCTCCGGCAGGGAACCAGGTACTCGGGCGCAGGGTGTTGGCGCGCGAGATCAGCGACGTCGATGCGCTCGAGCTCGAGTCGTATCGCCGGGAGGTCGGCGTAGCTCAGCACGTGCCGGGCGAGATCGAAGAGCTTTGGCGGCTCGGGGGGCGCGACTTCGACGATGCGCAGCACGAGCGGGTCGGGGTGATGGATGAAGTTGATGTGGTCGTACAGACCCCACGCGACCAGGGTACGGTCCGCGCCCACGCCGCGTTGGTGCGCGATATCAGCCAGCGCCGACCGGTTGGCACAGTCGGTGGTGGGACTCTTCGCGAACACGCAGGTGTCGGGAAGCGCAAGAACTTCGACCTCGGTGATCGGCGAAAACAGCGGCTCTTGGGCGGTGCGCGCGATCGCGACGACGGCGATCTCGCTGTCCTGGACATTCCCCCTGTGCAGCACGATGAAGTTGGTACGGCGGTAGGCCTCTCGGCCGAGAAAGTGATCCGTGATAGCCGCCTCGGTCATCCGCCCTGCATAGGGCTGCACGCTGACCTGCCGATAAGGCAGCGGCACGACGTTGCGATCGTGGCGAAACGAAAGAGTGGCTGCTTGGCTCATCGGATGACCCGTCAGTGATGGGCGAGCGGGAAGCGGCGCTCGAGGTCGAGTCGACGGAGTTCCTTGCGGTGCACACCCAAGGGGTCGAGACGGCGAATCAGGGCAACGGCCTCGGCGTCCGGCAATGGCATCGACTCCAATCGATCGGACAGTCGCGGCGGGAAGCCCGTGTTCTGCGCGACTTCTTCGAGATCCGTGTCCGGGTAGACGGCTCTGAGTCGAACGTGCCCATCGGCGTCGAAATCGAACAGGCCGAGTTCCGTGACGAGCCAGTCCGGCCCGCGACCCCGGTGACCGAGTTCGCCTCGCGTCCGTCCGTCGGCCGCCCGGTGGCCGAGTGTGGTGACGAAGTCGCAGCGCTCGACGAGCCGGAGCATGCGCTTCCCGTCCTTGTCGGGCGGGCTGCGGTGGGCCGTGGTCCACAGCGTGAAGTTGCCGGCATCGCAAGACAGATTGCAGCCTCCGCCGCCGCCAGGCAGCTTGAGCTGAAGGTGGTCGCGACCAAGTCGGGTGACATTGGCATTGCCCCAGCGGTCGATCTGCAGGCCCGAGAGAAACATCCTGTCCATCCGACCGGACGCCGCCAGGTCGAAGAGCTCTTCGATGTCGAGCGAGCATTCGGCGCCTCGATCCAGCACCCAGTCGTTCGAGGTCGGCGTGAGGAACGGAGGACGCGGGTTCAAGCCATAGGTCGCGCCTGCCACGAAGACGAGGTCGGGCGCGTGTGTGCGCTTGGCCAGATGAAGGGCCAACTGGACCAAGGGGGAGCCGAAGCCGTGAAACGCAAGATCCAGGTTCTTGACCGTGCGGGCGAGGTTGAAGATCATCACCTCGCCGAGGCTACAGGCCGCGCTCATGTGGCCGTCTCCCGATATAGCTCCATCCAGGCGTTGCTGCCCTCGTCCCATGCACTTAGCCTGGAGCGCAGCGCAGCGCCCCCGATGCGCTTCAAGTATTCGTCGTGGTCCTGGCACTCGAAGACGAATGGGTCGAGGTACTGCGCCTTGAAGGCTGATGTGCCGGCGCTGGCAGCTGCGTAGTAGGCTGCGGTATGGGGTCGGTCGTACGCGTACATCGGATAGCACGCCGTCGGGTGTGCACCGAACGGCACTTCGGCAAGCGCAGCGACGTAGAAGTAGGCCACGTTCGCGCCACCGAGCGATTGCAACTCGTCGTTCGAAACGATCCGCTCTACGGTTGCGATCACCTTCTTGGACGCCCGCGCGGACAAGATGTCGGCGACCGGCGGGCCCTCGATGCGCAGGTTGCCGTGGGCATCCCCGTACTGAGCATGAATTAGCGAAACGTCCGGCTGCAAGGCGGGCACCAAGAACAGTTCTTCGCCCGTGTACGGACACTTCATCCGCGTGTACTCGGCGTACATGCTTTCGAAGCTCGTGCCGCGTACGGACCGCACGGGAAGAAATGGCAGGCCATAGGCAGCCGCTCGCAACTGCTGCACGACCGTGTAGCAGCAACCGTCGGCAACCGCTACCGCGCCGGACTCACAGGCACGCCGGAAGTTGGGTGCCATGCCGAAGTCCTGCTCGAAGCCGACGTAGCTCTCGGCGGATTTCGCGACAGCCCCGGCACCGCAAAGAAGGTCGATATCGATGCCGTGTGCCGAGCCCACGACCTGAAGGTTCTTGCGGCCGGCCCGAATCAATGCGCGCAACAAGGCCATGGGCTCGCGCGACGAGAGCCCACCGCCGACTGCAATCCAGTCCCCGTCCTTCACATGCGAAGTCAGCGCGTCCAGACTGGTCCGCTTGTCGCTGTCTGCGAACACCGCGCTCATATCGAAGTCATGCCGCCATCGACGGCCACGATGGCCCCGACACAGAAGCTGGCCGCGTCGGAGAGCAGGAAGATGACCGCTTCGGCGATCTCGTCGGCCTTGCCGAAGCGGCCGATCGGGTACTTGGCCAGGCGTTTGCCCATCGCCTCCTCGCTCGTGTCGCTGCCAAGCAGCGACTTGCCCATCGCCGTCTCGGCGATCGTCCCCGGGCACACGCAGTTCACGCGCACGCCGTGCTTCGCATACTCAGCCGCCATCTGCCGCGACAGGTTGACAACCGCGCCCTTGGCTGCGCAGTAGGCGGCCATGCCCGGAATTCCGACGAGACCCGCCACGGACCCGACATTGACGATCGCGCCTCGCCGTTGTTCGATCATCTGCGGCAGCACGGCACGGGATGCGAGGAAGGTGCCGGTGACATTCACCGCCCAGATGCGCTGCCAGCTTTCGGGTGTGCTCTCGTGGACACTCCCGAATCCGGCAATGCCGGCGTTGTTGAATAGCCCGTCGATAGGACCTAGCGCTTTGCTGGCTGCAGCGACTGCGCGGTCCATGCTGGCCGCGTCGGTGACGTCGGCCGCGACGCCGAATGCGTTGCCGCCTTTCTTCTGCAGCTCTTTGGCCGCACCCTGCGCCGCCGAACCGTCAAGATCGAGCAGCGCCACGGCTGCCCCTTCACGCATGAGTTTGCGTGCCGTCGACAGTCCGATCCCCGCACCGCCGCCGGTGACGACGATCCTTCGCCCAACCAATCTGCCTGTCACTGTCCGTCTCCTATCTTCATTCTTGTGACCACACCCTGTACGCGAGTCTCACGACGCTGTGCAGGCACGCACCGTCGGAGCCGAAAGCTCACGTCCGACGACGGCCCTCGCGTAGAGGTAGCGGTCGCGGGCCCGCTCACCCAGGACATTCATGTCCACGCGCCCGTCGGAGTCGCATGGAAACACGTACGAAGGTCGCGCATCGAACAGCGACCGAAAGTGCAACTCGAATGTGCTTCGTTCGTCGTAGTCCGCAGCGGAGCGATTCATCATGTGGCGCCTTTGTTCTCAAACGCTGAGTCGGTGGCCTCCGGCTGGCAACTTGAACGGCCGAGCGCCACGACCCTGCCGATCCGATCGCAAATTGGCGCTTCCATGAAGATTCGCGCGTTAGCACCTAGATCGCGGTCATTCCGCCGTCCATCACCAACGCGGCGCCGTTCACGTAGCGCGCGTTCTCGCTGACGAGGAACTCGGCGGCGGCCGCAACCTCTTCAGCCGTGCCGATCCTGTTCTGAGGGATGCGTGCCACCACTTGTGCCCGCAAGTCAGGCTGGTCGAGCCGCCACTGGGTCATCGGCGTTTCGATCATGCCGGGACACAGGGCATTGCAGCGTATTCCGTCCTTGGCGTAGTCCACTGCAATCGACCGCGTCAATTGCATCACGGCGCCTTTGGATGCCGTGTAGGCAGCACGCTTTGGGAACGCAACGAAACTGGCCACCGAGGCTATGTTCAGGATCACGCCCGACTTCCGCTCAAGCATGTGAGGGAGGACGGCGTGACAACCCAGAAAGACACCGCGCACGTTCACCGCCAAGACCCGATCGAATTCGTCTACCGACGTGGTGTGGGCATCGGTGGCCAACT
>Ga0307505_10002925_pt1 | contig 11256 bp, 7 predicted proteins | sample 23_S_MG_FD_202183 | JGI IMG/M metagenome (GOLD analysis project Ga0307505, IMG submission 202183) | Soil microbial communities from Populus trichocarpa stands in riparian zone in the Pacific Northwest, United States - 23_S | ecosystem: Environmental > Terrestrial > Soil > Riparian zone > Trees...
GCGTGCGGGGAAACTCTTGATCACATCCTCACGCTGTATGGAACGGATGTTTACCTGATTGAACGAGTTCAGCGATACGTAAAGCCCGAGAAAGCGCTCGATCACGCATGCGAACAGGAACATGCCGCTTCCGACAAATTGTTCCTCGTCAAACGTGATGGTCGTTTCGATACCACGGACGAATCCCGCGCCAACGCGGTCGCCAACCTGCCTGATAGCCTTTTTAGACTCGATGCCGGTCAGGCCGAGGATCTGTCGTCGGGTCACGTTCGAATCGACGAAGTTGTAGAGATGCAGAATCTCTCGGAGGGCCTCGGGCACACCGTCGTCGCTGTTTATGATCGATAAATAATTAAGATTCAGCTGCGAGATCAGCCGCCATTGTGCCGCGTGCCGCAACGGCGGGCGTACCGTGTCGGTCGGCTTGGTCAGGCAGCGGATCTTCGATATCAGCGCCGCTCCTTCGATCTCGAAATCGCCTTCCTTGCCGCCGAACGGAAGGCGTCCGGGAAGGTCTCGATTGGTGCAAGTCGCTCTGACATTCAGGACATCGACGACGGGAACATTCGGCTTGAACTTCGAATCGACCAACGACACGAAGATCTCGGTCCCTTGATCCTCGGGCCGCTGCGATTTACGGCGCGAGGCGTACCAATAGGACTTGTCAGCCTCTTCGCCATACGCGTGCTTGAGCGAGTAGAAAGGAGAAAACTCCCGGGATACATTCGTCTCGACGTCGGTCGTGTAGATCTGGTCGATCGAGTAGATCTCGGTCGTCTGCTGACGATGCACGTCGGGCAGGATGTGGTACTCGTATTTGTGATGCGAGACGTAGAGCGGATCGGTCAACTTGTTGAACAGGTTGACGATCGGCGTGCAGCCAAGCCTGAAAGTATCGACCGTCACTGGAGCCACCGGCGGCGTTACATCCTTTAAGTGGATCAGTATATCGAAGTGGCTGCCGAACTTTGCTTCGGCCGCCTTGTCGAGACCGAGGACGTCGAAAAACAAGAACTTATACGGAAACGAGAAATACTCCGTCAAGAGCCGGTAGCCCGTGAACGACCGTTTCGTCATGGGCAGCACGGCCTCGTCCGGGCTGAATCCGACCTGCTTGAGGGCCTTTGCAGCAGGCAAAACGATCGGATCCGGCATCTTGAGCTGAAGGTTGGTAATGGTCTTCAGCGTCCGGTCGCCAAGCGGTGCCTCGCGCGGTTTGATCTCGACCGAGTGAGCCTGATTGAAGATTATTTCGTACAGCGGAAAAACGAGCTGCGGGTCTCCGTCAATATAAAACCGCACCGAGCTCGGCCGCTCGCCGGTTTCCGAAACGCGCATCTCGTGCAGCGGAGCGTCGCCGTAACAACGCAAGCTCAGCCTGATCGTACAGTCGCTGTATTGTCCGCGGCTATCCTTAGGTGCGGGCGATTCGAGTGCGGCCGATTCAAGTTCGAGCGGCATCAGGGCGACGTCGTACGCCGTCCGGAACTGGCATGGGGTTCCATCGACCGGCCGGGAATTCAGTTTCGCCCCGCGAAGCAGCGACTGGACCGCCGACAGCTTGTCTTTGGGTGAGCCGTATCCGAACTGGGCAACCGCCATCGAAGGGATCGGCGAAAGGTAATGCGGAAACAGGACGTTCAGGAATGCTTCCGTTACCTCGGGAAGTTCATCGTCCAGCTTGAGCCCGACACGGGCGGACAAAAAGGCGAACGCTTCGATCATCCGCTCGACATGCGGATCTTCGATCTTCTCTTCGTCGAGCAGCAGCCGCGCCGCGATCTTCGGATAACGGCGCGCGAAATCCGCCCCCATCCTGCGAAGGAAGATGAGTTCGCGTTCGTAATATTCTAAGAGTTCAGAACGCACCGGTTACGTAATTAATTCTATCTTGCTAGCTGCCCAACGATTCCTTAACGGCGAATGCTCCGCTTCCCAACTGAAGGACCGTATCGAAGACCATGGCTTCCGGAACCGGGTCGAGGTCAAGCCTCGCTTCGATCCTGAATCGAAGCTGTCGATCGGTCGGGCTAAGTGGTTCAAGCGTTGCATTCACATCAAGAAATCGCGGCTCGAATGTTCTTATCGCGGTCTCCATCGCCGTCTTGAGGTTGGCGCTCTCGACCCGATGTTCGATGTGTACACCCGAAATGTCCGGTACCCCGTAGGTAACGACAGATCGCTTTAATTCCTCGAATTCCGGCGGGACGTCGGCGACCATTTTCCTGGTATTCAGCAACCACTCCAGATCTCTGCGCACGGCGGCCTTCAGGTCCTCGAGTGTTGAGTAACGCCGGTTGGCGGGTTCGGCTGACATCCGCGGCTCGAGGTCGACAAGTCGATCCAGTACGGAAGGCATTAGCCCCAAGTCTCCGGTGCCGCTATTGATCGCCATCGTAAGTTCGTCCCACCAAAATCACAAAAATCAAAGGAACCGCGGGCGCCGGGCCCGCGGTTCGGGTTCCAATGAACTACCGTTAGGCAGTTGTGCTTGCTGCCAGGTCGAGCGAAACCGAAGTTGCTTCCTCGATGGCGTGCGTGTCGGGATTCTGAACGAAGAACGATGCGTCAGAAACCATGCAGTTGAAGCTCCATGCTTCGTTGGCGATGCTCTCGCTCGCTTTCGAGCAGGAGTACGACGTGATCATCGCGTTGTTGTAGGTGCGAATGTCGTATGCTTTCGTTTCGGCTCCGATCTGCTTGAGGAACGAGATTGTGATCTTGGTGAACACGTTGTTCTCGTACATCGACTTCTTGAGCAGGTTCGAGTGCTGCGACGCCGCCGACGTGACGGTGATGTCCATTGCATTAGTTCGCGAAGCTACCTGGCCGGAACCAGTTGCATCGTAGGGATTCGAGTAGCCTTCCTGCCATGAGTAAGCTTCCAGCTGCTTGACGAATCCGACCACAAGCGACTCACCATCGATCGGAATGTTACCGCCCTCGAATTTGATCATGATATCTGTTGCCATTTTGTTCAGTTCTCCTTTTTCAAAGTTTGTTTAATTACCTAATCTCTAACCGCTTGCGAAGCTTGTTGAGCTCTCGGGCCGGTCACATTAGCAAGACGGTGGGAGAAACACTTTTTGCGAATGTGACCGACTCTTGCTGAATTTACTTGGCCGGTGCCGGAAGATCCGCAACGAGCCGAAGTGAAACAGACAGTTCATCAAGCTGGAAGTGCGGCCGCAAGAATGCGACTGCCCGATAGCATCCCGGCTTGCCAGGGATCTCGGCGACATCGACGCGGGCCTCTCTAAGGGGCTTGCGTGCTTTGTCCTTCTGCGAACCGATATCCGACGCGAGTACATAGTTCGATATCCAGCGGTTCAGGAACAGCTGGGCATCTTCACGCGACATAAAGCTACCGATCTTATCCCGCATCATCGATTTGAGATAGTGAGCGAAACGAGATGTCGCAAACATGTACTGAAGCTGGGTCGACAACCGGGCGTTCGCGTTGGCGGCGTCGGTGTCGTACTTCTTCGCCTTGTTGCAGGACTGCATGCCGAAGAATGCAGCATAGTCCGTACCCTTACAGTGGACTAGCGGAATGAATCCATTGTCCGAGAACTCCTTTTCACGGCGGTCCGTGATGGCGACCTCGGTCGGACATTTCAATGCGACCTCACCTTCGTCGGTTGCGAACGTATGGGTCGGCAGACTATCGACCAAACCTCCGCCCTCGACGCCGCGGATCGCGACACACCAGCCGTACATTGCGAACGCCTCAGTGAGCCGCGTGCCGAGCGAATAGGCGGCGTTGGTCCAGAGATACTTCTTGTGGTTCGTGCCGTCGACCGCCTCTTCAAACCGGAACGTTTCCGTCGGCCTGGTTGCGGCGCCGTAGGGCTCGCGGCCTAGGGTGTGCGGAAGCGTCAGGCCCACGTACCTTGAATCCTCAGATTCGCGGAAACTGCGCCACTTTGCATATTCAGTTCGGTCGAAGATCTTCGAGATATCACGAACCTCGGTCATCTCAGCAAACTCTTCCCAGCCGAAGAGGTCCGGCGATGCCGCGCTCAAGAACGGGGCGTGAGCCGACGCCGCAACCTGCGACATCTTTTCAAGCAGCGCCATGTCCTGCGGATGGTTCCCGAACTCGAAGTCGCCGATCAGAGCGCCATATGGAGCACCGCCAAACGTTCCGAATTCTTCTTCGTAGATCTTTTTGAAGGTCGCCGACTGATCGAACTCGATGGCTTTCTCAAGATCCTTCAGAAGGTCCTTTTTACTGACATTCATTACGCGGATCTTCAACTGCCCGCTCGTTTCGCTGTTCATTACGAGCTGATTGAGACCTCGCCACGAGCCTTCCAGTTTTTGGAAGTCTTCGTGATGCATGATCTCATTAAGCTGAGCGGAGAGGAGTCGGTCGATCTCCGCGATCCTGGAGTTGATCGCGAGGTCCATGTTCTTCGACATGGTCAGCTCGCCGGCCATGACCTGACCGACGAACTCGGCGATCATATCCTTCGCCCGCTCCTTCTGAAATTCATCGCGGCCCATTTTGCCATCGGTTAGAATTTTGTCCAGAAGGCTGACTTCTCCAGTCGCTTCTTCGGTGACTACCGCGGCTTCTTTTTCTTTCTGTGTTGCCATGTTTATTCCTCCTTCGCCTGAATGCCAAGAGCGTCACCGAGTTCCTTCTGTTTTCCGGCATCGGCGATCACGTCATTGAGAATGTTCTCGAGTTTCTCGTTGCCGTCCATCTTCGAAAGCAGGTCCGAAAGCTTCTGACGGGCTTCGACAAGTTTTCGAAGAGGATCGACCTGCTGAACGATGTTGTCCGGCTCGAAGTCTTCCATCTTGTTGAACTTCAACTCAACGCCGACCTTGCTTCCATCATCCTGAAGGCGATTGTCGACGTTGTATGCGAGACGCGGCTTCATACCCGACAAAACCTGGTCGAAATTGTCGCGGTCGATCTCAACGAACTTGCGGTTCTTGAGCGCCGGAAGGGCCTCTTCCGGTTTACCCGAAAAATCGCCGAGGACGCCAACCACGAACGGAAGTTCCTTTAATTCGATCGCGCCTCCGGTCTCGACATCATAAGTGATCTGGACGCGGGGCGGCCTGATCCGTGAAATCTTCTGTTGAGTACTTTCTCTCTTTGGCATTTGCTTCTCCTTTTTAATTCAATATGAAATTCGTGTATCAGCAGCGATCGGCTAGCCTTCCGCTGCGGCCCCAACGCCCAAGGTTTCCTTCAATTGATAGAGCACCCCAGGATCTTTAATGACCTCTTGCAGCCATAACTCTAACGGCATGTCTCCCCACTTGACGGCCTTTTGAACCAGGTAAGAGACCGGGCTATGCGGTTCACTCCGTTTGAAGTAGTCCGCGATGTCATTGAGACGATTTAATGCATCACGTCGGCTGGAGATCGCTCCTTTCGCGACACCGCCGACGGCGACCCCGCCTTCAACCCCGCCCTCTTCGCCAGCCACTTCTTCGTCTTCGATCGGGTCCGGCTCTTCGGCCCGTTTTGCGTTGAGCAGCGGCTTGAGTTGTGTTTCGACATCCTCGAGGGCCTTCTTAAGAACAGTCAGCGACGGAGCCTGATTGCGGTCAAATTTCTCTTCGATAACCCGGTTGAGCTCGGCCATCGCCTCCCAGGACTCCTGGACGACCGCATTCACTGACTCGACGGCAGCACGCCGCGTCTGGGCGATCTCTTTTCGCCACAGATCGGCCGTCACGCGACGTTGACTCTCTGCCTGCTCTTTCAGTTTCCTGATCCGCTCGGACTCGTCGGTCGTTAGCCCGTCAGTAGAATCAGGAAAGTCAAAGGTCTTTGAATCTTCCCAGTCGTTATAGCTGTAGCCCGCAGCGCCGGTGAATGGAGCACCCTTGATCGCTGTCGCAACCTGGGTGTCAACCCATGCGATCGCGTTCGCGCGGCTTTCCATATCTCCTTCGTCGATCTCCGGATAAAGCTGATCCCAGAAGTTCGCCTGCAATCCGGCAAGGATCTTCAAGCCATCGCGGAATCCCACGAAGCCATGGAGCTTCACCAGTGCCTCAACGGTCCAGGCGGCGATCTGAAGGTCCTTGCTCTTTATCGTAAGGGCCTCAACACCGAGGTTGAGGACTTTATGAAAGTCGGCAACCTTCAGTTCGGTCTGCCAGGCACCCTGGGCCAAATTCTCATCGGCCCGTCGAGCCTCGCGCATTTCATCGTAAATGCCCGAATACCGCAGGCTTTCGCCAGCTGGGTTCTCTCCGGGGATCGCCTGAAATACGAGGTCAAGGTCAACCACGGGCGGATTTTGGAGCTCATCACTCATCAAAACGCACTCCTAAATTTCTAAATTCAGCGAAAAAAGGGCTTAAGTTTTCGGGAACGCGAACATTCTAGCCGAAAACGCGAAAAAAAGCACATCAAAAATGTTTGCTACTCGTCCCTTTTGAAAGTAATCGTTTGGATATCCAAAAGCGGCATGTCAATACCGCTCATCCAATAGAGTCGCGAACCTTCGCCGACGAAGAGATCATCGCCGAGGTCTCGCCAATCAACCGACCGTCCGAGCCGGATCTGATCGTCGGCATTCTTCCACGTGTTCGCGTACAGGGAGGGTACGAACATCTCGCCGTTCGTACCATCAACCAATTCAACTTTTACCTGCGGCCAATAAATATCGCGCAGCGACTTTCTTTCAAGAAACTCGATCGACACCACGTCTTCGAACGGGAGCCAAAAATACGAGTCTTTAATAAAAGCCTCAAACACGCACATCGTCAGGTCGTTGTAGTCGCGAAAATCCTCGTGATCCTTACCGTTTACTGTGACCGGGAACGCAGGTCGCTCTTCTTCGATCTTATCGAGAAGTTCGCGAGCGGCGGCGTTCTCGCCCCGGCGGACGAGGTCGATCGCCTGAAGCAATTCTTCGACATAACCGGGGACGCTGTTGACAAACTCCGGCCGGGTGTTGTGCTCGAAAAGGCTGATGCGCGTCTTCTCGCTTGCCAGGTTCTGCCGATAAATAAGTGAGCCCATGCCGGCGTTCGTGTCCTGGTGGCCAATTGCGTCGAGCTGCTTGTCAGCGCGGTCCCAATCACCCGAGAAACATGAAAGCTCGAATAGAAAGGTTCGTGCCGCCCCATCCGTAGGTTTCTTCTTTACAGTTTCGATCGCCGCCGCTATCGCTCCGGCGAGGTCGCTTTCGTCAAGTTTTAGTTTCGCTGCTTCCATAATTAGGTCTCACTTTACGATCGTTTGCGGAGCCTTGAGATTGCGGAACAGGCTCTTATCGAACGGGTCACCGCCGCTTGCCTTTATCGTTGCGGAGAACGATTTGCCGCCTACGTTATAGGTAAGCGAATACTCTCCGGCGGTCGGCCCTTGAGGTTTGCCTCCCTCAACGAACTTGAACAAGCCCCAGTTTCCGGGGAATGTGAGCGGGCCGCTCGAGGACGTCGAGGTCGAAGTGTTCGAGTTGCTCACGGCCGGAGTCGCCGGACCTGGAGAACTCGAATCCGACACAAGCTTGACGATCACGCCCGTGTCACCACTGCCCGGGAATTCGCCCTTGAATGACCCGGTTCCTTCCGAGGTTACCTCTTTGCCGTCGATGGTTACGGAGATCAGGCTGCCCGATCCGGGCTTGATCTTGAATTCGTACTCAAACTTCGGTGTCGGGTTCGCGCCGAACAGGGCCTTCTGCAGCGCGAGAGCACTGTTGACGTAGGCCACAAATTCATCGGTGAACTGTACGGGAGCACCATCCTTGACCTTTACCTTGCCGTCGGCTTCCTCGAAGAACGCGGCGAGTTTGTCCTTATAGAACGTGGTGAACTTGCCGTCGTTCGGGTTCAGGAACGCGGAGAGCTTCGCGAGATCAGCCTCAGCGGCACCATCCTCGAACGGGAATCCCTTGGCGACATCATTCGCTGACGGGAGCATTTCCTGTGTCCACTGTCGTCCGACCTGATCTTTCACGCCGGCTCCAAGCAGTGCCTTAAGATTGTCGATCGGCTGCTGAAGGAACGCCGCAACTTCCTGACTTGCAGGTGTTTCGTTGAACGGGACCAGAAGGGCAGTGATCGCGGTCTCGCGTGGCCGGAGCTTGAGTGGATCATTGCCCTCATCCTTGGCCATCGCCGCGCCATGTTCCTTTAGCTTCGGATCCGAGAGTCCCGCAATGGACTTGTGCACGTTGCCGAGATTTGTTCCGTATACCTCTACAGGGGCCTTGGCTCCTTGTTCGGGCGTTCCAATGAAAGTTCCCAACGCGCGAAACGCTTTTTCAGGCTCAGTTGGAGGCTGGTCGGACGCCTTCTGCCGGAAGATCTTGGCCTTTATCCAATCGAACCAGCCTTGCTCGTCCTGCGAGGAAAGGATCGTGTTTCGCTTGATCTCGCTGGCGAGAACCTTGATCGGAGAATTCGCCGACGAGAAAGCGAGGATCGCATTCCCAGCGTCATTCGCGTTCTTATACGGCTTGACCCTCGTATTCTTAACGAAGTTGCGCCAATGATTGGCGTAATCGGCGTAGTAACGCTGCTGAATGTCGTTCGCGTCGGTCGCGCTTGCGACGGCCGACCGACCCTGTTCGCCCATTACCCAGTCGTCTTCGCTGAGTTTAACACTGGCTTCGAGGATGGCGATCTGCATCTTTTCGTGACCGGGCCGTGTGTAGGCGGAGGGGACCGAATAGTTGCTTTCGATGAACGAGGCATCGGCGCCCTTATCCGTCAGCATTCGTTCGGCCGTGGTCTTTCCGATGGTTTCGTCGATCTCTTTTGAGATCTCGGTCACCTTGCGGCTCAAGTATCGATACTTTGCGGGAAATGCCTGAAGCTTTTGTCGTGTGTCGTTGACAAGCTCGCCTTTGATATTGATCCGAGGGAATTTATACTCAGCCCCGTCACGGTCAACCTGCTTTGCCCAGAATTCCAGCTGCTGTTGAGCGACGAGCTTCATGTCGGGCGGCACCTTGGACTCAGCTACCCAGAAGTCCGCCAGAGCCGTCGAAAGATGGCTCGATTCAGCCCGCATCTTATATTCGCCTGAGAGCATCAGGTACGCCTTGAGCAGGTCATAGTGGCGGCTGAGGTTTTGTTCTTCCTTTTCGGTCAGTTGAGCCGCATTAACCACCGGATTGCTATCTGCAAACTTTCTAAGCTCGGCCTCAAGCCGCGTTACCGTCGGCTTCTTGTATCGCTGCTCGACCACGGCCATGTACGTCGGCAGAAGGGATTCGAAATACACCCGATTACCCGAATACATACCGAAGCGCATGTAGATTGGGGCACCTTCACGATCGTACTCATCGAGACGGGCGAGCAGCATCCGCATCTCTTCGGTCGTATTTATCTCGCGCTTTGCCTCAGTATCGTTCTTCCCAAGCGGATCGCGCCCGCCGTCAGCCTTGACGATCGTCAATACGCGGTCGCCGACCTCTTCCGCCTCGGCGAGCATCTGGTTGTTCGTGATCAGCGAGACGCCGGCCATGGCCAGGAGCACGAAAATGACGCCGACCGTCAAGAGCGTGAGAAGCCAGCCGAAGATCGGCGGTTTGGCTCGCTGGGCGATGAAAGTCGAGACAAGATCCTTGTCGCGGAGTACTACGTCCCTAAATAGTCGTTCCGTGAAGTAGCTGTTCGCAACGGTCTGGTGGCCGTTGTCGGCGCCCTTCGCCGGCGGAGCGGCGGTAAAGTAGAAACCGCGAAGGAACGGATTCTCGCTGAACGGATTCGGGCGGAACAAAGCGTTGACGAACGCCCCAAATTTGCGCCTGCCAGTGCCGAAGTGAAGCGGGAAGTTGAAGATCCGCAGTTGTCGAACGGGCGGAAACGGTGCCGACAGGCGAGCGATCCGGCGCTTCATCAATGAGTCATGAAGCACGGCGTACTCATTGTCGAACTGGGCCTGAGCGTTCTCACTCTTTTCGATCGGGATCGTGGCTCCCCAAACGAGGGTCTTGTCCTCGGCTTTCGACGCCGAGAACGAATCGCGGAATCCCTCGATCGCGTCCGCGTGCGAAAAGACGAGATAAACCGGGAACTTGACCTTTAGCCGCTGCATGACCTCGTCCAGACGAGCCCGCTGGACCTTGGCAAGTTCCTCGATCTCGCGCTCGTCCGCCTTAAGGATCCGGTCAGCATCAACGACGAGAATAAAACCGTCGAGCGGACGATTCGCTCGATATTTCTTTACAGTCTCGAGCAGCGACGACCATTCGTCGGCGTCGAGCCCCTCGGTTTGATACCGTCCGGCTGAATCGATAAAGACCGCTTCGCTTGTGACGCGCCAATCGATAGTCGGCGTCGGGCGGACGAATTTCTGCTCGGACTGGCGTTGGCTCGGCAGGTTCTGGAAATTCAGGTTCGAACTGATGACGAGCGAGCTTTTACCTGCACTTGGAGCACCGGCGACGATGTACCACGGAAGTCCATATACCGCGTCCCGTCCGGAGGTGCCAAGACTTGAGGTTTTCAGGAATTGGACAGCCTCTTCGGCTCCCGAAGACAAGCTTCCGAATGCTCCCGCCGGGGCCGGAGCGGCGGGCTGGCCGTTGGCCGCAGCATCGCCGGCGGCTTCAGGAGCCTTTTCTTCGGCGGCCTTTTCCGCTTTCTTTTTCTTTCTACGCGACAGGAGCCAACTGAACAGAATTACGAACGGAAGGGTGACGATCAGAAACACGAGCACAATGATCGTGCGCTCCATGTAACCCAATCGGATGGGAATCAGGAACATCCCGATCGAAACTATTCCGTAAAAGGAACAGATGCCTCCGATACCGAGGACCGTTTTCAGCTTGCTGCTAATCTGACTCATCTCGACCTTCTTAATACGTCTTCGGAACTAACCGGCCTAGACTCGAAGCTTTTCGACAGTTTCCTGCAGGAACTTGGACGAAAGCAGGAACATAACGAAGTAAACAATAAATGCAAGGCCCATGAAAGCGAAGGCTCCGACCTTGGCCCAGATGGGCATTCCTTTCTTTTCGGGAGGTTTTGGTTGGTCGTTCGCGATCCAATTGGGCGACAGCTCGACCGGTTTTATCTTGCCAACCTTGACGAGTTGGTTTGCCGTGTTTTGCATTATGGCCAGGAGTTTTTCCAGTTCATATACGGCATAGCGTCCTTTGAAGCCCAAGAGCATGCAGTAATAATAGATCTCGACGGCGTCCTGGGTGACCTCGATCTGCGGCAGCATGGAATCGAGTTTGTCGAAAAACTTGTTGCCCGCCAGTTGTTCGCCGAAGAATTTGAGCTGGAGCGGATTCTTTTCCCATTCGTGACGAAGCG
>Ga0307505_10002926_pt1 | contig 11251 bp, 12 predicted proteins | sample 23_S_MG_FD_202183 | JGI IMG/M metagenome (GOLD analysis project Ga0307505, IMG submission 202183) | Soil microbial communities from Populus trichocarpa stands in riparian zone in the Pacific Northwest, United States - 23_S | ecosystem: Environmental > Terrestrial > Soil > Riparian zone > Trees...
GATGAAGGCTACGTCACGCCGCAGGATCTCGACCACACGATTGCCGATGGGCTCGGCCTCAGATGGGCGTTCATGGGGCCATTCGAGACGATCGAACTCAACGCGCCGAAGGGCACCGCCGACTACTGCGAGCGCTACGGCGACTGGTTCCGCCGCTACATGAAGGACCTGCCCAAGCCCTCGGTGTGGGACGAGGCTAATTGGAAGCGGGTGGCCGACGCCTGGGGACCACCGACCACACCCGAAAAAGTTGTCGAAAAATCCCTGTGGCGGAACGAGCGCCTCGCCGCGCTGGCGGCCCACAAGAAGGCACAGAAGGGCTATAAATAAGATCATCGAATTCAGTGTACGGGGGATCGTGATGCCGATCATTGGCCTGCTGCACCTCTTGATAGCGATCGGGTTTGTCGTCCACGCAAACAAGACGGGGCGTCCACAGTATTGGATGTTCATCCTCCTGTTCCTGCCGCTCGTCGGCTCGATCGCCTACATCGTTTTCGAGCTGTTGCCCGAACTCGCGAATAGCCGCCGCTCGCGCAAAGTGGTGTCGGACCTGCGCACGGTCGTCGATCCCGATCGCGAATATCGCCAGCTCGGCGAGCGCGCCATGCTCGCGGGCACCATGGACACCAAGTGCAAGTTCGCCGAGGAGTGCGAGCGCAAAGGCATGTGGCAGGAAGCCATCGACCTCTATCGCGAGGTGGCGCAAGGCATCTATGCCGACGACCCCGAAGTGCTCCGGCGCCTCGCACGGGCGGAGCTTGGATCGGGGAGTGCAACGGCCGCGATGGCGACCCTGGACCGGCTCCGCACCGCGCACCCCGACTACCAGCACCAGGACGCGCATCTGACTTATGCGCGCGCGCTTGAAAAGGAGGGTCGGCTGCAGGACGCCGCGAGCGAGTATGCGGCGCTTGCGGGCTATTTCGTCGGCATGGAAGCGCGCACGCGATACGCGCTGCTGCTGCAAAAACTGGGTGAGCCGATAGAAGCCCGAAAACTACTGAGCGAAGTCGTGCGCGCCAGCAAGGCGCCGGGCGTGGTGCTCTCGCCGGACGATCGCGAGTGGGTCAAGGTCGCGCAACGAAACGCCTGATCCTCTTGCTGCCCGCACGAAGGCCGGAAACCGTTCGAGCCGTGACGGCTGAGTTGCCGCCTTCCAACTGCTGCGGCCACTGTCGGCCTTGACAGGTTACCATTTAGTCACCTATTGTTTGATCGTGACAGACGACGACCTCGTTTTCAAAGCGCTTGCTGATCCGACGCGTCGTTTCCTTCTGGATCTGCTTTTCCAGCGTGACGGCCGCACGCTGAAGGAGCTCGAATCCGGGCTGGAAATGACCCGCTTCGGCGTGATGAAGCATTTGAAAACACTCGAGGACGCCGGACTCGTCGTCACGCGCCGGTCGGGTCGGGAAAAACTGCATTTCCTCAATCCTGTCCCGATCCGGGTGATTCATGACCGGTGGATCGACAAGTACCGCGAACGGGAGGTCTCGGCGCTGCTGGCGCTCAAGACCGAACTCGAGAAAAAGGACGAAGGATCATGACGGAAAAGGCCAAGGTCGTGCAGGTCTACAAGATCGTCATCAAGGCGAGCGCGCAGGCGATCTGGGACGCGATCACGAAACCGGAATGGACCGACCGCTACGCTTATGGTGGCCGCACGTCGTACGAGCTCAAAGCCGGCGGCAAATATCACCATGGCGCCAGCGCGGAGATGAAATCGTACGGATTGCCTGATGTGGTCATCGTCGGCGAAGTGCTCGAAAGCGATCCGCCGCGCAAGCTCGTACAGACGTGGCACCCGCTGTTCTCGCCCGAGATGATCGCGGAGCCGCCGTCGCGCCTCACCTACGAGATCTTCGAGAGCCCGAGCGGGGTCTGCACGGTCGTGTTGACGCATGACCTGACAGGCACGCCCCTGGTCGCCGGTATGGTCAAGGGCAACAACGATCCCGTCGAGAGCGGCGGCGGCGGTTGGCCGTGGGTGCTCAGCGATCTCAAGTCACTGCTGGAGACCGGCTCGAGGATGTGAGGCCCTCGGGCTCGCCGGTGACGCCTACACCTCCAGCTTGTAGGCATCACCGTCGCGCATCACGCGGCCGGCAGTGGGCCCGGCGAAGTGTGTCCCGATCATGAGCACGGGCTCGCCCGCAAGTTCGCCGAAGATGCGCCGGCGCGTGGCCTCGCCGGCTTTGGCGTCGTAGTCGGCGGTCGAGGCCCATTCGGGATGTGCCATCTGGCAGGGGTGGTGCGCGAAGTCGCCCGTGATCATCGCGCGCTGGCCCTTCGAGGTAATCAGCACGCTGGCGTGTCCCGGCGAGTGCCCCGTGCTCGCCATGAGGCGGATTTCCGGACAGATCTGGTGATCCAGCTCGACGAGATCGGCGAGGCCGAGATCGAAAATCGGCTTCACGCTGTCGGCGATGACAGGATGCTGGTCGGGCCGCGCCGTCTGCGTGGTCCAGTGTTCGTATTCGATGCGGCCGAAGAGGTAGCGCGCCTTGGGAAACGTCGGCACCCATTGGCCGTCCACAAGCCGCGTATTCCAGCCGACATGATCCACGTGCAAGTGCGTGCAAAGCACCGTGTCGATGGTCTCGGGCGCGAATCCTGCGGCGGTCAGGTCCTCAAGAAAGGGGCCGCTGCGATCGTTCCAAGTCGGAATGCGGCGGTCCTTCTTATCATTGCCAAGACAGGTATCGACGATGATCCGCCGACCCGGCGCCTCGACGAGCAGCGCGTGGATGCTCATCTTGAGACGGCCATTCTCGTCGGCAAAATGCGGAATGAGCCAGGAGATCGGGCGGACGGCCTCCGGCGTCGCATCCGGCAGGATGAAGCGGCTGCCACCCGTCGTCTCGATCTCGACGATCTTCGTGACCGTCACGTCGCCGATCTGCCATTTCATGCGCGCTTCCCCTTATTTTGTTCTTCAAGCATCGACGCATCCAAGCGCACACCTACAGGCGTGCCGTGACGAATGCCGATGCCTCCTCCCAGCTCGCTACGACGTGCGTGGCACCGGCTTCTTTGAGCTTGTCGGCATGTCCATCCTGGATATGCGCTCCCGCGCAAAGCCCGAGCACAGTCATGCCTGCCGCAACGCCCGCGAGAACGCCCGATCTGCTGTCCTCGATGACGAGGCAGTGAGCGGGCGCGACGCCGATCTTGTCCGCCGCATAAAGGAAGATATCCGGATGCGGCTTGCCGCGCGGCACGAGATCGGCGCTGAAAACGATGCCGTCGAACTCTTCGGTAAGCCGCAGCACTTCCAGACTGAGCGCCAGGCGATCGGCGGAACTCGACGACGCAATGCAGTGCGGTAGATGGCTATGGCGGCGAATGAAGTCGCTCGCGCCCGACACCTCGCGCAGGTGCGTGCGGAATCGCGCCAAGGTCGCGGCCTTCACATCGTCCGAAAAGGTCGGGCCGAGCGAGCGTCCGATGCCACCTTCGATGGCCGCAATCACCTCAGGCCAGCGCTTGCCCATGTAGCGATCGAGCGCATCGGGCAGCGTCGTCGGCAGGCCGAGTTCCGTGACCCTCTCCGCCAGAACCGTGTTCGCGAGCGCCTCGCTATCCGCGATCACACCGTCGAAGTCGTAGATGATGCCTTTGATGGTGCCTAAGGTCATCATCTCCCCCAACATTACGTGCGGCCCTTTATGACCTTCATGAGTGCGCGTCCGCGCGGCGACAGTCGATAGCCCGATGAGAGGCTCTCCGTAAGCCCCAATTCCTTCAGCTTGCGCACCTTTATCTTCAGAGCGGACTTTGCCATTTCCTGACAATCGGCGATCTCCGCGGCCGTGATGCCATCCTTCGCACCGATGAGCTCGAACGTGCGTCGCGCCCACGGGCCCGACTTGCTGCGCCGATCGAGATCGGAGAGTTGCTTGCGCAGCTTCTCCAGGGCCTCGCCGGCGAGGTCATCGTCATGACGCACGGCCTCACGCGGATCCGCGCCAAGCCAGCGCAGCTCGATCCTGTAAAGAGTGCCCTCCTGGCGGCCGTCGAGGTCCGCGAGGAGCGCCTTCAAGGATGAGGCACCAGCGCGCGCGGCATCCTGCGCGGTGATGTCCGTGCGGGCGATTTCATCCACTCCATCGATGGCCAGAATACCGACGCTCGTCCGCAATCGCCCGCCCGCCTTCACCGTCGGCCTGCTCCAGCGGCGGAAGGCCAGCGTCACCGCCCCTGCGCGGATCTGCTCGAGCACCCCTTGCTTGATGAGCATTCAACCCCCGAGCCGTTCGACAGCGCCGGATCCTATCCCCGCACCGCTCTCTTGACACCGGCTCATCCGCCATGTCCATAAGGCGCCGAATACATCCCGCGCCCTGATGCCCACCCGCGGCCTCGGCGCGTTTTCACTATATGTTCCGGGTTGGCCGCCGCCCAGGCGTGCGGACCGGTATCAACCCCCAGTGCAACCCCAAGCAATGGACGCGCGCATGTCGAAAGCCTTCGTCTTTCCCGGCCAGGGCAGTCAGGCCGTCGGCATGGCCAAGGAACTCGCCGAGACCTTTCCGGCCGCCCGCGCGCTTCTCGACGAAGTGGACGACGCGCTCGGCCAGAAGCTCTCCGCGCTCATGTTCGAGGGGCCCATCGAGACGCTGACGCTGACGGAAAATGCGCAGCCGGCGCTCATGGCGGCGTCACTTGCCGTGATGCGTGTGCTGGAGCGCGAGAAGGGCTTTTCGCTGAAGGATCGCGTGGCGTACGTCGCGGGCCATTCGCTCGGTGAGTACTCGGCACTCGCTGCGGCAGGCGCGATCTCGGTGGCGGACACGGCGCGGCTGCTCAAGCTGCGCGGCCAGTCCATGCAGAAAGCCGTGCCGGTCGGCGTGGGCGCCATGTCGGCCCTGCTCGGCGTCGGGCTCGACGTCGCGCGCAAGATTGCAGCCGATGCTGCTCAGGGCGATGTCTGCGATATCGCCAACGACAACGAGCCGACGCAGGTCGTGCTCTCGGGGCACAAGACGGCCATCGACCGCGTGCCCGAAGTCGGCAAGGCGCACGGCCTGCGCCGCGCGATCCCGCTCCCAGTTTCCGCACCTTTCCATTGCAGCCTCTTGAAGCCCGCCGCCGATGCCATGGCGGAAGCGCTCTCGAAGATCGAGATCAAGGCGCCGGTCGTACCCGTCATCGCGAACGTGCTTGCAGCCCCGATCAGCGATCCGGCCGAGATCCGCGCGCGCCTCGTCGAGCAGGTCACGGGCACCGTGCGCTGGCGCGAGTGCGTGCTCGCCATGGCGGGTGCGGGCGTCACCGAGCTTTACGAGATCGGCACGGGCAAGGTGCTGAGCGGCCTCGCCGGCCGCATCGACAAATCGCTGAAGGCAACGCCGATCGGCACAGCCGCCAACATCGAGGCCGTCGCCGCGCAACTGATGAGCTGAGGACACAAGCTATGTTCAATCTGACGGGCAAGACGGCGCTGGTGACCGGCGCGACGGGCGGCATCGGCGGCGCTATCGCCGAGGCGCTCCACGCTCAGGGCGCGACTGTCGTGCTCTCGGGCCGCCAGGCCGACAAGCTCGAGGCGCTCAAAACCAAGCTCGGCGAGCGCGCGCTCGTACAGCCGTGCGACCTCGCCAACAAGGAGCAGGTCGCCAAGCTCATCGACGAGGCCACCAAGCTCGTGGGTGGACGCCTGGACATCCTCGTCAACAACGCCGGCCTCACGCGCGACAACCTCCTCATGGTCATGAAGGACGAGCAGTGGGACGAGGTGATCGCGGTCAATCTGACCTCGACGTTCATGCTCATGCGTGCGGCTGCGCGCCACATGATGCGCTCGAAAACGGGCTACGGCCGGATCATCAATATCTCGTCGGTCTCGGGCATTCTCGGCAATCCCGGACAGGGCAACTATGCCGCATCGAAGGCCGGCATGATCGGCATGACGAAATCGCTCGCACGCGAGGTCGCCTCACGGGGGGTCACCGCGAACTGCATCGCCCCCGGATTCATCGAAACGGCCATGACCGCTGTTCTGAACGAGAAACAGACAACCACGATCAAAGAAGCCATTCCGGCGCAGAGCTTTGGCAAGCCGGAGGACATCGCCGCGGCGGCTGTTTACCTTGCCAGCGAAGAAGCCCGGTACATGACCGGACAAACCCTTCACATCAATGGCGGCATGGTGATGATCTGAGGCCTATCGGGGGCCTGCCTAGCCGTGCACAATGCGGCGCCGCGGCCTCGTGCGGGCCGCTAGCCAAGGGATTTGTTGTGTGTTAACGAGCCGAAAATTCGAGCCGTTAACGCTGGAGTTTGCATCGATTTCAACCACCCTGTAGTGGATACCCCCACTAGAGGGCCGAATCGGTCGTAACAAGTAACCGCCACAGCCATACAGGCAATGGCATCAGTAGAGTCGTCAGGGCCGCGTCGCGGTCCTCGAGGTGACAGAGCGCGAGGGAAGTAGATATGAGCGACGTCGCAGAGCGCGTTAAGAAGATTGTCGTCGAGAATCTCGGCGTTGAAGCCGAGAAGGTCGTCGAGACGGCGAGCTTCATCGATGACCTCGGCGCAGACAGCCTCGACATCGTCGAGCTGGTCATGGCTTTCGAGGAAGAGTTCGGCTGCGAGATTCCGGACGATGCCGCCGAGCAGATCCAGACGGTCGGCGATGCGGTGAAGTTCCTCGAGAAGAGCGCCGCGAGCACCGCCTGATCGGCGCGGCCACAGGATCGACTGCAGGCACCGTCGGGGGGAACCGAGTTGGTGCCGCAGCGATCCAGGGCCCCGATCGTGGCGTGTCGCAGTTGGGGATGCTGTTTGCTCTGGAGCGAACAGCATGACTTGGTGGGAGTGGTAACGCGAGGCGACCTTCCTGCCGGATAACCTGGACAGGTGTGGGATGCAGCGAGTTGTCGTCACTGGGCTTGGCCTCGTTACTCCTCTCGGATGTGGCGTGGAGCCCACGTGGGCACACCTCATCGAGGGCCGCAGTGGTGCGCGCCGCATCACTGAGTTCGAGGTGGCCGACATCGCTGCTCAGATCGCAGCATTCATTCCGCGCGGCGACGGGGCCGCCGGCACCTTCAATCCCGACCAGTGGATGGAGCCCAAGGAGCAGCGCAAGGTCGACGACTTCATCGTGTATGCGATGGCGGCGGCCGAGCAGGCGCTCACGGACTCAGGCTATGCAGCCAAGACGCAGGATCAGCAGGAGCGCACGGGCGTCCTGATCGGCTCCGGCATCGGCGGCCTCAACGGCATTGCCGAGACCTCGCTGCTGCTCAAGGAAAAGGGCCCGCGGCGCGTCAGCCCGTTCTTCATTCCGGGCCGCTTGATCAATCTCGCTTCCGGTTATGTCTCGATCCGCCACGGCCTCAAAGGGCCGAACCATGCGGTCGTCACGGCCTGCTCGACGGGTGCGCACGCGATCGGCGACGCATCGCGGCTGATCGCCCTCGGCGACGCCGACGTAATGGTAGCCGGTGGCGCAGAGAGCCCGATCTGCCGTATCGCAATGGCCGGCTTTGCCGCCTGCCGCGCCCTCTCGACGGGCTTCAATGATCAGCCAACCAAGGCGTCGCGCCCTTACGACAAGGACCGCGACGGCTTCGTGATGGGCGAAGGCGCCGGCATTGTCGTGCTCGAGAGCCTCGAGCACGCCAAGGCACGCGGTGCGCGCATCTATGCTGAGATCATCGGCTACGGCCTTTCCGGCGACGCCTATCACATCACGGCGCCGGCCGAGGATGGCGACGGCGCCTTCCGCTGCATGCGCGCGGCTCTCAAGCGCGCCGGCATCACGGCTGATGAGGTGGATTACGTCAACGCGCACGGCACTTCGACGCCGATGGGCGACGAGATCGAACTCGGCGCCGTCGAACGCCTGTTCGGCAACAGCGCCGGCAACCTCTCAATGTCGTCGACGAAATCCGCCATCGGCCACCTTCTTGGCGCCGCGGGCTCCGTCGAAGCGATTTTCTCCATACTCGCGATGCGCGACAACATCGCCCCGCCGACGCTCAATCTCGACAATCCCTCGGTGCAGACGGCAATCGACCTCGTCCCGCACACACCGAAGAAGAAGCAGATCAATACGGTCCTTTCGAACTCGTTCGGTTTCGGCGGCACCAACGCGTCGCTCGTCATGCGGCGCCTGGACGCGTAGAGTAGGCTTTATTTCCTAGAGGCGGCTGCCGATGGGCAGCCGGCACCTTGTATCGGTTGCTATACCTGTTGCTTTAATGCGTACCGCCGGCATCGGCCGGACAGATGATGTTCTCGCTTTCACGATCGTGGCCCGGTTTGGCCATATTTCAGGATAGCTTGATGGGCCCGGCACTGGCCCAGCGGCCCCATCCTATGAAATGGCAGAGGCGTGCAAGCGCCCGATCCTGGAGACGAGAAGCAACCACAGCATGAGGCAGGTCCTGCCAACCCTCGACATCACCCGCAAACGCCTCAATGCCCTGCCGCGCAGTCCCGCGGAAGCGCTCGAGCCCGGTCGCGCGCCGCGTCCGCCGCGCCGCATTCGTGAGCGCCGCGAGGCCCGCCGGATGAACGGTTTCCTGCGCTTCATCAGCGCGATCCTGACCTTCTGCTTTCTCGGCATGTCGGTCGTCGCGATCGGCGCGCTGCTGCTCCGTTCCACGTTCGCCGCGCCGGGTCCGCTGGCGCATTCGACCGTTACTGTCATCCCACGCGGAGAGGGGGTCTACGAGATCGCCGGACGTCTCGAGCGCGAGGGTGTCGTGTCCGATCGCCGCATGTTCGTAGCGCAGTATCTGACGCATTCGGTTAAGATCAGCATTTCAGGCGGAAAGCCCATACAGCTCCAGGCTGGCGAGTTCGAGTTCAAGAAGCAGGCGAGCATCGAGGATGTCCTCGAGATCCTCTCGCAGGGCAAGGCCGTGCTCTACCGGCTGAGCATTCCCGAGGGCCTCACGAGCCAGCAGATTGTTGCCCGCCTGATGGCGGAGGAAAACCTCACCGGCGAGATCACCGAGGTGCCGCCCGAGGGCTCGCTGCTGCCCGATACCTACCGCTTCTCGCGCGGCACGGCCCGTGCCGACATCATCGAGCGCATGCGCTCCGACCAGCGCCGCTTCATCGCCGCCATCTGGGACAAGCGGCAGTCGGACCTGCCCTACAAGTCCATCGAGCAGGCGCTCGTCATGGCATCGATCGTCGAGAAGGAAACCGGGCGCGCGGACGAGCGCGAGCGCGTGGCAGGCGTGTTCGTGAACCGGCTGCGCCGCGGGATGCGTCTCCAATCCGATCCGACCATCATCTACGGTATCGCCGGCGGGCAGGGCACGCTCGGCCGCCCGATCACGCGCTCGGACATCGACACGCCAACGCCGTACAACACCTACACGATCAACGGCCTGCCCCCGACGCCGATCGCGAACCCCGGCCGCGCGGCCATCGAGGCAACGCTCAATCCGGCGAAGACCAAGGATCTGTATTTCGTCGCCGACGGCAGCGGTGGGCACAGCTTCTCCGAAACGCTGAAGGACCATAACGCCGCCGTGCAAGTGTGGCGTCAGGTCGAGCGCGAAGCTCGGGCACGTCAGCAACAGGCCCCCGCCACGCAGACCGACAGCGATCCACCGAGCCCGACGATGCCACCCCCAGGGGCGGGCCGCGCACCGCCGGACGTGCCGCTGCCGCAGCGCAAGCCGAAGCGCTGAACCCCGGCCAGATCGATCACAAATTCGCCAGCGCTCTGAAGCTCATGCACGCGAGCGCGCGACGTCACGGATTTGATACGCTATTGTCACAAGTGGCTTGGCAAGCACCCGCGCGCGGCCGAAACGGTGGCTGAACGCCACCGGGCCGGATGCAGAAGGATGAGGGTGCTGCACGGGCCGGAATGGCGCGGCGTCGCGGGGAGAAACGGCCGCGCAAGAGGGAGGTTGTAATGCGATTTGGTTCCAATCCGACGCGGCGCGCAATACTTGCAGGAAGCGCTGCGGTCGCCGCGACGCTGGCTGGCGGCGTGCCCTTCGCTGCGCGTGCGGCCTTCGGGAAGGGAATCCACAAATTCGCACTCGGCGATCTCCAGATCACCATTCTTTCCGACGGCGTTCTCAATGTCGCGACGCGTCTGCTTAACCGCAACAAGGAGCCGGCCGCGATCGAAGCGGCACTCGACGGAGAGCTCTCCGCACCAGGTCAGGTGCAGTATGGCGTCAACATCGTGCTGGTGCGCTCGGGCGCCGATCTCGTGCTCATCGACGCGGGCGCGGGCGGGACGTGGGAGCCGACCGCAGGCAAGCTCGCTGATCGGTTGACGGCCGCGGGCGTGGATCCCGACAGCATTACCAAGGTCGTGATCACGCACGGTCATCCCGACCATCTCTGGGGCTTGGTCGACGAATTCGACGACAGTCCGCGCTTTGGCAAGGCGCAGCACATCATGCCCGCGCCGGAACTCGACTACTGGCGCAAGGTCAGCGTCGAAACGCTGCCTCAGCGCATGCAAGGTGTCGCGGCAGGCGCCAAGCGCGTGATCGGCACGATTGATGAGCGCCTCGCCGCCGTCGCGACCGATGCGGAGATCGCAAGCGGCATTGCCTACGTGCCGACGCCGGGCCACACGCCGGGGCACTGCTCCGTGCGCATTTCGAGCGGCTCGAGCGGACTCATCGTGACGGCTGACACGCTGTTTCACCCGCACGTGTCGTTTGCCCATCCTGATTGGCAACCTGTCGCCGATATGGATGGCGCCGCCGCCGTTGCAAGCCGGCGCCGGCTGCTCGATATGGCGGCAGCGGACGGGCTCCAACTCGCCGCCTATCACATTCCCTTCCCTGGGCTCGGTCGCGTGGAGCGGCACGCCTCGGCTTATCGGTGGCTCAGCTAGCGTACATCGGCGCAGGCGTTCCGACGCCGTTCGCCTGCCATTTCTCTCAATCGCTTTTCTGTTTCGAGCGCTCATACGATCCCATGACATACGGACTTGATGCCTACGCGACGACCCTCGGCAAACTGCTCGGGCCTCCGCACGCCTTCGAAGTTCCCGCATTTCAGCGCGCCTATTCCTGGACGACCGAAGAAGCAGGCCAGCTCATCGAGGATCTGCTGCTCGCCCTTGGCGATGCCGACACGCAGGGAACGCCCGGCGGCTATTTTCTCGGCCCCATTCTGCTGCTCGACGCTGCACGGCCGGGAACGCACGAGATAGGACCCCGCACACTCCAGATCATCGATGGCCAGCAGCGTCTCGCCACCCTGACCATCCTCGCTGCTGTGCTGCGTGATCTCGCGCGGCGGA
>Ga0307505_10002927_pt1 | contig 11251 bp, 8 predicted proteins | sample 23_S_MG_FD_202183 | JGI IMG/M metagenome (GOLD analysis project Ga0307505, IMG submission 202183) | Soil microbial communities from Populus trichocarpa stands in riparian zone in the Pacific Northwest, United States - 23_S | ecosystem: Environmental > Terrestrial > Soil > Riparian zone > Trees...
TTGCGGAATGGACCGCCTACCCCCGCCTCACCACCCGCTTGCAGCCGGCCGACGGCGAGGCGTACGGCGGTGATCTGCGTGCCGAATACCGTCGCGGCGAAACGTACGCGGCGGTGACGTACGGCTGGGCGCAGGTCGAGTACGCGGCCACCCAGACACGCTATCGGCTGTGGTACGGAGATGAGACGCTCCGCTATCAGCCGCCGCACGACCGACGCCACCAGGTCACGGTGATAGGGAACATGCCGATCGCCGGTTTCGGTGTCTCGGCCCGCTGGCAATTCGGTAGCGGCCTGCCCTACAGCCGCGCGCTCGGTTTCGACGTCTTCATCCCACCGGATCGTGTGCCCGACGTGTTCGAGGATCCCGGCCAGCCGCGCGTCATCTACGAACGCCCGTTCAACGGGCGCCTCCCCACGTACCACCGGCTCGACCTTTCGATCGAGCGCACCTTCGACCTGGGCGGGGCGAGCCTCACCGCGCAGGCAGGCGCCGTGAACCTGTACGACCGCACCAACCTGTTCGCCTTCGACGTGTTCACCTACCGCCGGGTCGACCAGCTGCCCATCATGCCCACGTTCGGGCTCCTCCTGGCATTCGACTGACCATGCGCAGATCGCTCACGGTTGTCGCCCTCGTGGGCACCCTGGCCGGCACGACCGGCTGTGCGGAGGACGTCACGGCGCCGCCCGCCTCGGGCGCCTTCTTCACCATGTGGGGCGCGCTCGACCCGGTAACGGACTTCCAGGCCATCCGCGTCATCGCGGTGACCGACGTACTGGAGCCCGTCCCCGGTCCGCTCGACGCGTCCGTGACGTCCACCGACCTCCGCACCGGCCAGGTGACGACCTGGCGGGACTCCCTGGTGTCGTTCCCGAACGGGACCAGCGGGCACGTTTTCGTGGCGGACGTGGGTGTGGACTACAACGGCGTCTACCGCGTGGAGGCGCGGCGCGCCGACGGCACCGGGTCCAGGGCGACCGTGACCGTGCCGCCGCGCGTGGAGGCGTTTCTCGAGTCGGACGAGAACGGGAGCCCCGAAGAGGCCGCCCTCTGGCCGGGCGTGCCGCAGCTGAATGCGCCCGCGCTGACGCTGCGAATCCAGGACGCCAGCTGCGCGGTGCAATTCCACGACGTCGAACTCAGCGACATCGCCCTCGCTGAGGCCGAGCCGTTCGAGTTCGGATGGCGGACGCAGTTCTCGCTCGCGCGACTGCGCGAAGAGCTGCCGGCGCACCTGGCGAGCGGCGCCCTTCTCCAGGTCACGCTCCGAGCAGAGGTCGCAAGCGTGGAGTGGCGCTTCCCGACGGACGACTTCGACCCCGAGATCCTGATCGAGCCCGGCGCCTTCACGAACGTGGAAGACGGCTTCGGCTTCATCGGCGCCGCGTACCCGGCGTCGCTGACGTGGGTGCCCGACCCGCGCGCGACGGCGCGCGCCGGCTTCGCGGTTGCGGGGTCGTGTGGGCCGTGAGAAACGGATTTGGGGTGAGGGATGGGGATGGGTACGGCGATCGGGGCTGCTCGCCGGCCGGCCGGCGCGGGGATGTGATTGGGGCTTCCCCAAGCGGATGGTCGGCGCGGGGACGTGATTGGGGCTTCCGGCAACGGATGGTCGGCGCGTGGACGTGATTGGGGTCTGCCGGCGCCGGCGCGTCTGCCGCGCGGCCGTGATTGGTGAAGGGACTACGTCCTTGGCACCCGACACCCCGATACCCCGACACCCCGACACCCCGATCGCTCAATCGCTCAATCGCTGAATCGCCCGATTCTCCCGACACCCCGATACCCCGACACCCCGATCGCTCAATCGTTGAATCGCTGATCGCTGAATCGGTGGCTGCGGGCGGCTAGATTGGCGCCCGCAAGCCCCCACGGGGCGCCACCTCGTCACACCCACCGCACCCAAATGGCAGAGGTCCAGCAAAACCGCGAGGCCTGGGGCAGCCGCATCGGGCTGATCCTGGCGATGGCCGGCAACGCCGTCGGCCTGGGCAACTTCCTCCGGTTCCCGCGCCAGGCCGCGCTGAACGACGGCGGGTCGTTCATGATCGCCTACTTCATCGCGCTGATCCTGCTCGGCATCCCACTCATGTGGATCGAGTGGGGCATCGGGCGCAACGGCGGCAAGTACGGCAAGGGCCATATCCCGGGGATGTTCGCTGCCATCTGGAAGCACCCCGCGGCGAAGTACGTGGGCGTGCTCGGCCTCGCGATCCCGCTCATCGTCCTCATCTACTACACGTACATCGCCAGCTGGACGCTGGCCTACACCTTCTTCTCGATCACCGGCGACTACTGGGGGCTCGAGACGCAGGCGGAGATGACGACATACCTGCGCTCGTTCCAGGCCATCGGCGATTCGACGGTGCACGGCGCCTGGAAGGCGTTCACGTTCTTCCTCGTGACCCTCTTCGCGACCATCTGGGTGGTTTCCCGCGGTATCGAGGCCGGCATCGAGAAGCTGGCCAAGATCGGGATGCCCATCCTGTTCATCTTCGCCGCCATTCTGGCGGTGGTCGTGCTGTTCTTCATCCCCCCGCAGCCCGGCGGCGGCGGCGCGACGGCGCTGGACGGCCTGGGGTTCCTGTTCCGGCCGGACCTCTCCGGTCTGGGAAGCTCCAGCGTCTGGCTGGCGGCGGCCGGCCAGATCTTCTTCACGCTCTCGGTGGGCATGGGCACGCTCCAGACCTACGCGAGCTACCTCACGAAGAAGGACGACATCCTGCTCAACGGCATCGCGACCAGCGCCACCAACGAGACGGCCGAGGTCGTCCTCGGGGGCACCATTGCGATCCCGGCCGCCGTGATCTTCTTCGGCGTCACCGGCGCCACGCAGATCGCGGCCTCCGGCTCCTTCGACCTAGGCTTCGCGACGATGCCGGTCGTGTTCCAGCAGCTCCCGCTGGGCCAGTTGCTCGGCTTCTTCTGGTTCGGCCTGCTCTTCTTCGCCGCCATTACCTCCTCCGTGGCCATGGCGACGCCGATCCTGGCCTTCTTCCGCGAGGAGTACGGGGTCAAGCGAGAGCGCGTCGCGTGGTCCCTCGGCCTCGTGGTGTTGCTGCTCGGCCTGCTGCACATATTCTTCCTCGCCCAGGGCTTCCTCGACGAGTGGGACTATTGGGCCGGCACCTTCGGTCTCGCGCTATTCGCCATGATCGAGGTGATCCTCTTCATGTGGGTTTTCAAGCCAGAGAACGCCTGGCGGAGCCTCCACGAGGGCGCCGACATTCGCCTTCCGGCGATCTGGAAGTTCATTATGACCTACGTCACGCCGGTCTACCTGCTGATCCTGTTCACGTGGTGGGCGGTGCAGGACGCGTGGCCGATCCTCAAAATGGAGGTCACTGCCGGCGGTGCCCAGCCGACTCCTGAGAACATCCCGTACATCATCGGGGCGCGCCTGACGATGGTCGGCATCCTCGTCGTCGGGGCGGTCCTCGTCCGGATGGCGTGGAAGCGCAACGGCTACGACGACCGCGCCGGCTTCCGCGAGCTCGACGAGCCGGCCTCACAGCACGAGCGCGAAGCCGACGAGATCGGCGCGCCCGACTGACCCTCCCATCAAACCATAGATCCGATGACACCGGGAGCCATGATCTTCTGGCTGGGGAGCTGGGTCTTCGTCCTGAGCCTTACCGGCTGGGCCTACGCGCGCGTCCTCGGGGCGCAGGCGCGCCGCGAGGCGACGCCGGACCCCGACGACGACATGACGATCCGCGAGCGGATCCCGCCGACCGCCTGACGCGAGCAGGCGCCGGCGCGGCCATATCGGCTCGCGCCGGCGCCCGTTTCGTGCGTTTGGACGGCCGTACTGTCGCCGGCGGGCGCGCCGGCGGGGCGCTAAACGCGCGGCGCGGCGCCGGGGCGCGGGCCTTGATGGGCCGGCGTGGGACCACCCCGCTCCGATGCCCGAAATCCCCCGCGTCTACCGCCGTTCCTCGGCCTCCGGTGGCGACGGCGCTCCTGGATGGACGCCGGCGTACGACGAGCAAACCGGCTTCCGCATAGGACCGGACGATCCCGCGCCCGCGCCGCCGCAGGCGCCGACCTCCGCCCTTGCCCCCTACCGCGTGCCCGCGCCGTCGGGGTTCGCACCGGCACTCGTTCCGACGCGCGCCCAGACCCGGCGCGAGATCCGCGGACGGATGCAGACGGCGCGCCGTCACGCCGCCCTCACCGCCTGCGTGACCCTGGCGATCGCCGGCGCCTTCGCGGCATACGCCTTCTTCGCCCCGCCACGCTACACCGCGCACGGCGTCGTGCTGATCAACCCGCAGCGGCCGGCCGGCGCGGACCACTCCGTTGTAGGGCAGTTCGTCGACGTCCCGGGTCTGGACTCGCGGAAGGTGCTCAACCAGGCGCTGGTGCTCCAGCAGGCGCCGGCCATCGCCGAGCGCACCGCCGCGGCCCTCCTGGCACGCCCCGACGCGCAGGGCCTGCCGGTCGTGCAACATCTCGGTGGGGCACCCTCCGTTGCAGACCTGGCGGCCCACCTGCAGGAGGAGGTAGTGGAGGTCCGACAGGAGGGAACGGAGACCGACGCCGTCCGCCTGGAGGCAACCAGCTCCTCCGCCGAGGAGTCCGCCCTCATCGCGCGTCTCTACACGGACGAGTATGTAGCGCTCACGCGCGAGACGAGCCGGGCGCACATCACCTCCCTGCGCGTCTTCCTGGAGGAACAGGTCGCGCTTCGACGCGAGGAACTGGCGGCTGTCGAGCTCGCACTGGCCGACTACCAGGCTGGCGCGCAGGCCGTCGGGCTCGACGTGCAGACGGAGTCGGCCGTTCAGCAGATCGCCGCCCTGCAGGCCGGCCTCGACGCGGCCCGCGTGGAGTCCCAGATGCGCGCGGCGAGCGTCGCCTCGCTCGAGCGCGAGATGGGCGCCGTCGAGCCTCGCCTGGCGACGCGGGCGGCCGCGACCTCGGGGCCGGAGCTAACCGCCGTGGAGGCGCAGATGACGGTGTTGCGCAACCAGCTCGACCAGATCTACGCCCGCAACCCGGCGCTGCGCGGCCGGCCGGACGCCCACCCGGACCTCCGCCTCCTCACCGATCGGATGGAGGACCTCGACACGCAGCGCCGGCGCCTCGCCAGCCAGGCAGCGTCCGAGGTTGTCGCCTCCGGCGGTCTCGACGCCGCCTCCACCGGCAACAACGGCCCGGGCTACCTGGCCGATCTGCGCCGGCACATCGCCGAGCAGCGTGCTGCGCTCGACGGCGCGCGAGCGTCGGCCGGAGCCCTCGCGTCGCGACTTGGGGAGGCGTCCGCGCAGCTGACGGGCGTACCCGAACGGGCGCGTGAGCTCGCCGGCCTGGAGCGCGACAGGCAGGCCCTCGCACTGGTGCTCGTAACGCTCACTACCCGCCTCGAGGACACCCGCGTGGCCGAGCAGAGCGGCTTCGGGCTGGTCCAGGTCGTCCGCCGGCCGCAGGTCCCGCGCGAGCCTTCGAGCCCCGACGTGCCGCTCCTGCTGGGTGTGGGCCTGGTCCTCGGCCTGCTCGCCGGCGCCGGCGCCGCCGCGGCCCGGAGCCGGGTCGACGCGCGCACCCACACTCCGGCCGACGTCGAGGACGCCGGCTTCAGCGTCCTCGGGACGCTGCCCGACCTGGGCGACCGCTTCCTGAACCCCCGCGTGGCCGTCGACGGCACGCGCGTCCCGGCGACGCTGGTGGCGCTAGCGGAGCCGCTCTCGCCCGCCGCCGAAGCCTTCCGCCATCTCCACGCCGCCCTCCTCGCCGATGGCGCCGGCGCGCCCCCGCAGGTAGTGCTCGTAGCCGGCCCGGAGGTCGGGACTGGCAAGAGCCTGACAGCCGCCAACCTCGCCGTCGTCGCCGCGCAGGCCGGGCGGCGCGTCCTGCTGCTCGACGCCGACCTCCGGCGGCCGGCCGTGACCGCCTACCTCGGCCTCGCGGACCGCCCGCCCCTGGGCGAGGGCCCCGCCGGCGCCAACGTCGTCTACTGGAACACCGTGGTGCCCGGCCTATTCGCCGTCACCGCGCGGGAACCGGCCGACCGGCCTGAGAACCTCTGGAGCCCGGAGCAGGCCGCGCGGCTGCTGGCGCACGTCCGCGAAGCCTTCGACCTGATCGTCATCGACGCGCCGGCCGCCCTCGTCGCCGCCGACGCCGCGGTGCTCGCGCCTCATTGTGATGCCGCCTTGCTCGTCGCGCAAGCTGGACGCACCGACGCCGACGCCCTCGCCCAGGTGGCCGGCGAGCTCGCTGCCTGTGGGCTTCGACGCGTCGGCGCGGTGCTGAACCGATTCGACGCGACCCGTTCCTTCGGCTATCGCGCCAGCGTCGGCTACCGCCACTCCACGCGGTACACGCCCGCCCTGGCTCCCGCAGCCTGAAACGCCCACTCCGATGCCGTATCGATTCCTGACGCTGGCATTCCTCGTGGCGGCCGCCCCCGTTGCCGCCCAGGAGCAGTGGGATCCGTGCCAGGGTCGCTTCCTGCGGCCGGCGCCCGAGGGCACGCCCACGGCGTCGTACCACCGCTTCTACCTGCCCGGCGAAGCGACGGTCCAGGTCTCCGTCGTCGGAGCGATCCAGCAGCCGGGCCTCTACGAGGTGGCCGTGGGTACCGACATCGGCCGGCTCCTCGCCCTCTCGGGAGGGCCGCGCTACGACATCCGCGAGAGCGGCCGCGGCCGGCGCGTCGAGCTGCGTCTCTTCCGCCCGGAGGCCGGGCCGCAGGCCATCTATGCGACCACGCTGCAGGACGCGGCGACCAACACGTCTGTCTACCCCGATCTCTGCGAGGGCGATACGTTTCTCGTGGACGTGATCGAGCGCCGGCGCTTCGGCCTGCAGGAGATCGCGACGGTTGCCGGTGGCGTGTCCGCGATTGCGTTCCTCGTGAGCGTCATCGCCGGCCGCTGAGAGATGCGCTTCCGCACGTCCGGAGGGTTGGCGCGACGGATCGGCAGCGGCACCTGGGCCGTCGCCGACCAGGCTCTGTACGCCGGCGCCAACTTCGCACTCAACGTCGCGCTGGCGCGAGCGCTGACGCCGGAGGCCTACGGCGCGTTCACGACTGGATTCATCGCCTTCCTCCTGCTCGGCGCGGTACACGGCGGACTGCTCATCGAGCCTCTCCTGGTCTTCGGCGCCGGCCGCATGGCGCCGCGCCGGCGCGACTACCTCCGCTGGGCCGTCGGGGCTCACATGCGCGTCGCCGGCGTGATCGCGCTAGTCCTGGCCGGCGCCGGCGCTGTCGCGGCGCTGGCGGGGCAGCCCGTGCTCGGGGCGGCACTCTTCGGATTCGCTCTCGCACAAGGCGGCGTGCTGCTCCACTGGCTCCTCCGCCGAGCGTGCCATCTCGTGGATCGCCCCGACCTCGCCGCGGCGTCCGGCATCGTCTATCTCGGCCTCGTCGTGGCCGGCGGGGTGGCGCTCGGCAGCGCCGGCTGGCTGACCGCCCTGGGGGCACCCCTGCTCATGGGCGTCGCTTCGCTCTTCGCCGCATGCGCCCTCGCCATCTGCCTCAAGGTGCAGGCGTCTGCCGCGAGCCCGCTGGTCGCCCGCGCGGCCGGCGCGGCGCACCTCGCCTACGGGCGCTTCGCCGCCGGCAGCGGCGTCCTCGAGTGGGCCCAGGGTGCCCTGCCGTTCCTCGTGCTCCCCCTGGTGGCCGGCCTCGCAGGCACGGCGGAGTTGCGGGCGGCATTCAACCTCGCGATGCCGGCGTTGCAGGCGGGCGCCGCTCTAACGGTGATGTGCGTTCCGCTGCTCGTACGCGCCCGCCGCGCCGGCACGATGGACGTCGCCGCTCGCCGCGCCGGCGTGGCTCTCGCGGTGGGCGCCGGCGTGTACGGCCTGTTGGTGGGCTTCTTCGGCGACGTGGCCATGTCGTGGCTGTACCAGGGCGCGTACGTCGCCGGGCCGGCGGTCCGGTGGACGCTCGCCGCGCTGCCGCTCGCTTCCGTCGCGGCCGGCGTGTTCGCTGCCGTTCTCAGGGCGCAGGAGCGGCCGCGCGCCGTTCTCGTCTCGCGGATGGCGTCGATAGGTATCGGGCTGGTGGCGACGGCCGTCCTCGCTTCCCTCGCCGGAGTCGCCGGCGCGCTGGCCGGCGCCGTGGCGACGCTCGCTCTCGAGGCCATCATCCTGGCGTGGCATTCCCTGCGCGACGACGCGCCGGCGCGCACGCCGGCACCGGCCGGCCCGCAGACGGCTCTCGCGTCATGAGAACGGCCATTCCCGGCAAGCGCCTGCGGGTCCTCCTCTCGGCGTACGCGTGCCTCCCGGGGTGGGGCACCGAGCCCGGCGTGGGGTGGCACACAGCGCGCCTCATGGCTAGGCATCACGACGTATGGCTTCTGACGTACGCCGGCTTCCGGCGCGCTATCGACGCTGAGCTCGCCGAGCGCCCGGTGCCCGGACTCCACGTCGTGTACCACCGTCTGCCCTTCGAGCACGCCCGGTTCGTCGAGGATGGAGAGTGGCGGACGGGATTCGCCGAGCAGGCCCACTACTACGCCTGGCAGGTAACGGCCGGCGCGCTGGCCCGCAGGCTTCACGCCGGCGCTCGGTTCGACCTCGCGGCACACGTCACCTTCGTCAAGTACTGGGCGCCGAGCGCGGTGGACGGCCTGGGCATCCCTTTCGTGTGGGGTCCTGTGGGCGGCGGCGAATCCGCGCCGCGGTCGCTTTACCCCACGTTCAGCGACGCCGGGCTGCGATACGAGCGCCGGCGCGACGCCGCCAGGAGCCTCTTCGAGCGCGACCCGCGGGTGCGCCGGACGGCCCGCAGAGCGGCGCTTGCCTTCGCGACGACCGAGGAGACGCGGCAGCGTATGCAGTCGCTCGGCGCGCTGAGTGTCGAGATTCGGAGCGCCATCGGCCTGTCCGAGGCCGAGGTAGCGCGGCTCGCGGCATCTCCCGCGCTGGCCGACGGTCCCATGCGATTCCTCGCGATGGGACGACTACTCGCGTTCAAGGGCCACCGCTTCGCTCTGGAGGCGTTCGCCAGCGCGGCGCGCGATGGCCGGGAGATGGCCGGCGCGGAGCTCTGGCTGGTGGGCGAGGGACCGGAGCGCCCGGCGCTGGAGGTGCTGGTGCGCGAGTTGGGAATCGGGGATCGCGTTCGGATGCCCGGCCATTTGCCCCGTGAGGAGGCCCTCCGCCTGCTGGGTACGAGCCACGTGCTCGTGCAGCCGAGCCTGCACGAGTCGGGCGGAGGCGTGGCCCTGGAGGCGATGGCCGCCGGCCGGCCGGTGGTGTGCTTCGACCTCGGAGGCTCCGCGGTTCACGTGTGCCCCGACGCCGGCGTCCGCGTACCGGCCGACGCGCCGGCGCCGGCGATACAGGGCCTCGCCGACGCCATGCGCGCCCTCGCAGGCGACGCCGACCGGCGGCGCGCAATGGGCGCCGCGGGGCGCCTCCACGTGCAGCGCCACTTCGTCTGGGAGCGCAGGATAGCGGACCTCGCCGAACGGTACCGAGCGGTGGCCGGCAGCGCAGAGGCCCGCGTCACGAACACGCCGGCGATCCTCGCCCGCATCGACGCCTGAGCCATGTCGATCGCCACACACGCATGGTACGGGCAAGCGCCGGCGTCCGCGCCGGCCGGCGCCGGCGTGCGCCGGCGCACGGCGGGCGACTACTACCTGGCGCTACTCGGCGCCGTCATTCTGGGCTATGCCGTCGCGGGCCGCGGCTTCGCCTATGTGGGTGTACCGCCCGTCTACGTCGGCGAGGCTGCGCTGGTGCTGGGGCTGCTGGTCGTCGCGTGGGAGGGCTCTGCGATGCGCGCGATGTCCGCGCCGGCGCTGGCAGCGCTGGCCGCGCTGGCGGCGTGGACGGCGTATCGCACGGTGCCGTACCTCGACGTTTATGGCCTCGACGCGCCGCGCGACGCGATGGTCGTGGGGTACGGGCTCTACGCGGTCGTCGTGGCCGGTCTCCTCCTCGCGCGGCCCGAGCGGCTCGTGGCGGCGGTGCGCGCCTATCGGACGATAGCAGTGGTCGTGCTGGCCGTCGCGTGGGTCGTTTACCTGGTCGTTCGGCAGGCGCCGGACCTCCTGCCGACCTGGCCCTGGTCCATCGATACGCACGCCATCGAGATCAAGCCGGGCGACCTGCTGGTGCACCTCGCGGCCATCACCGCCTTCCTCGTGCTGGGCTTCAGGAAGGCGCGGCCCGTCTGGCTGGTGCTGCTCGTCCTTGGCGTGGGCATCGGGATGGTCGGCAACCGCGGAGGGATGGTCGGGTATGGCGTCGCCATGACAGCCCTCGTCGTGATGAAGCCCCCCACGGCGCGATTCCGGAGGCTGGCCGCGGCGGTGGTACTCGTCATGGCGCTCGCGCTGCTCGCCGGCACGAGCGGTATCCGCACCAACGAGGGTTCACGCGTGTTTGGCGTCGAGCAGATCGTCGAGAATGTGCGCAGCATCGCCGGCACGAGTGACTCACAGCCGCTGACGACGACGGCCGAATGGCGCCTGCAGTGGTGGTCGCGCATCGCCGGCTACACCTTCGGCGGCCCGCATTTCCGCGACGGGAAGGGCTTCGGGATCAACCTTGCCACCGACGACGGCTTCCGTGTGGATCAGGAGCAGACGCTCCGCAGCCCTCACAACGTGTTCATGGCCCTCCTCGCCCGTGGCGGAGTGCCGGCGCTGGCGCTGTGGCTGCTGTTGCAGGCCTGTTGGTTCGGCGCCGTGGCCCGGGCGTGGCTCGCTGCCCGCCGCGCCGGCCAGGTGCGATGGATGGGCGTGCTCGCCATCTGCGTCGTCTACTGCACCGCCGCGCTCGTGAACGCCTCGTTCGACGTCCACCTCGAAGGCCCGATGGGAGCGATCCCATACTGGACATTCTTCGGCGCCGGTCTCGCCGCCGCGCGGCTTCGCGTCTCCCACCCGGACCTGCTTAAAGCGCTGGCGGAGGGTCCCGAGGCGCCAGCCGCGCCGGCGCAAAAGGCGTGGGGATGGTAGGTGGGCGCCGGCAGCGGTCGGCCTATCGGCTATGAAGCGTCCGGCTGATTGCAACGTCCCCGCGTCACGGTCCCCCCTTCCCCCTGCCGTCACGCGTAGAGCTACGAGATCCCTCGACGGGCTCGGGATGACATGGCCTAAGGACGCCGCCCCCTCCAGGCTCCAGGCCGTAAGCCGCAACCTGTCAGCTGACAGCTGACAGTCGTGAAGAGCCGGGCTGATCCTTTACAGAGTAGACCGGGCTGATGGTTTACACTTTTTCATGGCACGAGCACGCCGGCGCGCTGGTTATAGCGGGCCAGCAGCACGTCGTA
>Ga0307505_10002928_pt1 | contig 11250 bp, 11 predicted proteins | sample 23_S_MG_FD_202183 | JGI IMG/M metagenome (GOLD analysis project Ga0307505, IMG submission 202183) | Soil microbial communities from Populus trichocarpa stands in riparian zone in the Pacific Northwest, United States - 23_S | ecosystem: Environmental > Terrestrial > Soil > Riparian zone > Trees...
GGCGGCGAGGATCGCGGCCAGCTTGCGTTTCAAGGTCCTGCTCCCAGGATCAGGGCGTGCGGCTTTTTAACACCGCTCGATAGGCGGAATCCATTCTGCCGCTATAGTGCGGGCCGAGCCTGCGGAACGCGCCGATGACTGCTGCCAGCCCCCTTCACGCCGAGCCGAAGTCCGCGCCGGCGCCTCCGAGGCACTACGATCTATTCGTCTCCGAGGACATACCGCGCTTCTTCTTCTGGAAGCTGCGTGACGAGGGCGTGACACTCTCCACAGAGGGAATTTCCTGGCGGACTCGCGGCGTCGAACGCGCGCGCGCATGGAATGAGATCACGGGCGTGAACCTTGCCATCGGCTACATCCACAAGCAGGGCACTGTGTATGCCTGTACGATCACCTTTCGCGGCGGCGGCGTATTGATCGTGCGCAGCGTCAGTGCCTACGGCCATCAGGATGAGGAGCGCGAGCCGGTCTATCGCGAGTTCGTGCAGACAATGCACGCGGTCCTTGCGCGGCCGGAGCTTTCGGGCGTGCACTTCCACGCCGGATCGACCGGGGGCCGCACCCTCGGTTTAAAGATCGCACTCGGCATCGCGTCGCTATTCTTTGTTGGCCTGCCGCTTGCACTGATCTTCATTGGACCGCCGTTGGAGGTTCTCTTGATCGTCGCCGCCGGCGCGGCCTTCGTCTGGCCGCTCTGGCGCATGGCGAAGGCGAACGAGCCGCGCACTTATTCTCCACGCGAACTACCGGCCGACCTGCTGCCGTAGCTATCGGAGTTGGGCGAGAAAGCCGACGAGATCGTCCGTCACGTGGTCGACGTGAGCTGCGTCGCGGCCTGTGAGCTCCCAGTCCTCGCGAAATACTTCGCGCGTCTGGTCCGGCACTACGAGCACCGTCGTCATTCCGAGCCTGTGCGGCACCTCGAGATTGCGGGCGAGATCCTCGAACATGGCGGCTCGCGCGGGGTCCACGTCGTGGCGCGCGAGGAAGCGTTCGTAGGTTCGTGGAAAGGGCTTTGGATCCAGCTCGCCAGCGACGATGTCGAACACGTCCTCGAAATGCCGATCGATCTCCAGACGCGTCATGACAGCGTTTGCATGCGCCCGCGTACCATTGGTGAGGATGAGCTTTCGTCCCGGCAAGCGCTCCAGCGCGTCGCCGAGCGCTGGGTTCGGCTCGAGCGGCGAATGATCGATCTGGTGCACGAAGGCAAGGAATTCGTCGGGCTTCATGCCGTGCTCGATCATCATCCCGCGCATCGACGTTCCGTAGCGCAGGTAGTAATCCTTCTGTACCCGGAATGCCTCATCGTGAGTGAGCTTAAGAAAATTAGCGATGTAGTCGCGGATGCGCTCGTCCACCTGCTGCCATAGGTTCAGGTGATGCGGGTAGAGCGTGTTGTCGAGATCGAACACCCACGTATCGACCGATTTGAAATTGCGCGGCATCGCGGTCACGGTTCACGAAACCGAACGGTGGCGCCGGATTTTTGCGGGAGATCGACCGCGGTGAAGCCTTGGACCGACAGTCCGCGCGCCGGACAATCATTGTGCTCCCGGATTTCGAAGCGGCTGTTCCGCACGCAAAGTTTCGTTGTGCCGCCCCAAGCAAGTGGCTGACCGTTGCGCTCGATCACGGCTCCGGCGCCGTCCACGGCCTCCGCAAAACTGTAGACGCGCGTTGCCGATTTGCGCGGCAGGTCCGGCCGGAGACACGCGCCGGCTTCCACGCGCCACCAGCCGCGGGCAGTCACGTTGCCTCCCTCTTCAAGACCGAGCGCTGCCATCACCGTATGCCTCGTCTCATTGCACCACAGAAGCCCCGGTCCGGCGCCGTCGCGCACCGCGTCGATCAGGATATCGAGAAACGAAGGCGCGGCCGCGGTTTCCGCCGGCAGATTGCGCTCGCGCAGGAATGTCTGAATAGCCGCGTCCGTGCGTGGCCCCGCGACGCCGTCGATCGGTTCGGCGTCCAGCCCGGCAAGCGTCAGAAGACGCTGCACGCCGGCGAGGCGCGCTTGGTCCGAGCCGTAATTTGCGGGCTCGTCCACGTAAATTGCCTGCCCGTTCTCGTTCGCGCTCGGGCGCATTTCGCCGAATGCAGCGAGCCGCTGTTTCTCGCCCGTGCAGCGCCGCGCCCCCGCAATCAGAAAGTCTCCTTCACCCACGCAGAGCTCCGCGCCCGTTCCATGCAGCGGCCGCACAGCGCCGTAAATCGGCGCTGTGCGAGCGTGAACAAGCAATTTGCCGGAAACGTTGCCGCGCATCACGTTGCGGCACGCGCCCGGATCGACGCGAAACCAGCCGCGCGTTGCTGTGACGCCCTGCTCCTCGATGCCGAGGGCGGTCTCGATTACAAAGCTTGTGCGGTTGCAGATTTCAAGATCGGCGAGAGCGGGCGAGGCGAAGGCGGCAAGCGCGGCAAAAGCGATTGCGATCGGGGAAATGCGCATCAGCGGTGAATAAGCGTTCCCGCGCCGAGGTCGGTGAGGAGTTCGAGGAGGACCGCGTGCTGCACCTTGCCGTCGAGGATCACGACACCCTCGACGCCCTGATCGAGCGCCTGAATGCAGGTCTCGACCTTCGGGATCATGCCGCCGGAGATCGTCCCGTCGGCGATGAGTTTGCGCGCGTCTTTCAGCGACAGCTCCTTGATGAGCTTCTTCGATTTGTCGAGCACGCCGGGCACATCGGTGAGCAGCAGCAGCCGCTTCGCCTTGAGTGCACCCGCGACGGCGCCCGCGAAGGTATCCGCGTTCACGTTGAATGTTCCGCCTTTTTCGCCGGCGGCGACGGGCGCGAGCACCGGAATCAGTTCGCGGCCAAGAATCTGGTCGAGTACGGTGGTGTCGACCTTTGACGGCTCGCCCACGAATCCGAGATCGATCGCTTTCTCAATGTTGGATCCGGGGTCTGAAATGGTGCGCGTCACTTTCTTCGCGAGCACCATATTGCCGTCCTTGCCCGATAGGCCGACCGCGCGGCCGCCCGCTTCATTGATGAAACCGACGATCTGTTTGTTGATCGAACCCGCCAGAACCATCTCGACGATCTCGACGGTCGCCGCGTCGGTGACGCGCAGGCCGTCCTTGAATTCCGACTTGATGCCGAGCTTCGCGAGCATCGCCGCGATTTGAGGTCCGCCGCCGTGCACGACGACCGGATTGATCGCTGTCTGCTCGAGCAGCACGATATCCTTCGCGAAATTGCGCGCCGTCCGCTCGTCACCCATGGCGTGACCGCCGTACTTCACGACGACGATCTCGTCGTCATAACGCTGCATGTGCGGCAGCGCCTCGGACAGGACGCGCGCAGTCAGAAGCGCTTCGGCAGCGATGTCGACTTCGGGCTCTTTCTTGGACATGGAATCAACCGGCTCGGGCAGGGGGCGTCGCTGGGTTCTAGCCGAACGTGCGGGGAGCCTCAATCGCCCCGCTCGCGCATCACGCGGATGATCGCCGCTCGTAATTCCGGCAGACCGGAGCCCGTGCGCGACGAGGTCGGGAAAACAAAGGGGAAAGCCGCCGCACGTCGGGCTAGCCCTTCTTGCGTCGCCGTCACCCTCGCCTCGAGTTCGGCCGCGCTCAGCTGGTCGGATTTCGTGAGCACGATGGCGTAGCTGACCGCGGCCTGGTCGAGCAGGTCGAATGTTCCGCCGTCGGAGTCCTTAAGCCCGTGCCGGGAATCGACGAGCACAAACACGCGTGCAAGGTTCGCGCGGCCGGCAAGGTAGGCCTGCGCCAGAACGGTCCACTCCTCCGCTTTCGCTCGTCCCGCTTTCGCGTAGCCGTAACCCGGCAAATCGACGAGCCGCACATTCGCGCCGCCCTGGAAAAAGTTTAGCTCGCGCGTGCGCCCCGGCGTGTCGGAGACGCGCGCGAGCGCTTTGCGGGATGTCAGCGCGTTGATGAGGCTCGACTTGCCGACATTCGATCGTCCTGCAAACGCAAATTCGACGCCCTGCATGGACGGGAGCGATTCCACCGATCCCGCGCCTGCGACGAAATTCCATTCCCCGGCAAACAGCTTTCGGCCGGTTTCCAGCTCGTCCGCGCTGTAGCCGGTCGCAGCGCTCATGCGCTCAGTTCCTCGCGTCGCGCGCTCGCCTCGAGCCATTCCTCCTCGATCTTGGCGAGACGGTCGGATTTCAGGGTCCGCTCGCGACCGAACTGGGCGATCTTGGCGGCATTGCCGGTAAGCGATGCGGAGTCCGCGAGCTTCGCGTCGATCTCCGCGATCTCCTTCTCGAGCTTTTCGATCTCCGCTTCGAGCGTTGCGATCTTCTTCCGCAGCGGCCCAAGCTCCGAGCGTTTCGCGCCGCTTGTACGTTCGGCCTTTGAGCCACCGGACATGCGCTCGGCGCCGCCGCGCCCAAGGACGTCGCGGCGATATTGGTCGAGATCGCCTTCGTACGGTTTCACCGTTCCGTCCGAAACGAGCCACAGTCGCTCGGCGCATGCATCGACGAGATGGCGGTCATGGGTGATGAGAAGGACGGCGCCCGTGTAGTCGCTCAGCGCCTCGATCAGCGCCGCGCGTGCCTCGATGTCGAGATGGTTCGTCGGTTCGTCGAGGATCAAGAGGTTCGGTCCGTGGAACGTGGCGAGCCCGATTAGCAGGCGCGCGCGCTCTCCGCCCGAGAGGGACGACACCTTGGTGTTTGCCGCCTCAGCGGAAAAACCCATCTCGGCCGCGCGAGAGCGCACTTTCGCTTCCGGCGCGTTCTGCATCAGCCGGCGCACGTGCTCGGCCGGCGACTCGTCGGCGTGCAGTTCGTCGAGCTGGTGCTGAGCGAAATAGGCGACATCGAGCTTGGCCGCGCGCACGATCCGGCCCTTCTCGGGCTTCAGGCGTTCCGCGAGCAGCTTGGCGAATGTCGACTTGCCGTTGCCGTTCGGTCCCAGAAGCGCGATGCGATCGTCGTCGTCGATGCGCAGGTCGAGCTTCTTCAGGATCGGCTTTCCCGGCTCGTAACCGACGGAGACCTCGTCGAGTACGATGATGGGCGGAGAGAGCTGCTTTTCGGGCGAGCGGATGGAGATCGCGGCGGGCGCATCGCCGACCGCAGCGGCGAGCGGCTCCATTTTCTCAAGAGCCTTGAGGCGCGACTGTGCCTGGCGCGCCTTCGAAGCCTTGGCGCGGAAGCGCTCAACGAACGCCATCATATGGGCGCGCTTTGTCTCCTGCTTCTCGCGGGCGCGCTGATCGACGGTCAGTTGCTCGCGCCTCTGGCGATCGAACTGCGAAAAGCCGCCGCGATAGAGCTTCAACTTCTGTTGGTCGAAATGCAGGATGAAATTGACCGACGTATCGAGGAGGTCGCGGTCATGGCTGATCAGGAGCACCGTGTGCGGATAGCGCGCGAGATAGTCCTGCAGCCATAGAGTGCCTTCGAGATCGAGATAGTTGGTCGGCTCGTCGAGAAGCAGGAGATCGGGCTCGACGAACAGAACCGCCGCGAGTGCGACGCGCATGCGCCAGCCGCCCGAAAACTCCGAGCACGCGCGGTTTTGTGCCGCTTCGTCGAAGCCGAGGCCGGCGAGAATGCGCGCCGCCCGCGATGGCGCCGAATAAGCGTCGATGTCGACAAGACGCATTTCGATCTCGGCGATACGCATCGGGTCCTTCGCGGTTTCCCGCTCGATGAGGAGTGCGGCGCGCTCCGTGTCGGCCTTGAGCACGACATCGATCAGGGTTTCCGGACCGGCCGGTGCCTCTTGGGCGACGCGGCCGAGCCGCGCGCGCGTCGGCATCCGGATTGCGCCGGTTTCGATATCCATGTCCCCGTCGAGCGCGCGAAACAGCGTTGTCTTGCCGGTGCCGTTGCGGCCGACGATGCCGACCCTTGCCCTGTCCGGGATTGAGACGGAGGCGTGGTCGAGCAAAAGCTTGCCCGCGACGCGGAGTGAAATGTCTTCGAGAACGATCATGGGGCGCCTTGTGGCAAGGGCGGCAGCAAACAGCAAGTCGCGTGCTGTCGCGCTATTACGCCGCCTCAATGCCCATCGGATCGCCGGCTTCAAGACCCCCGTCCTCGAATGCCTCCGGGTGCGTTGGCCGGAAACGGGACAGTTCGGCGATCACGTTGTCCAGATGCTGTTCCATCGCGACTGCCGCGGCATCGGCATCATGCCTCGCCAGAGCATCGACGATCTGCTCGTGCTCGGCGAGGGTGGAGACTTGGCGGGCGGGCGTGCAGAGATAGAGCCGCAACCGGTCAAGCTTCGCGCGCGCGGCCTGGACCGCCAGCCGGACGCGCTCGTATCCCAGCGAGTCGATCAGGAGATCATGCAACTCCAGATCAAGTACGTGAAAGCTCGCGCGGTCGTCATCCTTCATCGCCCGGCGGGCCCGCGAAATATTTTCGTTGAGCGCGTCGAGCAAGTCGCCGCGAGGGTGAGCGGCAATCGTGCGCACAAGATTTGATTCAAGCGCCTTGCGTATGAACATCGCCTCTCGGCAATCTGCGAGGTTGATGCGACGCACGCGCGTACCACGCTGCGGAAGGATTTCCACGAAACCCTCGTCGGCGAGTTTCCCAAGCGCCTCGGAGACCGGGAAGCGCGAGACGTTCAGCCGATGGCACAACGCGACTTTGTCGATCAATTCGCCGGGCGCAAAATCGAGACGTACGATCGCGTCACGAACTGCATCCTGAATGTGAGCAACCGCACCGCCGCGTTTTCCGCGCTGGAGTACGGGGAGGAACGGATAAGGGCTCTTGCCAGCGAGGGTCATTGCAGTAACATGTTAGTCGGATGAAGACCCCTGACAAAGGGGCAATTCAAAATCAGGGCGCTTGTAAAGGGCGGCCCGTCATTCGGGGAGGACTTCATGCCTAAAGGATTGCGGCATCTGGCCGCCGGAATAGCCGTACTTTGCGCTCTCGTGTTCGCTTTGCCTGCGGTGGCGCAGACCAAGCTGAAATGGGCGCACGTTTATGAAGTGTCGGAGCCCTATCACAAATGGGCGTTGTGGGCTGCCGACGAATTCAAGAAGCGCTCCAACAACAAGTACGAGATCCAGGTCTTCCCCGCGTCGTCGCTCGGCAAGGAGTCCGACATCAACGAAGGCCTCGGTCTCGGGACCGTCGACATCATCTATACCGGTCAACTCTTCGCCGGCCGCTCGTTCGGCCCGCTCGCGATCGGCGGCGCACCATTCATGTTCCGTGACTACGGCCACTGGAACGCGTTCCGTAACTCGCCGCTCTTCGGCGAACTCGCTGACGGCTACAAGAAGAAGACCGGCAACGAAGTCATCGCGCTCACCTATTACGGTGAGCGTCACGTGACCTCGAACCGCGCGATTAACAAGCCCGAAGACATGAAGGGCATGAAGATCCGCGTGCCCGACGCACCGCTCTATGTGATGTTCCCGAAAGCAGTTGGAGCCAACGCCACTCCCATCGCCTTCGCCGAAGTCTATTTGGCGCTGGCCAGCGGCACCGTGGACGGGCAGGAGAATCCGCTGCCGACCATCCAGGCCAAGAAGTTCTACGAAGTGCAAAAGCACATCGTGCTGACCGGTCACATCACTGATGCGCTGCTGACCATCGTCGGCGGGCCGACATGGGGCAAGCTCAGTGCAGATGAGCGAAAGACGCTAACCGCAATCCTGAAGGAAGCCGCCGACAAGTGCACCGCCGACATCGTCAAGTCGGAGCAGGAACTTGTCGCCTGGTTCAAGCAGCAGGGGAAAGATGTGGTGGCAGTCGACCGCACGCCGTTCCGCGATGCGGTGGTCAAGCTGCACAATTCCTCGGACGCGACCTGGGACAAGGGCACCTATGACAAGCTGCAAGGCCTGAAGTCCGTCTCGAACTGATCGCGGGACGCGGGATGGCCAAAGCAAAACCGGAGGCGGGCGCACGGCCCGCCTCCGAAGAACTCGATGTCCTGTTCAAGGAATGGGAGAAGCAGGAGGAGAGGGTCGACCTTTCCGACCTGCGGCGCGACGACGTGCTTGTCTTCGCCGTGTTTTGGACGCTGTTCGGCGTCGTCTTCCTGCAGTTCTTTGCCCGCTACGTGCTCAATGATTCGCCGGGCTGGACCGAGGAGATCGCGCGTTATCTGCTGATCGGCGTGACCTTCATCGGTTCGATCATGGCGATGCGCAAGGGCACACACATCTCGGTCGAGGCGATCTTCAAATATTTGGGGCCACGCACGCGGCACGCCTTGCTGCTCCTCGTCGATCTGACCGTCGTGCTGTTTTGCATTTTTCTGGCGGTCACTGCCGCTCAGCTCTCGCTCCGAACCAACCAGTACATGGTGTCGGTCAACATCTCGAAGGCGTGGGTCTATTGGATCGTCTGCGCCTCGCTGGTTGGCATGAGTTTCTACGCTGGCGCGCGCTTCATTCGGCGCTGGCGCGGCGAGGAAGCCGACGAGATCAAGTCGCTGGCCATCGACTGACGGGCTCGCATCATGATGATCGCAATGCTCTTGATCTCGCTGACGATCTTCATCGTGATGGGGTTGCCCATCGCGATCGCCCTGGCCGGCGCTTCTCTTCTCTATCTTGTTGTCGGATATGTCACGGGTGACGTGGCCATTCCCTCGGTGGTGGTCATCCACCGCATGGTGAACGGCGTCGACTCCTTCCCGTTGCTCGCCGTGCCCTTCTTCGTGTTTGCCGGCAACCTGATGAACACGTCCGGCATCACCAAGCGCATCTACGATTTCGCACTCGCCGTGGTGGGCTGGGCCAAAGGCGGGCTCGGTCACGTCAACGTGGTGGGGTCGGTGATTTTCGCCGGCATGTCGGGAACGGCGGTCGCCGACGCAGGCGGACTCGGCACGATCGAAATCAAGGCCATGCGCGACCACGGCTACGACGTGAACTTCGCGGTCGGCATCACGGCCGCGTCTTCGACGCTGGGCCCGATCATCCCTCCCTCGCTGCCGATGGTCATTTACGGCGTGGTCGGCGGTGTCTCAATTGGCCAGCTCTTCGCCGCCGGGGTCATACCGGGCCTCATCATGGCGGCGTTTCTGATGGCCATGGTTTTTATCTACGCGCATCGGCGCGGCTGGAAGGCGGACCAGCCGTTCAGTGTGCGGGGCTTGTGGGTGGCGTTCAAGCTCGCCTGGATGCCGTTGATGACGCCGGTCATCATCCTCGGCGGCATGGTGTTCGGCCTGTTCACACCGACCGAGGCAGCGGTTGCCGCCTGCATGTGGGCGCTTTTCCTCGGCCTGATCGTCTATCGCTCGTTGAACTGGCGTCAGCTTGTGCGCGTCTCGATGGACACGATCGAGACCACTGCCGTCATCCTCCTGATCGTCGGCGGAGCGTCGATCTTCGGCTGGATTCTGACCACGACTCAGGTGACCGAAGCCTTCGCGGCCTGGATGCTGTCGCTCACCACCGATCCGGTGAAGATCATTCTGATCATGAATGTGCTGTTGTTGATCGCGGGCTGCTTCCTCGAAACGATCGCAGCGATCACGATCCTCACGCCCGTGCTTTTGCCTGTGGCGATGAAGGTTGGTATCGATCCGGTCCAGTTCGGGCTTATCATGGTGCTCAATCTCATGATCGGTCTGCTCACTCCTCCCGTTGGGCTCGTGCTGTATGTGCTCGCTCGCGTCGCCAACATCTCCTTCGAGCAATGCGTGCGCGCCTGCGCGCCGTTTATCGTGCCGCTTCTTGGCGTGCTCGCATTGATTTCGTTCGTGCCGTTCGTGACGCTATGGCTGCCGACATTGATCTTCCGGTGAACCGATGACCGCGCCGCGCAGTATCCGCCTTTCCCCGGACGACAACGTCGTGGTCGCGGTCGACCAGATCGGCGAGGGCGCCAGCGCGTCGGGAGTAGCGGCGCGTGCGCGCATTCCGCGCGGCCACAAGATGGCGATCGTTCCGATCGCGCAGGACGAGCCCGTCCGCAAGTACGGTCAGATCATAGGTTTCGCCGCGCAGCCCATCGCGCCCGGCGAGTGGGTTCATGAACATAACGTATCGATGCGCGATTTCGCGCGCGATTACCGTATTGCGGAAGCGGCGAGGAACGACGAGGTGCTGCCGCCGGAGTTGCGTGCGACGTTCGAAGGTTATGTGCGCCCGAACGGCAAGACCGGCACGCGCAACTACATTGGTATCCTTACCTCGGTGAATTGTTCGGCGACCGTCGCAAAATTCATCGCCGAAGCGGTCAATCGCTCGGACATCCTCGACGGCTTCCCGGAAATCGACGGCGTCGTACCCTTTGTACATGGTACTGGCTGCGGCATGGCCGCGTATGGCGAGGGTTGGGATTTGTTTCGCCGTGTGCAGTGGGGCTACGCCACGCATCCAAACCTCGGCGCTGCGCTGATGGTGGGACTGGGCTGCGAGGTCTTCCAGATCGACCGCATGAAGGACGAGTACGGACTGGTGGAGGGCGACCATTTTCAGTCGATGACCATCCAGGCGACGGGCGGAACGAAGAAAACCATCGCCGAAGGTATCGAGCGCATTAGAGCGATGCTGCCGATCGCTGCGCGGGCACGGCGGCAGACGCGCCCCGCCTCCGAAGTTACGCTAGCGCTGCAATGTGGGGGCTCGGATGGCTACTCCGGGATTACCGCCAACCCTTCGCTCGGCGCCGCGGCCGATCTCATCGCGAAACATGGCGGCACGGCGGTGCTGGCCGAGACGCCGGAAATCTATGGCGCGGAGCATCTGCTCACGCGTCGCGCCGTCAATCGCACGGTGGGCGAGAAGCTGATCGAGCGCATTCGCTGGTGGGAAGAATATACGAGCCGGAACGGCGGGAAGATGGACAACAATCCTTCTCCCGGAAACAAGGCCGGAGGTCTCACCACCATCCTCGAAAAATCGCTCGGTGCCGCTGCCAAGGGTGGGAGCACCACGCTTCGCGCGGTCTACGAATACGCGCAGCCGATAAAGGAGAAGGGGTTCGTCTTCATGGACACGCCCGGCTACGACCCCGTCGGAGCGACCGGGCAGGTGGCGGGCGGCTCGAACGTCATGTGTTTCACGACGGGCCGCGGCTCCGCTTTCGGCTGCAAGCCCACGCCATCGATCAAGCTGGCGACCAATTCCGACATCTATGAACGGATGATCGACGACATGGACGTCAACTGTGGCGACGTGCTGGATGGCGTCTCCATCGCGGAGAAGGGCGAAGAGATATTCCGCAAGGTGCTCGCCGTTTCGTCAGGCGAGCGCACCAAGTCCGAAGACCTCGGTTACGGCGATCTTGAATTCGTGCCCTGGCAAATCGGCGCGACGATGTAGCTCT
>Ga0307505_10002929_pt1 | contig 11249 bp, 4 predicted proteins | sample 23_S_MG_FD_202183 | JGI IMG/M metagenome (GOLD analysis project Ga0307505, IMG submission 202183) | Soil microbial communities from Populus trichocarpa stands in riparian zone in the Pacific Northwest, United States - 23_S | ecosystem: Environmental > Terrestrial > Soil > Riparian zone > Trees...
GCCCGCGCAAACATGTGCACGCTCGTCGTTCTTCGCACGAGATCCTTCGCAACCCACCCACCTCCCGCTCAGGATGAGAGGGTGGAAAGCGCGATTGAGGCGCCGCCAACCGACAACTGACAACCAAGCGAGGTGAACACAGCCTTTAACATAATCGATCTTATGGGACTCTGCGGAAAGTCGCCGACTGACCCGGTTCCGGCGTCATAATCCGCGCCCGGCAAATGAGCATCCTCACTCGCTACATCTTCAAAGAGATGGTCGGTCCCACCGTCCTCGGGTTCATCTTCTACAGCTCGATCATCCTCATGCAGCGCCTGTTCGACATGGCCGGCATGATCATCCGCCGCTCCCTTTCCGGTGCGGCCGTCGGTAAGCTGCTGCTCTACTCGCTGCCCAATATCGTCGTCCTGACCGTGCCGATGTCCCTCCTGTTCGGCATTCTCATCGCGGTCGGACGCATGTCCGCAGACTCCGAGATCGTGGCCATGCGCGCCCTCGGGATCTCCACGCGCAAGATCTACCGGCCCGTCTTCGTCTTCAGCTTCCTGATGTTTCTCTTGAGCTTTTACCTGATCAATTTCGTGTTGCCTGAGGGCAACCGGCAGCTCGTCACGTATCGCGCGGAGGTGACCGCGGCCTCGGCCGAGCGCGTCATCAAGCCCCGGGTTTTCTACGACGAGTACGAAAACCTCATGATCTACGTGAACGATATCGACCCCACGAACGGTCAGTGGAAAGGCGTCTTCGTCGCCGACAGCCGGAGTGACACCTCCCAGGACGCAGCCACTCCCAGCGAGATGGCCGAGCAGATGGCGGAGCCGCCTGCGAGTGACGAGAGCATCAATGCGCTCACCCATCAGTCCGGCCAGCGCGTCATCGTGGCCAACCGCGGAAACATCACGCTCGAGCGAAGCACCAAAGAGATCTGGATGAACCTCTATGGTGCCGAGACGCACATCCGCGACTCCCGGCGCTCGGACCGGTACGACCACACCGGCAGCGCCACCCAGCGCATCCTGCTCTCCGGCGGCAACGCCCTCGATTCCACCCGGCTCGTTCCTTCCTTTCGCGAGATGAGCCTGGCGGAGCTACGCGTTCAGGAGCGGAACCTGAGTCGCGGCCGCGAGCAGAGCGACCGGGTCAGCCGCAACCTGGCGCTCGTGGAGATCCACAAGAAGTTCGCCATTCCCTTCGCCTGCATCGCCTTCGGCGTGCTGGGTCTGCCGCTGGGCATGACCAACCGGCGCGGCGGCAAGAGCTCGGGCTTCTCCCTGAGCATCGCCATCATTCTTTTCTACTACCTGATGATGAGCAACGGGGAGCAGCTCGCCGGTGCCGGCAAGATTCCCCCGGCCCTGGGCATGTGGGGAGCGAACGTGATCCTGCTCGTGCTGGGGATCTACTTGCTGGGCCGGGCCAACCGCGACGCTGGCGCGCAACGGGCGGAGGGCGGCTTCTTCTCGCGCATCGCCACGGCCCTTCGCGGCAAACTGTCGCGGTCCCGAGCCAGCGTCAGCAGCGTGGAAGATGATCATTCGCTACTGAGCCGTCTGGACATCACGTTTCCGAACATCGTCGACCGCTACATCCTCCGGGAGTTTCTGAAGATCCTCGTCCCGGTACTGCTCTCGGTCATTGCCCTCTTCGTGGTCGTCGAGTTCACGGAGATCGCCCGCGACGTACGGGAGAACAACGTCGCGGCGAGCACGTTGCTGCGCTACTTCCGCTTCCAGATCTTCACCGTGCTCAACTGGACGATCCCCATTTCCGTTCTCGTGGCCACCTTGGTCACGTTCGGAATCATGGCCAAGAACAACGAAGTCACGGCCATCAAGTCGGGAGGCATCTCCCTCTTCCGGGTGGCCGTGCCCATCCTGATGATGTCGGTGCTGATCAGCATCTTCGCCTACTTCATCCTCGACTTCGTGCTCCCCTACGCTAACCAGCGGGCCTACCAGCTCAAACGCCGCATCGAAGGAAAGGAACCGGTCACCAGCACCGCACAGCAGAAGCTCTGGAGCCTCGGGAAGGAACGCTACATCATCAACTTCCTGGCCTACGACGCGGCCGCCAAGCAACTCACGCAGGTCCAGGTCTTCGAGTTCCATCCGACCGAGTTCCGTCTGACGCGTCGCGTGTACGCGGAGCGTGCCAGGTGGAACGGCCAGGCCTGGTCTTTCGAGAACGGCTGGATCCGCTCCTTCACCGACGACGGGAAGATGACCTTCTCGAAGATCAACGAGCCGGTCGCCCTGTTCTACTCGGAGACCCCCGAGGACTTCGCCACCGAGGTCACGCCGCCGGACCAGATGACCTACGCTCAATTGCGACGGTACATCGGCACGCTGGGAGAGTCGGGCTACGCATCGGACGAACTGGAAGTGAAGTTGTATACGAAGACCTCGTGGCCGGCCATCAGCATCGTCATGGCGTTGATCGCCATGCCCTTCGCGTTCAAGATCGGCCGGCGCGGCGCACTGTACGGCGTGGGCGTGGCCTTGCTGCTGGGCATCGTCTACTGGATGATCTTCGCCATCTTCACCAAGTTCGGCGAGGTGGGAAACCTCCCCCCTCTCTTGGCCGCATGGAGCGCGAACATTCTTTTCGCCCTCGCGGCGATCTACATGTTCCTCCACGTGGAAACGTGAGGAGTGGGTGCAGAATCCGCGGCGCCCAGCCTGTCATCCTGAGCGGGTGGCGGGTGGGCGCGAAAGATCCCCTGCCGATGTACGACACTCGCTCCGTCGGCAGGGGATCCTTCGCCCCCACCCGCCACCCGCTCAGGATGACAGGTTGGGAAAGCCTCGGATTTCTGCACACTCTGAGCGGGCAACCGCCCGCTTCCAAGAACTCCCAATGTTTGCAGCGCCAACCTGCACACTCATCGGAGGCTGCAAAGCCCCCTCATCCGGCCGATGGCCACCTTCTCCCCCCAAGAAGCCGGGGGGAGAAGGCTCTCGATTTTCGTTCTCGCGATGAACCGCCCCTAATCCTAATCGCGATGCACACACACCGCGTTCTGAGGCTGACACTCAGCGCAGGAAGCCGAGCCGCATGAGTTGATCGATGAATCGCGGATCCTCTCGGATCGGATCGAAGCGCGGGTCAGCGAACGCGAACATCGCGTACAGGGATTGTTCCTTCTCCGCTCGGTCGAGTGCCGCGAAAGCGCTGTCCGCGTCGCCGGTTTGCGCGTGGAACCAGGCCAGCGTGTAGGGATCGAGACCCGCGCGGGCCTTCTCGTCGAGGAGCGGAGCCAGACGTCGCAGATGCTTTCGGAACTCTGCGCCGCGATCCACGGCGTCGGGTGAAAGCACCACGCGATCGCCGAGGAGCAAGGACAGTGAGCGTGCGGCCTCGTCCCATCGACCGGCCCCCATCGCCGAAGACATGAGCTCCAAGTGAACCGGCTCTGGCCGTCGCATCAGGATCACCGTGGCTCGGTACTCGGCGAGCGCTTCCCCATGGCGGCGGGCGATGAGATAGAGAAACGCGAGGGTCGGACTGGGCACATGAGAGAAGGGATCGAGTACTTGCACGCGTCGCATCTCCGCAACGGCCTCGGCGTGACGTCCGGTCGCGGCGAGGAGGGGCGCCAGATTGACGCGTGCGTCGAGATACGAGCCGTCGACTTCGATTGCCTTGCGCAGCTTGGCCTCTGCCTCGCCATACGAACGGTCGAAGACCATCAGCATCACGCCCTGATTGTTCAGCGTCTGCGCATCACGCGGGTCGAGTGCGTGTGCGCGCCGGAGTGTGACGCGCGCCTCTTCGAGAGCCATCGCTCGGGACGGCCCTCTCCAGGCCATCGCCCGCCCGGTCCAAAGATCCCCCATGGCCGACCAGGCCTCCGCGAAGCGCGGCTCCAACGCCACGGCCTTTCGGAGCGATTCCACGGCCCGATCTCCACTCTCCAGCACGCCGGGTTGCTTTCGGATCGCCTGGGCCTCGCGATAGAGAGCAAGTGCAGCCGGCGACACGGACGGGCGCACCTGCGGTTCCCATCGCACGCGCGGGACGTAAAGCTCGACGACCGCGCGGGTCACACGGACCGTCACCTCGAGAGTGACGTCCGCCGGCGCCCGTAAATGACGAAAAGTCTCACTCCACACTTGCCGGCCGGACGCCATTTCCGTCATGCGCGCTTGCACGGAGTACCCCTCCGGAGCCTTCCAGATCGACGCATCGATTCGCAGATCGCCGGGGTCTCCCGGTGCTGCCACGCGAATTCGGTCCGGCTGCACCTGTGCCAACCGGCCGCGCAGCTCCGCGGCGATGCTCTGCGGATCGAGGTCCGCGACGACACCCTCGAACCTCACCGGCGAGATCGCAATGCTCAACCCCGTGTAACTCGAACCGGCCGGCGGAATCCGATGCGGACCTGAAGTGAGAAACAGGACAGCCGCCGTTGCGAGGGCCGCCGCGACGGAGCGCCAGCGAATGCCTCGCGCGGGGAGCGGTAGCGCGGGCTCGACCAGCGCAGGTGCTTCTTGATCCGCGGCGGGTTCCCTCGAGTCCGCGCTCTCCACCACCGGCGTCTCGATCAGCTCGACCGGCACCAGAAACCGGTAGCCGCGACGCGGCAGCGTCTCGAGGAAGCGCGGGGTCTCTGCCTGATCGTTCAGCGCAAAACGGATGCGCCGGATCACGGCATTGATCCCCTGCTCGAAGTCGACGAAGGTGCCCACTCCCCACAGCTCTTCCTGGATCTCTTCGCGGGTGACGATCCCTCCCCCGCGGGAGAGCAGCATGCGCAGGACACGGAAAGGCTGGGGCGCGAGGTGTACGAGCACGCCCTGCTTTCGCAGCTCTTCGCTCCCCGGGATGAGCTCGAAGCGATCGAAACGATAGATGACGCGAGAGTCGCTCGTCTGCATCGAAGACATCGTCGTCTTGAGCTCCACGGATCGCGCAGTGTAGTCACTCCACTAACACGAATTCTCCGGGGTCGAGGTTTGTCACGGATTTGTGTCTGTCCACCCTTGGATCGGCGATTTGCACGGGCATCCATGTTTCAGGTGGCGATCATCGACCGGACGGGCTGCGATACTCTTCGCATCAATGTCCAAATCGATGACTGCGAGCAACACCGGCGCCCATCACGTCATGGACGCGCTCCTTCAACCACAAGGCTCCTTTCCCTCTGTCGTTTCGCGCGACCTCTCCGAGCTGACCGCCCGGCCCCGTGCTTCGCAAGACCCGGTTCGTCAGACAGGGTTCATCCGAAGTGGAGGAATGGCTTGCGCGGATTGATCCAGCGTCTGATCCACCGGATTCGCGGCCTTCGTCCGGCCTCACAGCACACTCCCCACTCCCACTCGCCTGGAGTCGGACCGTCGCCGGCCCTGCGGTTGGCGGACGTCGCACCGGACCTGGACTTTCTGCGTCCACTGATCGGTGACCTGGATGGCCCTCGTCCGATCGTGAACGAGGTGGCCATGCCTCCCGTCATCGAGGCACCTCCGCGATTTCCCGACCACGACCTCTGTTTCGTCACGGTCTGCACCGCCAGCTACGTTCCTTATGCGCGCACTCTGCTGGAGTCCCTGAGAGAGCATCACGGCGAAGTCCCCTTCGTCGTCGCGGTGGTCGACGCGTCGCATCGAAGGTCCGTCGATCTCGACGGCACCATCGTCCTCACAGGGAGAGACATCTTCGGTCCCGACCTCGACTTCCACGCGCTGAAGTACAACGCCTACGAGCTTTGCTGCGTGGCTAAGCCACACGCACTGGCCTACCTCCTCACACACGCTCCCGCGACGAAGTTCATCTACCTCGACTCGGATCTCTATCTCTTCGCGCCCCTCGAGGCGATGTTGAGCCGCCTGGCCACTTCCAACTTCGTGGTTACCCCTCATACGCTCGCTCCCCTGCCGCGGCCCGATCGTTTCTGGGAGCGGCCGAGCCTCGGGGATCTCGCCTTCGCCGGAGTGATGAACGCCGGGATGTTCGCGTTTCGACAGGGCGAGCAGGCCGCCAAGTTCCTGGACACCTGGAAGTGGATGGTCAGCGCACCAGGAGCCTTCGTCGGAAGCCAGGGCGGACAGACGGAACAGAACGCCTTCAACTGGCTGACGTGCTTTGCGGACGGCGTGGCCGTTCTCCGCGACGCGTCGTACAACGTCGCCTACTGGAACCTTCACGATCGTTCACTCCGCTATTGGCCCGCGGACCAGGGGCGTCCCCGGTGGACCGTGAATGGCAAGCCGTTGGTCGCGTTTCATTTCAGCGGGTTCTCGCGCGAGGACCGGTCCCGTCTTTCCCGCTACGAGAACCGCAACCTCATTCACGCTCACCCGGCTCTGGCCCGATTGTCCGACTTCTACGTCGAGCGGATCACCGCGAACGACCACGGAGAGCTCGAACAGAAGTATCCCTTTGCGTCCTTTCCCTCAGGAGTCCCCATCGACGACCTGATGCGCGACACGTTCCGGAAGCATGAGGATTTCATGCGCCGCGACATCAGTCCCTGGACTCCGGAAGGTGAGGCTCACTATGCCCGCGCCCTCCTCTCTCCGGTGCCTTACACGCGATCACTGTTGCCCGCCCTGTTGCACAGAATCATCGAGGGCCGGCACGATCTGCAACACGGCGGCAACGGGCTCGACCCATCTCACTCCATGCGGTGGTTCAGAGACTACGGACTCCGGGAGTATGGCTACGAAGCACTGTACGACCGGCACAGACCTGCCGTCATGAGCCATCACGGTGGGGTGCTGCTGACGGCCCTTCATGACCGGTGGCCGCGGCTCTTCGACGGTCTGGACGCGCCACTGCGTCAGGATCGAAGGCTCTTCATCGAACGGCTGCAGCGAGTGGTGCCGGACGAAAGCCGGCACGTCCACGACGGAGTCACGGAGTACTACGCACTCTCCCAGATCGGGCTCGTTCGGCACGTGTTGGTCGAACGGCCGGACCTGACCAAAGCGTTTCCGGATCTTCTGTTCGCAGACGCCCGTGCCTTCGCCCATTGGCTTCGCCAGTATCAGGGCCGGTACCACTTCATCCCCACCGCGGCCATCGAGACGTTCGCCGCGAAGGCGGAGGGGCGCGCCCTTGCGCGGGTCTACTCCTGTCTGGCCCGCGGCGAGCGCTGGCCAGAGACGGAGCGGTGGCCTCTGGGCCTCGTGGGCGTCGAGTCTCATGAACTGGCTTGTCTGCTCATGGCGATCCTCCGGCACAGTGTCGAGTTCGACTTTGAAGACGTGATGATGTTCGTCTGGATCATGGACGTGGCGCCGTGGGCCGGAATCCCTCTGACCCTGGAGCTGCCTCTTCACGCCACCCGGCATCCCTCCTCGCGGTCCCGCGAGGGACAGGACCAGATCCTCGCTCCCCTGCTGGCGCGCGACGTTCGTTTCGTCTCCGCGCTCGCGGCGTATCGCGCCGTCCATCCGCCGGTTCGCGATCCGCATCCGCCCTCCGTTCGGAGCACGCAAGCCATCTCCGTCTACTCCGTCCTCGACGACAAAATCCCTGCAAGAAAGAAATTCGTGAGCCGGCCGCGGACCCTCGCGCCCGGCGTCAATGTCTTCGGCTATCACAAGAGTGAGATTGGCCTTGGTCTGATGTCGAAGGGTCTCGTGCAGGCGCTTCACTACGCCGGCGAGGCGACCTCGCTGCCGATCCTGACGAATGTGAAGATGGACGCCGATCTCGAGCCATCCCACTTTGCCCGTGCATACGACACGGCCAAGGGAACGAACGTGATCGTCAGCTACCCGCACATGCGCGAGTTGATCCTGGAGACGATCCCGGATGAAGTCCGGCTCGGTCATCGAAACATCGCTTACCTGGCCTGGGAACAACGCGGTGGAACGCACTTCTGGAAGGACGTGTATTCCGGCTTCGATCAGGTCTGGGCGCTCTCCGACTTCGCGGCGGAGTCGCTCTCGTCCGTGCTCGAACGTGAGGTCCATTCCGTGCCCTGCGTCGTTGACACGACCGTCTTTCCGAAGGCAGCCACGAAGGAACAGATGGGGCTCGACCCGCGGGAGACGACGTTTCTCTTCATCTTCGACGCGAACAGCTCGATGGTTCGGAAGAACCCGGACGCGGTCGTGGAGGCCTTCCAGCAGGCGTTCCGTGCAGACGACGCCGCGCGACTGATCGTGAAGTTCTCGAACGGTACGAGCCTGGACCATCGCGCCTCATTGCGACGGCTGTTGGCGAAGATCGGCGGTCATCCGAAGATCGAGATCCGCTCGGACTATCTGACCCGCGCCGATCTCTACGGCCTGATCTCGGCGTGCGACTGCTACGTTTCCCTGCACCGCGCGGAGGGCTTCGGCTACACGTGCGCCGAAGCCATGACGTACGAGAAGCCGGTCATCGCCACGGGGTACTCAGGAAACATGCAGTTCATGTGTGAAGGGAACTCGTATCCCGTTCGGTACACCGAGGTGGAGAGCGAAATTGGCGATGGCCCGTTTCCACGGGGTGGCCTGTGGGCGGAAGCAGACGTCGGGCATGCCGCGGAAATGATGCGCCGTGTGTTCGAGAGTCCGGACGAGGCGGCGCGCAAAGGCGTCCTCGGTCGCAAGACCATCGTGCGTGATCTGGCACCGGCCGCGATCGGCGAACGCGTGGCAGGACTGCTGAGACTCTGACTTCACCGGCCACACGGCGCGCCGCGGTCCGCAATCGACAACCACCCAAGAGAGAGCCCCAGAATTCGCGGGTCATCGTTCAGGCCGGCGGACTTCGGTGACGCGGGTGTGAGGTTCGTGAAGGTGAGCTCGACGAGCCGCTCCGGCAGGAAAAGATCGCCAGAGAGGACGATCGATTCAGGACGCCGCTCGTGACTGTCGAATCCCCAGCGTGCGACTTCGCGTTGCCGCACCGACACGATCGTCTCCTGTCTGCGATGGGTCCCGTAGACGAATGCTCCGGCTTCGAGACAAACCGTCAATGGTTCCTGAACGTCCGCCGGGACGCGGAAGCGGAGCACAGCCCGTGGTCCTTCAGACCACGTCCCCCAATCCTCGGGCTTCGACCAGCCCGAAGCCAGCAGATCCGTATCCGCGCCGCTTACGAGCCGCTGCCGCATACCCATCTCGATGATCGGCGCGAGCGCCTCCGGTCCGGAGAGCGCATCCACATCCCACGTTCTGCGAGGCAGATCGAGAACGCAAACTCCACGTGGCCAGCCGAAACGCTCCAGCCACCGCCCGGCGGACCTCAGCAGGGTCTTCCGCGGGATCACTTCGACGCGCGGATCCGGATACAGCGTGCTCTCGAGACCGTTCACGGCCGGCAGACGGACGTGCTGGCCGGCGAGCAGCGCGAACGAATTCGGCACACGAACCAAACCCACGTCGTCGACCATCACGAAGGCGTGACACTGCGGCGGTGGCTTGGGGATCGACGCGAGCAGCGCGATCTCCTGGTGGCGGTCGATCTCCGCCCAGTCGTCCCTGCTCACCTGCTCGAACACAAGCACACCGCCGATGACCAGCGCGAGAACGGCGTTGAGTCGCGGCCTCCCGGACTCGCGGCGGTACAACCACGCGAGAAGGATGGTCACGGCCACCGCCGCCACGGCCGCGTTCACAATCTGCAGGCGCCACGCAAATCGAATCGCGTTCGCACCCGGAATCCACTGCCAGATCCATGGCCACACCGTGAACCCGAACACCCGCATCGGGAGCAGCAGCAACACGAAGACCGTGGCCCCGAGCACGGGCAGAGCTCGCAGCTCCGTACTGTACGTCCGTCGCTGCCGGTCCAGCAGCACGCAGATCGTGCCCAGCAGCACGGTCAACAGCACCAGCGGAGTCACCGTTCGATACACATCGGGCTGGAGGAGCCGCTCCACGGGATAGCCCGGAATCGCGCCGAGCACCTTTCCCCACAGCACATTGCCCGCGCCGGTGTTGACGACATCCGCCTTGCGCGCAATGGAGGCCATCGCGTCCGCAAGGCTTCGGGTCCGGCCCTCGGCCAGCACGGGAACGTAGGTCCGCAGGAAGGGAATGATCCCGATGCTCCAGCCGACGATCCACGCCAGCGTCATCGGCCACAACCGCCGGCCATTCTCCCGGAGCACGGCCAGCGCCCCGGCAGGCCGCGACAACACCAGCAGGAAGCCAACGACCGCGACCGTGATGGCGACAAACCAGGCGATGTAGAACGATGTGAAAAACAACAGCGCGTAGCCGAAGCCGGCGGCCAACCACCAGCACGCGGCCCTCTTGACGCTTTCCGTCGAAATGCGCCAGCCGTGCGTCAGAGCGAGGCACAACCACGGGACAAAGTAGATGGAGAACAACTGCGGCTGCGACGTACTTGCGTGGAGACTGCTTGCAAACGTGAACAGCAGACTCCCGATCAACGCGATGGGAACCGGAGTCCGCAGCAGTCCGCGACTGAGAAGCCAGAACCCGGCGAAGCCGATCGCCGTCAGGATCAGTTGCTGAAGCTGCAAGGCCAGGTACCGCTCGATGCCGAGCAGGCGAAGTGGGATGTAGACCAAGGCCTGGAGGAAGTGCGCGTCGTAATAGCCGAGGGATCCGCGGGCTGGAAAGTACTGCGCGGGATGGCGCCATGGCTCATCGCCCAGGAGCGCCCGTAGCCAGTGCTCCTGGAGGAACATCACCAGCCGCCCATCACCCGCAGAAATGCTGACTCTTCTAAGCCCGGTCGAGATCGCGTCCCAGCGAAAGACGACAAGGCCGAGTGCCCACGTCAGGCACGCGACTAAACTCTCGCCCGATGGCCTCCAAGAGGTCCGCTGTCCGCTCAATCGGCGCGATTGTAGAACGTCGAGTCGGAAGCCTCCAGTACGACTAACCTCGATTTTCGCTCGCTCCGCACAACCCCTGTCATCCTGAGAGGTTGTGCAGAAATCCGCGCGCTCCCCTTCCTGTCATCCTGAGCGGGAGGTGGGTAGGGCGCGAAGGATCTCGTGCGACGAACGACGAACGTGCGAGCACGAGAACCCCGGTCTCGTCCAACCTGCGCGGGTCGCGCTTACCGCAGGAGATCCTTCGCGCCCACCCGCCACCCGCTCAGGATGACAGGTTGGGAAGCGCGCGGATTTCTGCACACACTCTCAGGATGACGGGAAGGGGAACGCGCGGATTTCTGCACATCTCTCAGGATGAGAGGCAAGAGGTTTCGCTAGCCCGCATTTCTCACAGCCCTTCTGCTACGACAGCCGATAGCGGCCTGCCTGCTTCGCCGAACGACGATTTCGCTCCTCAACATAGTGTCAACTATGCCTTCGTCGCGAAATCGCCGTTCGA
>Ga0307505_10002930_pt1 | contig 11244 bp, 12 predicted proteins | sample 23_S_MG_FD_202183 | JGI IMG/M metagenome (GOLD analysis project Ga0307505, IMG submission 202183) | Soil microbial communities from Populus trichocarpa stands in riparian zone in the Pacific Northwest, United States - 23_S | ecosystem: Environmental > Terrestrial > Soil > Riparian zone > Trees...
GCAGGCTGTTCCGTTGGCGTCAATGGGAGCGTGACTGATGAGTGTGGCCGCCGCCCCCCTCGAGACCGGGTTCCTCCCCAGGGCCCGCCGCATATTGACCACTCCGATCGGAGCGCAGGTCACTGCTTTGGTGACCTTCCTCATCCTCTGGCAGCTGGTCACGCTGATAGCGCCCAGAGTCCCGACACCGGCGTCTGTCGCCAACTTCTTGTGGGTCGAGGTGAGTGGAGGCTCCCATGGGGGGATCATCACGGGTGAGTTCTGGGAGCACTTCGCCGCCACGCTGCGCTGGTTCTCGCTGGGCCTCCTTTTCGGTTTCGTACCAGGCGTCATCGTCGGAGTGATCATCGGGTCGTCTCGTATCGGCCAGGCCCTGCTCAACGACACCGTTCTCGTCCTACTCACCATGCCCGCCTTCGTCTGGGCGTTTCTCGCCACGATGTGGTTCGGGATCAGCTGGCAGGCCCCGGTGATCGCCACCGCGGCGTCAGCGTTCCCCTTCGTGACGATCAACGTTGCTCAGGGGGTGCGGGCGATCACACCCGAGCTGAAGCACATGTCCCGCGCCTTCGGCGTCTCGAGGTGGAAGCGGTTCCGCCATCTGACCCTCGCCGCGGTCACCGGCTATCTCTTCGCCGGCCTCCGATTCGCGATCATCGTCGGCTGGAACGGAATCCTGCTCTGGGAATGGTTCAGTGGCCAGGAGGGTGTCGGTTTTCGCACCCGTTACTGGTTCGACGCCAACCGCTATCGCGGGTTCGTCGGTTGGGTCATCGTGTTCATCGTGTTCATCGTCGTCATAGACCGGGTCATCCTCAATCGGATCCAGGCGCGAGCTTTCCGGTGGAGGGATCCGACGATGGGGCGGGACAAAGACAAAGAGAACGGCGGTTGACATGGCAAAGATCGAGATCCAGAAACTGAAGAAGGTGTTCCCGCCACCGAAGCGGGACGCCGACCCGGTGACCGCTATCACCGACATCTCCGTGGAGATCGAGGGCAACGTCTTCGTGTCCGTGGTGGGCCCCTCCGGATGTGGGAAGAGCACCCTGCTCAACATCCTCTCCGACGTGGAGACACCGACCAGTGGGTCGGTCACCGTGACCGAAGGAAACCGGGCTGCCCGTCTCGGCTATGTCTTCCAGGACGCCAGGCTGCTGCCATGGAGAACGGTCATGGAGAACATGATGTACGTCCGTGACGATGAAGGTCCTGAGGCTCAGGCGGCGGCGGCGCACTACCTCGACATGGTCGGCCTGGGTCACACCCATGACATGTTCCCGGGTCAGCTCTCCGGTGGGATGCAACAGAGGGTGGGGATTGCCCGTGCCTTCTCGGTCGAGCCCGACCTCTTGCTCATGGACGAGCCTTTCAGCCATCTCGACGCCATCACTGCGAGATCGCTGCGTGACCACCTCCAGGTGCTCTGGGCTGCCACCCGCAAGACGGTCCTCTTCGTCACCCATGACGTCGTCGAAGCCGTTCAGCTCTCCGATCGGATCATCGTCCTCGCTCCCGGAGGCACCGTGTTCGACGACATCTCGATCGAACTCGAGCACCCCCGTCGGGTGACCGACCCGAAGGTGGCGACGCTGCAGGCGGAGATCCTGGCCCGGTTCGAGGAGATGATCCCCGAGCCTGCCGTGGCGGACCAGGGGTCCTGACTCTCAGAGCGCCCGCATCCGGTTTCCCCGGGCGTTGTGCTCGACCTCGGCGAGGCCGAGGGCCTCGAGAACAGGTGGGACGTAGTTGCCGACCCGGCCCCGCAGGCCCTTCTTGAGCCCGTACCAGCCTCCGATCGGGTTGTCCTCCGAGCGTGCCCATGCCTCGACCGTGCCCTCCCTGGCCGGCTTCTGCTCATCGGCGTTGCCTAGCTCGACCCAGTCGCCCCGATCCCGCAGCATCTGATGGAGATCGTCGATGATTCGCAGGTCGTAGTGCAGGATCGTCTTGCCCACCGTGCAAACCAGGATCGGCGGATCGTGATCCTCCTCGCGGTGCATGTGGATCTGTGACCCGAGACTCGGTGTGTACAGCACCCAGGGGTCTTCGCTGGTGCCGGAGCCGGTGAACTCAGCCTTCGTCATGTCCTGCCTCTCGCTATCGGTAACGATTTGGTTACGATAACGCACCTCAAAGGAGGATGTATGAGATTCACCGTCACCCGTGTCATCGAGGAGAAATGACCAGCCAACCCGACCCGTTCGCCGCGCTGGGTGATCCTCATCGCCGTTCGATCGTCGAGGCTTTGGCCGCGGGGGAGAGGTCGGTCCAGGAGCTGGCCGATGTCCTTCCGATCAGCCGGCCCGCCGTCTCCCGTCATCTCCGTCTTCTCAAGGATGCGGGGCTGGTCAGCGATCGGCCCGTCGGGGTCAGGAGGTTCTATAGGCTCGACGACGCCGGCTTCGCCGAGGCCCGGGCGTTCATGGAGGAGGTCTGGGGCTCGGCGGCGTCGCGGTTCAAGATCGCAGCCGAGAACGTAGAAGAGGAGTGATGGACCCAATCGTCATCGAGTTTGAAGTGGGTGCCCCTATCGACCACGCCTTCTCGATGTGGACCAAGCGTTGCGCTCTGTGGTGGCCGCGTTCTCACAGCATGAGTCAGGCGGAGGGGTTCGACGTCGTGTTCGAGCCCTTCGCCGGAGGCCGTGTCTTCGAGCGAGGACCGGACGGCGCCGAGCACGAGTGGGGTGAGATCCTGGTGTGGGAGCCACCACGACGCGTCGAGTACTGGTGGCACATCTTCCTCGACCGCGACAAGGCGACCAAGGTCAATGTGACATTCACCCCTGGAGTCTCGGGAACAGCGGTGCGTCTCGAGAATTCGGGCTTCGAGGTGTTCGGAGACGGTGCGCCAGAGCGTGTCGATCGGGTCGGCGGCGCCTGGGAGGGAATCAGCCAGCACTACCGCGACGCCATTTAGGACCGCGTCGACCCCTGATCTAGATATGGCTCTGCGGAGACGACTGCATTCGTCGGCAACGGTCCGTAGACGTGGGGGAAGAGATCGCCGTGGTCGTAGAGGTCCTCGTAGACCAGCGTGGTCTTGTCGAGGAGCCCCGTATCGATCGTGAGCAGCACGAGGTCGTCGCGACCGGGGTAGAACGCCGTGGCCACCCCGAGGAGCTGGTCCCGGGTCGAGCAGTGGACGAAGCCTTCCGCATCGACGCTGGGAGGGCGGTATGTCCCGTGGCTGGCGGCCCAGGCCTCGGGTTCGGCCAGATGGAAGATGAGGTCGGTCAACCGCCCGTGTCTTCCATGTGGCGTCGGATCTCTTCTTCGGAGACGTCTTCGATGTGAGTCGACAACCACCACTGGTTCCCTTGTGAGTCCAGGACGCCCCCGGTGCGGTCTCCGTAGAACTGGTTTGCAGGTTCACGCAGGGGAGTGGCGCCGTGTTCGACCGCTTTGGCAAACGCCGCGTCGACATCGTCCACATACACGTTGAGCATGAACGGGAACGCCGGGAACTCCTCGCTGGCGGTGCCGATCATGAGGTGTGAGTCGCCGATGCGGGCTTGAGCGTGCTGGACGACACCGTCATCCTCATAGACCTCGTCAATCGAGGCGTCTAACACCTCTTTGATGAAGTCGAGTGTGGCGTGGGCATCTTCGACGATGGTCTGTGGGGTGATCGTGTGATATCCCTCTGGCGGGTTCTGGGCCATGGTCTCTCTCCTGTGGTTCAGTCGTCGACTTCGAGGATCGTGAGTGCCCGGTCGGAGGCTTCCTTGGTGATCTCGAGGATCGCTTGATACTCGTCCGACTCGTAGGCCTCGAGCGCCCTCTCATAGGTCGGGTACCGCAGCAGGACGTTGCGGGCGTACTCCTTGCCTTCCTTCTGCTCGAACTTTCCGCCTCGGGCGATGAACTCGCCGCCGTATTTGGCGGCGACTTCCGTCGATCCCTTGATGTAGTCGGCGTAGCGGTCGTCGTCGGTCACATTCACATGGACGATCCACATTCCAGCCATCGAGCTCTCCTGATCGGTTGCCGTTCTGACGCTAGTTGCAGCCGGCGGGTGTCGTTTCAGGCTTCGCTCAGCCGACGCAGGGGAGAAGTGTCCCTGTTGTTGCGGAGTGGTCGCGCAGAGCTTCGATCGCCTCCGTAAGTGTGGCCACAGGCAGCATCAGCATCGCTCCCGGGCCGATTTCGGCCTCCAACTCACACTGCTGTTCGGCGGGGTAGATCATCACATCGACCCCGGCGCGGATGGCGGCGCGGGCCTTGGGCACGAGCCCTCCCACCGGGGCGACGGTCCCGTCGGCGCGGAGCACGCCGGTGGCGGCGATCACACGCCCCTTGGCGAGGTCCTCTCGCGTTGCCTGTGAATACGCGGCCAGCCCGAGGAGGATCCCATGGGACCGCCCGACCGCGAGCTCGCGATACCAACTCTCCGGGACCAGGCTCAACCACCCGGCCGGCGACACCTCGAGACCGGTAGGGGCGTCCACTAGATCCACGACTCCGTAGGGAAAACTGCTCCCGTCGAAGAGATGGGGCTGGCCGTCGACCGTGACGAACTGGTTGTGAACGCCGAGTGTTGTGAGCGAGTGAGTCCAATCGTCGCGGGTGGCGATTGGGAGGCCATTGACCGCCGACACCCAGACGAGGTCGGGCAGTCCCATGACTAGCGGCTCACGAGCTTCCACGATCATCGAGCGTGTGACGGCCACTCCGGCCTGGGCCAGACCCACGGCGATGGCGGCGGGCTCTGCCAGGGCAGGGGTGTTGAACCGGGAGCCCTTCCTCATGTCCCTCGGATTGGCGGCGTCCGGTTCGAACCAGCTCCAGACCACCTCGGCGACCAGGGGAGGCCGGCCAGCAGTCATCCCGAACCAGACCCCGGGGGGATCGAGGACCACGTCGTTCACCGCGAGACGGCCGTCGAGACGCCAGGCCAATCCCGGCGGGTTCGAGGTCCGCGCCACCAGCCAGGGAACAGGCAAGATCGAGATCAGGCAGAGGCCAACTCCCATGGCGGTGAGTCGTGCCCACCAGTGGTGGCGGATGGATCGGATAGCGCGGCGCACGACACCAACCCGGGCCAGATCGCCCGGAGCAGGTCTCTCGGCTCGCCTGGTTCTCCGCATGGTCTCTACTCGAATCATCGGTGCTGGAGCCGATGTGTTCGATACGTCGTCAGACCCAATTTGCGGGGAGAAATCTGTCGGGGGCGCCCTGTACGTTTTGGATATGGAGAGGGAGAGGACCCCGCAGAGGGTGATGCCGATCATCATCCCCCGGCTCGACGACCCGGCAGTCGCCTCCGTCGATGAGCGCGACGAGCACTTGATGCTCCTCGAAGCCGCCCGCCAGAGTCTCGACGTCGAGTGGACCGGCACCCTGGCCGCCGCCGAGGCAGCCGGAGACCACGATGTCATGGGTTATCCGTCGACGGTTGCCTATCTGAAACACAGGATGCGCATGGCCGGCGGGCGGGCTCATCGCTACGTGAGGAATGCCCGCATGGCGGCGAAGTTCCGGGCCACATACTCGGCTTGGAGGCATCGTCAGATCTCCTGTGACGAGGCCGAGCTCATGTTCCGGGCGGCCGAGCGGACACCGGACAAGTACCTGGAGGCCGAGAACGTCCTTCTCGAGCTGGTGGGTGACGGAGTCGACGAGACCCGCCGCGTCCTCGACTACTGGCGGAGTGACGTCGATCTACCCGGTGTCGTGCTCGACGCCGAGGAGCAGATGGCCCGCCGACACCTCGACGTGACCCGTCGTGCCAACGGGATGCTTGCCGGCAAGTTCGAGCTGCCGACTCTTGAGGGTGAGGCCTTGCTCGGTGCGGTCGACGCCCGGATGCCGCCACCGGCCGATGCCGACGACCGGACCACGTCCCAACGCCGCGCTGATGCGCTGGGCGATCTGGCAAGAGATGCTTTGGAGAGCCCAACCGCACCCTTCGTAGGTGGGGAGCGGCCTCACATCAACGTCCATGTCGACCTGGCTGCCTTGCAGGGCCGGCCCGGTGGTCTCCACGAGAGCGAAGACGGATTCGTGCTCGATCCGTTCGCCGTCAGCCAGTTGGCCTGCGACGCCTCGGTGTCGAGGATCGTCTTCGGCCCCGGTTCTGAGGTTCTCGACGTCGGCCGCAAGACCCGGGTGATCCCTGCCGGGCTGCGTCGGGCCGTAGTGGCCCGAGACCGTCACTGCGTCAAGCGTGGTTGTGGCCGCAAGCCCGGATGGTGCGACGTGCATCACATCGTGGCCTGGTCGGCAGGCGGTGAGACCGAGATCGAGAACCTATGTCTGCTCTGCCGCTACCACCACAGCCAGCTTCACCTCGGCCTGATCACCCTTGATGACCTCGAGATCCGACCGCTGGCGGGTGCGGCGAGGACCCGAAGTACCTAGGGCTGAGGCCCCTGTCCACCCGACTGACTATCCGACAGACTTCTCCCAGACCGAGATGTGCTGTCTGCTGTCGGCCTCGAAGGGCTTGCGGTCCCATCCTCCGAAACGGTGGACCAGACGCATCCCCGCTAGTTCTGCCATTAGGTCGAGCTCAGCAGGCCACACATACCGAAACGGCACTGAGGCGTACGTGACTTCGTCGCCTTCGATGTCGAGGTGGTGCGAGGTGAGACCCTGGTTGATGACGTCGTACTCGTCGATGCCCCATCCCGATTCGTCCGAGCGAAACACCACACCCGTCTGTCCGGGAGGGAGTCGCTGCAGATCGGGAACCATGACCTCGACTACGAAGCGTCCTCCCGGTTCGAGGTGGGCGGCCGCATTCCGGAAACAGGCAACCTGCTCCATCTGCGTCGTGAGGTTCATGATGGTGTTGAAGACTAGATAGACGAGGGAGAAGCTTCCCGCTACCCGGGTGACGGCGAAGTCACCCCTGGTGACTTCGATCGACTCCGCGCCGGGCTTACTGGCGAGCTGGTCGAGCATCGCCTGGGATAAGTCGATACCCGCCACCGTCACCCCTCGATCGGACAGCGGCAGTGCGATCCGTCCGGTTCCGATTCCGAACTCCAAAGCGTTGCCGCCATGGCTCTCTTGGATGAGGAAATCGACGGTGGCGCCGATGACACCCGCTGAGAACATCTCGTCCGATGGATCGTCGTAGTGCTCGGCGACCGATTGATCGAAGTACCCGTCGGCATCCATGTCGCGGAATTTACGGGCGGGCTGGTGATGAACGCGGGCGATTTATCGGTTCCGGCGGCTAGCTTCTGCGGCATGTCGGCACCCAAGCCAAGACGGCGGTGGCTGCGGATCCCTGTGGTCGAGCGTCTCCTCGACCGGATGTCCTTCGTCATCTTCGGGCAGCGTGCGCCGGAGAGTCGCCCTGTCGGCTGGGTCCCGGGAAATGGTGGGCACGGTGGCGAAGGCGGGCAGACCCCTCCATGGGTCCCCTACAACTCCGACTGGGATCCCGAGAACCGGATTCGATAGCGATCCTGCAACCGCTCCGGGATGTGTGTAGGACTTTCGGACTTAGAAGTCTCCGCCGCCCCAACGATCGCGGTCGAGGGCGATCCACCAAGCCGCATCCCTCATACCTGCCTCCACCGTCTTACACCGCGCACGGTGTTCGACATCAGTACACCGGCGAAGACAGCGAACATGATCGCCTGTAGGAAGCTCTGCGTGGAATCCGCGCAGAGCTTCTTTATTTCGAGGGGCACGTCTTCGGGAACAATCGCAGGCGCCAACATGCTTCCGCAATAGATGGCGCGCTCGTGACCTGTTGTCTCATCCACGTAGGCAATGGTGTGGGACTGGGCTACCACCATCACCGCGAACAGAACGGACAGAAGTCCAAACGCCAGCGACGATCCGATGCTGATCGCCAATCCGAACTTTGGCTCGTGAGTTGCCGATTTGGGGGTGGCACGAGCGGTCACAGGGGAAAATCTACTCGTGGCTATACCAAGCTCACGACAAAACTGACGGCTCAGCGAGCTTTCAACGTGCAAGAGGTCTCGGAAACCGAGACCTCTTGCTATAGCAACGCGGTCGGAGCGCTAGCTGCAGCCGGTGGTGTCCCCGCAGGTGAGGCAGACGTAGCAGCTGCCGTTGCGGATGGTCATGTGGCCGCAGTTGGAGCAGGCCGGGGCGTCGCCCATGTTCTCTGAGAGGGCTGCGTTGGCCACGCCGGCATCGCCGTGGGCTGCTGCCACCGAGATCTTCTCCCGCTCCGGTGCCTTGACGTCCTCATCGGGGCCGTCGAGGAACTCGACCACCAGCTTCACCGCCTCCACGTCGGAGTCGGCGGCGGCGTCGTCCAGTTCGAGCTGGATACCGGCCTCGGCTGCGAGTCCCTTCGGAGGTGCGGCTAGGTCGCCTTCACGGTCAGGCGGCACCTGGGCGAGCTCGTCCCGCTTCAGGTACTCGACACCGAGGGCGCGGAACACGTAGTCGACGATGGAGTTGGCCATCTTGATGTTGTCGTGTCCCTCGACCATCCCCCGGGGCTCGAAGGTCTGGAACGTGAACGTGTCCACGTACTCCTCCAGCGGCACGCCGTACTGCAGACCCTTGGAGACCGCGATGGCGAAGCAAGACAGGATCCCCTTCAGGGTCGCCCCCTCCTTCGCCAGGTCGATGAAGATCTCGCCGAGGGTTCCGTCTTCGTACTCGCCTGTGCGCAGGTAGACCTTGTGGCCACCGACCCGGGCCTCCTGGTTGAAGCCGGCGCGACGGGCAGGGAGCATGAACCGTGGCGGCTTCATGCCCTGGGCGTAGGCCTGGGTGGGAGAGATGCCGTTGGGCAGATTGCCCCAGTGGATCGCCTTCTCCGCCTCGACGGCGGCGGTGATCGCCTCGGCCTCGTCTGCCGAGTCCTCGCCCTCGTCGGCGGTCGAGTTCAGCGGCTGGGCCGCCTTCGAGCCGTCGCGGTAGAGGGCCATGGCCTTGAGGCCGAGCTCCCAGGAGAGGTGGTAGGCGCCCTCGATCTCCTCGACGGTCACCTCATGGGGCATGTTGATCGTCTTCGAGATCGCACCGGAGATGAACGGCTGGGCGGCCGCCATCATCTTGATGTGACCGTTGTGGTGGATGAACCGGGTGCCGTACTTGCCGTTCTTGTTGGCGGTGTCGAACACGGAGAGATGCTCGTCTTTCATGTGGGGAGCACCCTCGATGGTCTGCCGGCCACAGATGTGGTCGTTGGCCTCGGTGATCTGCGCCTTGGTGAACCCGAGGGCGCGGAGCAGGTCGAAGTCCCAGCTCGTGTAGTCGTCGACCGTGAAGCCGAGACGCTGCATGGTCTCCTCGCCGAAGGTGAACACGTTGAAGGCGTGCTTCAACTCGAACACCGCCGGCAGGTTGGCCTGCAGCTTGAGGATGTCCTCTTCTGAGAACCCCTTGTCCAACAAGGTGTCGGTGTTGATATGGGGTGATCCCTCGATCGAGCTCGTCCCGACGATGTAGGTGAGCATGTCTGAGATCTCGTCGGTCGAGTAGCCGAGATTGGTCAACGCCGGAGCCACCGACTGGTTGACGATCTTGAAGTACCCGCCTCCGGCCAGCTTCTTGAACTTCACCAGGGCGAAGTCGGGCTCGACCCCGGTGGTGTCACAGTCCATCAGGAGGCCGATGGTCCCCGTGGGTGCCAGCACCGTGGCCTGGGCGTTGCGGAAGCCGTGCTCCTCGCCCCGCTCCACTGCCAGGTCCCACGAGACCCGGGCGGCCTCGAGGAGATCGTCCGGGCACAGGTCGGCGTCGATGCCCATGACCGTGGTGGAGATGTTGTCGAAGTCGGTGCCGTCGTAGGCGGCGACGCGGTGATTGCGGATCACCCTGAGCATGGCGTCGCGGTTCTCGGCGAACCTGGGGAACGGCCCCACCACACCGGCGATCTCCGCCGAAGTGGCATAGGAGTGCCCGGTGAGGACCGAGGTGACCGCACCGGCGATGGCGCGGCCCTTGTCAGAGTCGTAGGCGATGCCCTGACGCATCAGCAGCGACCCGAGGTTGGCGTAGCCGAGCCCGAGGGTCCGGTAGTCATATGAGCCCTGAGCGATCTCCTTGGAGGGGAAGTGGGCCATGGCCACCGAGACCTCGAGGACGATGGTCCAGAGACGGATGGCGTGCTGGTAGCCCTCGACGTCGAAGGTCCCGGTGGCGTCGTCGTAGAGCTTCACCAGGTTGATCGAGGCCAGGTTGCAGGCGGTGTCGTCGAGGAACATGTACTCCGAGCACGGGTTGGAGGCGTTGATCCGCCCCCCTGCCGGGCTGGTGTGCCACTCGTTGATGGTCGTGTCGAACTGGAGACCGGGGTCGGCGCACGCCCAGGCGGCCTGAGCGATCCGCTTCCACAGCTCACGGGCCTTGATGGTCTTGCGCACCGATCCGTCGGTGCGGTTGATCAGGTCCCAGTCGCCGTCGCGCTCGATGGCGTCGAGGAAGTCGTTGTTGACCCGGACGGAGTTGTTGGAGTTCTGCCCGGAGACAGTGGCGTAGGCCTCGCCGTTGAAGTCGGCGGGGAACCCGCCTGCCTGGATGAGGACCTTTGCCTTCTCCTCCTCGACCTTCTTCCAATCGACGAAGGTCTCGATGTCGGGATGCTCGACGTCGAGGATGACCATCTTGGCGGCGCGTCGTGTGGTGCCGCCGGACTTGATGGCCCCCGCCGCCCGGTCGCCGATCTTGAGGAACGACATGACACCGGACGACTTGCCACCGCCGGAGAGAAGCTCGCCTTCGGCGCGGATCGCCGAGAAGTTGGAGCCTGCGCCGGAGCCGAACTTGAAGATGCGGGCCTCACGGAGCCAGAGATCCATGATCCCACCCGGGTTGACCAGGTCGTCGGAGACGCCGTTGATGAAACAGGCATGCGGGGCGGGACGGCTGTAGGAGTCGGGGGACTCGACGAGCTCACCCGAGTCGTCGTCGACGAACCAGAAGCCCTGGGCAGGGCCGGTGATCCCGTAGGCCCAATTGAGCCCGGTGTTGAACCACTGCGGTGAGTTGGGGGCGGCGATCTGGGCGGCGAGCATGTACTTGAGCTCGTCCTCGAAGGCATCGGCGTCGTCGCTCGACGCGAAGTAGCCCTCCTTCTCGCCCCAGTGACGCCAGGTGCCGGCGAGACGGTCGAACACCTGCTTGGAGGACCGCTCGGGTCCGGTGACGGGATTGCCGGCTTCGTCGAGGATCGGGTTTCCGTCGTCGTCGCGTTGGGGGACTCCAGCTTTCCGGAAGTACTTGGAGACCATGATGTCCGAGGCGACCTGGCTCCATTTGGCAGGTATCTCGGCCTCGGTCATCTCGAAGACGG
>Ga0307505_10002931_pt1 | contig 11241 bp, 10 predicted proteins | sample 23_S_MG_FD_202183 | JGI IMG/M metagenome (GOLD analysis project Ga0307505, IMG submission 202183) | Soil microbial communities from Populus trichocarpa stands in riparian zone in the Pacific Northwest, United States - 23_S | ecosystem: Environmental > Terrestrial > Soil > Riparian zone > Trees...
GCTTCCGTTCGAGTCCGAGGTTGGACATCACCGTCGCCACCACCGCCCCACCGCGCAGCGCGCCGGAGCGCTGCAGGTTGAGCGCGATCAGCGCCATCATCTGGTCGCCGTCGATGATCCGGCCCTTCTCGTCGACGACGATCAGCCGGTCGGCGTCGCCGTCCAGCGCCAGACCGATATCGGCGCCGCTGGCGACCACCGTCTCGCAAACCAGCTGCGGGTAGGTCGAGCCGCACTGGTCGTTGATGTTGAGACCGTTGGGCCTGGTGCCGAGCGGGATGACCTCCGCCCCCAGCTCCCACAGGGCTTCCGGAGCGACATGATAAGCGGCGCCATTGGCGCAATCCACGACGATCTTGAGGCCGTCGAGCCGAAGCCGCTCCGGGAAGGTCGACTTGGCGTAATGGACGTAGCGGCCGCGGGCATCGTCGATGCGCCGGGCGCGGCCGATCAGCTCCGGCCTGGCCAGCTTCGGCTCTTTCTCCAGCCGTCGCTCGATCGACCGTTCCGCCTCATCGCTCAACTTGTAGCCGTCCGGACCGAAGAGCTTGATGCCATTGTCGGCGAACGGATTGTGGCTGGCCGAGATCATCACGCCGAGGTCGGCGCGCATCGACCGGGTCAGCATCGCCACCGCCGGGGTCGGCATCGGCCCCAGCAGCACCACGTCCATGCCGACCGAGTTGAAGCCGGCGACCATCGCCGATTCCATCATGTAGCCGGAAAGCCGCGTGTCCTTGCCGATCACCACCCGGTGGCGGTGGTCGCCGCGCAGGAAATGGAGGCCGGCGGCCTGGCCGACACGAAGCGCCGTCTCGGCCGTCATCGGCTCGGCGTTGGTCAAGCCGCGAATGCCGTCGGTACCGAAGAATTTGCGCGTCATGCCGAGCGCTTTAGCGCGCTCAGCCGAGCCAGCGCCAGACTCCGACCGGGATTGGGTGCAGCCAGGTCGCGGCGAGGTAGAGGATGGTGCCGCCGATAAAGGCGAACCAGCCGGGATGGGCTAGGCCGCGCCCAAACGGAATGAAGGCAGTCTGCGTCGTCCATTCGTGCCAGGTTTCGCCCATCAGCCCGGCCTTCTTGCGGTCCTGCAGCGCCGAGCCGACCAGAGCCAGAAGCAGGATCGCGCCGTAAAACATCACTGCCTTGGGCGTGGCGATGACGATGATGTGGCTAATCGCCCAGAGCGAAAAGCCCCACATCATCGGGTGGCGGGTGATGGCGAACACACCCTTGGGCCCGCCGCGCGGCCCCGGCGCTCCGGGCAGGGCCGGATTGCCGACGAACGAGCCGACGAACAGGATGGCGCCGAGCCACAGCAGCACCGCGCCGACGTTCCAGGCCCAGTCGGTCGGTTGCCAGGCGGTTCGCTCGCGGCCGATGCCGTCGTAGAACCAGATCATCAGACCGAAGAGGATGATGGCGACCAGCGAATAGGCGACCTGGAAGCCCTTCCATCCGAGCAGGCGGATCAGCGGTGCCCTGAGCGGATGCGACATCAGGAAGTGAGTCGCGAGGAAAGCGATGGCGCCGAAGAAAAGGCCCATCTGCGGGGTCAATGCCGGTAAGCCTCCGGAAGCGTGTTGCGCTCGAGCGTGCGGTAGCGGTCGCGAAGCTTGCTCTGGTGGGTCTCGAGCGGCTGCCGGACCCCGTCGATGAACACCGTCTCGGCGGCGCTGCTACTTTCCAGCGGATCCCCGGACCAGATGACAACATCGCCGCGGCGGCCGGGCGCGAGGCTGCCGAAGTCGCCGCCCAGGCCAATGGCTTCCGCCGGTGCCGAAGTGATCGTCTTCAACGCTTCCCCCCAGGAAAGGCCAGTGGCGCCCGGCAAGCGACTCAGCGCGACGAGATTGCCAGCATACTGCCTTCCGGCGAACATGAAACGCGTATCATTGTCGTTGATGAGGCCGATCGACACCCTGACCCCCGCGCCGTGCATCCGGCCGACGTTGGACTGGGTGGCCGCTAATTGCTCAAAGCTCGACGGCAGATCGTTGACCGCCGAGGCGATGACGGGGACGCCGGCGGCGGCGATGTCGCCGGCCACCATCCAGCCCTCGGTCACGCCAACCAGCACCAGCTTCAGGCCCGGAAATTCGCGCCTGAGACCCAGCACCTGGAGGATGTCGCTGGCCCGCTCGACATGGACCAATAGATATTGCCTGCCCTGCAGCACCGGCACCAGCGCCGCCGCATCGAAACGGGTCAGCAAAACATCTTCGCTGCGCCGTGCATCGGGGCTGTAGATTCGCGTCGGCGAGCGAGCCAGTTCGACCGCTTCGCGCAGCGCATTGCGGAACAGGACATGGGCCGAGGCGCGCGAGCCGCCGGCGGCGCCGGCCCCGGCCTCGCCAAGCTCGACGAACTGGAAGCGCCGGGCCGACGTCACCGGATTCATGTCGGCGCCGGTGTCGATCACCGCGCCCTGGCCGGCGAAAATGCTGCGCGGGATGGCCGGGGCGACAATTGCCCGGGTGATTCCGTCGGCGCGGCTGACGGCAATAGTCGTGGCCAGCGGATTGATCGCCGGTGTGACGTCGATGGCGGCGTTGAACGGGCCGCTGGCGGCATTCGTGTCATCTGATCCCGGCGCGCCCAAGTCGACCTCAGCCAGGCCGAGCCGCGAGAAGCCGGCGACGATTCCCGGCGTTACCCACTTGCCGCGTGCGTCGATCACCTGCGCGCCAGCCGGCACGCTGACCCCGACTCCGGCCGCGACGATCCGCCCGTCGCGGATGACCACCGTGCCGCCCTGCTCGGGATCCGAGCCGTCGCCCTTGGCGATGATGCCGTTGGTGATGGCGATGGTCTGGGCCGCGGCGGGGACTGCTGTTGCCGCCAGCAGCAGCCCGAGGAGCCCGGCGCGGATCATTTCACATCCCCTTCGCCCGGCTGGCCGAGCTCGAAATCGCTCACCGGCCGCCGCTGCGGGTTGTTGGCGTCGTAGAGTTGCGCGCCGTCGATCCAGACCCGTTCCGGACGCGTGTAATTGCTAAAGGGATTGCCGTTCCACAGCACGACGTCGGCCATCTTGCCGGGCTTGAGGCTGCCGGTCTTGTCGAAGATGCCGAGCGATCTGGCCGGGTTGGAACTCAGCCAGGTGAAGGCGACTTCGTCGTTGACGTTGATGCCCATTCGCCGCCCGTCGGCCAGCGCCTTGGCGGCTTCCTGGTAGAGCCGCTGGATGCCGTTGGAATCGTCGGAATGGACGATGGCGCAGGCCCCGGCATTGTGGACGAGCGGGATATTCTCCTCGATCGCGTCATAGCTTTCCATCTTGAAGCCGTACCAGTCGGCCCACATCGACGAGCAGATGCCCTCGCGGGCCAGCAAATCGGCGATCTTGTAGCTTTCGACGGCGTGGTGAAAGGTGCCGATCTTGTAGCCGAACTCGCGGCTCATATCGATCATCAGCGCCATCTCGTCGGCGCGATAGCAGTGGTTGTGGATGATGATCTGGCCGGCCAGGACCCCGCGCAGCGTGTCCATGGCCAGGTCGCGCTCGGGCACGTCGCCGCCCTCGCGGTCATATTTGTCCCACTTGCGCTTATAGGCCTGGGCCTTGATCCAGGTCGCCCGGGCCAACGCTATATTGCCCATGCGGGTGCCGGGCATTTGGCCCTTGCCGCCGTAATTGCGCTTGGGGTTCTCGCCGCAGGCCATCTTGAGGCCGTAGGGCGCGCCGGGGAATTTCATGCCCTGCATGGTCCGCGCCGGCACGTTCTTCAGCGTCACCGACCGGCCACCGAACAAATTGGCCGAGCCCGGCAGGACCTGGAAGGTGGTGACGCCGCCGTTGACCAGCGCCCGGCTGAAGCCGGGATCGTGCGGCCAGACGCTGTGCTCGGCCCACACTTCCGGCCGGACCGGGCTGGTCGCTTCATTACCGTCCGAGTGCGAGTCGACGCCCGGTGACGGGTAATCGCCCAAATGGCTGTGGTTATCGATTATCCCGGGCGTCACATATTTGCCCTGGCCGTCGATGACATAGGCGCCGTCGGGCGACGGCACGTCCGCACCGCCTACGGCCTGGATGACCCCGGCGGACAGCACCACGGTCCCATTGTCGATCCGTCCGCCTTCACCGTCGAAGATTGTGGCGCCGCGGATGACGGTCACCGCGCCGGGATAGCGGTTGTAGGTCGACGGATAGGGATCCAGGTCGATGCGGATCGGCGGCGCCTTCGGCTCCGGCTTATCCTGAGTCGCGCAGCCGCTCACCGCCGCAGCGGCGAGCAGCAACGCCAGTCCCCCCCGGCCCTGCATTAGACAGGCCGCGGAGCGGTTTCTTGATCGGGATGCATGCCCGAATCACTGGGCCCGCCCAGCTCGTCGCGGCCGGCAAGATCGACGTCCTTGAGTGTTTCAAGGTGCATCCAGCGCTTGACGATCGGCGACACCGCCAGGACGGCGACGCCAATGCCGATCGCCCACCAGCCAATGACACTGTAGACGTCGAGCGTCAGCTCCTTGCTCATCTCGCCGCCATGGCCGCCGGTCGCCTCACCGATCTTGCCACCAACGAAATTGCCGACTGCCGTCATATAGAACCAGGCGCCCATGATCAGGCTGGCCATGAACGGCGGAGCAAGTCGATTCATCGCGCTCAAACCAACCGGGGACAGGCACAGCTCTCCGGTCGTATGCAGGAAGTATAGCAGGAAGACGAACAGCACCGCTGTTTTCGCTTCCGGCCCAACCCCGAGCGCGGCGCCCCAGACGAACACCAGGAAGCCGGCGCCGACCTGAAGCAACGCCAGGCCGAACTTGGCCGGGGCCGACGGCTCGAGCCCACGTCTGGCAAGCGCAATCCACAGCCACGAGAAGAGCGGGGCGAGCAGGATGATGTAGATCGGGTTGATCGACTGGAAGATCGAGGCCGGGACGCCGGCCCGGTCAACGTAGCGATCGGTATAGAGGTTGATGCTGCCGCCGGCCTGCTCGAACAGGCCCCAGAACAGCGGATTCAGGGAGATGAGAAAGAGGATCGCGAAGATACGGTCGCGGGCATGGTCCTCGCGGCTATACTTTTCGAGCGCCATGACGCCGAGAATGACGAGGAAGCCGGCGAACAAGATCCACACGGACAACGGCAGCGTGGCCGCGAACGGCTCGTTGGCGATCCGCAGCCCGAACGTGGTTGAAAGCGGATGGATCAGCATGATGCCGATGCCCGCCAACATTCCCCATCTCCGCCCCTGGGGCGCGGCGCCGATCGAGCCGTACGGAATCTTGAAGGTGGCCTGAAGCGCGACATAGCCAAGCAGCAAGGTACCCGAATAGACCAGCAGCTGCTGGATGGCATCCTGATACTGGATGAGCATCCAGATCACCGCAACGGCGGCGAGCCCGACGGCGTAGATGGTCCATTCGGTGTTCTTCGCCAGGGGCTTCGGTGCTTCGCCGTGGCCGAGCAATGCCTTCTTGCCGAGGATGAACACGACCAGGCCGAGCAACATGCCGATTCCGGCCGCGCCGAACCCATAAGCCCAGCCGTAGGTCTGCCCGAGATAGCCGGCGAGGATCGTGCCGATCGCGGCGCCGACGTTAATGCCCATGTAGAAGATGGTGTAGGCGCCGTCCCGACGGACGTCCTTGATCGGATAGAGTTGCCCGACCATCACCGAGATGTTGGCCTTGAGGAAGCCCGAGCCAACGATAATCAGCGCCAGCGCGCCCCAGAAGATGTTGATCGTCGGGTCGTTCTGACCGCCGGTCCCTTCGAACGCCATTGTGAAGTGGCCCAGAGTCAGCAGGACGGCGCCGAACAGCACCGCCTTGCGCTGCCCCAGATAACGGTCGGCGAGATAGCCTCCCAAGACCGGCGTAATGTACACCAGGCTGAGGTAAGCGCCGTAGATGAGGTTCGACTTGCTGTCGTTGAACAGCCAGTGCTGCGTCAGGTAGAAAATTAGCAGCGCCCGCATGCCGTAGAAGGAAAACCGCTCCCACATTTCGGCGAAGAAGAGCATGTACAGGCCCTTCGGATGCCCCAGGACCTCCGGCTTGGAACTGGCGGCAATGGCGGCGCCACCGCCGAGCAAGGCGATCAGGAAGATCGCTGCGATTATAGGAATGATGGTCTGAGGGTCCACGCTCGATTCTCCCAACGTGCATCAGCGCTCACGGATCAGGAGCGCCCGGACAAGCGGCGCACCCTAACGGGCAAAACTCATCTGTGAAGCCGATTGTTGCAAAGCGCTTACAACCCTAGATGAACGGCACATGCTCAACGACCTCACCACGCCTCTGTCGCTCCTCGAAACCCGCCGCTCGGGAAAGCCGCGCGAACTCGTCGGCCCCGGCCCTACCCCGGCCGAACTCGAGCGCATGCTAACCATCGCCGCCCGCGTCCCGGATCATGGCAAGCTTCAGCCCTGGCGATTCGTCATGGTCGGCGACGACCAGCGGGAAGCCTTGGCGCTGCTGCTGCTGGAGGCGCTGAACGCCGAATTAGCCGAGGCCGGTCCCGCGCATCGCCAAAAGGAATTGGATTTCGCGCATTATCCGGGTCAGCTGATCGTCCTGGTCTCGGCACCGGTGGCCACTCACAAGATTCCGGTCTGGGAGCAGGAGCTGTCGGCCGGCGCCGTGGGCATGAACCTGCTGCTGGCGGCCCACGCCATGGGCTTCGTCGCCGGCTGGGTGACCGGCTGGCGGGCTTACTCCGAGCGGGTTCGCGCCGCTTTCTGCGAGGATGCCGAACGGATCGCCGGTTTCATCTTCATCGGCAAGGCCGGCCGCGAATTGGAGGAACGGCCCCGCCCGGCGCTTGCCGAAATCGCCCGGCCCTGGTCACCACCATCGGCTTAACCCTGTTTTTCAATTGAACTTTCTGCGATCTGCTGTATTATCACAGCATGACGCTTAGAACCTCCCACGAAAAACCCGTTTACGTCCGCCTCCGCGAGACGATCGCCGACGCGATCCTCGCCGGCCGCTTCAAGGACGGCGACCCCCTGCCCTCGGTCCGTGCTTTGGCCGCCGAGGAGCAAGCCAACCCGCTGACCGTCGCCAAAGCCTATCAGGGCTTCCAGGACGAAGGCCTGGTGCTGGTCAAGCGCGGCGTCGGCCTGTTCGTTGCCCCAGGGGCCCGGACGCGGCTGCGCGATTCCGAGCGCAAGCGCTTCCTCACCGAGGAATGGCCGGCGGTCCAGGATCGCATGTCCCGGCTGGGCCTGGATCCGGCGACCCTGATCGACCGGCAGAGCGCTTAAGCCAATCCCTCAACTGGAGCGCGATAGAGCTGCTCGGCCCCGGCGGTAATCGCGGCGCCCAGTCCAAGCGCCTCCGGCACCACCGCTCCCAAGAAATATTCGATCGCCGCTCGACGGCCACGCCGGAAATCGTCCGGTCCGCCGGTCGAATCGATGGCCCGCGCGAGGCGCTCCAGCAGCCAGCCGGCCACCATTACCGACGTCATGGTCAGGAACGGATAGCTGGCCACAAGCCGGTCGGTCGGCTCGGCCGCGCGCAGCGTCGCGGCCGCGATCTCGACCGCGTCGACAAGCGCATGCAATTGCAGATGCGCCGCTTCGGCGCGGACGTCCGCGATCAGGCCGTCAAAAGCGATGCCGCCGTCGAGCCCGAGCTTGCGGCTGACGAGGTCGGCGGCCTGGATGCCATTAGTGCCTTCGTAGATCGGGGCGATGCGAGCATCGCGGAGGTGTTGGGCGGCGCCGGTCTCCTCGATGTAGCCCATGCCGCCATGGACCTGGACGCCGAGGCTGGCGACCTCGCAGCCGACATCGGTGCCCCAGGCCTTGGCGAGAGGGGTCAGGATGGCGGCCCGGTCGCCCGCCGGCGCATCCTCGTTGCGGATCGACCGGTCGATCTGGCCGAACGCGTAATAGGTCAGCGCCCGGGCACCCATGGTCAGGGCCCGCATCCGCACCAGCATCCGGCGGACGTCGGGATGCTCGGCGATCGCGACCGGCGCGCGGGCCGGCCCGCGCGTGCCCTGGATTCGCCCTTGCGCGAATGCGACGGCTCGTTGCGTGGCCCGCTCGGCGATTCCAACGCCCTGAAGCCCGACATTGATGCGCGCATTGTTCATCATAGTGAACATGGCCCGCATCCCCCCAAACTCCTCCCCAATCATCCAGCCGACGGCGCCTTCATTTTCGCCGTAGCTCATCACGCAAGTCGGCGAAGCGTGGATGCCGAGCTTATGCTCGATCGACACGCATTGGACGTCGTTGCGGCTGCCGTCGGGCAAAATTTTCGGCACCAGGAACAAGGAGATGCCGCGCGTTCCTTCCGGTGCATCAAGCGTCCTCGCCAGCACCGTGTGGATGATGTTGTCGGTCAGGTCGTGGTCGCCATAGGTGATGAAAATCTTGGTGCCGCTGATCCGCCAACTGCCGTCGCCGGCAGGCGTGGCTCGGGACTTGAGCGCGCCGACGTCGCTCCCGGCCTGCGGCTCGGTCAAGTTCATGGTCGCCGTCCACTCGCCGCTGACGATCCGGGGCAGATAGTCGCGCTTGAGGTTGTCCGAGCCATGCGCCTCGATCGCCTCGACCGCGCCGAGCCCAAGCATCGGGCAGAGGGCGAAGCCGACGTTGGCGGCGTTGAGATCGTCCATCATTGCCGCCGCCAGGCTCAGCGGCAGGCCCTGCCCGCCGGCGCTCTCCGGCCCGGCCAGCCCCATCCAGCCGCCCTCGGCGAAAACCTTGTAAGCTTCCTTGAACCCCGGTGGGGTGCGGACGACACCGTTGTCCCAGCACGATCCGGCCGTATCGCCGGGGCGAAGCAATGGCGCGAATTCACCTTCGGCCAATTGGGCGGCGCCTTCGAGCACGGCATCGACCAGCTCACTGTCACAGCCGAGCTCGGAAATGCCGACAACATGATCGAGAACGAGGCGCTGTTCCCGAACCGGGCAGGCGAAGGACATGATCTCTCCCTTGGCAGGCGGCCGCCCGGCCTATAGCGCCAGCCTCATGCCGCAGGCCACCCGCATCCTAACCTATGACGACGAAGCGATCGCCGAAGCGGCGCGGCTGGTCCTGGCCGGCCAGCCGGTCGCGGTGCCAACCGAGACCGTCTACGGCCTCGCCGCCGACGCAACCAATGCCGAGGCCGTCGCCAGAATCTACGAAGCCAAGGGAAGACCGTCATTCAACCCGTTGATTATTCATGTTTATACGATTGAAGAAGCAATGCGGATTGGATCGTTCAACAAGGCCGCATTGGCGCTTGCTAACGAGTATTGGCCCGGCCCTTTGACCCTCGTCGTTCCGCTGCGCCGCGACTCAGGCATCACCTCAATCGTCACTGCAGGTCTCGACACGATCGGCATCCGCTGCCCGGCCCACCCGGCAATGCGGGCGCTGATCGAGGCCGCTGGCCGGCCCCTCGCCGCGCCGTCCGCCAACGCCAGCGGCTCGATCAGCCCGACGCGGGCGGAGCATGTGCAGAAGAGCCTCGGCGGGCGCATCCCCTTGATCATCGACGCCGGCGCGACCGAGCGCGGCCTGGAATCGACCATCATCGCCGCCACCGACGGCGATATTCGCTTGCTGCGCCGCGGGCCGATCGAGATTCCCGAAGCCAAATTGCAACGCAGCGATGCGATCGAATCACCGGGTCAGCTGGCCAGCCATTACGCGCCGTCAAAACCGCTTCGGCTGAACGCCAAGCACGCCTCGCCAGACGAATTTCTGATTGGTTTTGGTGACGTTGCGGGTGACGTCAGGCTCAGTTCTGGCGGTGACTTGCTTGAAGCGGCAGCTCGCCTGTTCGACCTCCTTCACGCGGCCGAGGATTCGCCCAAGCCGCGCATCGCCGTCGCGCCGATTCCGGACGATGGCCTCGGCGCCGCGATCAACGACCGCCTGCGCCGGGCTGCCGCACCGCGCTAGGCTTCGGCCTGGGCGCTTTTCAGCCGGGCTTGGAAGCTTTTCCGCAGTTTCTGCAGCTTGGGTGGGATGATCGCCAGGCAGTAAGGATTCCGCTGGCCTTCGCCCGACCAATAATCCTGGTGATAATCCTCGGCGGGATACCATTCGGCCTGGGGCTCGATGGTCGTCACCACCCGGCCGCCCTGCTCTGCATTGGCTCTGGCAATGCCGGCCCCGGCTTTCTCATCCTGCTCCGGGCTCTGGGGAAAAATCGCCGAGCGATATTGCGTGCCGATGTCATTGCCCTGGCGGTTCAGCTGGGTGGGATCATGCGTGGCGAAGTAGATATCCAGTAGGTCGTCGTAACTGAGCACATCCGGATCGAACGTGATGCGGATTGCCTCGGCATGGCCGGTATCGCCGCCGCAGACTTGCTTGTAGGTCGGGTTGACCGTCTGACCGCCGGTATAGCCGCTCTCGACCGTATTGACCCCGGCCACATCGAGAAACACCGCCTCGGTGCACCAGAAACATCCGCCGGCAAGGACTGCGATTTCTTCGGCCATGAACCTGCTCCTTCTTGCGTGAGCAGGAGATAGGAAGAGTTAATTGGGTTTGTAAGCCGCCTTGAGGCTGGCCAGCTCGAGCCTCTTGCCGATCCACTCGGCCAATTCCTCGAACTCGAGCGGCTGGTCGAAGACGATTCCGGCGAGCCGGTCCGAATACCAGCGGACCTCGCCCTTGATCGGACGAAGGCTCTCGACAACCACCACAACCTGCTTGCCGACGCAATATTCCTCGATCGGTTCGACCTTCATGCCGCCCAGTGAGATATCGTGCACATCGACCGTGTAATAGACTTTGCCCAACCGCACCGAGGCCTTGCATCGCACGTCGAGGCGCGGCGGGCGCGGACGGAAGCCGTGGCGTGGCTTGCGGCCGGCGAGCAATTCGCCAAGGTCGAGATCCTTCTCGAACTTGAGACCCACCGCGCCTTCGCGCGTCCAGACGACGGTGGCCGGAACCTTCTGCATCGAGAATTCGATTTGCACGGCCTCGCCGACTTCCAGTGGGCTGCTGACCTCTCCCATCAGGCCGCCGGCCGACATGTTGCGGACCCGCATCAGGCGCTCGCCACTGCCGGTGACCAGCTTGGCAATACGCAGGATCGGCGCGACCCGTTCGTCGTTGCGGCGCTCACTCGGCCGCGGCACGGCCGTACTCAACGAAAATGTCGTCGAGTCGAACGCGCTTTCATCGACGCTGCCCGGCTCCAATTGTGCCGTTTTGCGACGGATTAGCGATCCGAACATGAACCTTCCCTCCAAACGGGAATTCAACCCGGACTGAATGATAGGATTTTGAGGTTAAGAAGCCGTTTCGCCTGTTTGACCTG
>Ga0307505_10002932_pt1 | contig 11239 bp, 11 predicted proteins | sample 23_S_MG_FD_202183 | JGI IMG/M metagenome (GOLD analysis project Ga0307505, IMG submission 202183) | Soil microbial communities from Populus trichocarpa stands in riparian zone in the Pacific Northwest, United States - 23_S | ecosystem: Environmental > Terrestrial > Soil > Riparian zone > Trees...
ATGGCGGTTAAATCGGAAGGAAGGGCGCTAATGGCTGAGCGTGCTTTCGCCATCGATACACCGCAGCTCCGCGCCGAGTGGGGCGGTTTCGCTTGGGATGAGGCCAATGCCAAGGCGGCGGCGGAGATTGTCGCGCGCTATCCGGCGGGACGGCAGATGTCGGCGTCGATCCCGTTCCTCGACCTCGCCCAGCGGCAGGTCGGCGCAATGACCGGGACGCAGGGCTGGCTGCCGATCCCGGTGATCGAGTTCGTCGCGCGCGAGCTTAACATGCCGCCGATCGCGGCGATGGAGGTCGCCAGTTTCTACACCATGTTCAACCTCTCGCCGGTGGGTAAATATCATGTGCAGGTGTGCGGGACGACGCCGTGCATGCTGCGTGGGTCGGACGATGTGCTCGCCGCCTGCGCCAGGCGCGGGCTGAAGAAGGGCCACACCACCGATGACGGCCTGTTCACCCTGACCGAGGTCGAATGCCTCGGCGCCTGCGCCAATGCGCCGATGGTCCAGATCAACGACGACAATTATGAGGATCTGACCGAGGACAGCATGGGCGTGGTGCTGGATGCGCTCGCGGCTGGGCAGCAGCCGAAGATCGGTCCGCAAATCGAGCGGCAGACGTCAGCGCCCGAGGGCGGCCCGACCAGCCTCAAGAAAATGGCCGAACGCAATTACGATTATCGGGGGCAATGGTGATGACCGTGCAGCATCCAACCGTCATCCCAGCGAAGGCTGGGATCCATGCCAGATCGAAGGAATCCGGCCTGGTTGCAGCGACATGGACCCCAGCCTTCGCTGGGGCGACGGAAGCGGGAGTAAACTGATGGGCGCCGTCATCCGCGCGGTTCTGGCGATCCTGGTCATCATCATCGCTTTCAAACTGCTCAAGGGCATCCTCGGGCTGGTCGTCGGTATCGCCATCGCGGCGGTGATCTTCGTCGGCGCCAAGAACCTCCTCAGCGGCGGCGGGACGAAGCGCATCAAATGAGCATCGGTGTCGTCATCATCGCGCTGGTCGCGGCGTTCCTCGCCTTCCGCTTCATCGCGGGGATGGTGAAGTTCGTCGTGCTCGCCGCGATCCTGATCGGGGCGGCCTGGTTCCTGATGAACGGGGGCCTCGGATGATCTCCCCGCTCCAGGACAAGGACCGCATCTTCACCAATCTCTACGGCTATCAGTCGCCCGATCTGAAGGCGGCGCAGGCGCGCGGCGACTGGGACAATACCGCCGAGCTGATGAAGCAGGGGCCGGACGCGATCATCGAGGTGGTCAAGGCCTCGGGGCTTCGCGGGCGCGGCGGGGCGGGATTCCCGACCGGGATGAAGTGGAGCTTCATGCCCAAGGAGCCCACCGCTGGCCGGCCCAACTTCCTGGTGATCAACGCCGACGAGAGCGAGCCGGGCAGCTGCAAGGACCGCGAGATCCTCCGCCACGATCCGCACAAATTGGTCGAGGGCGCGCTGATCGCCGGCTTCGCGATGCGCGCGCGGGCGGGGTACATTTACGTTCGCGGCGAATTCATCGTCGAGACCGAGGCGCTTCGCCGGGCGGTAGCCGAGGCCTATGCCGCGGGCCTGCTGGGCAAGAATGCCGCCGGGTCGGGCTGGGACTTCGACCTGTTCGTCCATCGCGGCGCTGGCGCCTACATCTGCGGTGAAGAGACGGCGATGCTCGAAAGCCTCGAGGGCAAGAAGGGCATGCCGCGGCTGAAGCCGCCATTCCCAGCCGGCGCTGGCCTCTACGGCTGCCCGACCACGGTCAACAATGTCGAAAGCATCGCGGTGGTGCCGACCATCTTGCGGCGCGGCGCGGCCTGGTTCGCGGGGATCGGCAATCCCAAGAATGAAGGGACCAAGCTGTTCCAGATTTCGGGCCATGTCGAGAAGCCGTGCGTGGTCGAGGAAGCGATGGGAATCAGCTTCCGCGAGCTGATCGACCGCCACGCCGGCGGCATTCGCGGCGGGTGGGACAACCTCCTTGCGGTGATCCCCGGGGGATCGTCGGTGCCGCTGGTGCCCGCCGCCGAGATCATGGATGCGCCGATGGATTTCGACGGGCTGAAGGCGCTTGGGAGCGGCCTCGGTACCGCGGCGGTGATCGTGATGGACAAATCGACCGACATCGTCCGCGCGATCAGCCGCATCTCTTACTTCTACAAGCATGAAAGCTGCGGCCAATGCACCCCGTGCCGCGAGGGCACCGGCTGGATGTGGCGCACCATGGAGCGGCTGCGCGAAGGCGAGGGCACCCCGGCGACGATCGACCGCCTGTACGACGTCACCAAGCAGATCGAAGGCCACACCATCTGCGCGCTGGGCGACGCCGCGGCGTGGCCGATCCAGGGCCTGATCAAGCACTTCCGCCCGGAGATGGAGCGGCGGATCGCGGAGCGGAGCGGCGCGATGCAGGAGGCGGCGGAATGAGGGCCGTCTCGATCCCGGTTTTGCTTGCGATGGGATTTATCTTTGGCGCAGCAAAGCCTTCGTCCGAATGGACTAGCGCTTCGCAGAAGCTGTCCCGCCTTGTGGGAGAGCAATATGCGGCCTGTCTGGTGAAAAAGTCGCGACCGGCCGTAATGGCGACTCTCGATGCACCTTTTGGCGATTTGAACACGGCGTTGCGCTTCTACAGCTTGATGAAGGGCGCGTGCCTGGACGACGTGATGAAGCCTAAAATGATAACGGCTCCGGGCGCTCTGGAAATGCCGCCCCTCGTTGGGCGTGGATTGCTTTACGAGGCACTTTACCGAGAGGACTTTTCTTCGAACGGGACCGCTCCGGTATTCTCGGGCATGACAAGGATTGGCTATAAATTCGCCGGCTTGGAAAAGCCGGGCAGTTTGGGCCGAGATTATCGTGCCTTTATGTCAATTGGTGAGTGCACGGTCCGCGCGGATCCCGATCGGGCCCGCATCCTGATCATGAGCAAGCCCGCGTCCAAACAGGAAACTGCTGCGCTTGCGGCCATTCGCCCGGCACGCCTTGCATGCACGCCACCTGCGGCGCGCCAGTTGGCATTTGCACCCGCCGCCGAGCGTGGAATGATCGCCGAGCCGCTGTATCGCCTGACGCAGGCCTCGCGTAGTCCAGCGGGAGCGACCAACTAATGCCTAAACTCACCGTCGACGGCGTCGAGATCGAAGTTCCGCAGGGGGCGACCGTGCTGCAGGCGTGCGAGCTTGCGGGGAAGGAAATTCCGCGCTTCTGTTACCACGAGCGGCTGTCGATCGCCGGCAATTGCCGGATGTGCCTGGTCGAGGTCGCGCCCGGACCGCCCAAGCCGCAGGCGAGCTGCGCGCTTCCGGCCGCCGACGGCCAGGCGATCCGCACCGACACCGCGATGGTCAAGAAGGCGCGCGAGGGGGTGATGGAGTTCCTGCTCATCAACCACCCGCTCGACTGCCCGATCTGCGACCAGGGCGGCGAATGCGATTTGCAGGACCAGGCGATGGCCTATGGCCGCGGCGGGTCGCGCTACGACGAGAACAAGCGCGCGGTCGAAGACAAATATATGGGGCCGATCGTCAAGACCGCGATGACCCGCTGCATCCAGTGCACCCGCTGCGTCCGCTTCGCCGACGAGGTGGCGGGGACGCCCGAAATGGGCATGCTGTTCCGCGGCGAGGATGCCCAGATCACGTCGTATCTGGAAAAAGCGCTGACCAGCGAGCTTAGCGGCAATCTCGTCGACCTGTGCCCGGTCGGGGCATTGCTGTCGCGCCCTTACAGCTTCGAGGCGCGGCCGTGGGAGCTGCGCAAGGTGCCGGGGATCGACGTGATGGACGCGCTCGGCACCAACATCCGGTTCGACGTCCGCCAGCGTCAGGTGATGCGGATCCTGCCGCGGATCAACGATGCGGTGAATGAGGAATGGGCGCACGACAAGACCCGCCACCATGTCGACGCCTTGGTGCGGAATCGGCTGGATCGCCCGTGGGTGCGCGAGAAGGGGAAGCTGCGCGAGGCGAGCTGGGGCGAGGCGCTCGACGCCTTCGCCAAGCAGTTCAAGAAAGCCGGAGCGGGGGTCGCGGCGATCGCCGGGGACCTGGTTGACGCCGAGACCATGTATGCGGCCAAGGCGTTGCTCGCGGGGGTGGGCTCCGGGATGCTCGAGGGTCGCCAGACCGGGCTCGATTATGACGTGACCTCCTTGGGCGCGGTGCGGTTCAACACCCCGCTGGCCGATCTTGACACCGCCGACGCGATCCTGCTGGTCGGCACCAACCCGCGCTGGGAAGCGCCGTTGGTCAACACGCGCCTGCGGAAAGCGGTGCGGCGCGGGGCCAAGGTGTATGGCATCGGCCCCGAGGTCGATCTCACCTATCCGGTCGAATGGCTCGGCGACGATCTCAAGCTGCTCGGCAAGCTGCCCGACGCAATCGCCACGGCCGAACGCCCCGTCATGATCGTCGGCCCCGGCGCGCTCGCTGCGGGCGGGCACGGGGCCGCGCTCGCCGCCGCGTCCAGCTTCATCAAGGCGGGTTGGAACGGGTTCAACGTCTTACACACCGCGGCCTCAAGAATGGCCGGGTTGATGCTCGGTTACGCCCGCCATGACGGCATCGCGGGCATCGTCGCCGCGAAGCCATCGCTCGTCATCCTGCTCGGTGCCGACGAAGTCCCCGCCGACACGTTCAAGGGCGCGTTCACCGTCTATATCGGCCATCATGGCGACAAGGGCGCGGCGACGGCCGACCTCGTCCTGCCAGGCGCGGCTTACAGCGAAAAGCATGGCACATTCGTCAACATCGAGGGCCGCGTCCAGCGCTCCGAGCGAGCCACTTTCCCGCCCGGCGACGCGCGCGAGGATTGGACGATTTTCCGCGCTTTGTCCGACCTGATCGGCCGCCCGCTGCCGTTCGATCGCTTCGACCAACTCCGTGCCGCGATGATCGCCGACACCCCCGCGCTCGGGACCGACGGCATCGTCGATTTCGGCTGGACCCCGCCCAAGCTCAAGTCCACCGCCTCCGGCCCAATCAACCTGCCGATCAAGGACTTCTACCTCACCAACGCCATCTGCCGCGCCAGCCCGACGATGCGCCGCTGCTCGGATGAACTGATCCAGGGAATCACCTTCGCGGAGGCGGCGGAATGAGGAGTCTCGGCACACAAGACTTCGCTCGTCCTGAGCTTGTCGAAGGGCGTTTGACGGTGAGCGCGGTTCAACGCCCTTCGACTTCGCTCAGGACGAGCGCAAGTTGCGGTCGGGGCAAGAAGGCATGAGCTTCTTCAGCAGCCCAACGCAGGCAATGATCGGCTGGGGCATGCAGCCCGATTGGGCGTATTTCCTGGCGACGTCGATCCTCATCCTCGTCATCGCCCTTCCGCTGATGCTCGCCGTCGCGATGGTCATCTATGCCGAGCGCAAGATCTGGGCGGCGTTCGCGCTTCGCCGCGGGCCGAACGTGGTCGGGCCGTGGGGGGTGCTGCAGAGCTTCGCCGACGGCTTGAAGGTGTTCCTCAAGGAAACCATCATCCCCTCGAGCGCCAACAAGGGACTGTTCCTGATCGCGCCGATCATCACTTTTACCACCGCCTTGATCGTGTGGGCGGTGGTGCCGTTCGACGTCGGGGTGGTGCTGACCGACATCAACGTCGGCCTGCTCTACATCCTCGCCGCGAGTTCCTTGGGCGTCTACGGCGTGATCATCGCCGGCTGGGCGTCCAACTCCAAATATCCGTTCTTCTCGGCGATGCGCGCGGCGGCGCAAATGGTCAGCTACGAAGTGAGTATTGGCTTCGTCATCATCTGCGTCGTGCTCTACGCCGGCAGCTTCAACCTGACCGCGATCGTCATGGCGCAGCAGGGCAATATCGGCTTCGGCCTATTGAACGGCTTCGGCTTCAATCCCCTGCTATTCCCGATGGCGGTGGTGTTCCTGATCAGCTCGATGGCCGAGACCTTCCGCACCCCGTTCGACCTGGTCGAGGCGGAGAGCGAATTGGTCGCGGGACACCAGACCGAATATTCGAGCATGTCCTTCGCGCTGTTCTGGCTCGGCGAATATGCCAACGTCATTCTGATGTGCGCGCTCAACGCGATCCTGTTCTGGGGCGGGTTCCTGCCCCCGCTCAACATCGACCTGATCCCCTGGTTCGACATTCCGGGGATCCTGTGGCTGCTGCTCAAGATGTCGATCTTCTTCTTCATCTTCGGCTGGGTGAAGGCGACCGTTCCCAGGTATCGCTACGACCAGCTGATGCGGCTCGGGTGGAAGATATTCCTGCCGCTGTCGCTGTTGTTCGTCGTCCTCATTTCCGGCTGGCTGATGCTGACCCGCTACGGAGCCGCCTCATGATCGCGCGCACCATCAAGGCCTTCACCCTGTGGGAATTCCTTAAGGCCCACCTCCTGACGCTGAAATATTTCTTCAAGCCCAAGGCGACGATCAACTATCCCTATGAGAAGGTGCCGCAAAGCCCGCGCTTCCGCGGCGAGCATGCGCTGCGCCGCTATCCCAACGGCGAGGAGCGCTGCATCGCGTGCAAATTGTGCGAGGCGATCTGCCCGGCGCAGGCGATCACTATCGAGGCCGAGCCGCGCGAAGACGGCAGCCGCCGCACCACCCGCTACGACATCGACATGGTCAAGTGCATCTATTGCGGATTGTGCGCGGAGGCCTGCCCGGTGGATGCGATCGTCGAGGGGCCGAACCTCGAATTCTCGACTGAAACGCGGGAAGAATTGCTCTACGACAAGGCCAAATTGCTCGCCAACGGCGACCGCTGGGAAGGCGCCATCGCCGCCAACCTTGCCGCCGATGCGGCCTACCGGTAGGGGCGCGGTCATGCCGATTCAGGGGATTTTCGCCAACGTATCTCGTCATGCCAGCGAAGGCTGGCATCAATGTCTGCCAGCTCGTGCTAGTCGGGCTGGCATGGACCCCAGCCTGCGCTGGGGTGACGGCTTGGGAGAGCCGTCCTGATTACGTTGATCGCCTTTTACCTGTTCGCGACGCTTACCATCGCTTCCGCGATCCTGGTGATTTTTGCGCGCAACCCGGTGCATAGCGTGCTGTGGCTGATCGTCGCGTTCTTCAACGCGGCCGGCCTGATGCTGCTGCTCGGCGCCGAATTCATCGCGATGCTGCTGGTGATCGTCTACGTCGGTGCGGTCGCCGTGCTGTTCCTGTTCGTGGTCATGATGCTCAACATCGACTTCGCGCGGTTGCGCTCGGGCTTCACCAAAAACCTGCCGTTCGGGCTGATGATCGCATTGGTCCTCCTGGCCGAAATCGTCATCGCCGCCAACGCGCGCCAGGCCGGCCCGCTGATCAACGCGCCGACCTCGACCGCCCCGGTCCGGCCCAACATCGTAGCGGTCGGCGAGGCGCTGTACGGCCGCTTCCTGTTCCCGTTCGAACTGGCCGGACTGATCCTGCTGGTGGCGATGATCGGCGCGATCGTGCTGACCCACCGCAGCCGCGGCGACAGTCGCGGGCAGAACATTCCGCGCCAGATCGCCCGCCGCCCCGAGGATGCGGTCAAGAACATGCAGCCGGGCGTGGGCGAGGGGATGAAGCTGTGATCGGCCTGTCGCACTACCTCACCGTCGCCGCGATCCTGTTTACCATCGGGGTGCTCGGGATCTTCCTCAACCGCCGCAACATCATCCTGATGCTGATGGCGATCGAGCTGATCCTGCTCGCGGTGAACATCAACCTCGTCGCGTTCAGCGCCTACCTTGGCGATGTCACCGGCCAGGTGTTCGCGATGTTCGTGCTGACCGTCGCAGCCGCCGAGGCCGCGATCGGGCTGGCCATCCTGGTGATCTTCTTCCGCCGCCGCGGCTCGATCGCGGTCGATGATGCCGACCGGATGCGCGGCTGATGCATCCAATCCTCCTGATCGTCTTCCTGCCGCTCGTCGCCGCGATTTTCGCCGGGCTGGGCGGGCGCGTCATCGGCAAGACGGCGTCGAAAGTCATTACCACCGGCGCGCTGATGGTCGGCGCCTTATTGAGCTGGCCGATCTTTTTCGCCTACCTCGGTGGATCGGCACAGGCCGAGGTCGTCCCGGTGCTCAAGTTCATCCAGAGCGGCGCGCTCGATGTCGACTGGGCGCTCAGGGTCGACGCGCTGACCGCGGTCATGCTGGTCGTGGTCACCACCGTCTCCAGCCTCGTCCACCTCTACAGCTGGGGCTATATGGAGGAGGATCCGAGCCAGCCGCGGTTCTTCGCATACCTCTCGTTATTCAGCTTTGCGATGCTGATGCTGGTCACCGCCGACAGCCTGGTCCAGATGTTCTTCGGCTGGGAAGGCGTCGGGCTCGCCTCCTATCTCTTGATCGGTTTCTGGTACCACAAGCCATCCGCCAACGTCGCCGCGCTCAAGGCATTCGTGGTCAACCGCGTCGGTGATTTCGGCTTCTCGCTCGGCATCTTCGGCACCTTCCTGGTGTTTGGCACGGTCTCGATCCCGGCGATCCTCGAAGCCGCGCCGGGGATGTCCGGATCGACCATCGGCTTCGCCGGCTTGCGGGTCGACACAATGACCCTGCTGTGCCTCCTGCTGTTCGTCGGGGCGATGGGCAAGTCGGCGCAATTGGGCCTCCACACCTGGCTGCCCGACGCGATGGAGGGGCCGACTCCGGTCTCCGCTTTGATCCACGCCGCGACGATGGTCACCGCCGGGGTGTTCATGGTCTGCCGCCTGTCGCCGATGTTCGAAGTCTCGCCCGACGCACTGACGGTCGTCACCTACGTCGGCGCCGCCACCGCCATCTTCGCTGCCACCGTCGCGGTGGTGCAGACGGACATCAAGCGGGTGATCGCTTATTCGACCTGTTCGCAGCTCGGCTACATGTTCTTCGCGGCAGGATCGGGCGCCTATGGCGCGGCGATGTTCCACTTGTTCACCCACGCCTTCTTCAAGGCATTGCTGTTTCTCGGCGCGGGCAGCGTGATCCACTCGATGCACCATGAGCAGGACATGCGGCACTATGGCGCGCTTCGGAAGGAGATACCCTACACTTTCTGGGCGATGGTCGCGGGGACGCTGGCGATTACCGGGGTGGGTATTTTCGGGATCGGCTTCGCCGGCTATTTCTCCAAGGACGCAATTCTCGAAAGCGCCTTCGCCAGTGGCACCGTCGCGGGCAATCTGTCGTTCTGGATTGGTGCGTTCGCCGCGCTGCTGACCAGTTTCTACAGCTGGCGGCTGATCTTCCTGACCTTCTTCGGCAAGGCGCGCTGGGCGGGCAGCGAGCATGTCCAGCACGCGGTCCACCACGTCCACGAGGAAGCCGGGGAAATCGCGGACGACAGCGACAGCTCGCACGACCATCCGGTCAAGGTTCACGAAGGCACCGCCGGCTATCACCCGCACGAGAGTCCGTGGACGATCCTCGTTCCGCTGGCCTTGCTGGCGCTCGGTGCGATTTTCTCCGGTCTCGCATTCCACGAAGCGTTCGTCGGCGCGGAAGCGGGCGCCCACTTCTGGCACGGCAGCATCGCCTTCGACGCGCACCTTGCCCATGCCATGCACGAAGTCCCGTTGTGGGTGAAATATACCCCGCTGGCGGTGATGCTGGTCGGGCTGGCGCTGGCGTATCGCAATTACATGGCCAAGCCCGGCGCACCGGCGGCGTTCGTCGCCATGTTCCCGCACCTGCATCGGTTCCTGATGCACAAATGGTATTTCGACGAATTCTACGATTGGCTGTTCGTCCGCCCGTCGTTCGCGATCGGACGTATTTTCTGGAAGCGCGGCGACGAGCAGACCATCGACCGCTTCGGCCCGCACGGCGCCGCGGTCGCGGTCGGCATCGGCAACAAGGTCACCACCCGTCTCCAGTCGGGCTATGTCTATAGCTATGCCTTGGTCATGCTGCTGGGCCTGATCGCGGCGACCAGCTGGGTGTTCTGGTGGGCATCGTGACGGGATTGCCGATCCTCTCGATCCTGATCGCCGTCCCCTTCCTTGCCGGGGCGATCGCGCTGTTCCTCTCGGCCAGCGGCGCGCGCTGGATCGCCCTGATCGCGACGCTGATCAACCTCGCGCTTGGGATCGCCCTGTGGGCGACCTACGACCCCTCCGGCGCACAGTGGCAGTTCGTTGAATCGGTGGGCCTCGCGGGCCCCATCGCATGGTCCCTCGGGATCGATGGAATCGCGCTGATGCTGATCATGCTCAGCGTGTTCCTGATGCCCATCTGCATTGGCGCCTCGTGGCGCTCGATTGAAAAGCGCGTGCCCGAATATATGGCCGCCTTTTTGCTGATGGAGGCGCTGATGATCGGCGTCTTCACCGCGCAGGATTTGCTATTGTTCTACATCTTCTTCGAGGGCGGCCTGATCCCGATGTATCTGATCATCGGCATCTGGGGGGGCGCCGAGAAGATCAAGGCTGCTTACAAATTCTTCCTCTATACGCTCGCCGGGTCGGTGTTGATGCTGGTCGCGATGCTGGTGATGATCGGAATCGCCGGGACCAGCCATATCCCCGATTTGATGGCCTATGACTTTGAGCCCGGGCTGCAATGGTGGCTGTGGCTGGCTTTCTTCGCCAGCTTCGCAGTCAAGATGCCGATGTGGCCGGTCCATACCTGGCTGCCCGACGCCCACGTTCAGGCGCCGACCGCGGGTTCGGTGATTCTCGCCGGGGTGCTCTTGAAGATGGGCGGCTACGGTTTCATCCGCTTCAGCCTGCCGATGTTTCCGGAGGCGTCGGCCCAGTTCATGCCCCTCGTGTTCGTCCTCAGCGGGATTGCGGTCGTCTATACGTCGCTCGTCGCGCTGGCACAGCGCGACATGAAGAAGCTCATCGCTTATTCGTCGGTCGCGCACATGGCGTTCGTCACCTTCGGCCTGTTCGCCTTCAACCGGCAGGGGATCGAAGGCGCGATGATGGTGATGCTCAGCCACGGCCTCGTTTCGGGCGCCTTGTTCCTGTGCGTCGGCGTCATCTACGATCGCCTCCACACCCGCGAGATCGACCGCTACGGCGGTCTTTCCGACAACATGCCGGGCTATGCGCTGCTGTTCATGCTGTTCACCATGGCCAGCGTCGGCCTGCCCGGGACCAGCGGTTTCGTCGGCGAGTTTTTGGCGCTGGTCGGCACATACGAAGCGTCGAGTTGGGCGGCGATCGTCGCCACCACCGGGATCATCCTCGGCGCCGCCTATATGCTCTACCTCTACTGGCGGATCGCCTACGGCACCCAGCGCAACGCCGATGCCGCGGCGATGCCCGACCTCGACGCCCGGGAGTGGTGGCTGCTCGCCCCGATCGCCG
>Ga0307505_10002933_pt1 | contig 11238 bp, 7 predicted proteins | sample 23_S_MG_FD_202183 | JGI IMG/M metagenome (GOLD analysis project Ga0307505, IMG submission 202183) | Soil microbial communities from Populus trichocarpa stands in riparian zone in the Pacific Northwest, United States - 23_S | ecosystem: Environmental > Terrestrial > Soil > Riparian zone > Trees...
TCGTCACCGGCGGCGCCTCGGCGGTGTACGGTTCGGACGCCATGGCCGGCGTCGTCAACTTCGTCCTCAAGGATAATTTCGAGGGCCTCGAGCTGTCGAGCCAATATGGCATCACTGAAGAGGGCGATGGCGCGAGCTTTAACGTCCAGGGGCTGCTCGGCGGCAACTTCGGCGACGACCGTGGCAACATGACCTTCTTCGCGAGCTATTATACGCGTGAGGCGGTTGGCCAGGGCGACCGTGACGTCACCCGCAATGCCGGCGTGGTCTATTACGACTATGACTCGGTGACGGGCGCGCTTCAGCTGTTCGTTCCCGACCATCTCCGTCCGGCGAACTCCTACACCAGCCGGTACGGCGCTAACGGTTTGATCGGCACCTTCGCTTCGGGCGGTTCGGCAACCAGTCCGTACGGCACGGTCGTCAGCAATGCCGGCAACCCGTTCCAGAACCTGTCGGTCCTGCTGCCGGCCGAGTTCGGCGCCGGCAATACCGACACCAATTGCGACGGCGTCCCGGGCGGCGCGGTCAATGGCGGCACCTTGGCGTTCGACGATCAGGGTAACCTCGTCCCGAACGCTGCCGGCACCGGCCAGACCGGCCTGTGCCAGTTCGCCGACCGTTCGGTGGGGTCGAGCCGGTTCAACTTCAACCCGCTCAACTACCTCATCACGCCGTACGAGCGCTACAATATGGCGATGACCGGACGTTACGACATCAATGACTCGATTCGCTTCAAGGTGATCGCCAACTACACCGATTCGCGGCAGGAAGTGGCGCTGGCGCCAACTCCTGCGACCAGCATCGTCGTGCCGTTCAACAGCCCGCTGATTCCAGCGGATCTGGCGATTGCCCTGGCGTCGCGCCCCAATCCCACCGCGCCGTTCCTCTACAACCGGCGCTTCCTGGAAACCGGGCCGCGTATCGGCATCTACAATTCGAGGACCGCAACGTTGCGCGGCACCCTGTCGGGTCCGCTGGCGCACGGCTTCAATTGGGATGCGACCGCGAGCTACGGCAGGACCGTCGCGAACATCGAAGCCCAGGGCAACATCAACAACACTGCCGTCCGGCAGGGGCTGTCGGGTTGCACGGGTACTGGCGTCCTTCCGGGTTGCGTACCGCTCGACATCTTCGGTCCGGGCACGCTCACCGAGGACATGCTCAGCTTCGTCCGGGTCGATACCCAGGAGCGTCGCCAGTTCGACCAGGTCCGTATCGCCGGCAACATCACCGGCAACCTGCTTGAACTCCCGGCCGGTCCGGTCGGCATCGCGGTCGGTGTCGAAGCCCGTACCGACCGTGGGTCGGTGGTTGTCGATGACGCCCAGCGCACGGGCAACATCTACGGCTTCAATGCGGTCCAGAACCAAAAGGGCAAGGTCAACACCAAGGAAGTCTATGGCGAAATCCGGGTCCCGATCCTGGCCGACATGCCGTTCTTCCACGAACTGTCGGTCGAAGCGGGTGCCCGCTACTCCGACTATTCATCGGTCGGCGGCCTGTTCAACTGGAAGCTCGGTGCCCAATGGTCGCCGGTCGAATGGTTGAAGTTCCGCGGTATCTACAACAAGGCGGCACGCGCGCCGTCGATCGTCGAGCTGTTCCAGAACGGCGATCAGGGCTTCCCGGCCTATGTCGATCCCTGCAACCAGACCAACACGCGCTTCGGCACGCCGAACGCGGACGTTGCGCTGATCAATCAGTGTCTCGCCCAGGGCGTGCCGCTGGTGAACATGCCGGGATTCGCGGCGACCAACGCCCAGGTCGAGGCATTCGCCTTCGGCAACCCGGGCCTGGCTGAAGAAACCGCGAAGACCTGGACCGTTGGTGCGGTGCTTACACCGAACCTCGGCCTGGGCCGCTTCTCGGCGACGATCGACTATTACAACATCCGGATCGACGACATCATCAGCACGCAGGGCGCTGGCTTCTACATCAACCAGTGCTACTTCAACTTCGATGCGTCTGCCTGCGCCAACGTCGTGCGTGACCCGTCGACCGGCCAGATCGACTTCATCAACACGTCGATCAGCAACGAAGGCACCTACAAGACCAGCGGCGTCGATGGATCGCTCAACTTCGTGGTTCCGTTCGCGGACCTCGGGATTGGCCTTCCGGGTCGTCTGCGGGTGCAGGAGCTGATCAGCTGGCTCGACGTGGTCGACTTCGGCGGCGGCAACTTCGCCGGCGGCAGCGGCACCGGCATCGGCGGCAGCTTCCCTGAATGGAAGTCGACGCTGACGGTGGCTTACGACAGCAGCTCGTTCACGGCCCAGATGCGCTGGAACTACCAGTCGTCGCTCGAGGACGCCGCGTTCTGCAACATCGGCGACGATTGCGCGCCGAAGGTTCCGGGGCTCAGCTACTTCGACCTGTCGCTGCGCAAGAAGATCGGCAGCAACTTCGAATTGACCGGGATCGTCCAGAACCTGTTCGATGCGAAGGCCAGGAAGACGGTTGGCGGCTTCTTCAACGAAGGTGGTGTCGACGTTTCCTACTTCAACCCGATCATCCTCGGTCGCAACTTCACGATTGCAGCCAAGGTGAAGATGTAGTCTTCATCGGAAAGTGAACCGAAAAATTTGCGGCGGGAGAGCAATCTCCCGCCGCTTTTTTGTGCGCGCTGGCGAAGCATGCGTTCTTCGCGTTGGCTGAAAACCAGCGAGGGGCGGCGCCCTAGCGGGGCAAGAAATCGAACGCGGCGGTCAGCCGGTCGCCGCGGTCGAACGGCAAGGTGCCGTGCCACAGATAGGATGGGAACAGCACCAGTCTCCCTGGCTTCGGCTCGACGATCAGGCGCGGGGCCAGATCGAGATCGAACATCGCCGGCGGCACCCCGAACTGGATCCAGCCTTGATGACCGGCCCAGGCTTGCTTGTCCTCAAGCGGCAGCCGCGCATAATAAGCCGAGCTCATCCACCCCTCACTGTGCATATGCGCGACATGGTGGCCGCCGGGGCTGAGCCTGACCGACCAGCTTCCGGCGAACCGGAGCCGCGGGCGCTTGCGACGAAGGAACGGATGGCCGGGGTCGTCGCCGAGCCCTTTGATGGCCTGCTCAGCGGCAGCGAGAATGGCGTCCCGGAAGCGTTGCAGAGCGGGGTCGGGGCGATCGAACAGGGCGCCGCTGGTCTGGGTTCCGCTGCGCAGCGACTGATCGCCGGGCGCGGCCCCGGTCCGGTGCAAGGGATCGAGCAGGCTCGCCACCTCCGCGGCATAGTCAGTTGACGACAAAGCGCCGTCGAATGACGGCACGTCGGCGACCATCACCAGCCGGTCGTAATCGCACAGCCACGCCTCGCGCGGGTCATTCGTCAAACGCCAGGCCAGCGACAGGGTCGCCCAGGCGCCCTGATCGTCGGGATTGGAGTCGATCTGCTGTTCGGCAAGCGCCGCCGCGCGGGCCGCGTCGCCCGATCGGAGCGCGAGCATGGTCATCGCCGGCAAGGGGGCATCGGTGCGCCCGGAGAATGCCCGATCGAGCCGCTTGAGCGCCGCCGCTGCATCGCCTTCGATGCCTTGGGCGGTGGCCTGGATGGCGACCAGCGCCAATTCCTCGCCGAATAGCGAAATCCCCCGCTCCGCGACCTCAGCTGCCTCGGCGTTGCGGCGATGAGCCTGCAGGGCGCTGGCAAAATCGACCCAGTCGACCAGCCGGTTGCCGGCGAGCGCAATCTGTTCGTAATGGACGAAGGCATCCGCGCCGCCGCGATATTCGACCTGCAAGCGGGTCAGGCCGATCTTCGATTCGGCGTGCGACGGATCGGCCGCAATCGCGCGCCGGTACAGATCGGCGGCCTCGTCGACCCGCCCCGCCTCGAGCGCGGCGGCGGCCCAGTTGGCGTGGAATGGGGCGCCCGCCATGCCGAGCCGTTCGCTCGCCGCAAACGCCTCGCATGCTTCGTCGAAGCGGCACGCGACGCGTAGCGCCACCGCCTGATTGTGACGGGTCAGCGCGCGGTCGGGGTCGGCCGCAACGGCGGCCTCGAAAAGGGAAATCGCTTCGTCCAGCCGACCCGCGTTCTTGAGCGCCATCGCCTTGGTCGCGAGCAAGCGCGGATGGCCGGGGAAGTGATTGAGGCCGGTGTCGGCGGCAGCGATCGCAATGTCATGCTTGCCGGCATGGTCTGCCGTGATCGCCCGGTTGAGATGCGCGTCGGCTACCGTCGGCAGCAGTATCGTCAGCCGGGTCCACTGCGCCAGCGCCTCGTCATGGCGCCCGGCGGTGCCGAGCAGGTCGGCCAATGCGCCGACGATCTCGGGCGGCTCGCGCTCGATGGCGATGATTCGTCGCAGGGCATCGGCAGCCGCATCGATCTGGCCCGCAGCCTGCGCCACCAAGGCGAACAGCCTGAGCCCCTGGCCGTGATTAGCAAGTCCCGCCCTGAGCGGCGCGACCGCGCGCCACGCCTCGTCGGCCCGCCCCGCCTGATGGAGCATCTGGGCCCGCTGGAGCTGGGCGAGGAGCTGCGCCTGATTGATCATCGCAGGCGAACAGCCTCCTTCGCGCGTCAGTTGTTGAGGCGCTCGACCCGGACCCCGGGATTATCGTCGATCCGGGCGAAGAAACTGCCCATCACGGCGCGCCTGATGCGGATCTTCGCTCCGGCCTTGGGCCTGTCCATGTAGGCGCCGTCGGTCTGCATCCAGCGCGCGCCATCCTTCAATGTGAAGATATAGCCCTTCTGAGCCGGGACCGCGGCGACGATGGTCGTCTCGATCGAGTCGACTTCCTTTTCCATATCCTCGTCGCCGAAGATGCGCATCTTGGGCAGCGAGAAGCCGAACAGGCCGCGCCGCGCCTCGCGCATCGCTTCCTTGTCCGCAATGTAGAGGTCCTTGCTGGCCTGCGCCGCGGCCAGTGCGCCGACGCTGCGGTCGAAGCAGGCGAGGCGTTCGGCGGAGTCGGTGATCGCGCGGCACTGAACCACATCCTGGAAGATCTTGGGCGGCGGCGCGGCGGCCAGCGGCTGGGTCTTGGACGAAGCGGGGACCGCCATCGCCATTGCGGCGACCGCCAAGCCGCTTAGCACCATCGAAAAACGCGCCATGATCCACCCCATGCAAAGACACTGCCGGGCGCAACCATGCCTTCTTGGACGCAAGCCGTCAAAGGCTTGATTGGGTTGCGAACTCAGGCGGGGGTCAGGGTGAGCGCACCGTCGCCTTCGTCGACCTTGACGGTCGAGCCGTCGTGGACCTTGCCGGCCAGAATCGCGTCGGCCAGCGGGTCCTGCAGATATTTCTGCACCGCGCGCTTTAGCGGTCGCGCGCCATAGACCGGATCATAACCGACCCGGCCGAGCCACAGGCGGGCAGCGTCGGTCAGGTCGAGCTTGATCTTGCGGTCGTCGAGCAGCCGCTGGATCCGCGCCACCTGGATATCGACGATCGGCGCCATGTGGCTGGCGGACAGGCGGTGGAACAGGATGATCTCGTCCAGCCGGTTGAGGAATTCGGGGCGGAAGTGACCGCGGACGATTTCCATCACCTGGCTCTCGACCTTTGCGACATCCTCATCTTCGCCGAGGCTGGCGAGATACTGGCTGCCGAGGTTGGAGGTGAGAATGATGATCGTATTGGCAAAATCCACCGTGCGGCCCTGGCCGTCGGTCAGGCGCCCGTCGTCGAGCACCTGAAGCAGGATGTTGAACACATCGGCATGGGCTTTTTCGACCTCGTCGAACAATACCACCTGGTAGGGGCGGCGGCGCACCGCTTCGGTCAGCGTGCCGCCCTCCTCATAGCCGACATAGCCCGGCGGGGCGCCGACCAGCCGCGCCACGCTATGCTTTTCCATAAACTCCGACATGTCGATGCGGACCATCGCGCTATCGTCGTCAAACAGGAATCCGGCGAGCGCCTTGGTCAGCTCGGTCTTGCCGACTCCGGTCGGGCCGAGGAACAGGAAGGAGCCGAGCGGGCGGCCTGGATCCTGCAGCCCGGCGCGGGCGCGGCGGACTGCGGCGCTGACCGCTTTGACCGCATCGGCCTGGCCGATCACCCGGGCGCCGATCGCGCTTTCCATGTTCATCAATTTCTCGCGCTCGCCCTCGAGCATGCGTTCGACCGGCACCCCGGTCCAGCGGCTGACCACCGCGGCGATGTCCTGATCGGTGACTTCCTCGCGCAGCATCGCGCCCTTCGAGGCAATTGCGGCGTCGGCGAGCTTCTTTTCGAGATCGGGGATGCGGCCATATTGGAGCTCGCCGGCCTTGGCCAGATCGCCGCCGCGCTGGGCCTGCTCGAGCTCGATCCGGGCGGCGTCGAGCTGGGCCTTCAATTCGGCCTCGGCGCTGATCTTTTCCTTCTCCGCCTGCCAGCGGGTGGTCAATTCGGCCGATTGCTGCTCGAGATTGGCGAGCTCGCCCTCGAGGGCTGCGAGCCGGTCCTTCGAAGCGGTGTCCTTTTCCTTCTTCAGCGCCTCGCGCTCGATCTTCAATTGGATGATCCGGCGATCGAGATTCTCAATTTCCTCGGGCTTGGATTCGACTTCCATGCGGAGGCGCGACGCGGCCTCGTCCATCAGGTCGATCGCCTTGTCGGGAAGGAAGCGGTCGGCGATGTAGCGATTGCTCAGCGTCGCCGCGGCGACCAAGGCGGCATCGGTGATCCGCACGCCGTGGTGGAGCTCATATTTTTCCTTGAGCCCGCGCAGGATGGAGATGGTGTCGGGGACGGTGGGCTCGCCGATCAGCACCGGCTGGAAGCGGCGCTCGAGCGCGGCGTCTTTCTCGATATGCTTGCTATATTCGTCGAGGGTGGTGGCGCCGATGACGTGCAATTCACCGCGCGACAGGGCCGGCTTGAGCAGATTGCCCGCGTCCATCGAGCCTTCCGCCTTTCCGGCGCCGACGATCATGTGCATTTCGTCAATGAACAGGATTATGTCGCCGGCCGATTGCTTGACCTCGTCAATCACGCCCTTGAGCCGTTCCTCGAATTCGCCGCGAAACTTGGTGCCCGCGATCAGCGCGCCCATGTCGAGGCTCATTAATTTGCGGTCCTTGAGCCCGTCGGGGACGTCGCCATTGGCGATCCTCAGCGCGAGGCCCTCGGCGATGGCGGTCTTGCCGACCCCGGGCTCGCCGATCAGCACCGGATTATTCTTGGTGCGGCGGGCAAGCACCTGGATCGTGCGGCGAATCTCCTCGTCGCGCCCGATCACCGGATCCAGCTTGCCCTCGCGCGCTACCTCGGTGAGGTCGCGGGCATATTTCTTGAGCGCGTCGTAGCGATCCTCCGACCCTTGGGTGTCGGCGCTGCGCCCGCCGCGAAGCTTGTCGATGGCGGCGTTGAGGTTTTGCGGGGTGAGGCCGGCCTTGGCCAAAGCGTCGCCTACCGGGCTGCCCTTGGCCAGCGCGAAGGCGAGCAGGATGCGCTCGACCGTGACGTAGGCGTCGCCGGCCTTGGTGGCGATGGCCTGGGCGCTGTCGAGCAGGCGCAGCAGGTCGCCATCGATCCCCGGGGCCTGGGTAGCGCCGCTGCCGGTGACCGCGGGTTCCTTGGCGACCAAAGCGTCGACCGCAACCCGCGCCGCCGCGCCGTCGCCGCCCGAGGCGTTGATCAGCCCGACCGCCATGCCCTGCTCGTCGTCGAGCAAAGCCTTGGCGTAATGGGCGGGGGTCACCCGCTGGTGATGCTCGCGCACGGCAATGGTCTGCGCCGCCTGCAGGAAACCGCGTGCGCGGTCGGTCAGTTTGTCGAAGTCCATCTGTTACCCCTTGCGTTGCCAAGGATGTGGTGTGTTAGGCAAACAACACAAGGCTTTTCATCACTGGACCGGCGCGAGCGGATCGGGGGCGGTCGCTGTCGGTGAGGCGGAGAAGGGTAGTGCGCCCTCGGCCAGCACCGCCGGGCAGCCATATCCGCCGCGAGTTCCAGCCGCCCCCCATTCGCGAGCCTTCTTCGAATCCACGTGGAAGCGGAGGCCCTTGTAGAAGCCGAGGCCGATCGAGTTCCAGCCGCCCTTGTCGGTCTGGATTCGGCACAGGCTCATCATCAGCGCCTCGCGGGTGATGGGGCGGAGCGGGACCATGTCGACCGCGCCGGCGGTGAGGTGGGTGCTGGTGCGGGCACCCCCGGCGCAGGCGTTGAGTCCAGGGTTGCGATAGACCGATACCGGCTCGACCGGGCCGATCACCGGCTCGATGAAAGCGCCGATGAATCGCAGCGCGGCGACGATGTTGGGCCAGGCTGTGGTCGGCGGCACCTCGAACGGCTGGTGCCCGCACCGTTGCCAGTCGGTCGCGCTGCGCAGCAATTGCCAGGTCGGGGCGACCCCGCCGACGCCGTTGGCCGTAAGGTAGTCGTTGAACGCGCGGACATACATCGGGCGGTACGGCGCGGCGGCAACCCAATAACGGTAACCCGGCTCGTCCTGTCCGGCGGTGACATAATCGGCCACCGGGTTGAACGGCTGTGCCGGGACACCGGCAGGAGACGCAATCAGCAGAGCCAACAGGGGGAGCAATAGCTTCATCACCACCATCTGAACGCGCGCGGGATTGAAAAGCAACGGGCGGGGCCGCATCTTGGCGCGATGCAACGCCCGATCAACGTCGATTTGCCACATAAGCTCGGCCGCGACGAAGCCCGCCGCCGGATTGCCGGCAATATCGACAGCCTCGCCGGGCATATCCCTGGCGGTATGGCCGCGGTCGAATCCAACTGGTCGGGAGACACGCTCAACCTCGTCGTCCACGCCATGGGCCAGGAGGTGAATGCCGAAATCGCGGTTGACGAAAAGGTCGTTCACTGCAAGTTCGAGTTGCCCGGCATGTTGTCGCTGTTCGCCGGGCCGATCGAGGCATTCCTGCGCAAGAAGGGCAGCGACTTGCTGCTCGAGGACAAGCGCTAGGGGGACAGTCTATTGACTGTCCCTATTTTCTCGCCAGTCTCGGGCGGGGATAGCCAATAGGCAGTCCCCGAGCGGGAGTCGGGCATGCGTCATTTCGCGATCATCGGGTCGGGCCCGGCAGGTTTCTACACCGCAGAGGCGCTGGCCAAGTCGTTTGGCGAGACCGCCCGGATCGATATCGTTGACAAATATCCGGTGCCCTACGGCCTGATCCGCTTCGGGGTCGCGCCCGACCATCAGTCGTTGAAGGCGGTCTCGAAGCGCTACGACAAGGTCGCCGAGACCGATGGCGTCGGCTTCTTCGGCAATGTCGCTGTCGGCACCGACGTTTCGGTCGACGATCTGCTCGAGCTTTACGACGCCGTGATTCTGGCCACCGGCGCTCCACGCGACCGCAAGCTCGGCATAGCTGGCGATGACTTGCCCGGCGTGATCGGCTCGGCCGAGTTTGTCGGCTGGTACAATGGCCATCCCGATTTTGCCGATCTCGATCCGCCGCTCGACGGCACCAACGCCGCCGTCATCGGCAATGGCAATGTCGCGCTCGACGTCGCCCGAATCCTGTCGAAAACACGGCAAGAATTTGAAGGCTCGGACATCGTCGGCCATTCGCTCGAGGCCCTGGACCGATCCGCGATCCGCACCATCAATATTCTTGGCCGCCGCGGCCCGCACCAGATCGCCATGACCCCGAAGGAATTGGGCGAGCTTGCGCATCTGGAAGCGGCACTGCCGCTGATCGACCTCGCCGACTTTCCGCCGCGCGAGGCCGACGACGCGCTGGAGGCCGGCCAGCGCAAATCGGTCACGATCCTGCGCGACTTCGCCGAGCTGCGGGCCAACAAGCCGAAGTCGATGGTGTTCGATTTTTTCGCCAGGCCGCTGAGCGTCGAGGGCGACGGCAGGGCGGAGCGGCTCGTCGTCGAGCGCACGCAGCTCGACGAGAAAGGCGGCGCCCGCGGCACTGGCGACACCTACGAGGTCCGCGCCTCGCTGATCGTCAGCTGCATCGGCTACGCGACGGCGCCGATCGCCGGCGTCCCCTATGACGAGCGCGGCGGCAAATTCCTCAACGAAAGCGGCCGCATATCCGATCGCCTCTATGCCGTCGGCTGGGCGCGGCGCGGGCCGTCGGGGACGATCGGCACCAACCGCCCCGACGGCTATGAGGTGGCCGAGCAGGTGGCGACGGCAATGGCGCCAGGGAGCGATGGCGGAAAAGCCGGCGGCGAAAAGCTCCTTGAGCTGCTGGTGCCCCGCGGTGCCAGGCCGACCAGTTTCGATGACTGGCGGCGGATCGAGGCTGCCGAGGCGGCGGCCGCGCGGCCCGACTCCCCACGCGAGAAATTCGTCCGGCACGAGGACTGGCTGAAGGTGCTCGGTCGTCACTAAGGGTCCGGCCCTCGACTGCGCTCGGGACATGCTTGCGCATCGCGCGGCCCACCGCTAGGAAGCCCGCGCTCCTGCACCGGACCCTTGAGGTCCGGTCCCGGTCGGGGAGTAGCTCAGCCTGGTAGAGCACTGTCTTCGGGAGGCAGGGGCCGGAGGTTCGAATCCTCTCTCCCCGACCAGCTTTCAAATCTCCATGTCCGGGGGACATGGAGATTTGAAAGCTCAGTCCGGACGACGGGATTTTACGTCTCAGCAAGTTTGTTGCGATAAGCCGCGTTGATGACAGCGCTCAGCGAAATTCCGACCTTGCTGCACGAAGCACATCGGCGAGCGATCGATGACGCCAACCGTTGGCGCGGAAAGTGCGTCAATCACTTTGCACGGGGGGAATTGCTAATCGGCAAAGCGCTAGCTGCTCGTGCCGACGCAAAACCATTACCGATGCTTCTTAGCCAACGGATTTCGCGCCTGCGCGACATGCTAGCCGATCAGCCCAAAGCGATTGCAGCTCTCGATCAATTCCAACAGCTAGCAAGCCATCGAAACGCCGTAGTTCACGGCTCGGGTAAAGTCTTCGTTGATGTCGAGGGCAAATGGTTGCTGACGCTCGAACTGCTCGATCGATCGGGGCCGAGCAGACTTCAGTTGGTGAAGGACGAAGCGGAAGAGCATGCCAAGCTCCTCAAAGCGACCGTTGATCGACTGTCCGCCGCATTACGCACCTAAGTCGCAAACCCCGGATCGAGCCGGTACGCCTTGCGCAGCAATGCCGGCCACGCCAGCAGATTCCTAAAACGGAAACACGATGGCAATCGCCGCAACTCCGACCACCCAGGTGATCAGGTTGAGCGGCAGGCCGATGCGCACGAAGTCCATGTAGCTGTAGCCGCCGATCTTATAGACCAGCACGTTGGTCTGGTAGCCGAACGGCGTGGCGAAGGCGGCGCTTCCCGCCATCATTACCGCCACCAGGAATGGGCGCG
>Ga0307505_10002934_pt1 | contig 11238 bp, 9 predicted proteins | sample 23_S_MG_FD_202183 | JGI IMG/M metagenome (GOLD analysis project Ga0307505, IMG submission 202183) | Soil microbial communities from Populus trichocarpa stands in riparian zone in the Pacific Northwest, United States - 23_S | ecosystem: Environmental > Terrestrial > Soil > Riparian zone > Trees...
TCGGAGCGGCTCCGACCACAATGGGTTGTTGTTTTTTAGCAACGGCAGCCTGGCAAAGCTCGGCCGCTCGCGCACCCGCGGGTCGTCGCCGGGGCGCGGATCGGGCGGCCCGGCTTCCACCAGCAGCTTGTCGCCGTGGAACACGAACCACAGGCCTTCGGCGGCGTCCGCGCCGCTGACGCGGTGCACGTAGTGCATGGGGCTGGAGAACGGAAGTTCGCTCATGCCGCCGAGTATAATTCCCGCTCCCCATGATTCCGCCAGCGTCCGACCGCGAGCTCGCTGACGCCATCCGCGCGCTCGCGATGGACGCCGTGGAGGCCGCCAAGTCCGGCCACCCCGGCATGCCGATGGGCATGGCCGAGATCGCGGTGGCCCTGTGGGGCCGCCACCTCCGCCACAACCCCGCCAATCCCGCCTGGGCCGACCGCGACCGCTTCGTGCTCTCGAACGGGCACGGCTCGATGCTGCTCTACGCGCTGCTGCACCTCACCGGCTACGACCTGCCGATGGCCGAGCTCAGGCGCTTCCGCCAGCTCGGCTCGAAGACGCCCGGCCACCCGGAGCTCGGCTGCGCGCCGGGCGTGGAAACCACCACCGGCCCGCTCGGCCAGGGCGTTTCCAACGCCGTGGGCATGGCGCTCGCCGAGCGCCTGCTGGCGGCCGAGTTCAACCGGCCCGGCTTCGAGCTGGTCGACCACCACACCTACGTGCTCCTCGGCGACGGCTGCATGATGGAAGGCGTGTCGCACGAGGCCTGCGCGCTCGCCGGGACGCTCGGCCTGGGCAAGCTGGTCGCCGTGTACGACGACAACGGCATTTCCATCGACTCCGACAAGGGGCAGATCCGTCAGTGGTACACCGACGACGTGCCCAGGCGCTTCGCCGCCTACGGCTGGCAGGTGATCGCCAACGTGGACGGGCACGATGTCGAGGCGGTGGACCGGGCGCTGAAGAAGGCGAGGCGCGAGAAGTCGCGCCCGACCCTGATTTGCGCGAAGACCGTGATCGCCAAGGGCGCGCCCACCAAGGCCAACACCGGCGCGGCGCACGGCTCGCCGCTGGGGGAGAAGGAGATCGCGGCGACGCGCGCCGCGCTGGGCTGGCACCATGCGCCGTTCGAGATCCCGGAGAACGTCTACGCCGGCTGGGACGCCAGGAAGCGCGGCAAGCTCGCCGAGCGCCGCTGGACGAAGCTCCTGGCCGCCTACCAGGCGCAGTTTCCGGCCGAGGCGGCGGAGTTCAGGCGGCGCAGCGCGGGCCAGCTGCCGGAGGGCTTCGCCGAGCAGGCGCGCGCGCTGCTGGCGGAGGCGGCCCTGAAGGGGGAGTCCATCGCCACGCGCAAGGCTTCCCAGAACGCGCTGGAGGCGCTGCTGCCGGCGGTGCCCGAACTGCTGGGCGGTTCGGCCGACCTGACCGGCTCGAACCTGACGATGGTCAAGGCCTCCAAGGTGATCGGCCGTGAAGGCGGCGGGAACTACCTGTTCTACGGCGTGCGCGAGTTCGGCATGGGCGCGGTGATGAACGGCATCGCCCTGCACGGCGGGTTCATCCCCTACGGGGGCACCTTCCTCGTGTTCTCCGACTACGCGCGCAACGCGCTGCGCATGGCCGCACTGATGCGGCTGCGCTCGATCTACGTGTTCACGCACGATTCCATCGGCCTGGGCGAGGACGGCCCCACCCACCAGCCGATCGAGCACGCCGCCAGCCTGCGCCTGATCCCGAACCTGGACGTCTGGCGTCCCTGCGACACGGTGGAGACCGCGGCCGCCTGGGCGGCGGCGATCGAGCGCCGCGACGGCCCCACGGCGCTGCTGCTCAGCCGCCAGAACCTGCCGTTCGTGAAGCGCGAGTCGCCGGACGGCGTGCGGCGCGGCGGCTACGTGCTCTCGGATGCGCCCTGGGCCAAGGCGGTGCTGATCGCCACCGGCTCGGAGGTGGCGCTCGCGCTCGCGGCGCAGAAGCTGCTCGATTTCCCGGTGCGCGTGGTGTCCATGCCCTCGACCTCCGTGTTCGACCGGCAGGACGGGGCCTACCGCGACTCGGTGCTGCCAGGCGGCCTGCCGCGCATCGCCGTGGAAGCCGGCGTCACCGCTTTCTGGAGGAAGTACGTCGGCCTCGAGGGCGCCGTGGTCGGCATCGACCGCTTCGGCGAGTCGGCGCCGGCGGGGGAACTATTCAAGCACTTCGGTTTCACACCGGAGCACGTGGAGCGGGCCGTCAGGAGCGTCGTGTCATGACCATCAGAGTCGCCATCAACGGCTTCGGCCGCATCGGCAGGAACATCCTGCGCGCCTATTACGAGGGCGGGGGGAAGCAGGGCCTGCAATTCGTCGCCATCAACGACCTGGGCGACGCGGCCACCAATGCGCACCTGCTCAAGTACGACACGGCGCACGGCCGCTTCCCGGGCGCGGTTGCCGTGGAGGGCGACGCCATCGTCGTCGAGGGCGACCGGCTGAAGGTGCTGGCCGAGCGCGACCCCGCGAAGCTGCCGTGGAAGGCGCTCGGCGTGGACGTGGTGATGGAGTGCACCGGGTTGTTCACCAGCAAGGCGAAGGCGGGCGCGCACCTCGCCGGCGGGGCGAAGAAGGTGATCATCTCCGCGCCCGGGGAAAAGGACGTGGACCGCACCATCGTCATGGGCGTCAACCACGGCGAGCTGAAAGCCTCGGACAGCGTGATCTCCAACGCCTCCTGCACCACCAACTGCCTGGCGCCGCTGGTCAAGGCGCTCGACGACCGGATCGGCATCGTCTCGGGTCTGATGAACACCATCCACTCGTTCACCAACGATCAGGTGCTCACCGACGTATTCCACAAGGACCTGCGGCGCGCGCGCTCGGCCACGCACAACATGATCCCGACCAAGACCGGGGCCGCCGCCGCGGTCGGCCTGGTGCTGCCGCACCTGAACGGCAAGCTGGACGGCTTCTCGATCCGCGTGCCGACCATCAACGTCTCCATCGTCGACCTGAGCTTCGTGGCGAAGAGGGCGACCACGGTGGAGGAGGTGAACAAGGCGGTGAAACAAGCCTCCGACACCGACCTCAAGGGCATCCTGGAATACAACACCGAGCCGCTGGTGTCCTCGGACTTCAACCACAACCCGGCGAGCTCGATATTCGACGAGACGCTGACGCGCGTCTCGGGCGGCACGCTGGTGAAGGTCTGCGCCTGGTACGACAACGAATGGGGCTTCAGCAACCGCATGCTCGACGCCGCGGTTGCGCTGATGAACGCCAAGTAGCGCCATGCGCTTCAAGCGCATGGCCGACCTGGAACTGCGCGGCAAGCGCGTGTTCATCCGCGCCGACCTGAACGTGCCGCAGGACGAGGCCGGCGGCATCACCGACGACACGCGCATCCGCGCTTCCGTCCCCGGCATCCGGCTGGCGCTGGACCAGGGCGCCGCGGTGATGGTGACCTCGCACCTCGGGCGGCCCGAGGAGGGCGAGCTGCGCCCCGGGGATTCGCTCGCGCCGGTGGCCCAGCGCCTCGCGGAATTGCTCGGGCGCTTCGTGCCGCTCAAGCGCGAATGGGTCGACGGCGTCGAGGTGCAGCCCGGCGAACTGGTGCTGCTGGAGAACTGCCGCGTCAACCGGGGCGAGAAGCAGGACGACGAGGTGCTCGCGCGCAAGATCGCCGCGCTGTGCGACGTCTACGTGAACGACGCCTTCGGCACCGCGCACCGGGCCGAGGCCACCACGCACGGCGCGGCGAAGTATGCGGCGGTGGCCTGCGCCGGGCCGCTGATGTCGGCGGAACTCGACGCGCTGGGCAAGGCCCTCGCCGAGCCGGCGCGGCCGCTGGTGGCGATCGTGGCGGGCGCCAAGGTCTCGACCAAGCTCACGGTGCTGGCGGCGCTGGCGAAGAAGGTGGACCTGCTGATCGTCGGCGGCGGCATCGCCAACACCTTCCTGCTCGCCGCGGGCTTGTCCGTCGGCAAGTCGCTGGCGGAGCCGGACCTGGCCGGCGAGGCGCAGCGCATCGCCGCGGCGACCAGGGTCCCGCTGCCCACCGACGTGGTGGTGGCCAAGGGCATGGACGGCGCGGGCAGCGTCAAGTCCGTCGATGCGGTGGAGGCCGACGACCTGATCCTCGACATCGGGCCGCAGACCGCCGCGGCCTACGCCGCTGCGCTGAGCGACGCCGGTACCATCGTCTGGAACGGCCCGGTCGGCGTGTTCGAGAAGGCGGCCTTCGCCAAGGGCACCGAGACGCTGGCGCGCGCCATTGCCGCCTCCAGGGCGTTTTCCATCGCCGGCGGCGGCGACACCGTCGCGGCGATCAACAAGTTCGGCCTCGCCGGGCGTATCGGCTATATTTCCACCGCGGGCGGCGCGTTCCTCGAATTCCTCGAGGGCAGGACCCTGCCCGCGGTCGCCGTCCTCGAAGAAAGAGCCTGATGCTCCGCAGCACCAAGATCGTCGCCACGCTGGGGCCCGCCTCGAGCGAGCCCGCGGTCCTCGAGCGCATGATCCGCGCCGGCGTCGATGTGGTGCGGCTCAATTTCTCGCACGGCACGGCGGCGGACCACCTGAAGCGCGCCGCGCTGGTGAAGGACATCGGCCGCCAGGCCGGCCGCACGGTGGCCATCATGTGCGACCTGCAGGGGCCCAAGATCCGCGTCGGCAAGTTCAAGGACGGCAAGGTGACGCTGGACAAGGGGCAGGGCTTCGTCCTCGACGCCGGCTGCGAGCTGGGGGACCAGGGGCGCGCCGGGCTGGACTACAAGGAGCTGCCGCGCGACGTCGAGGCCGGCGCCGTGCTGCTGCTGGACGACGGCAAGATCGTGCTCGACGTGACCGAGGTGCGCGGCGAGCAGGTGCACACGCGCGTGCGCCACGGCGGCGTGCTGTCCAACAACAAGGGCATCAACCGCCAGGGCGGCGGCCTCACCGCGGCGGCGCTCACCCCCAAGGACATGGAGGACATCCGCACCGCGGCGAAGATCGACGCCGACTACCTCGCGGTGTCTTTCCCCAAGTCGGGCCGCGACATGACCATGGCAGGAGAACTGATGCGCGCGGCGGGCGGCAAGGCGATGCTGATCGCCAAGATCGAGCGTGCCGAGGCTGTGCTGCCCGAGGCGCTGCTCGACATCATGGGCGCCTGCGACGGCATCATGGTGGCGCGGGGCGACCTCGCGGTGGAGGTGGGCGATGCCGCGGTGCCGGCGCTGCAAAAGCGCATGATCCGGCTCGCGCGCGAGCAGAACAAACTGACCATCACCGCCACGCAGATGATGGAGTCGATGATCGCCAGCCCGGTGCCGACGCGTGCCGAGGTGTCCGACGTGGCCAACGCGGTGCTCGACGGCACCGACGCGGTGATGCTGTCGGCGGAGTCGGCGAGCGGCAAGTACCCGGTGGAAACCATCGAGGCGATGCACCGCATCTGCGTCGAGGCCGAGCAGTCCCAGCCGCTCAACCTGGAGCAGGATTTCCTCAACCGCGTGTTCACGCGCGTGGACCAGTCGATCGCCATGGCGGGCCTGTTCACCGCCTTCCACCTCAAGGTGAAGGTCATCGCCACCTTGACGGAGTCGGGCTCCACCGCGCTGTGGATGTCGCGCCTGAACTGCGGCGTGCCGATCTATGCGCTCACCTCGCAGACGCAGACGCGCTACCGCTGCGCGCTGTTCCGCGACGTCTATCCGCTGATGGTGAAGTACGTCGGCCACGACCGCGAGGAGCTGCTGCGCGAGGCCGAGAAGGCGCTGGTGGACAACGGCGTGGTGAAGGAGGGTGACCTGATCGTGCTCACCATCGGCGAGCCGATCGGCAAGGCGGGCGGCACCAACACGATGAAGATCGTGCGGGTGGGGGCGCAGGGGAAGGCATGAGCGGCGTGACACCCAAGGCGAGGGATCACGCCGGCCTGCCGCCGCTCGCGTCGCGCTTCGTCGAGGTCGCCGGGCTCCCCTGGGAGCCGACGCGGTTCCAGGGTGTCGAGATGAAGACGCTGCTCATCGACCGGGAAACCGGCGTGCTGACCGCGCTGATGAAGTTCGCCCCCGGGGCGAGGCTTCCCGACCACGAGCACATGCTCATCGAGCAGACCTATGTGCTCGAGGGGAGCCTCCTCTGCGGGGAAGGCGAATGCAAGGCGGGCGACTTCGTCTGGCGTCCCGCCGGCAGCCGCCACGAGGCCTGGGCGGGCGCGCTGGGCGGGCTGATGCTCGCCATCTTCCAGATCCCGAACAAGTTCTACGAGGCCGACGGCCGCGAGACCGACCCGCTGGGGCAGGACTGGAACGAAAGCTGGGCTAAGGCGCTCTTCCGCTAGCGCCCTTCGTACAGATCCCGCCCCTTCACCAGCGCGCGGATCTTGCCGTCGGCCATGTTGCGCTTGAGCATCCAGAAGCCGCAGTCGGGGTGGACGTAGCGCACGCGTCCCCGGCCCAGCAGTTTTTCGGCGCGCTCGATGGCGCGCGCGATCTCCTCAGGCGTCTCGACCTCGGTGCGCTTGATGTCCACCACGCCCAGGCCGAAGCCGATGTCCTTGCGCAGGCCCTTGAACACCGCCAGCTCGGCGCCCGGGCGGTGCGCGCACTCCATGACGATGTGGTCGGCCTCGAGCGCGTTGAGGTAGTCCATCAGCTTCGCCCAGGTGCCCTTCTGGATGGATTGCCCGCCGTAGTTGCCGAAGCACAGGTGCACCGCCGCCCTGGCTTTTCTCGGCACCGCCTTGAGCACCTTGTTGATCGCCGCCGCCGCCCACTTCCACTCCCCGGGATGGCCGGGGAGGTTGGCCTCGTCCACCTGCACCACGTCGGCGTCCAGGCGCTTCACCTGCTCGGCGAGCACGCCCGCGATGGCGTGCGCGATTTTCTCCGGGCTCCCGTAGTGCCGGTCGTGCAGGGTCTTGGCCAGCATGTGCGGGCCGGTGAGGGTGAACTTGAACGGCTTGCCGGCGAGGCGCCGCGCCTGCGCGCAGGCGAGCGGCAGGTTGAGCGTGCCGGCGCCGATCGGGCCTTCGACGACGCCGGGCGGCCGGGTGCGAAAGCGCATGCCCGCGCCTTTGGCGTACTCGAGCCATTCGGCGAAGCCGATGTCGCCGCGCACCCCCGACAGCGGCCGCACGAAGTACTCGATCATGCCGTTGGTCTCGGGGTGGTTCAGGTCGAAGCGGTACAGTTCGCCGTCGCACACCAGGTCGATGCCCGCCTGCTCCTGCGTGTGCAGGACCACGCGCGTGGCATCCGCCAGCGCCTGCGCCGAGGGCGCGGCGGCGAGCCAGTCGGGCACCGGGTAGGAGCCGACCACCGTGGTGAGGATGCGGGGCGCGCGCATGGCGGCCGATTATAATTCACCGGATGGTTAACTTGGACAGCGCCGAGGCCCTCGAGGAGTTCATGACGCGGCCGACGCCGGAACTCGAGGCCGACCTGGCGCGCACGCAGGGCGACATCCTGGTGCTCGGCGTCGGCGGCAAGATGGGGCCGACGCTCGCCCGCATGGCCAAGCGCGCCGCGCCGCAACGGCGCGTGATCGGCGTGGCGCGCTTCTCCGAGCCGGGCCTGCGCGAGAGGCTCGGCGCCTGGGGCGTGGAGTGCATCGCCTGCGACCTGCTGGAGCGCGCCGCGCTCGAGCGTCTGCCGCGCGCGCCGAACGTGGTGTTCATGGCCGGCCACAAGTTCGGCGCCGCCGGCAACGCCGCCTTCACCTGGGCGATGAACGTCGGCGTGCCCTATATGGTCGCGGAGACTTTCCGCGCATCGCGCATCGTCGCCTTCTCCACCGCCTGCGTGTACCCCTATGCGGACGTGACCGGCCGCGGCGCGGCGGAAGACGCGCCCGCCCTGCCGCCGCCGGGGGACTACGCCACCTCCTGCGTGGGCCGCGAAAAAGCCTTCGAGTACGGCTCTCTGAAGCACGGCACGCCCGGGCGCCTGCTGCGGCTGGAGTACGCCATCGACCTGCGCTACGGCGTGCTGCACGACGTGGGGAGCAAGGTGCACGCCGGCGAGCCCGTCGACGTCACCATGGGCCACGTCAACGTGATCTGGCAGGGCGACGCCAACGAGCAGGCGCTGCGCCTGCTCGCGCATTGCACCGCGCCGAGCTCGCCGCTCAACGTCAGCGGCCCGGAGGTGCTGAGCGTGCGCGCGCTGGCCGCGGAGTTCGGCAAGCGCTTCGGAAGATCGCCGGTGCTCACCGGCAGGGAAGCGCCCACCGCCTGGCTGGTGGACACGCGCGCCGCGCAGCAGCTCTTCGGCGCACCGCGCGTGCCGCTCGCGCAGATGATCGACTGGCAGGCGGACTGGATCCGCCGCGGCGGCGCGAGCCTGGGCAAGCCGACCCACTTCGAAACGCGGGATGGGCAGTTCTGAGCACGCGCTAGGCGAGCCGCACCTCGCGGGCTGCCTCGCGCTGTCGCAGGCGGCGCACTGGAACCAGAACGCGGCCGACTGGCGCCTGATGCTCGAGATCGGCAGCGGCTGGGGCGTCACGCTCGAGGACGGCACGCTTGCCGCTTCCACCCTGGTCCTGCCTTACGGCGGTTTCGCCTGGATCAGCATGGTGCTCGTGCTGCCGCAGCACCGGCGCAGCGGATACGCCACGCAACTCCTGCGCAGGGCGCTGGCCGACCTGGCGCGTCGCGCGCTGACCCCGATCCTCGACGCCACGCCGGCGGGACGGGCGGTCTATGTGCAGGAGGGCTTTCGCGATACCTGGGGTTTTCGCCGTTTCCGGCTGAACCAGAGCATCGCCGCGCCGGCCCGCGCGCAGGGCATCCGGCCGCTGCGCGAGTCCGACTGGAAACAGGTGCTGGCACTGGACGCCGCGGCCTTCGGCGCGAGCCGCGAGCGCCTGCTGCGCTCGCTCGCCGCGCGCCTGCCGCAGGCGGCGCTGGTCGCGGAGGAAGACGGTGCTCTTGCAGGGTTCCTGCTCGGCCGCGACGGGCGCGAGGCGCACCAGCTGGGGCCGCTGGTGGCGCGCTCCGGCGGCGCGGCGCGTGCGCTGCTGGGCGCGGGCCTGGCCGCCGTGCGGGCGCCCCTCTACATCGACCTGGTGGACCGCGAGCCGGCGCTCACCGCCTGGCTCGAGTCGCAGGGTTTCGAATTCCAGCGCCCGTTCACGCGCATGGTGCACGGCGCGCCCGCGGCGCCGGGCGAGGCCGGGCTGGTGTTCTGCCCGGCCGGCCCGGAACTCGGCTAGGCGGCTACTTGCCCATGATCTGGCCGAAGCGCTTCCAGTTATTGCCGTCGAAGCGGATCAGCTGCACCGATTCGATCGGCGCGAAGTCTCCCGCGTCGGTGTTGATGCGGATACCCGGCAGCATCGTGTCGGAGCGCCAGCCCTTCATCGCGGCGGCCTGTTTCATGACGTTGGCGCGGGTCAGGTCGTTGCCCGCCTGCTTCAGCACCTGGTGGATGGATTGCGCCACCGTGTAGCCATACAGGGGGAAGGTGCTCAGCAGGTCGCCATCGGGGTAGTACTTCTTCATGAAGGCTTCCCATTCCTTGATGGCCGGGTCGTTCTTCCACTGCTCGTCGAGCTGATCCTTCAGGTAGGTCGTGGAAATCAGCCCGACCGCCTTGTCCAGCCCCGCCGGCTTGAGCACCGCGCCCACCGAGGTTGAGACGTTGTTGAGATAGTGCATCGGCTTCCAGCCGATGTCGTAGGCCTTGCGGATCGCTTGCGCGGCGAACTTCGGCGTGGTGATGTTGAAGAAGGTATCCGCGCCCGAAGACTGCAATTGCACGATCTGCGAGTCCACCGTGGGATCGGCCACTTCGTAGGACACTTCCCGGACGATCATGCTCACCTTGTCGCCCAGTCCGTCCTTGAAGCCCTTGAGGTAGTCCTTGCCGTAATCGTCGTTCTGGTAGAGGACGCCGATCTTGGCCTTCGGGTTGTTCTGCAGGATGTGCGCCGCGTAGATGCGCCCCTCGGTCTGGTAGTTCGGCTGCCAGCCCATGGTGAAGGGGAAGTTCTTCGGGTCGTTCCACTTGGTGGCGCCGGTGGCCACGTGCATCTGCGGCACCTTCTTCATGTTCATGTACTTGTGGATCGCCGTGTTGCCGGGCGTGCCGAGCGTCTGGAACAGGAACAGGACCTGGTCCTGCTCGACGAGCTTCCTCACCATCTCGACGGTCTTGGGCGGGCTGTAGCCGTCATCGTAGGAGATCCACTCCACCTTGCGGCCGTTGATGCCGCCCTGGTCGTTCACCATCTTGAAGTAGGCGCCGATGGTCTTGCCGATCGTGCCGTAGGCGGACGCAGGCCCGCTGTACGGATTGGTGTTGCCGATCTTGATGACTTTGTCGTTCGCGCCCGGGTCGTATTTCTTCTGCGCCAGGACGGCAGGGGAAGCGAATGCGACGGCGAGCAAGGCTGCGATTGGTACGAGTTTCACGGTTTTCCTCCTCCTCAGGTGGAACGTCACTTATTCTGCGCCTTCCGCTGCAGCCGGGCTAGGCCCATGCGCACGGCGCCTGCAATGCCCATCGGCATCACGTACACGAAGCCGATCAGGAATATCCCGAAGATCGCCCAGGGGGCAGCCTTGGAAATCTCGTCCGCGATGTTGGGCACGAACTGGATGAACAGCGCCCCGTAGATCGCGCCGGAAATCGAAGCCAGGCCGCCGATCACGATGCCGACCAGGAAGATGATCGACACGAAGATGTTGAAGCTGTCGGGCGCCACGTACTGGATGGCGATGGCGCCCAGCGCGCCCGCCACGCCCGTGTACATCGCCGACACGCCGAAGGCGAGCGATTTGTAGATGGCGTTGTTGACGCCCATCGCCTCGGTGGCGATGTGGTTGTCGCGGATCGCGATCAGGGCGCGGCCGACACGGCCGCGCAGCAGGTTCCAGGCGAGCAGGAACATGACGACGGCGACCGCCAGCGTGAAGTAGTACAGCCACTGGTCCGGATTGATCGTCAGGCCCACGGACGAGAGAAATGCGGGCGCCTCCGGCTTGGCGATGACGATGCCCTGCACCCCGCCGGTCCATTGCTCCAGGTGGTGGTACTTGAGCAGGTGCGGCATCGACACGCCGAGGGCGAAGGTGGCGAGCGCGAGGTAGAGGCCCTCCAGGCGCAGCGCGGGCAGGCCGAACAGGAATCCGACCACCAGGCACACTGCCCCGGCGATGGGGATGGTCATCCAGTAGGGCATGCCGGCCTTGTCCATCAGGATCGCCGCGCAGTACGCGCCGAGGGCGTAGAACGCGCCGTGGCCGAGGGAGATCTGGCCGTTGTAGCCGGTGAGCAGG
>Ga0307505_10002935_pt1 | contig 11234 bp, 11 predicted proteins | sample 23_S_MG_FD_202183 | JGI IMG/M metagenome (GOLD analysis project Ga0307505, IMG submission 202183) | Soil microbial communities from Populus trichocarpa stands in riparian zone in the Pacific Northwest, United States - 23_S | ecosystem: Environmental > Terrestrial > Soil > Riparian zone > Trees...
TGCTGGCCCGCTATAACCAGCGCGCCGGCGTGCTCGTGCCATGAAAAAGTGTAAACCATCAGCCCGGTCTACTCTGTAAAGGATCAGCCCGGCTCTTCACAGCTATCAGCTATCGACAACATCCACGAGCCACGAGCCACGAGCCACGATCCACGAGCCACGAGCCACGAGCCACGAGCCACGAGCCACGGGCCACGAGCCACGAGCCACGAGCCCCCCGCATCAGGCACCTCCAACCGTGCTCTCCGCAGTCATAATCATCCCGGCGCTCAACGAGGAGGCGTCGGTTGCCGACGTGGTGCGCGCGATACCACGGGCGCCGGCCGGCGCCCGTGTCGACCGCGTGATCGTGGTCGATAACGGCTCCACCGACGGCACCGCCCGCGCGGCGCGCGCGGCCGGCGCGGACGTCGTCGGCGAGCCAGCCCGGGGATACGGGCGCGCCTGCCTCGCAGGCATCGTCGAGATCGCCAGCGGGCCGACGCCGGATGTGGTTGTGTTCCTCGACGGGGACCGCTCGGATCGGCCGGAGGACTTGCCCCACGTCCTGGCCCCTATCGTGCGCGGGGAAGCCGACCTGGTGATCGGCTCGCGCGTGCTGGGCGCGCGCGCCGGCCGCATCGAGCGCGGCGCCCTCCTGCCGCAGGCGCGCGTCGGCAACTGGCTCGCCACGAAGCTGCTCCACGCCCGCTGGGGCGTCCGATTTACCGACCTGGGCCCCTTTCGCGCGATCCGCTACGCCGACATGCTCCGGCTCGGAATGTCCGACCCCACGTATGGCTGGACCGTCGAGATGCAGGCCCGCGCCGCGCGCGCAGGGCTGCGCTGCGCGGAGGTCCCCGTCGGCTACCGCAGGCGTGTGGGACGATCCAAGATCAGCGGGACCCTCAGCGGGTCCCTCCGCGCGGGCGCGAAGATCCTCCTGACCATCGGTCGCCTCGCCCTGCGCCCGGCTCGCGCCGGCGCCGCCCGGGAAGCCGGAGAGGCGGGTACTATATTCGCTGAAGCCGAGCGTCCGGCCCCAATAAGCCCCACGCCCCAATGAAGCCTCGCATCTGGTTCAACGGCGAGTTCGTCCCTCACGAGGAGGCGACGATCCACGTCCTCTCTCACGTAGTCCACTACGGATCGTCCGTTTTCGAGGGGATTCGCTGCTATCGAACCGAGCAGGGCCCGGCGGTCTTCCGCCTCCGCGAGCACATGCGTCGGCTGATCGACTCGGCCAAGATCCACCGGATGGAGATCCCTTACGATCTCGACGCGCTGTCCAACGCGGTGGTCGATACCATCGCCGGTAGTGGCCTCGAGGCGTGCTACATCCGGCCGATAGTGTTCCGCGGGCTAGGGCGGATGGGCGTCAACCCCTTGCACAACTCGGTGGAGACCGTTGTAGCCGTGTGGGATTGGGGCAAGTACCTCGGCGACGAGGCCCTGGAGGCCGGCGTGGACGTCCAGGTGTCGAGCTGGAACCGCAACGCGCCCAACACGACGCCCAGCCTGGCGAAAGCCGGCGGCAACTACCTGAACGGGTCGCTGATCAAGATGGAGGCGGTTCTCAACGGGTTCGCAGAAGGCATCGCGCTTACGCCGGACGGCTACCTCTCGGAGGGCAGCGGCGAGAACCTGTTCGTCGTCCGCGACGGAGTTCTCTACACGACGCCCACCGCCCTGTCGATCCTGCCGGGTATCACCCGCGACGCGGTCATCACGATCGCTCGCGACCGCGGCTACCGCGTGGAGGAGCGCGTCATGCCGCGCGAGATCCTGTACGTAGCGGACGAGCTCTTCTTTACGGGCACCGCGGCCGAGATCACCCCCATCCGGAGCGTCGACCGCTACACCGTCGGCGCCGGCCGGCGCGGATCGATCACTGCGGAGCTTCAGGAGGCCTTCTTCGACATCGTCCGTGGGGGACGAGATCCCTATGGCTGGCTCACTCCCGTGACGATGGAGACGGTGGCCGCGGAAGAAATCACGTCGCAAGCGACGGCGGCTGTATAACTATTTCCATGGTCGGCCGATAACGCTGTCACTTTGCAGGCACGAACAGCGACCCGTATCTAGCCGGCGCCGATGAGCGCGGGCACTGGCTCCGTCGGCCGCACCAACCCCCTCCGACCCCAAATGCGTACCGCAATCCTCGGCGCGGCCCTGGCCGCCGCCTTCCTAGCCGCGCCCGACGCGAGCGCTCAGAACATCTCGCTCGAGCCGACCTACGGCAACGTGCGCCTATCGGCAGGCTTCCTGCCCGACCCGCGGACGGTCTCGCTTACCGCTGGCGGCGGCATCGCCGTCAGCATGGGCGAGTGCTCCTACGGCTACGTCGCGAGCGCGCCCGATGTCGACTTCTACTACACCGGCAACGGTCGTAACAACCTGTACATCTACGCCAGGAGCGGCTCCGACACGACCCTCCTTGTCAACCAGCCGAGCGGCAACTGGATCTGCAACGACGACGGCCTGGGCGAGGGCACGAACCCAATGATCGTGCTCTCCCGCGCTGCTTCGGGGCTCTACAATATCTACGTGGGCACTTACAGCAACCGCAACACCTCGGCGACCCTGTACATCTCCGAGATCGACCCGCGCTGACGAGAGCGCTGCCCGACCCGCCGCCCGGCGCATTCCGCGCCGGGCGGTTCTCGTTTCCGGGTCCGGCAGCGCGCCGTGCCGCCCGTAGCTTCGCTCATCCGTCTCGCACCTCCATGCCCGCCCGAATCGTGTGCCGCGCCGCAAAGGCCGCAATCGTCAGCATCCTCCTCGCGGGCGCGCCTGTCGCGCAGACATTCAGCGCCTCGCCGGCGGCGGGCACCGCCTCGCTGCGGCCCGGCGCCGAGTTCGCACAGGACATCACCCTTGCCGTGTCCGCTACCGGCGCGCCGGTCGAGAACGAGGCTGGCTGCCCCGGCACGTTCAACCTGGCGCGCCCAGAGCTGAACCTGAACGTCCAGGGCGCCGCGCGGCCGCTGCGCGTCTACGTACGCTCGTCGCACGACACTGTCCTGATGGCGCGGACTCCCGCCGGAGAGTGGCTGTGCAATGACGACACCGACGGGCTGAACCCTGCTCTCCTACTGGAGCCGGCGCAGCCTGGCGTCTATCACGTGTGGGTGGCGCCCTACTTCAGCGAGGACGGCGGCGAGGTCCCGATCACGGTCTACGCCGACGCCGGCGCCGAGGCGGGCCCCATCCACGCGGCGCGCCCCGCAGGGGGTTCCGCGCGCACGGGCTCGTTCTCCCCGGACCCGCGCGAGGTAGCGCTCGAAATCGGCGGCGAGGCCAGCATCCCGACATGCCCGGGCTTCTATTCGGCCGCGCCGTCGTTCAACCTGAACTACACCGGCGACGGTCCGCTCTACGTCTACGCCCGCGCCGGCGACGAGGAGAACGACCTGACTCTCGCCGTCAGCATGCCCGATGGCACGTGGGAGTGCAACGACGACGCCGAGGGCCTCAACCCCGGACTCGCGTTCGAGAGGGCGATCGAGGGTCTCTACGGCATCTGGGTGGGTAGCTATCGTTCACGTGCTCGTACGGAGTCGGCGCCGACCGGCACGCTGTTTCTTTCGGGCGTGGAGGGGCCGGAGGCGAGCGCCGAGATGTTCGACGAGCACGACTTCGAGGATATCGACTTCCCGGAGGGGTACTCAGGCGGAGAGGGCATGGCGCGCGACGGAAGCCCCGCATCCGGCACCCTGACCTACTCCGGCGGGCCGGCTGCCAGGGTGGACGTCGAGGCGGGCGGGCCGGCGCCGAACCCCGTCGTGGGCATCGGCTGCGCCGGCTACCTCGACCCCGCGCGGCCGACAGCCGTCCTCGAGTTCGGTGGAGGCAGCAACCTCGCCGTCTGGGCGATTTCCGACGCCGATGCCACCATCGTCGTCGGGCTGCCCGATGGCGGCTGGATCTGCAACGACGACTACCAGAGCCTCAACCCGGCGGTGGTGATCGAGTCCGCCGCGGCCGGCCGCTACCCTGTCTGGGTAGGGACTTTCCGCGACGACGAGTCCGCGGCCGCTACGTTGTTCGCGGGTCCGGAGCCGTTCGGTGACTGACGCGCCGGGCGGCTAAGCAACGTCGGATCGCATCTTCTCGAGGAGCTCGGACAGGCGCCCGAGCTCGTCGGCGTTGAGGCTCGCGGCGAGTCCATCCAGCGCGGCGTCGGCCGGGCCTTCCAGGGTGGCCAGTAGCGCCAGGCCCTGAGCGGTGATGCCGACCTCGACGATTCGCCGGTCCTGCGTGGAGCGCCGGCGTTCGACAAGGTGCTCTCGCTCGAGGCGGTCCACCAGGCGCGTCACGTCGGGCGTGCGGTCAACCAGCCGGTCACCCACCTCCGTGCACGTGCGCCGGCCGGGGTGGGCGCCGCGGAGTATCCGGAGGACGTTGTACTGCGACGGGGTCACGCCGAAGGGCGCGAGCGCCGCAGCGACGCGGCCCGTCGCCCAGGAGGCGGTGGCCAGGACGTTCAGCACGGCCTCTTGTGCCGGCGAAGCGAAACGCTCCTGGCGGATGAGATCGGTGAGTTTCAACGGCAGGCTGCGCGAGATGCTGATACCCGGTTCGCAGTCTACGCGGTTCCGCCGTTTCCGTCGGGCGCGCCGGCGCGCATGGTGAAAGCGAAGGTGGAGCCGGCGCCGGGGCGGCTGTCGATGCGCAACCGCGAACCGTGCGCCTCGAGGATGTGCTTTGCGATGGAGAGGCCGAGGCCCGTGCCACCCTCCGCCCTGGAGCGGCTCCGATCGACCCTGTAGAAGCGTTCCGTTACTCGCGGCACGTCTTCCGGGGCGATCCCGATGCCGTCGTCGTCGACCGTAAACGCGACGCCGTCGGGCTCGCGCTGTGCACTTACCGTCACGTGGCCGCCGCGATCGTTGTACTTAACGCCGTTCTCGATGAGGTTCGTGAGCACCTGCTGTAGCCGGGCGCGGTCTCCCTCGGCGCGTGGGAGGTCGGTGGGCAGGTCGGTGTTGAGCGTCACGCCGCGCTCGGCTGCCACGAGCTCCACGGCCTCCACCGACTCACGGACCAACGCGGCGGGATCGAAGACGGCAACACGCATCCGGAGTTCGCCCGATTCGATCCGCGCGATCTCTGCGAGGTCTCGCGTCAGGGCATCCAGGCGGCGCGCGTTGGTGAGGATCTTCTCGACGAACCGGCGCCGGACGCTCTCGTCGTCGAGCGCGCCGTCGAGAAGGCTCTCGGCGAAGCCGGAGATGGCGAAGATGGGGGTGCGCAGCTCGTGGCTCACGTCGCCCAGGAACGACCGACGGTAATCGGCGAGGTGCTCGAGCCGAGCGACCTCGCGCTGGAGGCTGGCGGACGCGTCGCGTGCGTCGTCAACGAGCGCGTCGAGGTCGTCTGCCGAACCGCCGTGCGTCGGCGCGGCGTCGCCGGGTCCGCGTGCGTGGCCCAGGGCGGCGCGTGCTGCCGCCAGCCGTCGCACCACGCGCCGTCGCACCGCAGAGTAGCCCGCTGCGCCGGTGGCGGCGCCGACTATGATGCCCGCCACCGCCGGGTGGACGCCCGCAGCCCCGGCAAGCAGCGCCGCGCCGGCGCCGGCGGCGGCCACGACGAGCGCTATGCGCAGTGCGAGGGGGCTGAGGGGGAAGGACACGCGATCCCGGCGTTCGCGCCGGCCGCTCAGGCCAGCAGGCTCTCCGCCAGCCGGTACCCGACGCCCTTTACCGTCTCGATGTACTCGCTTCCCAGCTTCTCGCGGATCTTGCGCACGTGCACGTCGACCGTCCGGTCGACGACGAATACGTCGCGACCCCATACAGCGTCGAGCAGCTCGTCGCGCGTGAACACCCTCCCGGGGTGGGAGGCCAGATAGTAGAGCAGCTCGAACTCCTTCCGCGGGAGGCGGAATGTCCGGGCTCCCTCTGCGCCGGCAGCATCGCGGCTCACAAGGTAGCGCCGACGGTCGACCGTCAGGTCGTGGACGCGAACCTGCGAGGTGGTCTCGGAGCTATCCCGCACGCCGCGGCGAAGGAGAGCGCGGACCCGCGTCGCGAGCAGCTTCGGCGAGACGGGCTTCACGAGGTAGTCGTCGGCGCCGGCGTCGAGTCCCTGGATCTCGTCGCCCTCCGCGGTTAGCGCAGTGAGCATGAGGATGGGTACCAGGTGCATCCGGGCGTCCTCCCGAAGCTGCCTCGTGGCCTCGATGCCATCCATGCGCGGCATCATGACGTCGAGCACGACCAGGTCGGGCCGCTCGGCGGCCGCGACGCGCAGGCCCTCGTCGCCGTCGCGCGCCGAGACCACGCGGAAGCCCTCGCGCGCCAGCGTATAGGACAGCATCTCCACGAGGTCCTCCTCGTCGTCGACCACGAGGATAGTCTGCGGGCCGTCGGGAGCGCTCTGCATTTCAGAAAGTACCCGGACGTCGTTAGCGAATCGTGACCACCGTGTGGAGCCCCGGCGAACCTCAACCCTCCCGGAGGGCGAGGCGGATCAAGTCCTCCGCCGTCTGGACGCCGGGCTGCCCCCGGAGCACCAGTCGCAGCCGTCGCTCAGCCTCCGCGCGGCCGAGACCGAGCGCCTCCAGCCCGGCACGCGCGTCGGCTCGAGCCAGGGCGGCCGGACCGTCGCCCAGCGACGCGCCGGCATCGAGACCAGCGAGCTTCGCCAGTCGATCGCGAAGCTCCACGATCAGGCGGTCCGCGAGCTTCTTCCCGACGCCCGGGATCCGGGTGAGCATCGCGGCATCGCCGGCGATGACAGTGTCGCGGATCTCCGCGGGCGACATCGCCGACAGCGCCGCCAGGGCCGTGCGCGGACCCACGCCGGCCGCAGCGATCATCGCCTCGAAAACGTCCCGCTCTCCGTCGGTGGCGAAGCCGAACAGCAGGCGCGCGTCGTCGCGGATGACGTAGGTCGTCAGTAGCCGCACGGGCTTCCCTACGTCGGGAAGGCGCTCGAACGATGACGCCGGGATTGAGACTCGGAAGCCGAGCCCGCCGGCCTCTACGACGACCTCGGTGGGCTTCTTCTCGACGAGCGTGCCGGCGACGTGGACGATCACGCGGTGCGGGATGGGACGTCGGCGAAGCTACCGGCGCCGGCCGGCGCGGCCACCCGCGTGCGTCGCATCACGATCGGCAGCCGGCGCCCCATCCCGAAGGCTTTCGTCGACACGCGCAGCCCCGGCGCGGCCTGCCGGCGCTTGAACTCCGCGCGGTCGACCATCCGCGCGATGCGCTCCACCAGCGTCGGGTCGGCGCCTGTCGCCTCGGCGACTCCGCGCACGTCCAGGTGACGCTCGACGTAGGCCTCCAGGATCGGGTCCAGCACCGCGTATGGCGGGAGCGAGTCCTGGTCGGTCTGGCCTGGACGCAGCTCGGCGCTGGGCGGCTTGGTGATCGTGCTGCGCGGGATCACCTCGCGGCCGGCGCGCGCGTTGATCTCATTAGCGAGGTCGTACACCTCGGTCTTGAACACGTCCGACAGGACGGCAAGCCCTCCATTCATGTCGCCGTACAGCGTCGCGTAGCCGACGGCCATCTCGCTCTTGTTGCCGGTCGTCAGCAGCAGGTAGCCGAACTTGTTCGACAGAGCCATGAGCGTCACGCCGCGCGCGCGCGCCTGGAGGTTCTCCTCCGTGACGTCCGGCGCGCGGCCCGTGAACGGCGGCGCGAGCATCGCCTGGAAGGCGTCGACGGCGGGCCGGATGGAGATCTCCTGGAACTCGATGCCGAGGTTCTCGGCCAGTGTGCGGGAGTCATCGACCGAACCCGCGGACGAGTAGGCCGACGGCATCGTGACGCCGACGACGCGTTCCGATCCCAGGGCCTCGGCTGCGAGCGCGCAGGTCACCGCGGAGTCGATCCCGCCGGAGAGGCCCAGCAGCGCCTTACCGAAGGCGCCCGTTTTCGACATGTAGTCCCGGATACCGAGGACCAGCGCGTCGTGGATCAGGGCGGCCGCCGCGGCGTCCGGAGCCGGCGCCGGCGCGACCGGGGCCGCGGTGTCCCACACGAGCATGTCGTCGACGAAGCGCTTTGCACGGGCCACGACGCGGCCCGCGGCGTCGTGGACGCGGCTGTCGCCGTCGAAGATGAGCTCGGTGTTGGCGCCCACCTGGTTGACGTAGACGAACGGCAGGCCGTGCTCGCGGCAGGTCGCGGCGACGACCTTCGTGCGTGCGGCCTCCTTGCCCACGGCGAACGGAGACGCGCTGATGTTCACGAAGAGCTGCGCCCCCAACTCCGCCAGCTCGTCGACGGGGTTACGCCCGTAAAGGTGGTAAGGGGGCGCTTCCTCGTTGTTCCAGACGTCCTCGCAGACGTGGAGTCCGAGCGCGACGCCCCGGAAGTGTACGAGGTGTCGCGCGGGGCCGGGCTCAAAGTGCCGGTACTCGTCGAACACGTCGTAGGTGGGGAGCAGCGCCTTGGCCGCGGAGGCGACGATGCGGCCGTCCTCCAGGAGCAGGGCGGCGTTGTGCAGACGCTTGCCCATGCTCGCCCCGTTGCGGACCGGCGCCCCGACGATCATCCCGAGCCCGGCCGGCGCCGACGAGGCGACGTAGCGCACCGCGTCCATCGCGTCGTCGATGAACTGCGGCCTGTCGAGCAGGTCCATCGGCGGGTAGCCGACGATGCATAACTCCGGGAAGACCGCCAGCTCCGCGCCGGCGCCGGCCGCGCGGCGCGCCGCGCCGAGTATGATTTCAGCGTTGCCCTCGAGGTCCCCGACGGTGGGGTTGATCTGGCAGAGCGCGATTCTCATCGGGGTAAGGAGGCGTTCAGCGATTCAGCGATTCAGCGATTCACTTGACGATTCGACGATTCAGTGATTCAGCGATTCAACGACCTACGGACCTCGCCACAACACCCATATGTGTCCCACTAGCCCGCTACCCCGATAGCTTGATTCAACGGCCTGAATCGCTTAATCGCTGATTCGCTCGACTGCCCCCGACTCGCCAAACAGGTCTCCCGTCCGTGCCGGCGCCGGCACGCCGAAGTGGGTGTACGCGCGGCGGGAGGCGACGCGGCCGCGTGGGGTGCGCGCCATGAAGCCCTCCTGGATGAGGTACGGCTCATAGACCTCCTCGATCGTTCCGGGGTCCTCGCCGACGGCGACGGCGAGCGTCGAGACGCCGACGGGGCCTCCGTCGAACTTCTCGATCAGCGCCAGCAGAATACGGGCGTCCATTTCGTCGAGGCCGGCCTCGTCTACCTCGAGCGCGTCGAGAGCCTCGGCGGCGACCTCCGGCGTGATGCGGCCGTCGGCGCGCACCTCCGCGAAGTCGCGCGTGCGCCGGAGGAGGCGGTTGGCGATGCGCGGCGTGCCTCGGGAGCGGCGGGCGATCTCGAAGGACCCGTCGCGGTCGATGTCGATCGACATCAGTTCGGCCGAGCGCAGGACGATCCGCTGGAGGACGTCCGCTGTGTAGTAGTCGTAGCGGAAGTCGATCCCGAACCGTGCGCGGAGCGGGGCAGTGAGCAGGCCCTTGCGCGTGGTCGCGCCGATCAGGGTGAAGGGCGGCAGCGTGATGCGCACGGAGCGGGCGGCGGGCCCGCTGTCGATAAGGATGTCGATCGCGTAGTCCTCCATCGCCGAATAGAGGTACTCCTCGATGACCGGGCTCAGCCGGTGGATCTCGTCGATGAAGAGGATGTCGCCGGCCTGGAGGTTCGTCAGCAGGCCGGCGATGCTGGCCGGCTTGTCGAGCGCCGGCCCTGAGGTTGACTTGACGGCGGCGCCCATCTCCTCGCCGATGACGTGCGCGAGGGTTGTTTTTCCGAGCCCTGGCGGGCCGGAGAGGATGACGTGGTCGAGCGCCTCGCCGCGCTGCAGGGCGGCGGTGACGAACACCCGCAGGTTCTCCCGGATGCGGTCCTGCCCGATGAAGTCGTCGAGCGCGCGCGGGCGGAGGGCCTTCTCAAAGTCCTCGTCGCGCCGGAGGGCGTCGGCGGGGCCGCGCGCGGCGGGCGGCTGGCTCATGTGTTCGGGACGGCGGTGGGGAAAGCTAGAGGAATCGGGGTGATGGGAATCGGGGGGTAGAGCGATTCAGCGATCATCTCCCTCCGTGCGGCGTCCTCGACCCCCCATCGACGCTCAGGGCAGGCTCTCGATTACCCACTCCCTCGGCTCCCCCTCCCGTCACCCGTCGCCGGCGGCAAACCCTCGTCACACCATCATCGCTCCAATTGACACGCCCGCGCCGGCGCGCTACGTTGGAACCATGTTTGCGGTCGGCCCCGTCCTCGTCTCCGACGACCTCCTCGACGCCGCCTTCGCGTGCGACCTGGGGGCCTGTCGCGGCGCGTGCTGCGTCGAGGGCGAGCGCGGCGCGCCGCTGGACGTGGATGAGCTGGCGGACATCGAGGCTGCGGCGGAGGTCCTCCGCCCCGAGTTGCGACCCGGGGCCCTGGCTACGATCACCCGCGCCGGCGCATGGGAGGGCAACGACCACATCGGCTACGCCACCTCCACCGTCGACGACCGCGAGTGCGTGTTCGTCGTCTACCAGCGAGGCGTGGCCACCTGCGCCATCCAGCGCGCCTTCTTCGACGGCCGGCTCGCCTGGGAGAAGCCCATCTCCTGCCACCTCTACCCCATCCGGGTCGAGCGCCACGGGGAAGGCGAAGACGCACTGGACGTTCTCAACTACGAGCAGATCGACCTCTGCGAACCGGGCCGCGACCACGGGCGGCGCGCCGGCGCTCCGCTGGCGCGCACGCTCGAGCGGCCCCTGACGCGACGCTATGGCGCCGAATGGTATGCTCGCTTTCTGGGCGTCTGGCGAGACCGCCGCGCCGCTCTTGGCATCGACGATCACCTCGACCCTGCGCCGGACTTTCCCCTGCCCGTGCTCGACAGTCCCGCCCACCTCTGACGGGCCCCGGATGCCCCCGCCGCACCCGCCACGATGCTAAACCTCCAGCAGAAGCACTCGCTGCAGCAGCGCCTGTCGCCGCAGCAGATCCAGTACATAAAACTGCTGCAGCTGCCTACGCTGGCGCTGGAGCAGCGGATCAAGGCTGAGCTGGAGGCGAACCCCCTCCTCGAAGAGGGGGAGGCCGACGACGACCAGGAGCCGGCGCTGGAGGTCAACGAGGACCAGGGCGAGGTATCGTCCGACGAAGGCCCGGCGGTAGCCGAGGAGGCCCGCGTAGAAGCCGCCGAGAGCGAGACGCCGCCCGAGCCGGAACGCAGCAAGGACGATGAGTTCGACTGGGACGAGTTTCTCAATGCGCCGGACGACCTCTACGGGTACAAGGCGCAGG
>Ga0307505_10002936_pt1 | contig 11231 bp, 11 predicted proteins | sample 23_S_MG_FD_202183 | JGI IMG/M metagenome (GOLD analysis project Ga0307505, IMG submission 202183) | Soil microbial communities from Populus trichocarpa stands in riparian zone in the Pacific Northwest, United States - 23_S | ecosystem: Environmental > Terrestrial > Soil > Riparian zone > Trees...
GTCGAACGGTGTGCCGCCCTTGACGTACAGGGGATGGTGAGGATGGCCGGCAACCGTAGAGGTCACGCTCGTCGCGTCCGTCGGGCTTCCCGACTATTCGGCCACCGGTGGGGCAGGTGCGGTATGCTGACAGAGCCCTCCCCCGCTGGGGGTCGGGAAGTAGGAGCCGGGACCCCCGCCATCTGACGGGACCCGGCTTCGGCGTTTCTACAGTGCGATGTCGACGATCGTCGTCATCGGGCGGACCTTGTCGAACCAGGACTGATTGCCGCTACTGATCGACTCGCCGAGCGCTCCCAGGATCCTCTCACAAGCTAGAGGGTCACCGGTCGGTAGCGGCGGCCTGGGCATCGGCGATGATCGCGCGGAGGGCGGGCGACGTGCGCTTCGATGTCGCCCGGGTGCTCGGCGACCTGGGCTGCGAGGTGCTCGAGATCGGCGTGGATGGCTGCCCTGGCGGCATCCGTTATCTCGAGATTCGGGAGAGCGGCGGTGAGCTCCGCGATCCGGGCCGTGATGTCCGGGGATGCGCGCTGACTCGCGCGTGCCGCTCCTCGATGAGCCTTCGCGTCCTCTCCTCCCCAGGGTGCCGCTTCGTGCGCTGCATCCACAGATCGCTGCCGGTGGTCGCTGCGGTGTGTGGCGTCTCCGTAGTGTTCCTGGCGGGGCCTGCCGGTGGCGGGGCAGAATGGGAGGGTGCAGGTGTCTGCAGATGTGGTCGGCGTCATCGTCGCGATCTTCGTCGCGGCGATCACCGTCGTGGGCGGCGTCGGCGGCATTCTCGCCTGGTTCTGGAAACTCATCGAGAAGCGGTTCGACGCGTCCGACAAGCGGATCGACAGTCGGTTCGACGCGGTGGACAGTCGGTTCGATGCGACCGACAAGCGGATCGACAGTCGGTTCGACGCGGTGGACAGTCGGTTCGATGCGACCGACAAGCGGATCGACAGTCGGTTCGACGCGGTGGACAGTCGGTTCGATGCGGTCGACAAGCGGTTCGACGGCGTCGACAAGCGGTTCGACGGCATCGACAAGCGGTTCGATGGCGTCGACCAGGAACTGGTGGGAGTAAACGCCAGGCTCACCGCGCTCGAGATCGCGCTCGCCCGGCTCGAAGGGCCCACGCGCCGCCTCCTGCCCGGCACAGGCAGCTGAATCGCCATAAGGTCCGACCTGGTGGTCGAGCATCGTGCGCCCGGGTTGCCTCCGTCTGTCGGCTCCTCCACAGGCATCCGCTCGGGACCTGGTTGTCCACAGATGCACGATCTGCGGAGGCGCGGCGTAGTGAAGCACGTAGCGATTGCGGCATCCCTGGGCGACAATCGAAAGGTGAGCCTCGTGAACGATCCGCACACCTGGACCCTGCTGGGCGTGTTCGCCGCGCTCATGCTCGGCGGCATGACGCTCATCAGCACCTCGACCAACCGTGTCATCCGGTCGTCCATTGACGGGCTGCGCGGCGAGATCGATGGACTGCGCGGCGAGCTGCGCGCCGAGGTCGGCGGGCTGCGCGGCGAGATGAACAGCCGATTCGAAGCCGTCGATGCGAAGTTTGAAGGACTCCGCGGTGAGATGAACGCCCGCTTCGACACCGTCAACTCGCAGATCCAGCACCTCGATCGCGACGTCGCCGCCCTCACGACACGTCACTTCGGCGGGCATACCGACACGTAACCGCGCGGCGAGGGGATACACCGAGATCGGGGGTCAGCGGCCGACAGCGGCGGCCTGGACGTCGGCGATGATCGCGCGGAGGGCGGCGACGTGCGCTTCGATGTCGTTCGGGTGCTCGGCGACGTCGGCTGCGAGCTGCTCGAGATCGGACGTGATGCCGGCCCTGGCGGCATCCGTCATCTCGAGATTCGGGAGAGCGGCGGTGAGCTCAGCGATCCGGGCCGTGACGTCGGCGGCGGTGGCGTCGTCGGCGACGGACTTGGCCCATGGGATGAGGTCGATGACGTCCTGGAGGGGGTTCGATGGCGGATCGGCGGGAGGGGCGGCGGGTGCGGCGCAGCCGGTGAGGATCGCGGCCAGGAGGACCAGCGATGCGAGCGGGGCGCGCGGGGTCATGGCGGCGAGCCTAGTGGGGAACTCTCCTCCCCAAGCACCCGTGCGGGCCGGGTCTGTCCACAGATGCGCGGAGGCGAGCTCGGTGTCGCGGAGGAGGCGTAGCGTTCTGTGGATCCCTGGGGGACAATCGAGAGGTGAGGCTGATGGACGATCCGCAGATCTGGACCCTGCTGGGCGTGTTCGCCGCGCTCATGCTCGGCGGCATGACGCTCATCAGCACCTCGACGAACCGTGTGATCCGGTCATCCATCGACGGGCTGCGCGGCGAAATGAGCAGCCGATTCGAAGCCGTCGACGCGAGGTTCGAGGCCGTCGACGCGAAGTTCGAGGGACTCCGCGGTGAGATGAACGCCCGCTTCGACACCGTCAACGCCCAGATTCAGCATCTCGACCGCGACGTCAACGCCCTCACGACCCGCTACTTCGGTGGACCCGCCGAGACATAGCGGCAGGTCGCGGCATCGACCTCGTCTGCGCGTCGGCAGTCGTCTGCGCGTCGGCAGTCGGTCGCGCGTCGGAGGACGGAGACGAGAGTGTGGAATCGTGAGCGAGTGATGACTCCTCCGCCGAAGGGTGATCTCCGCGACGGAGACTCCCCCGTGCAGACCGCGCTGGACCGCGCCGTCGCGGCGGGAGTCCCGTTCGTCATCGCCGGCGTCGCGCGGCGCGACGAGCCCGATGCGGTGTGGACGGCGGGGAGCCGGTCGGCGGTCCGGTCGCCGGCGGGGGTGCCATCGCCGGCCGGGGTGCCATCGCCGGGGGTGCCATCGCCGGGGGTGCCATCGCCAGCCGGGGTGACGGCGCCGGCGGGGGTGCCATCGCCGGCCGGGGTGCGGTCGCCAGCCGGGGTGCCATCGCCGGCGGGGGCGACAGGGGCGACGGATGCCGCGACCCCCGACACCGTCATCGCGCTCTACTCCGTGACCAAGCTCTTCACCGCCACGGCAGCGCTGCAGTGCGTCGAAGACGGCATCCTGGATCTCGACGCGCCCGCCGCACGCTACCTTCCCGAGATCGCCGACCTGCAGGTGCTGGAGAACCTGGGCGACGACGGCGTGATCCGCACCCGGCCGCCGACGCGCCCCATCACCGCACGCATGTTGCTGCAGCACACCTCGGGCCTTGCCTACGACATGTTCGACCCGCGGTACGCCGTGCTCGCGCGGCAGCGGATGCGGCATCCGTCGCTCTCGCCCATGCGCGACTCGCTGCGCACTCCCCTGCTGCACGATCCGGGCGAGCGGTGGACCTACGGCACCTCGATCGACTGGCTCGGGCTCATCGTCGCCGCAGTGCGAGGCGAGCGACTCGAGACCGTCATGCGGGAGCGGATCTTCTCGGTGTGCGGCCTGGAGTCGACGTCGTTCGACGTGTCACCGGGGATGCGGGATCGGCTTGCAGTGGTGCATCGGCGGGGGCGCGATGGGGCGCTGGTCGCGGCTACGGGCTCGCCGCCTTCGACGCCCGAGCTCGATATGGGCGGGCAGGGGCTGTACTCGACGGTGCCTGATGTGCTGAGGTTCCTGCGCGTGTGGCTGGGAGACGGGGCGGCGCCGGGCGGACGCGTGCTGGACGACGGGACGGCGCCAGGCGGACGCGTGCTGGGCGATGGGGCTGCGCCGGGCGGACGCGTGCTGGGAGACGGGGCGGCGCCCGGCGGACGCGTGCTGGGAGACGGGGCTGCGCCGGGCGGACGCGTGCTGGGAGACTGGGCGGCGCCGGGCGGACGCATGCTGCGCGCCGACACGATCGAGTGGGCCGTGCGGGGCGTGCCGGGGCTCGTCATCACGCCGCTGCCGGCCGCGATCCCCGCGCTGACTCGCGAGGCGGAGTTCTTCCCCGGCGGACGGAAGTCCTGGGGCGCGTCGTTCCTCGTCACCGACGACGACGTCGCGGGCGGCCGGCGCCGCGGCTCGTTCGGCTGGGCGGGACTCGGCAACGTCTACTGGTGGGTCGACCGCGGCAGCGGTGTCGCAGCCGTGTGGGCGACGCAGCTGCTGCCCTTCTTCGACCCGGCGGCGAAGGCGGGGGTCGAGGCGTTCGAGCGGGCCGTGTACGGCGACGCAGTCCGTCCCTGAGTCCCTCGAAGGGCCCGGCCGGTCCCTGAGCCCGTCGGAGGGCCAGACCGGTCCCTGAGCCCCTCGAAGGGCCAGACCAGTCCCTGAGTCCCTCGAAGGACCTGGCCGGTCCTGTTCGTCATTATGTCCACCGAAAATATCTTCTGATCAGTTTTCCACAGATACCGGATTCAACCATCCAATGTCGGAGGCGTCTCCTACTATCGTAGTTATGAACGATCTTCTGTCCGGCTTCACCGACACCGTCGCTGCCATCGGTGACGTGTGGCGATGCGGGCCGGACGGCGAGCAGGTCGCCGTCGACGACCTCACCCAGACCGAGCTGGTGGCATTGAACAACGCCCTCGCGGTGGCGCAGCGCCGCCTCGACGGTCTGCGCGCACCGGTCGCGGCGGCGATCAGCCGCGAGTCGCGTCCCGAACTCGGATCGGACTCCCTCGCGAAGAAGAACGGCTTCCGCAACGCGACGGCGTTCATCGCCGCGACATCCGGATCCTCGATGGGCGATGCAGGCAAGCTCGTCTCGGTGGGCAACGCGACCGCGCCGCGGCGCACGCTGACAGGCGAGCGGATGCCGGCGAAGCACCCCCACATCGCCAAGGCCACCGCCGGCGGCACGATCGGCACCCAGGCAGCCGACCTCATCGTCAGGATGCTCACCCGCGTCGCCCTGCGCTGCTCCCCCGCCGACCTCGACCGCGCCGAGCAGTCGCTCGTCGACCAGGCTCCCGGACTCACGCTCGACCAGCTCGCCAAGATCATCGCCCGCGCCGAGGCCTACCTCGACCCCGACGGCCTCGAGCCCAAGGAAGAGCAGCTGCGCGCCGAGCGCACCTTCGTGATGTTCAAGCGCGACGGAATGCTCCACTTCAACGGGAAGCTCGACCCCGAGTCCGGGGCGCCGTTGGAGACGGCGATCAAGGCGATCGTCACAGCGGAGTTCCGCAATGAGACGCGAGAGGATGCCGGCGTCTCGCACCCCGATGACCCCGACGCCCCACGTCGCACCCTGCCGCAGCGCCAGGCCGATGCCCTCGCGCTGATCGCCGCCCACGCGCTCGACTGCGACAGCGACCTCCCGCTCGGGGGCGCGACCGTCGTCGTCCGCATGACGCTGGAGCAGCTCGAGTCCGGCACCGGTGTCGCGACGATCGACGGCGTCGACCAGCCGATCTCGGCGGCGACGGCACGGCGCATGGCCGCATCGGGCGGCGTCATCCCCTGTGTGCTCGGCTCGGACAGCGAGATCCTCGACTGGGGGCGCGAGAAGCGGCTGTTCACCAAGCCCCAGCGGCTCGCCCTCGCCGAACGCGACGGCGGGTGTGCGATGTGCGGCCTGGATCCGAGCATGACGAAGGCGCATCACCTCCTGTGGTGGGCACGCGACGGCGGGAAGACCGACCTGTCGAACGGGGTGCTGCTCTGCGAAAGCTGTCACCACCGGATCCACGACAACGGCTGGGAGATCCGCATCGAAGGCAAGGGCGTGAACGGCAAGGTCTGGTTCATCCCGCCTCCCTGGGTGGACCCTGCCCAAGTCCCCAGACTCGGCGGGAGAGCCCGCTTCGCCTTCGCGGCCTGACACGCCACCCCGGTCCCTGAGCCCGTCGAAGGGCCGCCCGGCAAACCACGACGCTTCGACAAGCTCTGCGACCGGTGAGGGGCTCAGCGACCGGTGGAGGGGCTCGGTCCCTGAGCTTGTCGAAGGGCCGCCCGCGCCACCGCGCGCCACCGCGCAGCGGTCCCTGAGCTTGTCGAAGGGTCGCCCGCCACTCACGCCGCCGCGCCACGCTCGGTCCCTGAGCTTGTCGAACGGCCGCCCGGCGAACCACGACGCTTCGACAAGCTCAGCGACCGGAGGGGCCGGCGACCGGAGGAGGCTCGGTCGCTGAGCCTGCCGAAGGGCCGCCCGGCCTCGCGCGCCCGGCGCTCCGCGGATCGGTCAGCCGTCGAGCACCTCGAGCACGACCACGACAGAGTCGCGGTCGACGATGCCCTCGGCATCCCGAACCTTCTTCTTGAGAGGAAGCACGTACGTGCCGTCCGAGGACGGGAAGATCGACGTCGCCCACGCCGACCCACCGATGCGCGCCCGCACGCGCACCGAGCCGAAGCCGCGATACGGGCGCGGGATCTCGCGGATCTCCTCGCTCAGCTCCGGCGGAACCGAGGTGAAGTACCAGGCCGAGTCGGCGCGGGCGTCCCACCGGAACACCTCGCCCTCGAACTCGATGATCACCCGTGCCGCTCGATCAGCCGCTGCAGGCAGTTCGACCAGCCCTCGACATGGCTCTCGCGCTCCTCGGCCGAACCGAAGCCGGAGTGCCGCACGGTCACCCGGGTCGAGTCGTCGGCGGCCGGCTCGAGGGTGATCTCGGCATCCGTCGAATGCTCCTCCCCCTCCCACCGCCACTGCAGCCGCAGCGTGTGGGGCGGGTCGATGGCGAGGATCCGGGCGACGACGGCCAGTTCGGCGACCGCCGAGCGCACCTCCCACCGGCCCTGCGGCGACGGCTCGACGACGGCCTCGGTTTCGAACCGCGGCGGCCAGATCCACTCGGCGAGGCGTGCGGCATCCGTGAGATCGGCCCACACAACGGCGACGGATGCCGCTACCCGCGCCTCTTCGGTCAGCTCGTGCATGGCAACCACCGTAGCGGCGGTGGTCGGGTGGGTGGGGGGTGGTGTTCGGTCCCTGAGCCTGTCGAAGGGCCGCTCGACGGACGACAACGCTTCGACAAGCTCAGCGACCGCGGGGTCGTGCGGCGGACCACGACGCTTCGACAAGCTCAGCGACCGGAGGGGAGCCAGCGACCGCCGGGGGCGGGCGACCGGAGGGGGGCGGTCCCTGAGCCTGTCGAAGGGTCGTACCGGACGACGACGACGCTTCGACAAGCTCAGTCAGCGACCGGAGGGGGGTGCTCAGCGACCGGAGGGGGTGCTCAACGACCGGTGGGGACTACTTCTTGAAGGCGACGTCGAAGGAGTGCGTCGTGCCGTCGCTCAGGGTGAGGATGAACTGACCGGTCTGCTTCGCCCAGGCCTTCTGCGTCTTCCAGACATACGTGTACCGGTCGGCGCGAGCGTCGTAAGTCAGCTGACTCTTCCCCGGAGTCACCGCGTCGACGATCACCTCTCCGGACGGATTGTTGACCGTGCCGTGCGAGACGAAACGGGCCGATTCGATGACATCAAGCCCCTGATTGCCGTGGAGCGAGAACTTGACGGGGATCGCCTGGCCCGGGTTCGCGACGTTCTGCTCACCCATCGACACGGGTGAGAAGAAGCCCGAGAAGGCGAACTCGACGCGGTCGCCGTGTCCGAGCACGATCGGCGAGAAGCTCGAGGTCTTGCCGCACACGAGGCCGTCCTCCTGCACGGTGGTGATGTCCTCCCACTCGTCGAGTTCCGGATCGAAGTGGAACATCTGCGGCGGTTCGTCGAACTCGGTGTCGTACGCGATGCACACCTGCGCCTGCTGGGTGAGCGTCGCCGTTGTGTGGAGATGGATGTACAGCGGAGGGTCGGTCGCGAACCGGAACCCGACCGGCAGGGGTCCGGTCGTGCTGACCACCGCGCTCGTGGTGCTCACCGGCGTGCCCGCGGGATACGTCACCTGGACCTGCGTCGTGGTGCCGATCGACGTCGGGCCGAGGTCGAGCACCGCCTCGGGCACGCCACCGACGATCTGCGAGGCCACCGCTACGAGGTTGGGAGGCGGACCCACCTGGAAGTCGTCATAGGTGCCCGCCGGCCAGTACCGCTCGGCGCGCGAGCCCGCAACGAGCTGATAGCTGCCATCGGCCAGGGTGAACGGCAGCGCGAAGTTCGCCGCGAGCGTGCCGTCGGCAGCGACCGTACCCGTGCCCACGCGAACGGCGTCGATCGGAAGACCGCCGCCGAGGAGCTGGAAGTACGCGTAGTTCTCGCCCGCCGCGGTGATCCACAGCTCGAGCGCTTCGCCCGGAGGCAGATGGGATGCCGTCACCGTGCCGGCGAGGCCGGCGAACAGCTCTGCCACTCCCCCGGGACCGACGACGGTCGCGCGCTGGCCGACCAGCGCCGAGAGGTTGTCGATGTCGCCTTCGCTGAGATCGATGGGAACATGGCGCCCCGGCGTCGTGATCGACGCGATCGGCACCGCCGTGGGCGTGACTTCGTCGGTCGGCTCCTCGCTCAGCTCGAAGAGCGTGATCGTGTGGCCGGACCAGGCGGGCATGCCGCTCTGCCAGGCGGATGAGTTCTCGACCGTCTCCGAGTAGGACTGCCCGGGGAGGAGCTCGAAGTGGAACAGCGAGAGCAGATTCTCTTCGCCCATCAGCGTGCCGAATGCACCCCACGGCGGCTCTGTCCAGAGGTGGTCGATCACTCCCTGCGTGCCGAAGTCGGTGCCCAGGCCGAAGTACCGGGTGTCGTCGTCGTGGTCATTGGTCACCTCAAGTCGATACATCGGCATCTCGTCGAGCATCTCCTGCCCGCCGAACGGAGAGCTCGTCGACGACGCGACCTCCCACGAGAACGTCAGATCGTTCGCGGTCTGCGGATATCCGTCGGCGTACACCCAGTCGGGCGGATCGTCAGCGGTCGCGGAAGCGACACCTCCCCCCACGACAAGCAGGGCCGCCAGGCCGATGGCAAGCGTCATCCGTGATCGAGAAAGAGGCATGTCCCCACCTGTTCGCCTCGGCGCAGTCCCCCAGACCGCCTCCGACGACTCCCCGGTCGCCGCTGGCGCACATCATCCACCCGTTGCGAGGGCGCGTCAATAGCGGGGCACGGAGCGACCGGGGTGACGACGCTTCGACAAGCTCAGCGGCCGGGGGTGGGGGCAGCGGCCGGGGGTGGGGGCAGCGACCGAAGGGGGCCGGTGACCGGAGGGGCGCTCGGCGGACGACGACGCTTCGACAAGCTCAGCGACCGGGGGTGGGGGGTCAGCGACCGGGGGGTCAGCGACCGAAGCCGGGAGCCCATTCGTCGTCGGGGATCCAGTCGCCGCCCGGAGCGGCATCCGTCGTCGTCTGGCGCTCGGGATCGCGGCGACGCCAGGCCGCGCCCTCGGGCCAACTGGCCGCGAACGTCGTCGCCACCTTCCACACCCGCCGCGACAACCCCGACACGGTCTGCACCGGACGCGCCGACACCGGCATCCGGAGCTGAGGGTCGTAGCGCACACCGTCCGCCGGTCGCAGCCGGATCGTGAGGTCGAGATCGTCGTGGACCCGCGCGTTCGTGCGATCCACCACATCGCGCACCCGCTCCCACACCGCCGTACGCATCGCGAAGTTCGACCCGAACACGAGCGGGATGCCGAGCCACTTGCGAATCCAGTAATGCCCGCCGCCGATGTACCAGTGCTCGCCGAGATAGTTGGTGACCGCGCTGCCGCCGTAGAACTCCGCTCCCCCGGTCAGCACCCCGAGCCCCGGATCGGCGACGAACGCCCGCACCAGGCGTGCGATCCAGTCCGGATGCGGACGTGAGTCAGCGTCCAGTCGCGCGATGATGTCGGCATCCGTCATCGCCTCGTCGTACCCGCACGCGGCCGCCGGCCAGATGCCGATCAGCGACTCCTCCACCACGGTCGCGCCGTAGCGGCGGGCGACGTCGGCCGAGGCATCCGTGCTGCCGTTGTCCACGACGATCACACGGTCGGCGGGATGCCGCTGCGCAGCCAGCGCGGCAAGGCAGGCGTCGAGGAACTCGGCGTCGTTCCGACACGGAATGACCACCGTGACGCGAGGAACGAGGGGCACAGCCTCACCATACCCCCGCCGTCGCGCGTCGATCGATGACCCGCCCGGACGAGCGCCTGCGCGACCCCGCACTAGGTGCGCGCGATGATCAGGTACGCCAGGTAGGCGACGTACGCGATGACGAAGGCCCAGCCCTCGCGGCGCGACATCCGCTTGCCGGTGAGGAAGACCGGGATGCACGCCAGCGCCACCAGCACCATGATCGGCAGGTCGACCGCGATCAGCATCGGATCGACCTCGATCGCGCCGGGCGCGAAGAACAGCGAGATGCCGAGGATGAACGTCAGGTTGTAGATGCTCGACCCGATGAGGTTGCCGACCGCGATGTCGCGATCGCCGCGGATCGTCGAGATGATCGTCGTCGCCAGCTCGGGCGCCGACGTGCCGATCGCCACGATCGTGAGCCCGATGAGCGCATCCGACACGCCCGCCGCCTCGGCGAGGTCGACGGCGCCGCTGACCAGCCAATCCGCGCCGAACACGATGATCACGAGACCCACGACCAGCAGCACCAGCTGCAGCACCGGCTCCCACCACGGGCCGTGGTGCCGCTGCGGCGGATACTCGTGCGCGAACTCGGCCAGCACCCGCGCGGATTCGCGCTTGGTCATCCAGATCAGCAGCCCGGTGTACCCCAGCGCGACGACGACCAGGATCACCCCGTCGACGATCGACAGCGATCCGTCGAGGGTCAGGACGAACAGCAGAACGGATGCCGCGGCGATCGCCGGCAGATCGAGTCTGAGCGTCTGCGTCCCGATGAAGATGGGGCGCAGGATCGCCGAGAAGCCCAGGATGAGCAGCAAGTTCACGATGTTCGTGCCCGCGATGTTGCCGATCGCGAGCGACCCGGCGTCGTTGCGGAACGCGTCGATGCCGACCGCGAGCTCGGGGGCGCTCGTGCCGATCGAGACGATCGTGAGGCCGACGATGATCGGCGGCACGCCCAGGCGCCGCGCCAGCCGGGCACCGTACCGGACCACGAGCTCCGCCCCGACGATCAATGCGGCCAGACCGAGGATGATCCAGACGATGGGCGGCACCATCAGAGGATATCGGGCGCGCGGAGGGGTGGATTCACGCGGCGGGTGGTCTGCGGCGGGGTGGTGGGAGCGAGGGGTGGGGGCGACCCTTCGACAAGCTCAGGGACCGGAGGGTGGTGGGAGCGAGGGGGGCGACCCTTCGACACGCTCAGGGACCGGGCGGGGGGCGACCCTTCGACAGGCTCAGGGACCGGGTCACCACTGCGGGTGGATGGCCTCCCGCAGGTGCCGGTCGTACACGGCGCGCACCGCGGCGTCGAATGCGGAGGCGTCGAATCCGCCGTCGA
>Ga0307505_10002937_pt1 | contig 11227 bp, 9 predicted proteins | sample 23_S_MG_FD_202183 | JGI IMG/M metagenome (GOLD analysis project Ga0307505, IMG submission 202183) | Soil microbial communities from Populus trichocarpa stands in riparian zone in the Pacific Northwest, United States - 23_S | ecosystem: Environmental > Terrestrial > Soil > Riparian zone > Trees...
CTGACCGGCAGTCTGGAACTGATCGACGCGAATCGACTGCGTGGTCGAGACTTTCACCTGATCCTGGGCGTCGCGAATCCGGGTCGCCACCTGAACGGGCTCGATCGGCTTCTGTCCGCTCTGATACAGGCGGAGGAACGCGCTGACACGCTCGTTTGCTGCGAATGCCCGCTCGGCCGTTGGGACGAGCGGCAGAATCTTCGCCAGCAGATCTTTCGGCGCAGACACGCGACCGGGCGATGCGGTGAGCACGACCGGCGAGGCAGAGAATGGCACGTTGGAGTAATCGGGCACGATCACGTCGGTGAAGACGCTGCCGCTCTTCCCGCTGGTCGCGTTGACCGCCGCCAGGCGCAGCCGGTATCGGCCAGCGGGGAGGTCGATGCGGCCGAGCACTTCGTACACGGCCTCGCCATCCGCGCCCGCGCGCAGGACGACCTTCGCGGTGTGACGCTGCGTGCCTCGCGGATCGCCTTCGGGCGTGAACGCGCTGGTCTGGAGTTCGGTGGTCTCGGTGATTCGATCCTTCGCAGCCGCCGCCGGCACGGGTTGACGCACGCCGAGCACGACCGTCACCGTGGACAGGCGCTGGCCGGGCACGGCGAATGGAGCCACGGCGACTTTCAGTGGCATCGCCGACGCCGGCAGGATGCCACCGATCGCCTTGGCCAGTTCGGTAGCCTCCGGAGTCATGGTGTTCTTTGCATTCTTCTTGTCGGTCGGTTTGTCCGGTTCCGGCGCGTAGTAGCCGCTGCGCGTCCGCACGTCGACGTCAGGACGATTCACTTTGACCTGGATGCGCCGCAGCTTGCCATCGGACGCGGTATTTGTCGGCTCAAAGCCGATCAGGTAGTAGGAACTGTTCTCGGCAAAAATGTCGGTGATGCCCGGCTCGAAGTCGTTCGTGTTCATCACGGTTCGGCCGCCGGTGTTCGCCGCGGCCATCGCCAGGAAATCCTGTTGCATCGTGGCTTTGTGGGTCGCGACGGCAGCGTTGTGCTGACCCAGTTGATTCGACAGGTAGAAACGCATCCCGCCAAGCCCGGCAGGGTCGACCGGATAAATCGTGACGTTTGCTCGTTGCGCCTGTCGAAAGATGTCGTCCAGGCGCTTGATCATGCTGGCCCATTGCTCGGGCGGCAGGCGATACGGGCCTGGGCCGCCGCACTCAGTTGGATTGTCGGGCACGTTCGGCCTGCAGTTGATAAGGTCCATCGGCACGCCCGGACTGACCCAGAACAGAGCCTTCCGCCGATTCGGCACGGCGATCAGATAGTCGGCGACGTTGCCGAGAACACGGACTGCAGATTGGTAGAACCACAGATCGGTGTCCACGCCCGGTGCAGGTCCTGTTGGCGGCGCGGCCGCCGAACGGCCGCTTCCTGGGATACGGCTTGGCGGCTCAGACGCCGTGTCCAGCCCGAATCGATAGCCCGCCAGGCCCGGATTGAACTTGTCGAGCGCCGCGCGCAGTTTGGTCTTGTCGTTGGTGAAGTCCTGCGTCTTCCGGTTGTCGCCGGTGAACACAATCGCCGTCAAATCGTCAGGCCCGAGCTTGTCGATGATGCTATTCGCGACCTTCTTCGAGTCGCGGATCATCGCGGGATCCTGCGGAATCAGTCCATCGTCCATTACAAGCACGAACAACCGGCTCTCTTTCAGTTCGTTGGTCGTGACATCCGGCGGCACGTCGCGCATCCAGCCGGTCGCCCGCGCCGGCGCTGCGTCAATGTCAAATGTCGAGAAGCCGACGATCGGCTGCGGCTTACCGTCTTCGAGAATGGTGAAGTCCTTCTCTGTCAGGCCGCGAACCGGTTGGCGGTTCTTGTCGAGGACGGAGACGTCTAACTGGACTACCTCGACGCGGCTCCTGAAAACTGGAGATTGTTGAGCAAGCAGGAAGGACGTGAAGAGAGTCAAGGAAGTGAAGAGGCCCACGCGCCAAGCGCGTCTCAGCGTGCCCGCTGACGTCTTCACTTCCTTGACTCCCTTCACGTCCTTCGTCATCGTCATGGTCATTTCACTTCGAACTGCACATCGCGTCTCATGATCGCCGCACCCACCGTCGCCTCAATCGTCAGCAGGTACCGCCCGAGTGGCAGCCGGCTGAAGGGCAGGCTGTAGGACACTTCGGCCGTGCGCAGGGCTTTGTTCGCGAATACGTCCGGGCGTGCCGTTTGGCCGGGTGGAAGGCTCTTGGGTGAGCCCAGCCTCGCCACGGTTTCGGCCGTCACGAACCGATCGATCGGAATCGTCTGCGCGTCACTAATCACCGCCGCGCCGTGAGCATCGACGATCCGAATCGCGACCTGAGCGGCTGCAATTGGCTTCGTGCCGCTCTGATACACGTAGAGCAGGGCCGTCGCGCGATCGGCCTTCATGAACGCGCGCTGCGCCGTCGGGACGATCGGCAGCACGTCCGTCAGGAGATCGCGCGGCGCAGAGGGACGGCCGGGTGTGGCGCCTAGTATCACGCCGGACATCGACGCGGGATCGCGGTTGAAGTCGGGGACGACGACGTCGACCATGACGGTGCCAGTCTTGGCCGCGGCCTCGTGAAATGCTGCCAGCCGCAGACGATAGCGACCCGGCGGCAGATCGATGCGCGACAGCGCTTCGTAGTCGGCTTCGCCCTTCGCGCCGGCGCGGAGCACGACTTTGGCGGTGTGGCGCTGCGTACCCTTGTTGTCACCCTCGGTTGTGAAGGCCGCCGTCCGCAACTCCGTCGTCACCGTAACTCGTTCTTTCGCGGCACTTTCCGGAACCGCATGCCGGACGCCGAGCGCGATTGCCACCGCGGCGTTGCGCCCGCCAGGAAGCGCAAACGGCGCGACCGTCGCGCGCAAAGGCAACTCGCCGATGGGGATTGGTGCGGCTGTCGCCCGCGCGAGCGTTTCGTTGGTGTTTTTCGGTGGCCCGTCGCCGGACTTCGGCGCGTAGTAGCCGTTTCTGCTCCGCACGTCGACGTCTTCGCGATTCACTTTCACTTCAAGGCGTCGAAGCGTGCCGTCCGGTTTGGCGTTCGCCGGGTAGTAGCCAATCGTGTAGTAAGAGCCATTCTCCTGAAAGATGCTGTTGATGCCGGGCGTGAAGTCGTTGGTGTTCACGATCGCGTGACCGCCGGTGTTGGCCGCGGTGATCATCATGTGGTCCATGCTGCGCGGCGCCTTCACGGTCGGTCTGCCCGTCGCTGCCAGCCACATGGCCAGACCACCCAGCCCGCACGGGTCAATGGGATAGACCGGCACGTTGGCAAGGCGCGCGACCTCGAACACTTTCTTCGTAATGTCGAGCAGCCGCATGTGGGCGTCCTGTCCGCCCATGATGTGGCTGTCTTTGGCTGTAGGTGCCTTGATGGGCGCCGTGACTTCAAGGTCCGCCGGAACTCCTGGCGTGACCCAGATCAGCGCTTTGCGGCTGTGCGGGATGGCGACAAGCGTATCCACGATATTCAGGACCGTGTTCACGGAGCCCATCATGAAGTGCAGGTCGCCGTCGATCGGAGGCCTGCTGTTGCTCGCGCCCTGGGTCCACGACGCGAAGCCAGGGTTGTACTTGTCGAGCGTGGCCAGAAGTTTGGTCTTGTCGTTCGTGAAGTCCTGCGCTTTTCGGCTGTCAGCCGTCAACACGATCGTGGCCAGGTCTTCGGGGCCGAACTTGTCGATGATGTCTTCGACAATCTTTTTCGACGACTTGATGATCCATGGATCTGTCGGGATCAACGCATCGTCAATTGCGATCACCCACAGGCGCGTGAACTTCGTTTCGTTCGTCGTCACATCCGGCGTCACGTCGCGCATCCATTCGACCGGCGGCGGGTCGGGATCGGCGACGTTGATCGCTTCGAAGATCGCGATCTCCTGCGGCTTGCCGTCTTCGAGGACGACGAAGTCGGCCTGCGTCAGTCCTCGGACGGGCCGGCGATTCTTGTCGAGGACTGAGATATCGAGTTCCACGAGGTCCGTCCTCGCGCGGAAGACTGGGGTTTGCTGCTGCGGTCGCGCGAGGACAAAGGACGTGAAGAGAGTCAAGGAAGTGAAGAAGCACACGCGCCAAGCGCGCCTCAGTGTGTCCGTTGAGGTCTTCACTTCCTTGACTCCCTTCACGTCCTTCGGGTCAGTCATAGGGTCTTCCGATCGTTTTGTGGCAGGGTGGCACTGCGGAGCATAGCCCACCGGAGCGCGGCGGGCTACTGTCCTCTTTGACCCCCGCGGAAGTCCGCTCCCCGTACTCCCCGGAGTGCGCCGCGAAGCGGGATTTCAGCGAGAATCGCGTAGTGGCGCTGGCACCCGCATTGCACTGGCAGCCGATGCCTCGCCCTGGGAGAGCACCAATGACGACATCACGGCGACTCACGAAAACCATTGCAGCGCTGGCGTTTGGCTGTCTGTTGGCATTGCCGGTCGCCGCAGAAGCTCAGCGGCCATGGGGCCGGTACGGTCCGTGGGGCCCGTACCGCAGCCCGTTCTGGAACTACTACCCGTACAACGAGTTCAACGCCTCGGCCCGGATCGAAGTCACACCCAAGGAAACCGAGGTCTACGTCGACGGGTCGTTCGCCGGCGTCGTCGACGACTTCGATGGCTATTGGCAGCGGCTGAACCTCATCCCCGGCGAGCACGTGATTACGCTATATCTCGACGGCTACCGCACGGTTCGCTACGAACGGTATTTCTCGCCGCATTCGGGACAATCCATCAAAGGTGAGATGGAGAAGCTGACGGCGGGGGAGTCGTCTGGCCCGAAACCGCAGCCGGAGCCGCGACCCGAAACGAGCTCGTCGATCCAACGGAATCCGCGGTCGCCGCAGGATCCAACCGCAACGCCGCCTGCGCCTGCCGCCAGGCCTGAGCGTTTCGGGACCCTCGCGCTGATGGTGCAGCCCACCGACGCGCAGATACTGGTCGATGGTCAGCCCTGGACCGGCGCCTCGCCCTCTTCGCGCCTGGCCATCCGGCTCTCGGCCGGCCGCCACGACATCGAGGTACGGAAGGACGGATTCACGACATATAAGGAGACAGTGCTTATTCGGGCCGACGCGACCATGACGCTGAACGTCGGATTGACCAAGAAATGAGAAAGGTCCTCAAGGTCCAACGGTCCAACGGTCCAAAGGTGCTGCCCTCAAAGGTCCAATGGTCCGCTGATGTGCTGGCTAAGTCCTTTGACCGCTGACCTTTGGACCCTTGGTCCCTTGGACCTTGAGGACCTTGTGGTGACCCTTGGACCCTTGGTCCTTTGGACCGTTAGGACCGTGAGCGCTCGTACTGGTATACTTAGCGCTCACTAAAACCTCGCGTCTCGCCCCACTGGACCTCAGCGGCGCCTCCCGAGAATAACGACAAGGATCACGTGCCGTTCGCCGACCTCAACCTTCACCCTTCTTTACTCCGCGCCATCAAGGAGCTGGGCTACGTACGCCCGACGCCCATCCAGTCGGAGGCGATTCCACCAGCCCTGGCTGGCAAGGACGTCCTGGCCTGCGCGATGACCGGGAGCGGCAAGACTGCCGCGTTCCTGTTGCCGATTCTGCACAAGCTGATTGACACGCCCCGCGGCCGGACGCGCGCGCTGGTGCTGACGCCCACGCGTGAACTGGCGGCGCAGATTCTCGAAAGCCTGAACGAGCTGTCCATGCACACGCCGGTCACCGGCGCGTCCGTGTTCGGCGGCGTCGGCATGGGTCCGCAGGAGCACGCGCTCCGCAGCGGCATGGACGTCATCATCGCGACGCCCGGCCGGCTCATGGATCACATGCGCCATCCGTACACGAACTTCAAAGAGCTCCAGTATCTGGTGCTGGACGAAGCGGATCGCATGCTGGACATGGGATTCCTGCCGGAGATTCGGCGGATCCTGCGTCAGCTTCCGACGAAGCGTCAGACGTTGTTTTTCAGCGCGACGATGCCGCCGGAGATCGCGCGGCTGGCGCGCGAGATGTGCCACGACCCGGTGCAGTTGCAGACCGAGCGCAAGTCGGCGCCCGCGGTTGGCATTACGCAGGCGGTGTATCCGGTCGCGCAGGAACTCAAGTCCGCGTTGTTGCACGCGCTCCTTCAGCGCGGCGACATGCGCGACACGCTGGTCTTTACGCGCACCAAGCATCGCGCGAACCGGCTGCATGAATACCTGTTGCGTCATAAGGTGTCGGTGGAGCGCATCCATGGCAACCGATCGCAGGCGCAGCGCACGGCCGCGCTCGAGGGATTCAAGAGCGGCCGCCATCAGGTGCTCGTCGCGACTGACATTGCGTCGCGCGGCATCGACGTCGAGACGCTCGGCCATGTCGTGAACTTCGACGTGCCGCTGGTGCCGGACGACTACATTCATCGCGTGGGCCGCACGGCGCGCGCCGGCGCGACGGGACACGCGTTCACGTTCGTCTCGCCCGATGAGGAAGCCACGCTCAAACCCATCGAGCGCGCGATTGGCAAAGTCCTGCCGCGTGTGACGGTGCCTGATTTCAATTACGCCGCGCGGCCAGAAGCGCGGCTCGAGATTCCGATCGCGGATCGCATTCGGCAGATCCGCGCGCGGAAAGCCGAAGATCGCGCCCGGGCGGCCAAGAACCGCCAGCGACGATCAGCCGGTCCCCATGCGGGGGGCGGTGGAGGTGACACGGGCGGGTCCGGCCGGCGTCATACCAGGAGTTTTGGACCCAGAGGCCGGCATTAAAGAAACCGGTTTCAAAGGCCGGCGAGTGTCGCCGGTTTCGTCAATCAACGATCGACCATTCGACCAGGAGCGTTACGATGAAGGGTACAGTCAAGCGACTCGTTAGCGACAAGGGATTCGGGTTCATTGCGGCGGAAGACGGTAACGAATACTTCTTCCATCAGTCAGCGTGCACCGGCGCGTCATTCCAGGACCTCCGTGAGGGCCAGGCCGTGACGTTTGATTCGGGGCAGGGACCCAAGGGACCGCGCGGCGAAAACGTTCGCCTCGCGTAGTCAGACCGACAACCGACACAGGGCAGAGGGCGAGAGCTCTCTGCCCTTTTTCTATGTCTCCGATAGACTGTTGACTGCGTCGGTGGCGGCCAGGCCCTGGTTGGCCTGGCCGGGATCGGGGTTGGCCAATCCGTGGATTTTGAGATTCTGAAACGCGTGGTCGTGGCGCTCGAAGCCCGCGGCGTGCATTACGCCATCTTTGGGGCGATCGCGATGAATCTCCACGGGCTCGTCAGGGCCACCGAGGACCTCGACCTGTTCGTGGCACCGGAAGCGGCCAACATCGATCGCCTCCGCCAGGCGTTGGTCGACGTGTTCGATGATCCCGAGATCGAGAACATCACGGCAGCGGATCTTCTCGGCGACTATCCCAGCGTGCGCTACGCGCCCCCGCACGCGTCCTTTTACCTGGACATCCTCACGCGTCTGGGCGATGCCTTCACGTTCGCGGACCTGGAGACCGTCCGTGTGCCGTTCGACGGCCTCACCGCCACAGCGATTACGCCCCGGATGCTCTACCGCATGAAGAAAGACACGGTCCGACTTAAAGACCGTGCCGACGCCGAAATGCTTCGTCGGCAATTTCGGCTGGAGCCCGAGTAATGCCTGTCTACAAATTTCGAACCGTCGAGGACATGCCCGATCCACCCTGGCGCACACCGGGCGATCCCGAGCTGTACCGGGCGCTGGCCAGTCTGGCGGTGACGAGCCGAAAGCTGCATCCGCGTCTCTTTCCCGCAGGCGTCTCGAAACACCGGTCAATTGAAGAGATGAATGCCCAGCGCGACCGGTGGGACGCTGAACATGCGGCGGGCGATAACCAGCGACGCGGCTGAACCGCGCTCCTGCGCGAGCACTTGCGCGTCATTCCAGGACCTTCGTGAAGGCCAGCCGATCTCAATCGCGCCGACCATCAGGGTCCGGCCCGAGGCTTTCGATGTCGCCGAGATCCTTCGCTCGTCCCGTAGCGCGCTTGTTGGCAATAAACGCGTCGCGCCCGATCACATCGACCGTCAGAGGGCCGAAGACGGTCTTCGCACGACCGGGCCATGCCTCTGCGAAGGAGACGCCCGACAACGCGGTGAGCACATCGATTCGGTACGGCGGAAGGCCCATTTGAAACACGATGCCCGGCCGGCTGAAATCGTCCGTCGTGATCTCGGTCAGCGGGGCCCCAAACACCCGCAGCGCCGACATGACGCGTTCCGCATTATCCGGCGTCGGCTCGATCCAGACGTCCAGGGCGCCTGTGGCTCTGGGGCGGCCATGAACGCCGAGCGCGTACGCGCCGACAATCAGGAATCGGACGTTATGGTCGCTGAATGCGCGCAACAGATCGACAAAGTCCTGATTCACCGGGCCATTCCCCCTGCAGCCGCCATTGCGCGACGCTGAGTTTCCAGACCTGCAGTGTGCGTTCCGCGGCCGGTAACGCGGCCCAGTACGCGGCGTCGGCCCGATCGTGTTCCTCAAGCGATCGGAACACCCGGACCTGCATCCGGTCGCGTCGAGCGGTGGCGTTATCCAGCGGCGTATCGTACTGCAACCGCCGTCCTGCGGGCCGTGCGCGGTCGCGTGGACCGGCGCGCCACTCCAGGACCTCCGTGACAGGTCAGGCCGTGACGTGGTGTTTCGGGGCAGGGACCCAAGGGACCGCGCGGCGAAAACGCTCGCCTCGCGTAAGAGCACGACAGTGCGCCTAAACTTAGGCCTGGTCCGCATGACTTCCCGCACTTTATGGTCGTTGGTCGGATCCCTGGCCGTGGCCGGCGTCGTCGCGCTATCGGCGATGGCGGCTATACGCCAGGGTGCCGCGTCCGCGGATCCCACGCTCGTTTCCCGAGAGGAACTGCGTAGTCGCATCGCGGCACTGCCCGACCGTGCCCACTTTGGATTCGCCGGCGTGGCGTTCTTCAAAGGACGCTTGTACGCCGCGACGAATCTCGGCCTGGCGGTCGTGCATGATTTCGAACTCGAGCGGTTCTATGAGTGGCGGTCTCAGGATTCCGTCGTCAGCGGACCGTGGCTCGACGCCGCTCACGACAGCCTGTGGATTCAGCAGGCCCATGACGGATCGTTCCTTCGCTATGACGGCGTCAGGTGGCATCGCGTGGCGATGCCTCCGCCACCGAACGGCTACTACAGCCGCGGCAACATGCTGACCGGATTCGCCGGCGTGAGTTCGCCGAGTACGTTCTGGATGGTCGGCGGTGGCGGCGTCGCGCGGGCTGACGCAGACGGCCGATGGACGACCGAACCACAACCGCCGATGCCCCGGTTCGCCGCCGTCACCGGGATTGCGCCGATTGGTTCGGACCTGCTCTACATCGTCAATGAAGAAGGGGCAGCGCTCCAGTATCGTCCCTTGCGCTACGTCGCCTACGACCGGTCACGACAGTGGGCACGAACGGAATTGGGGCTTATCAAGTTTCGTGATGTGGTCGCGGCTGGCGAGTCCGCCTACGTTCGGGCAGAGGAAGGCACGCTGCTCAGCGTTGCGAAAGGAGTGGTCTCGACGGTCACTACGCCGGGTTTCTGCGAAGCCATCACGCGCACGACCGCGGGCGAGCTATTGGCGGTCTTCAAAGACCGTGGATTCTTTGTGTACGCAGATGGGCAATGGATGAAGAAAGCGGAGTATCCGTACGACGCATCCGAGGGCGAGCACATCGCGTACCTGGCCGCGGGCGACGGCAACATCGCCTATGCGACTGCCCGGGTTCCTCACATCGCCGCCTCCGCATCGGCAGCCACCCAGTGGACGTACAGCGGCACTGACGCACTGTGGGTGCTCGATGGCCAGAAATTCCGGCGGATTTCTTTTCGATAGTCTCAGCCAGCAGGCTCGTGGAGCGGCTCGATCGAATCGCACGCGCGTAGCCTCATCTGATCAACTGCCGTCGTTGTAGCCGGGTTCGTGCGTGCTATCGTCGCCCGTGCAGCGCTCGATGGCGCCGTGCCCGCGTCGTTCAAGCAACAGAGTTGGAGCGAATATGACACTGCGTGCGCGTACGTTGTTGCTGTCGCTGTCTACGTTCGTGCCGGTCGTCTGCCTCTCGCTTGCGGGTGGTGCCGTCCTGCTGGCGCAAAGCCAGAAGTTCCAGGCCGAGCGAAACCGGCTGCACCAGGAGGCCATGGCGGCTCAAAGGGCCAGGGGCATCAAGAACGAAAACGACCCGCAACTCCAGAAGTACCCAGCGGTGGCAATCCCGCCGGGGCAAGTCCAGAAGGTGCTGCCAGGCGGAAGCGTGGCGGTTGCGTTCGCCGGCAAACTTCCAGCTGGCGTGATGATTCTGTCCGACCGCGACGGCGCCGTACTCGCCGGCTCCGCGCTGACCGCGACGAGCTTCTCTTCGCGCGTGACCGTCGGTCCGAGCGAGGGCCCGGGATTCATCAAACTCTGGGCGTTCACGCCGGTGAGCTTCGAGTCGACCAGCATCCCCGTGGCCTTCATCGACGCCACCTACCGGTTCGACCTCAAGAGCGCGAATGGAATCACGATCAAGGCGAGCCCCGCCGCCAGGACGTTTACGATCGATGCCGCGAACAAGAACGCCACGCTCGCGTATCACGTCGAGTTCTACAAGCCGGGTGAGTCGAAGCCGTTCGAAACGCGCGTGGGTACGATGAGTTACACCGCCGGCGATGATCCGCGGACCCGGTTGGACATTTCGCTCACGGAGGCCGCCAGCTCCGCGCAGGCCGAGTACGAGGAGCTCAGCCAGAAGCTCTACGACCCGAAGCTCACGGATGCCCAGCGCGACGCGTTGGCGGAGCGCGTGGCGAAGGCGCAGCAGCGCATGATGGAAGAAATCATGAAACCCGCAGCCAACCCGGCGGCCGCGCAGAAGAAAGTCGATGACTTCGGCTGTTACATCCTGCAGGTGTATCCGGGCGCAAACGGTGTCGTGAGGGGGATGACGGTGTGCGGCAGGAATTTCAACGCCGGCAGGCTCGAGACCACAGGCACGATGACGCTGGTGAAGTAGTACGTTTTCTGGCTGCCGCCATCTGGCTTGTCCGGAAAAAGACAGCGCAGCCCAACCCTTTGCCGGTAGCGTGTAGCACATGGCATCACGATCTGAACGCGCCGCTCTGATTGACAAGCTCAACGAGGATTTGTCGCGGGAGTACCAGGCCATCATCGCGTACGTCGCGTACTCGCAGACGCTGAAAGGCGCGGCGTACATGAGCATCGCCAAGGAACTGGCGCTGCACGCCGCGGAGGAACTGGCGCATGCGCTGACGATCGCCAAACACATCGACTACCTGGGCGG
>Ga0307505_10002938_pt1 | contig 11227 bp, 9 predicted proteins | sample 23_S_MG_FD_202183 | JGI IMG/M metagenome (GOLD analysis project Ga0307505, IMG submission 202183) | Soil microbial communities from Populus trichocarpa stands in riparian zone in the Pacific Northwest, United States - 23_S | ecosystem: Environmental > Terrestrial > Soil > Riparian zone > Trees...
GAAAATGATGAACATGGCCCGCCAGCCCCAACCGGCGACGATATAGCCGCCCGCCAAAGTGCCGAGCGCTGGCCCAAGCGCGATCCCGGCGGCAACGGAGGCATTGGCGATGCCGCGCCGTTCGGCCGGGACGTGCCGGGCAATGACCTTGGAGGTGCCCGGAAAGGCGATGCTCTCGCCGACGCCGAGCATCACCCGCAGCAACAGCAGCGACAGGAAGCCGCCGGCAAAGCCCATCAGCAGGGTGCTCGCCGCCCAAACCAGGATGCCGCCGGCGATCATCTTGTAGACGGAAAAGCGGTCGCACAGCCAGCCGACCAGCAGCTGGACCGGCGCATAGACCCAGAAGAAGGCCGAGACGGCGATGCCGAACTGGGTGGCGGAAAGGCCGAGCTCGCCCTTCATCACCGGCGCCGCGACGGCGATGGCGCCGCGGTCGACATAATTGAGGAAGACCGCCGCCCCCAGCAGCAGGATGAGCGTATTGACCGCCGCCCGGGTCATCGTCTTTGCCATTGTCCCGCCCCCGCTGGATGCCGGAGCCTAGAACCCGCCCTTCATCGCGGCAACCATGCGGCCGAGGAAGCCCTGGCTGGGCTTCCGGTCGGCCATCGCCCCCAATGCCAGGTCACGAAGGTCGCCGGTACCGCCGGCACCGAGCATCGCCAGCCCGACCAAGGTCGTAAAGGCCGGGCCGCTGTGCGCATCGGGCAATCCGGTAATCGTCTTCGGCCGGCCGATGCGGACGGCGCGGCCGAGCACGCCCTGCATGTAATCGGCGATGTTCTTCAATTCCGCGCCGCCGCCGGTCAGGACGACCTGGCGCCCGACCGGGCCGGTGAAGCCCAAAGTCTTGAGCGCGTTGTCGATCTGGCTGGTCAGTTCCTCGACCCGCTGACGGATGACGGTCATCAGCTGGGCGCGGGTGATGCGCATCGGCTCGGCCCCGGTCTCGGCGCCGATCTGGTTAGCCTCGATCATCTCGTGATTATCGCGCGGGGAGGTCATGGCCGATCCGTAAAAGCATTTCAGCCGCTCGGCGTCGCGGCGCTGCACCCCGAAGGCGCAGGCGATGTCGTCGCTGATGTCGCGCGCGCCCAAGGGGATCGAGCGCAGGCCAACCAGCATCCCGCCGGCATGGAGCGACACGTTGGTCACTTCGGCTCCCAGCTCCACCAAGGCAACGCCAAGGTCGCGCTCCTCGGCGGTCAGGCACGCCAAAGCCGCCGCCACCGGCGAGGCGACGATGGCGCGGACCCCGAGGTGCGCCGAACGAATGACATAATCGAGGTTGCGCAGCGGCGCCGGTTCGGCGGCAATGACGTGGATGTCGACGCCGAGGCGCTGGGCATGAAGGCCGATCGGCTGCTTGACGCCCTCCACGCCGTCGATGGTGTAAAGCGCCGGATGGGCGTGCAGCACGACGCGGTCGCCGCGGTCGATCGCCGAGCGTCCGTGACGCATCAGTTCAGTCAAGTCCGATTGCTCAACCTGGTGCCCGCCAAGCTCGACCTCGACATTGGCGATGTCGCTGGTGAGTCCGCCGGCGCCGAAGCTCGCCCAGACGTCGTCGATGGTCACGCCCGACATGCGCTCGGCGCTTTCGACCGCTTCGCGCACCGCGCCTTCGCTGGCCTCGACGTCGGCCACATAGCCGCGCTTGACGCCGCGGCTTTCCCGCTGGCCGGAGCCGAGCACGCGCAGGCGGCCCTCGTCGTCAGGCGCGACGATCAGGGCGCTGACTTTCGACGAGCCGATGTCGAGCGCGGTGATCAGTGGTTGCGAAGCGGGATCGGCCATTGGGATGGATCAGCTAGCTTTCGCTCGGAGCTTCGGGAAGGATCGGCTCGCCGGCGCCGCGCGGCAGCCGGACGACCATCTTGCCGGGTATGCGCAAGTCGATGCGCAGGATGCCACGGCCGAGCAGCCCGGCGGACTTGTCGACCTTGGCGAACTTGGCGAGCGCCTCCTTCGCCGCTTGCTGGCCTTCGGGCAGCGCCACCGTCTCGCCCGACTGGAAATTGAGGTCCCAGCGGCGTCTGCCGACCCAGCTCGCCGATTCCAGCTGCGGGCGCAGGGTCGGGACGTCGGCCAGCAGCGCCTGCAGGCTACGGCTCTGGGCATTGGCGCCGGGGCCGATCAGCAAAGGCAAATCCGGCATGGCGCTGATCGGCACGCGGTCGAGCACGACGCCTTCGGAATCGATCAGCGACAGCTTCTGCTCATCCTGCCACAGGGCCGTCGGCTGCCGCTCGACGATATCGATGACCAAAGTGTCCGGCAGCCGGCGCGAGACGCGCGCGTCCTTGACCCAGCCATATTGCAGCAGCCGCTCGCGGATGCCCGACACGTCGACCAAAGGCATGGCCATGCTCTTCTGGTCGAGCGCGATCCGGAACACCGGCTTGCTGTCCATCCGCTGGATTCCCTGGATGTCGACGCTGCGCACCCGGAAGCCCGCCTCGCCGACCGCCTCGCCAGCGGCGGTGCCGACCTTGGCCGGAACATCCAACGCGACGAGGGCAAGCGCCACGGCGCCGGCCGCGAACAGGCCGAACATCCAGCGTGCCAAAGCATTGGCGCTGTCCTGCTTGACCGGCAGCCGGTCGACGATCTTCTTCGGCACTGTCACTCGGCGCGAGGCCTTGCGGGGCTTCCGACCGCTGCCCGATCCACGGCGGACGTGGGCGGCGCTCATCCGCTCGCGCCTTCCAGTGCTTCGGCGATCAGCCGCTCGACCAGCTCACCATAGGCAATGCCGCGCTGCCGCGCCTGCTCAGGCACCAGGCTGAGAGGAGTCATGCCGGGCTGGGTATTGACCTCCAGCAGATAGATGCCGGCCTCGCCCTGTTCCTCGTCCCAGCGGAAATCCGACCGCGACGCGCCCTTGCAGCGGAGCAAGCGATGGGCGCGCGCCGCCATGTCGAGCATCGCCTGGGCAATATTGTCCGGCACCTCGGCCGGGCAGACATGCTCGGTCAGCCCGTCGGTATATTTGCTGTCATAGTCGTAGAAGCCGACCTTGGGCTTCAGCTCGGTGACGCAAAGCGCCTCGCCGTTCAGCACCGCGACGGTCAGCTCATGGCCCTTGACGAACGGCTCGGCCAGCAGCCGCTCGAAATGCAACCACGGCCCCTCGACGTCGCGGCCGATGGGATTGCCGTAATTGCTTTCGTCGGTGACGATGGCGACACCGACGGAAGAGCCTTCGTTGACCGGTTTCAGCACATAGGGCCGCGCCATCGGATCAGCGTCGTACAGTGTGTCGCTGGCCACGATCTCGCCCTTGGGCATGCGGATGCCGGCCGGGACGAGGACCATCTTGGTCAGTTCCTTGTCGATGGCGATGACTGACGTCTCGAGCCCGCTGTGGGTGTAGGGGATCTGCATCAGGTCGAGCATGCCCTGGACGGTGCCGTCTTCGCCCGGCGTGCCGTGCAGCGCGTTGAAGACCACGTCGGGACGGATGCCGGCGAGGACCTGGGCGACGTTGCGGTCCATGTCGACGGGCGTGACGTTGCTCCAGCCCCGTTCCCGCAGCGCCTCGGCGACGCCCTTGCCGCTCATTAGCGACACCTCGCGCTCGGCCGACCAGCCACCCATCAGCACGACGACGTTCAGGTCTTTGTTCACTCAGCCACTCCGACGCGCTGGATTTCCCATTCCAGCATGATGTTGGTTTTGCGCACGACCCGGCGGCGGACTTCCTCACCGAGCTCCTCGATGTCGCTACTGGTCGCTTCGCCGAGGTTCAAAAGGAAATTGCAGTGCTTTTCCGAAACTTGCGCGCCGCCCAGGGTCATTCCGCGGCAACCGGCGGCATCGATCAAAGCCCAGGCTTTGTGGCCCGGCGGATTCTTGAAGGTCGAGCCGCCGGTGCGGCTGCGCAACGGCTGCGATTCCTCGCGGGCCTGGGCGATGGCATCCATCTGGCCTCCGATCGCGGCTGGATCGCCGGGTGTGCCGCGAAACAGCGCCGAGACGACGACCGCACCTTCGGGCAGGTCTGAATGGCGGTAAGTGTAGCCAAGCCGCTCGGCGGGCCATTCCTCGATGGTGCCATCGCGAAGCGCGACGCGGCAGGAAACGAGGATGTCTTTCACTTCGCGCCCGTAAGCGCCGCCATTCATGCGGACAAAGCCGCCAACCGTGCCGGGGATGCCGCGCAGGAATTCCAGCCCGGCAATGCCCGCGTCGCGCGCCGTCGAGGAGACCAGGATGCCGCTGGCCCCGCCGCCGCAATCGAGCGTCGCTTCGTCCAGCGGCTCGATCTTCGAGAACGCCTTGCCGAGGCGCACGACGACGCCGGGAACCCCGCCGTCGCGGACGATCAGGTTGGAGCCCAGGCCCAGGGCCATAACGGGAATTTCGGGATCGAGCTGGCTGAGGAACGCCACCAGATCGGCTTCGTCCGCCGGTTCGAACAGCCACTCGGCCTTGCCGCCCGACTTGAACCAAACCAGCGGAGCGAGCGGCGCGTCGGCCTTCAGCTTGCCGCGCACCTCGGGCTGGAGCGCGAGGGTGCTCACTTCTTTTTGGCCCGCGACTTGGCAATGCCGTCGGCGAGCCCGGCCGCCCATTTGGTGATGTCGCCGGCGCCCATGCACAGGATCATGTCGCCCTCGGCGGCGATGTCGCGCAGGCTGCCGGCCAGGTCCTTCGCATTGTCGACCAGCTTGACCATGCGGTGGCCGTGGGCGCGCAGGCCCTCCACCAGCGCCCGGCTGTCGACGCCTTCGATCGGCTCCTCGCCGGCCGGATAGACCGGCGCGACCATGACGATGTCGGCATCGTTGAAGGCCGCCTGGAAGTCGTCCATCAGGGCTTGCAGCCTTGTGTAGCGGTGCGGCTGGACGACGGCGATGACCCGCCCTTCCGCGCTCTCACGGGCCGCCGACAGCACGGCCCGGATCTCGACCGGGTGGTGGGCGTAATCGTCGATCACCACCGCACCGTCGACCTCGCCGACGCGGGTGAAGCGGCGCTTGACCCCGTCGAACTTCTCGAAGCCCCGGGCGATGGCATCGTCGTCCATGCCGAGCTCGATGCCGACGGCGATGGCAGCGAGCGCGTTCAGCACATTGTGCCTGCCCGGCATCGGCAGGCGGATGCCCTCGATGGTCCGCCGCGACCCGTCGCGCTGCAGCGCGACCGCGTCGAAGCCCGATCCGCCGTCGGCCGGCACGACATTGTCGGCGCGCAAATCGGCGAGCGCCGAGAAGCCGTAAGTGACGATGCGCCGGTCGCGGATTCGGCCGATCAGGCTCTGCACCTCGGGATGGTCGATGCACATCACCGCCAGGCCATAGAACGGCACGTTCTCGACGAACTCGATATAGGCGTCCTTGGCGCCCTCGAAGCTACCGTAATGCTCCAGATGCTCGGGATCGATGTTGGTGACGACGGCAATCGTGCCGTCGAGCCGCAGGAAGCTACCGTCGCTCTCGTCGGCCTCGACCACCATCCAGTCGCTTTTGCCCAGCCGGGCGTTGGAGCCGTAGCGGTTGATGATGCCGCCGTTGATGACCGTCGGGTCGATCCCGCCGGCATCGAGCAGGCAGGCGATCATCGACGTCGTCGTCGTCTTGCCGTGGGTGCCGGCGACGGCGATGGTCTTTTGCATCCGCATCAGCTCGGCGAGCATCTCGGCGCGGCGCACGCGCGGCAGCCGGCGCTCGACGGCGGCGGCGATCTCAGGGTTATCCTCCTTGATCGCGGTCGAGCAGACGATCACCGCCGCATCGCCGAGGTTTTCGGCGCTGTGGCCGAGCGACACCGGAATGCCGGCCTTGCGCAATTTCTCGACGACATAATTCTCGGCGATGTCGGAGCCCTGCACCTTGTAGCCCAATTGGTGCATGACCTCGGCGATCCCCGACATGCCGATGCCGCCGATGCCGACGAAATGGATGGTGCCGATGTCGGTGCCCAAAGCTTTCATCATGCGGGCACGCCGATCGCCGGCGCGTTCGCCGTTGCCCGCGGCGCCAGGCCGACGGGAACCGGCGACAGGCCAGCGCCAATGCGCTCGACCAGGTCGGCGAGGTCGCTTGCCGCATTCGGCCGACCGACCGAGAGCGCGCGAGTAGCGGCATTGGCGAGCGCCTGCGGGTCCTCGGCCAGCGCTTCGATCTGCCTCGCCAGCGTCTCGGCCGTGAACTCGTCCTGGCCGATCATCCGCGCGCCGCCGGCCCTGGCCATTTCGCGGGCGTTGGCGGTCTGGTGGTCGTCGGTGGCGCTCGGCAGCGGCACCAAAATCGCCGGCCGTCCTGCCGCCGTCAGCTCGGCGATGGTCGAGGCGCCGGCCCGGGCGATGACTAGATGCGCATCGGCGATCTTGCTCGGCATGTCGGTGATGTAGGTCGACAGGTCCGCCGGCACCTTCAGCTCAGCATAGCGCGCCCGCACCTGCTCGATGTCGTCCGGCCGGCATTGCTGGACGACCTGCAGCCGATGGCGCAACGACGGCGCCAGCGCCCCAAGCCCTTCCGGGACCACCTTGCCGAGCACCGAGGCGCCCTGGCTGCCGCCGGTGATGAGGATCTTCAATGGCGCATAATCGTCGAACGGCGGCAGCGGCGCCTCGCCCAGCCGCGCCACCTCGTCGCGCACGGGGTTGCCGACCAGCACCGTCTTGGCGCCGTGCCGGGGCTTCAGCCGGTCGACGGTCTCATAGGCGGTGGCGATTGCCGCCGCGTCGCCGGCCAGCAGGCGGTTGACCCGCCCCAGCACGGCGTTCTGCTCATGAAGGATGGTCGGCACGCCCATCGAGCTTGCGGCCAGCAAGGCCGGGAAGGCTGGATAGCCGCCGAAGCCGACCACCACTTCCGGCCGGAACTGGCGGTACAGCCGCTTCGCCTCGCGCCGTCCGGCAATCACCGATCCCAGCGCCTTCATCCAGCCGATCGGCCCGCCGCCGATCCGCCCGGCGGGCAGGACATGCACCGGCACATCGTCGAACAGGCCGGGGATCCGCGCCCCGCGGTCGTCCGTGACCAGGCCGACGCCATGGCCGCGCTTCTTCAGCTCGGCGGCGAGCGCATGGGCCGGGACCATATGTCCGCCGGTGCCGCCGGCCGCCAAAATCACGTTCATGAAAGCGCGCGCTCTCCGGTCCATTTCACCACGTAGGGCGAGCGCGTCAGATACGGATTTCTGCGGGTGAAGGCGAGCAGCAATCCCATGCCGATGCTGAGCGCCAGCATCGAGCTGCCGCCGTAGGAAATGAACGGCAAAGTCATGCCCTTGGACGGCGCGATCTGGACGTTGACCGCCATGTTGATCAACGCCTGCAGCCCGAACTGGATGACCAGGCCGGCGGCGGCGAGCAAGGCGAACGGCGATTCCTCGTCGAGCAACTTGATCAGCACCCGGCCGACGATGGCGAGGTAGAGGCAGGCGATGGCGAGGCAGGCGATCAGCCCGAACTCCTCGCCGATCACCGAGAAGATGTAGTCGGTGTGCGGCTCGGGCAGGCCGAACTTCCGCGTCCCCCCGCCCGGCCCCATGCCGAACAGCCCGCCGGCGGTCAAAGTCCGCATGGCATTGTCGGTCTGGAAGGTGTCGCCATGGCCGAACAGGAAGCCGTCGATGCGCGCTGTCGCCACATCATAGGTGAAGTAAGCGGCGATGACGCCGAGCACGGCGGCGGCGCCCAGCGCCAGCAGCAGCTTCATGCGCATGCCCGCCAGCGCCAGCATGGCAATCCAGACAGTGCCGAAGATGATGGTCGAGCCGAAGTCCGGCTGGATCATCAGCAATGCCGCCACCACGGCGGTCAGCGCCGCCGACAGCGGAAATACCGGCAGGCTCTTGTCACCCTGCTTGAGGCTCAGCAGCCAGGCGAGCGCGACGACGAAGAACGGCTTCAGGAACTCCGACGGCTGCAACTGGCCGACGCCGAGCTCGATCCAGCGCACGGCGCCGTTCTTCTCGGCGCCGATGAACGGAACCAGGGCCAGCAGGACCAGGAACAGCACCGCCCCGGCGATCGACCAGCGCCGCAGGCGCTCGCGCGGCATCATCGAGATGGCGATCATCACCGGGATTGAGACGCCGAGCCACATGATCTGGCGGTAGAAATGATAAAGCTCGTCGAAGCGCACCGAGCCGCCCGAATAACGCTGCGCGGCGGCCGGGGAGGCGGCGGCGACGGCGATCAGGCCGATGCCGATCAGCACCGCGATCAGAAGCAACAGGACGCGGTCGATTTCCCAGAACCAGCGGGCCAAAGGCGAGCGGTCGGAGCGGCCGTAGCGGCTCGGGTCGAGCAGCTCCGCCTTGGCCTTGATCGATCGTGAAAGCCCTGCCGCGCTCATAGCCCCTCCACCAGCTCCCGGAACCGGTCCCCGCGCGCTTCGAAGTCCCTGAACTGGTCGAACGAAGCGCTTGCCGGCGAGAGTAGAACAACCTCGCCGGCTTGTGAATCCTCGGCGGCACGTTTTGTCGCAATTTCAAGCGTTTCGCATTCCTCGACATCGACTCCGGCGTCGCGGAGCAGCCGCGCGAACATCGGCCCCGCCTCGCCGATGGTGTAGGCTTTGACGACGCGCCGCAGATGACGTTCGGTTCCGCCAAGCGAATTATCCTTCGCTCGACCGCCCACAATCCAACGGATTTTTTCGAAAGCGGCCAACGCCGGGGTGGTGGCGTCTGTGTTCGTCGCTTTGCTGTCATTCACGAAGGACACGCCGCCGATTTCGCGCAAGCGCTCCATTCGGTGCGGCAGACCAGGGAAAGTTCGCAGCCCTTCTCTGATTTGCTCAACGTCTAGTTCGAGGATGTCGCAAACTTCGATAGCGGCTAACATATTCTGAAGATTGTGAGGGCCCTGCAACGTCGGAAACTGGCTTCGATCGCGCAGCTCCACAAATTTGTGGTCTAGAACGTCGTCGATGCAGCTTCCGATAACCCCTTTCACTCCATCGAGCAGGCCGAAATTTACGGCGTCAGATGCATCGACAATGAGATTTCTGCCAGGTGACTGCATCTCGAACAAGCGCGCCTTCGACGCCGCATAGGCCTCGAAGCTTTCATACCGGTCGAGATGGTCGGGGGTGATGTTGAGCAGCACGGCGACGTCGCAATCGAGGCATTGCGTCAGGTCGAGCTGGTAGCTGGACAGCTCGAGCACATAGACCCCGCCTTCGGGCAGCGGGTCCTGGGCGAGGATCGGCAGGCCGATATTGCCGCCCATCGTGCTCGGCACGCCCGCGGTCTTGAGGATGTGGTGGACGAGCGCGGTGGTCGTCGACTTGCCGTTGGTGCCGGTGATCCCGACCACCTTGTGCGGCGGCAGCTCCGGCCGGGCGCGGGCGAACAGTTCGATGTCGCCGATGATCTCGACGCCAGCCTCCCGCGCCCGCTGGGCGATCGGATGGCGGTTGAGCGGCAGGCCGGGCGTGACGACGAGGGAGTCGAATTGGGAGAGGTCGATTTCGTTGAGGTTGGCAATTTCTGTTCCCCGGCGCAGGCCGGGGTCCAGGGCAGCGGGAACCGCTGCTTCGCAACGGCCTGGGCCATGATGAAAACCAGCACCGTTAGGTGACGGTGCGTTTTCATCATCTTCGCCGGGGAGCAAGCTGTCATCCCACGCCGTCACCTCGGCCCCGCTCGCCAGCAGCGCCTCAACCGTGGCGATCCCCGACCGCGCCAGCCCGTAGACCGCATAATGCTTGCCGGCGAAGGCCTTGGCGGTGATCACCTCAGCTTGAGGGTGCTGAGTCCGGCCAGCGCCAGCACGAAGCTGACGATCCAGAAACGGATGACGACCGTCGCCTCCGACCAGCCCATATGTTCGAAATGATGGTGGATCGGCGCCATTCGGAAGACGCGCTTGCCGGTCCGCTTGAACCAGAAGACCTGGACGACGACGCTGACCGCTTCCAGCACGAACAGGCCGCCGACGATGACCAGCACGAACTCATGGTGCGTAGCGACCGCCACCGCGCCCAATGCGCCGCCCAGGGCCAGGCTGCCGGTATCGCCCATGAAGACAGCGGCCGGCGGCGCATTGAACCACAGAAAGGCGAGCCCGGCGCCGATGATCGCCAGCAACAGCACGGTCAGATCGCCCGTGCCGAGGATGTGCGGGATGCCGAGATATTCGGCGAAGCGGGCATTGCCGACCAGGTATGAGATCAACAGGAAGGCCATGGCGGCGATGATCACCGGCATGGTCGCCAGCCCGTCGAGGCCGTCGGTCAAATTCACCGCATTGCCGAAGGCGACGATGACGAAGGCGCCGAACGCGACATAGGCCCAGCCGAGATCCATGACCGGTCCCTGGACGAAGGGCAGGTAAAGCTGCCCGCCGCCGTTGCGCACCATCAGCCAGGTGGCGAACCCGGCGATGGCGAATTCGCACAGCAGCCGCATCTTCCCGCTAAGCCCGGCATGGTGTGCCTTCTTCACCTTGTCGTAATCGTCGAGGAAGCCGATCACGCCGAAGCCGGCGGTAACCAGGAGGCAGGCCCAGACATAGGGGTTGGTGAGGTCCATCCACAGCAGGACGGAGATCGCCACCGAGATGAGGATCAACAGGCCGCCCATGGTCGGCGTGCCGCGCTTGGCGAGGTGGCTTTGCGGCCCGTCGGCGCGGATCGGCTGGCCCTTGCCTTGCCTGGCCCGAAGCCAGCGGATGAAGGCCGGCCCCATCAACAGGCCGATCAGCAAAGCCGTTGCGCTCGCCGCGCCGGCCCTGAAGCTGATGTAGCGGATCAGGTTGAGGATGCCGGGAAAGCCCAGCTGCTCGGCGATCAGGTAGAGCATGTGACTGCGCTTTCTGTAACCCGGTCGACGAGCCTCGCAAGCCCGACGCTGTTCGATGCCTTGACCAGCACCACGTCGCCAGCGCGCAGCATGTCAAGCAACAGGTCGGTCGCTTCATCGACCGTGGCGGCGCGGTCAACCGCCATTTGCCCGCCGAGGGCGCTGACAAGCGGCGCCATGTCCTCGCCGATCAGGATCAGCCGGTCGACCTTGGCCGCCATGATCGGCTCCGCCAGCCCGGCGTGCAGGTCATCGGCATGCTCGCCAAGCTCGCGCATCGGGCCGAGTACGGCGATGCGGCGGCTGGCGTCGGTTTCGGCGCCGAGGCTTTTCAGCGTCGCCGCCATGCTTGCCGGATTGGCGTTGTAGCTTTCGTCGATGAGCAGCGCCGGGCCACCCTCGAGGCCCAGCACATGCCGCTCGCCGCGTCCCTTGAGCCCGCTCATGTCGGCGAGCG
>Ga0307505_10002939_pt1 | contig 11217 bp, 11 predicted proteins | sample 23_S_MG_FD_202183 | JGI IMG/M metagenome (GOLD analysis project Ga0307505, IMG submission 202183) | Soil microbial communities from Populus trichocarpa stands in riparian zone in the Pacific Northwest, United States - 23_S | ecosystem: Environmental > Terrestrial > Soil > Riparian zone > Trees...
CTGTCCGTCCGCCCTGTCGTCCGCCCCTTCGTCCGCCCCTTCGTCCGCCCCTTCGTCCGCCCCTTCGTCCGCCCCTTCGTCCGCCTTTTCGTCCGCCCTTTCGTCCGCCCTTTCGTCCGCCCTTTCGTCCGCCCTTTCGTCCGCCCTTTCGTCCGCCCTTTCGTCCGCCCTTTCGTCCGCCTTTTCGTCCGCCCTTTCGTCCGTCGGTCTCACCGCCGTCAGTCCTTCTGCTCCGGGCGTTTTTCTTCCGGCTTGACCGTCCGGGTCGTGGCGGGCGCGGGCGCGGCGTTGCGAGGGTCGGCCGCGGTGGGACGCAGCTCCTGGCCGTCGCCGATCATCTGGATCTCGCGACGTCGCGGTACCAGGCGAAACGAGACCTTCTCGGACTCGCCGGGTTCGAGCGTCAGCTCCACGCGGTCGGGATCGAACCGCGTGAAGGCGGGGGTATCGCCGCGAATCGAGATGGTCCACTTACCGGGGGGGATGTCGGTGAACACCGCGCGACCATCTTCCCCGGTGCTGCGATAGAGCGTGTCGCGCTCACCGGCGAGCACCAGCGTGGCATTGCTCACAGCGCCGGCGTCACGGAGCGAGTCCGGCGTGGCCTCCATCGCGGTGCGCACCGCGGCAAACTGGCGCACGTCCACGTCCACCCGCGCGCTGCGGGCGATGGCGAGGGAGAAGGTCGTGGGGGTGACGCGCCCTCCATCCACAATGAGTGTGGGATCGCCGACGAAGACGGCGTTGGCGAATGACGTTTCCTGCGACATCGAGAGCCGGTGGGGCCCTTCCGGAACGCCGCCGAAGGAGACGACGCCATTGCGATCGGTGATCGCCACCTGTGGGCCGAGGCGCACGAGCGCGCCCGGCACCCCGCGGCCGGACACGGCATCCACGACGCGCCCCGTCACACGGCCAGGCGTGCGCAACCGGGCCACCGGCAGGCTCAGTGGCATGCCGTACTCCAGGTACATGGCGCTTTGCTGGCTGGCCGCGCGGCTCCCGCCACCGAGCAGACGCGCGCGGAGTGTCACGATGCCGCCATTCCGTACTCCGCGCGACACGAGCGCATCGAGCTGCGAGTGCCATTGCGCGCGCATGGTCTCCTGCCGCGTGGCGTACGCGATGAGTGACGCGTGCGTTGCCTTGCCGACACGAACGGACGCGTCGCCGCCGAGGGTATTCGCGGCGTTTGCGCCTTTCATGAGGCCGCCGCCGCTGTACCGCTGCGCGTACAGCGATGCGTGCCCCCAGCGGAAGGGGCGTCGCGCGCCAAGGCTGACGTCGGAGAACGATCGTCGCCCGGAATCCTGTGCGCTTCGCCCCCGCTCCACCTCGACCATCAGGCTGCCGAAGTGAAAATCATGATCCGCGCGGCTCCGCAGGCTCCACTGCTCACCGTCCTGGCGAACGCCCGACGTGACGGTCTCGCGCGCGACGTTCCCCGCCTCGAGGGTGACGCGGTGGTGCAGCGACGCGGAGACCGCGGCGGTCCGGAATCGCTCCTCGTAGGGCACCCCGACGCTCCGGCTGAGATCCGTGCGATGCCGGCTCCCGTTGACGCCGAATGAGAGGTGCCGGACCGGAATCGAGGTGGCCGAGACGTAGTTGTGATCGCCGGCGCGCTGCGATCCACTGAAGGCGGTATCCGCGGAGATGTGCCCCGCGTCGAACGATCCGGCGCGCGTGCTGCCGCTCAGGCGCGCCGCCCTGGCCGCGCCGCTGGCGGAACCGTTCCTGCTGCGCGCGTACTCGACCTCCGTCGCCATCCCCCAGCGGTTCAGCGCGGCCGATCCGCTGCCGATCAGCCCGGGCAGCGCGCCTCCGGCGCGATTGACGAGGTTCAGCGCAACGCTCGATCCCTCGAACGGGCGCGCGCCGACGAAGGCGCCGGCCTCGTCGCCCTTCTCCGGCACGCGGCGGAATCGCTGCGCGAACGCACCAGCCGAGAAGATCCCGCGATCGCCGTCCGCGCCGATGCCGAAGCCCGGTTGCCCTGCGGCGGTGAGCGAGGAGACCGTGAAGAAGTGATCGCCACCGCGCACCCGCCAGTCCGGCGCGCGCAGCTCCAGCCGATACTCGTCTCGCTCGCCGAAGGTGGACGCTGCACCCGTGGGACCGCGGAACATGAAGTCCGCGCGGGTCTCGCCCCCATCGCGCACCAGCCCCTGCCCGAAGATCTCGAGGGGCGACACTCCCTGCGCCGAGACCGCGCGGACATTGACGCGCGCCGGCACGCGCAGGTACTGCTCGATCTTCCGGCTCGGCTCCGGCACCACCGTGACGCGCGAGGAGCCACGGATCGGCTCCCCGATGACCGCGTCCGCGTACGTGGCAAGGAGCTCCACCACATCGTCCACGGCGGCATTCAGTCCCGCGGGAGTCCGGATGCGCGCGCTCACCACGCGTGATTCGTTCGGAGCCAGTCGCAGGATGGAGTCGGACAGTGTCGCGGCGCCCACCGAGCTGCGCACGGCGAGGCGGATCGTGGTGCGGACATTGCCGCGGTTGCGCACCTGGAACGAAGACTCGTACGGGCGGCCCGACACGACGTACCCGGGACGGTCGAGCAACCCGACGTCGGTGGCCAGCCGCTCGGGAACACGAACGACGATGGAGTCCATCACGCCGCGCGGGTCGGCCGCGCTGGTCACCCAGACGCGCACCGGATAGGTGCCGGCGAGCGTACGGCCCGGGACGACGACGCTGAGGATGAGCATCTCGCTGGCTCCCGGCCCCACGTGGAGGGTGTCCCCTCCGGTGAGGGCGCTCCAGTCCGGGGGCAGCTCGAGCCGGGTGCGCACGCGGGCGCTGTCGTCACGCCGGTTGGCCACCATGAAGGCGGCGGTGATCGTCGCCGTGGCCTGCACCGTGTCGCGGCGCGTGGCGCGGATGGTGAGCCCGTCCTGCGCCTCCGCCTGCGCGCCGACGACGGCCGTCAGGACGGCCGCGAGCAGCGTGGAACGGAGGACGCGCATGAGAGCTAGAAGCGGATCGTGTACTGCGACGCGAACACCGCGTCCTCGCCCGAATCAGCGAAGACCACCGCGCGGTACGTGCCCGGCGGCAGCGTGCCCAGCGCGAATACCTGCTTCAGTGACGTCCCGGGGTACAGCAGCCCGCGCTCCTGGCGCGCGCTCGCCTTCAGCGCTCCCTCGGCGTCGTAGACCTCGATCCAGACGGCCGGGCGGTACGCGCGCTCGCCGACGTTCTGCACATCGAGCTCGAATGACTGGGTGCTGTCGGGATTCGTGAGGAACTTCGAGTTGGCGAAGCTCACCTTGCGGGAACCGGACGCCTGGAGATGCGTGGCGACCTGCACCGCGTAACGCATCACGGAGCCGACGCCCACCTGCGGGCGGCCACCGGAAGAGCGCCCCGCCTCATTGGGCGCGCCTTCCACCATGATCACGCTCCAGTAGGTGCCCGCCAGCGAGTCGGACGCCGGCACCTTCACGGTGTACGTCACGGTCATCTCGCTCTGTGGCGGCACGAGCAGCGAGCGCACGGTGGGGGTGATCCACGGCGCGTTGGAGCGCGCCGTGGTGCCGGGATCGCTGAAATGGGACGTGCCGTCCGCGAAGAAGAGGTAGTCGGTCTGGTAGATCCGGACGGGCTGGTCGGACTGCGTCTGGTTCCGGACGACGATCGTGCCGACGTAGCTCTCGCCGGCCGTGGCCGCGCGTTCCTCCACGGTGCTGCCGACGACGGCGATCTGCGCGTGCGCCGCGGCGGGAAGCGCGATGAGGGCAAGGAGGGCGAGGCGCGGTGCGAGAGGTCTCATGGGGCCCTGACGATGGTGAGCGTGACGATCCGGCTGGTGGGGGGCACGACGCCCGCGAGGACCGTCGCGGTGAGGGTGTACGTGATAGCCTGCGTGGAGTTCGTGTTGCGCTGGATGCCCGTGACGACGTCCCGTGCGGTCATGTCGAGCGCGACCGGCCCGACAGAGGAAGCGCTGGGCGGCGGGGCGAGCGTGGCACTGAGGGTCAGGCCGACGGGCATTGCCGCGTTGACCTGCGCCGTGACCTTGTGCGTCCGGTTGGCTGGCGGAGTCGTCACGGTGTACGTCGTCGTCGAATTGCTCACGGCCACCGGCTCCGATCCCGCGATCGCGGTGCTGACGCGCAGCAGCCCGGGGTTTCCCGACGCGCTGACCGTCTGCGCGCGAATCGCCCTGACGCCGAGAAGCGGCATCAGGGCAGCACAGGCCAGGAAGAGTCGCGCGATTCGCTTCAAGGCAGAGAGGCGGCTCAGACGCCGCCGGTAACGGTGTAGGTGACGGTGCGCGACGTGGACGCCACGACGCCGGCAGCCGCGGTGGCCGACAGCGAGTAGGTGACGCCGAGGGAGCCCTGCGCCACCTTGGTGATTCCAGTGACGAGGTCCACGGCGGTCGTGGAGAGCGCCTGCGCGCCCGCGCTGGTGGCGCCGGCCGGCGCGCCGAGGTTGACCGAGAGGGTGACCCCCGCCGGCATCGCGCTGCCGATGCTCGCCGTGATCTTCGCGCCGGTCTGGTTGGTGGTCACTGCCCAGTTCGCCGACGCCGTCGCGGCCGACGGATTGGCGCCGGCCGTCGCGGTGTTGACCACGAGCGACGGGCTGCCCGTGAAGGCGATCTGGTTGATGGCGTCCACCTGGAAGGTCACGGTCTGCGTCGCGGTCTGCGCCGAGGCAGCGCTCGCGGCGCCAGCCATCAGGATCATCGTCGCGAGCAAGGTCTTGGAGGTCATGGTCGGCTCGTCGTGGGGTTGTCTGTTTCGCGCATGAACAGTCTCCCCGGGGCGATTACAGGATGCTGTCCCACGAATTACGCTTTTGTCATCCGGCGGACACCGATGCATACTTCCCCGCGACGATGCGAGCATTGCTGGTAGAAGACGACGAGACCATGGCCCTCCTGGTTCGGCAGGTACTGGAACAGGAGGGGTTTGCCGTGGACCATGCGACGACGGGGAACGAGGGCCACACGCTGGCCTTCGTCAACGAGTACGACGCGATCGTCCTCGACCTGGCCCTACCCGACCGGAACGGCCTCACCATCCTGCAGGCCCTCCGCAAGGAAGGACGATCCACCGCGGTCATCGTTCTCACCGGTTCGGCGGACTCTGCCACGACGGTGCGCGCGCTCGACGCGGGCGCTGACGACTACCAGGTGAAGCCGATCGTGGTGGACGAGTTCCGGGCGCGCATGCGCGCGCTCGTGCGCCGCGGCGGTGCCAAGCGCAACGAGCAGCTCGTCTGCGGGAACGTCACGCTCAACCGGCTGACGCGCGAAGTGCTGATCGGCGGCAAGGAGTGCGCGCTCACCGCCAAGGAGTTCCAGCTGCTCGAGCACTTCCTGCTCAACGCCACCGCGGTGATCTCACGGGCGCAGCTCCTGGAGAAAGTGTGGGACATGCACTTCGATCCGGGCTCGAACGTCGTGGACGTGCATGTCACCCGGCTGCGGAAGAAGCTCGACGCGGCGGGGGCGGATGCGAAGATCGCGGCGAAGCGAGGGGTGGGCTTCGTGCTCCAGGCACCGTAGGCCGTTAGCAGCCGATCCTTTCCAGTTGGCGCGGTCGGCGTGGTGAGACGCCCCTTGGGGGACGCGCTCCGGCGCGTTGCGCCTCGCGCTTCGCTGAGCTTCTGATCCCTGACCTCCGACCCCTGCCCGTCAGGGCAGTCACGCGTTGTAGACCGGCCCGCCGCGCTCGCGGTATTCATGCAGCACCGCGAGGGCCTCGTCCCTGAGCACGCCGCGGACGATCTCGATTCCGCGCTCCTCCAGGTAGGCGTAGGACTCCGGGAAGACCGGCCCCTCGTCGAAGTTCGTGCTCGTGGCATCATCGCGCGTCGCGCCGCACACGAGGCTGCGCACGCCGCTCCAGTGCGCCGCGCCCAGGCACATCGCGCACGGCTCGCACGAGGTGACGAGCTCATGCGCAGGGAAGTCGTCCCGATGCAGGGTGAACGAGCCGAGGCGCTGCTGGGCCATCATGAGGGCCACGGTCTCCCCGTGCAGCACAGAGTTGTTGTAGCGCAGCACGCTGTTGGTGCCTGCCGAGACGATGCGGCCGCTGTCGCGCTCCACCACCAGAGCGCCGAACGGTCCGCCGGCCCCACGGAGGACGTTCTCACGCGCCAGTCGGATGGCGAGGCGCATGCGATCCTCCCGGGATGCGAGGAGCGCATCGAACGCGACGACTTCCCCGATCCAGGACGGATACTCGACGTGGATTTGGGGATGGCTCTGCATGATCCGGCGTGGAGAGGAGCGGCGGGGGGCGTGGCGCCGCCGGGTCCAATATCGCCGATGCGGAAAGGGGGCTCAATGGAAAGAATCGGGCCACCCCATTGGCCTGACGTCTGCGTTAGGGAGGTCCGACCACGCAGTCGCAGGATTCCTCAACGCGAGAACGACCGATGTACGCATCGACTTCTGAGAACAAGGCCCCGCGCCGCCAGCGTCAGGATCGCCGCACCCGCGCCCGTCTTCGTGAGCTGTGCGACGAGGTGCTCGCGTCGTACCGGCTCGCGCAGGGCCAGGACCTGCTCTCGCAGGAAGAGCGTGACTCGGCCTACCAGGTGCTGCGACAGCTGACGCCGCAGGTCGCCCGCTAGGCTCGTCCGTACCCGGCCCGGCCCCATGCCTGGGCACGAGTCGGGAAAGCAGAAGCGCCCCTCATCCAGTGCACGCACTGAGTGAGGGGCGCTTCTCCGCTGGCGGGATTCAATCTGCCGGTTCGACGCCACGTCGTGCGTGGCCCGACTGACTTCCCTTGCCCAGGACGCACGGTTACGCCCAGGTGCTCCGTTCTGTTTTTTCTCTCGAGTGGAGCTACTAGCAGGGACCAGCGACTCCCCTGCCGTCCCACCGGGGTCGAACTCCCGGAGGGAGATCACGCGATGAGTGCTCTCGCTCCCGCCGCGCAACCACGTTCCGGTCACATACCGTGAGACCGAATCGCACGAGCATGATGTCACCGCGCAATCACAGTCGCAATCCAGAACGTTTCCCGAAAAATTCGAGCTGATCGGTGGTTACTCGCGCCGAGTTCCCTTGCCGCGACTGGTGCGCTGTCGCCATGCTGCACCCACGGGTTTCGCATGCACCTCTCGACGCGTGGGATCGGCGGGCGAGATGCGCGCTTGCTGGCGCGGGAACTCGGAACGCGCGGCTGTGTGTGGCAAAGCAAATGCAGTTGTCCACACGAGGATTGAAGCTTGAGGATCGATCGAGGATCGAAGATCGAGGATTGAGGATTCGACCCTCAATCTTCCATCCTCAAGCTTCAATCCTCAAAGCATTCACCTCGCTCACACGGAGACGAACTTTCATGGCAGCTCGCAAGAAATCGTCAGGCCGGAAATACTCAGCCAGCGCATCGAAGGATGTCGCGCGCACCATGCGGAGGCGAAAGAAGGGCACCCTGCGCAGTGGCCCCGGCGGCAAGGGCGGCAAGGTGAAGAGCCGCAAGCAGGCGATCGCGATCGGCCTGTCCGAGGCGCGAAAGAAGGGCAAGAAGGTGCCGCGCGGGAAGAGCGGCGCACGGAAGACGTCGGGCGGCCGCAAGCGCTCCGGCGGCCGGAAGCGGTCCCGCTAGCGACCCTCGGTCGCCGAGGACTGCGAGCGCGTCGCCAGATAGCGCACGTAGGACGAAGGGAAGACGGCGACGTGGAAGTGCGGCGGCCCGTACTCCTCCGTCGCTTCGATCACTCCGGCGTCCTCGAGCTCGAGCAGCGTCGAGCGCAGCCAACTGAGGCACTTGCCCTTCGGCTTGCGCAGGTCGATGGCCATGCCGGTGGGATGCACGGAGCGCTCGGTGGCGTTCGCCGGTTGCCGCGTTGCGGGCCGCACCGCGCTCGTGACCACGAGCCGCTGGCCGCAGGCCGCGCGGAACTGGGCACCGAGCCGCTCCGCGAACACGCGCGTCTCCGGCTGCACGTACGGCCAGCGAACACGCTCCCAGGTGACGCCCGTGGTCGTGCGAAGCCGCACCAGCTTCCCCTTGCGCGCGGCGTTGTGCACGCCGGCAGACGTTTCATAGAAGGGGAGCTTTTCCTGCAGCGCCTGGCGATACATGCGCGAGATGCTCGCGAGCGATCCGCGCAGCGACTGCGCGCCGGCAACCGGAGCCCAGGCGACGACCAGCGCCACGGCCAGGAGCAAGGTCCTCCGCCTCATCGGCCTCATACTGCAACGGCCCGAGCTGTGTTCCGCATCACCCACCAGAAACGACTGGCGCGCCACTCAGGCAACTCGAGCCGGCGCACTGGAAGGCGACGTCGCATGAGCCGACCGGGCCTCCCCAGCCGAGACCGCCAGATTCGTCGCAGGCGCGACCCCCAGTGAGAGCACATACGGCGCGGTGATCTCGAGGCAGCTGCCGGCCAGGTACGCAGCGAGGCCAGCGAGCAGGGTGGCGATCGCGACAGCCGCCCCCCCCGATGCGCGAGAACAATCCGAACACCGTGAGGCTTTCGCGACCGGGCCACAACGGCTTTTTTTAGCCGATGCACCACGAGACCGGCCTCATCGTGATCCTCGCCGGCGGCTTCGCGCTGGCGTTCGTCTTTGGACTCCTCGGCACGCGATTTGGTCTCCCGCCGCTGGTGGGATACCTGCTGGCTGGGGTGGTGCTCGGGCCATTCACGCCAGGCGTCGTCGCGGATGCCGGGCTGGCGAACCAGCTTGCCGAAGTCGGCGTGATCCTCCTGATGTTCGGGGTCGGCCTGCACTTTTCCCTCGAAGATCTCTGGTCCGTACGGAAGATCGCGGTGCCGGGGGCCATCGCGCAGATCACCGTCGCGACGGTGCTCGGAGCGGCGGTGGCGCACTGGTGGGGGTGGAGCTGGGGCGCCGGGATCGTATTCGGGCTGTCGCTGTCCGTGGCCAGTACCGTGGTGCTGTTGAAGGCGCTCGAGGCGCAGGGCGTCCTGGACACGACCGATGGCCGGATCGCGGTGGCTCATCGTGGAGGACGTCGCCACGGTGCTCGCCCTCGTGCTTCTTCCGGCGCTGGCGACGACGCTCGGCGGCACGTCGCCGGCCGTGGTGGGCTCGGGCAGCATCGGGCAGCAGGTGTTCGTCACGCTGCTGAAGGTTGGCGCGTTCCTCGCGCTGATGTACTTCGTGGGGCGGCGTGCGGTGCCCTGGCTGTTGAGCCGCGTGGCTGGCACCGGCTCGAGGGAGTTGTTCACGCTGGCCGTCCTCGCCGTGGCCCTCGGCATCGCGGTGGGCGCCGCGTACCTGTTCGGCGTGTCGTTCGCGCTCGGCGCGTTCTTCGCGGGAGTCGTGATCGCGGAGTCGGACCTGAGCTATCAGGCGGCGGCCGACGCGCTCCCGCTCCAGGACGCCTTCGCGGTGCTGTTCTTCGTCTCCGTGGGGATGCTGTTCGACCCGCGGGTGCTCGTGAGCCAGCCGCTGCATGTGTTGTGGGTGGTGCTGATCGTGATGATCGGCAAGTCCCTCGCGGCGTTCGCGATCATGATCGCCTTCCGAAAATCCATCAGGACGGCGCTGCTGATCTCGGCAAGCCTCGCGCAGATCGGGGAGTTCTCGTTCATTCTCGCCGGCCTGGGATTGATCCTCGGTCTCCTGCCCGCCGAGGCCAACAGCCTGATTCTGGCGGCCGCGCTCATCTCCATCACGCTGAATCCGTTCACCTTCGCCGCCATCCCGGCGATCGAACGGTGGATCCTGAGGCACCCGAAGCTGTCGAAGCTGCTGGATCGGCAGCGCGCGGATGCAGGGATTCAGGAGGAGGACGCGCGGGCCCCGGGCCTGCACGACCATGTGGTGCTCATCGGGTTTGGCCGCGTGGGCCGCCGTATCGGGTACGCGCTCGAGCGCGCCGGAATCCCCTACATCGCGGTGGACCGGGATCAGCACACCGTCGAAGCCCTGCGGAACCGGGGCATCGCCGCCATCTTCGGCGACGCCGCACGGCCCGGAATCCTGCATCACGTGCACCTCGCCGCGGCCCGCATGCTGGTCATCGCGTCACCGGATCCGTACCATGCGCGGGCCATCGTGGAAGCGGCGATGAAGATCAAGCCCGACATCGAGATCTCCGCGCGCACCCACAGCGAGCAGGGGCAGAAGTTCCTCGAGGAGCTGGGGGTCCATCGCGCGTTCATGGGCGAGCGCGAGCTTGCCCACAGCATGGCGCATCACACGCTCATGCGCATGGGCCGGACTGACGACGAAGCCGATGCAACCGTGGACGCAATGCGTCGCGCGACCTCGGTGGGGATGCCGATCGTCAGGAGCGTCTGATCCCCTCGGTCCCGGCAGCGGCGATGCCGAGGCGCCCGGCGATCTGCACCAGCGCCGGCAGCGAATCCGCGTTCAGCTTCCGCATCAGGCTCGCGCGGCGCACCTTCACCGTCACCTCGCTCACGCCCAGTTCGGCCGCGATCTGCTTGTTCAGCAGACCCGAGAGCACGCGCGCCAGGACGGAACGCTCTCCCGGCGTGAGGGTTGCGAGACGCCGCCGCAACGGGTCCAGTGCCGCCTTCTCGCTCCGGCGCTGGCGATCGCGGCGGATCGCCTCGTGAATGGCGTCCAGCAGATCCTGGTCGCGGAAGGGCTTCGTGAGGAAATCGGTCGCGCCGGCTTTCATGGCGCGCACCGACATTCCGATGTCGCCATGGGCAGTGATGAAGACGACCGGAAGGGGAATGCGAAGGCGCGCGAGCTCGCGTTGCACGTCCAGCCCGCTCATCTCCGGCATGCGAACGTCGAGCACGAGGCATCCCGGCGAATCCAGCCAGTCGCTGCGCAGGAATTCCTCCGGCGACGCGTAGAGGAGCGTGCGCAGGCCCACGGATCCGAGCAGATCCTCGATGGCGGCGCGCACCGAGGCATCATCGTCTATGACGATGACCGTGGGCTCGGCGTCGTCCCGCGGCGTCATGCGACCGGGCCGGAGACGGGAAGGCTGAACCGGAAGGCGGCGCCAGACACCCCGGCGCTCGCGGCCGTGATGGACCCCCCGTGCGCCTCGACGATGGCGCGGCTGATCGCGAGCCCCATGCCCATTCCCTCCGGCTTCGTGGTGTAGAACGCCTCGAACAGCTGGTCGGCCTCGCTGCTCGCCAGGCCGGGGCCGGTATCCTGCACGCGAACTTCCACGATGTCAGCTGTGCGCAGCACCGATTGCAGCACAAGGGTACGCTCTCCCGCCACGTTTCGCATCGCCTCCACGGCATTCAGCACCAGGTTGAGCA
>Ga0307505_10002940_pt1 | contig 11216 bp, 9 predicted proteins | sample 23_S_MG_FD_202183 | JGI IMG/M metagenome (GOLD analysis project Ga0307505, IMG submission 202183) | Soil microbial communities from Populus trichocarpa stands in riparian zone in the Pacific Northwest, United States - 23_S | ecosystem: Environmental > Terrestrial > Soil > Riparian zone > Trees...
ACGTTCTTGCGCTCCGGCCCAATGACAATCCGATCAAACGCATCCTGAAAATCTTGGGGGATAACCTGATTGCGGCCGCGCCGGGCGGCAAAGATAGCCGCTTCATTGACCAGATTAGCCAGGTCTGCCCCGGAAAAGCCAGCGGTCAAGCGGGACATATCAGCCAGACTGACCTCACTGGTGATCGGTTTACCACGGGAATGAATCTTGAGAATGGCTTCGCGGCCGCGCACATCAGGCAAGTCCACAATCACCTTGCGGTCGAACCGGCCTGGACGTAGGAGAGCCGGGTCCAACACATCCGCCCGGTTGGTGGCGGCAATCACAATCACATTGGTCTCGTTCGAGAAACCGTCCATCTCTACCAAAATCTGGTTCAGAGTTTGCTCCCGTTCATCATGGCCCCCGCCCAAACCAGCCCCTCGTTGCCGTCCAACGGCGTCAATTTCGTCCACGAAAACAATAGAGGGGGCATGTTGTTTAGCTTTATCGAACAAATCACGTACCCGGCTGGCCCCCACACCGACAAACATTTCCACAAATTCCGAACCGGAAATGTGGAAGAAGGGCACACCTGCTTCACCGGCAATGGCGCGAGCCAAAAGAGTTTTCCCTGTTCCGGGCGGCCCCACCATCAAAACACCCTTGGGAATTCGGGCGCCTACCTGGACAAATTTTTCCGGTTCACGCAAAAATTGTACCACTTCCTGTACTTCTTCTTTAGCTTCATCCACCCCGGCCACATCGCCAAACGTTACTGTGGGCCGGTCGCCATCATTAATGGAACGGGCGCGACTCCGCCCAAAACCAAAAATGTTGTTGCCGCCTCCTCCCTGCAATTGCCGGAATCCTCGTGTGAAAATCCAGATAAGGAGCAAAATGGGCAAAATTGAGAAGGCGATGCTCAGAAAGGTGTTCCATCCTTCCAAATTGTTATACTGAATATCAACTCGATTGAGTCGTTCTTCGGTAACACCGTACAACTCAAACAAATCTTTCAGGCTGTCGGCTGTCCCCTTCGAGGCAGAAATAGATTCACCGTTGGGGAACTCAGCGATGAGCCGATCTCCGCGCACGACGATTTCGTTGATCTCCCCGCTTTTAACCCGATCCATATATTCGGACAGAGAGATTTCTTCCGGGCCATTGAAGCGGCCGCTGAGCCATAACTGAATGCCCAGCACAATGGCTAAACCAGTGATAATCCAGACCCAAGTTGGAACACCACCACTATTACGAGTCGGTTGTTCTTCCATGATTTTTCACCTCACACAATATAGGCCACTCTGACGGCTGTGTAGTTCAGGAGCAAACAGGAACTATCAGAGGATGACCGGTAGTCATTACTGATGAGCATTCATACCCATGTCGTTTTATTGGTTCAAGCATTTGTTGGCTTGAGTGCAAGTTACACATTGCAGATGGCTCCCCACTTTAACAATGTCATTTTACGCAGAAAACAGGGGCAGGACAACCTGAAACAATTCAGGCAAACACCACACTGTTTACCCTATAAGAGCCAATATGGGAGCAAAAGGTGATAAACCTCTTCCCCTGAGAATATAGTTGTGTAAAATAATAGACATAATGCACAGTTCACATAATCGGGAACGCCGATTCACGACCCCTTCTCCATTGAGGCAATGGTTAAAGAATAATATGCCCCTGGTGACTTTTTTTGTAGTCGCGGCCGCGGGTATGTTAGCTGTCTACCTTTATTTCAATCCCGATACTGGTGATGCTACCGCTATTGTCCAGGCGGTACAGGGAGACACTTCCCTCATCGCTCCCTCATCTGCCAGCGATGATGAGTTGCTGACTGTGCCCAATCAACCAGCCCATCGCATCGGCCTTATCGCTGGGCACAAAGATAACGACAGCGGGGCCGTTTGTGAGGATGGCCTGACTGAAGCGGAGATTAACTTTGATATTGCTCAACGGGTTGCCGTTGCCTTGGCCTCTCAGGGAATTGCCAGCGATATTTTGGGCGAGTTTGATAATCGCCTTTCAACTTATCAGGCCGACGCGCTTATTTCTATCCATGCCGACTCCTGCGATGAAATTAATGATTTAGCCACCGGCTTCAAAATTGCCTCTACGTCTTTTAATGATTCGAGCATTTTGGAGCAATGTGTTTTGCAACAATATTATCTCACGACTGGTATGGCGTATCATGCCAATACCATTACGCCGCACATGACTGATTACCATGCCTTCCGGATAATAGATGTGACTATGCCAGCCCTTATTATTGAGGTTGGTTTTATGAACCTGGATCGAGCCATGTTGACGACTCAGGCCGATATTCCCACTGATGGATTGGTGCAGGGTATTCTCTGTTTCCTGGAGAAAAAACCATGAGTAGTCCAGCGCTGACATTATTACTACAAGCCCAGCAGATGATGAAAAGCGGCCGCAAAGCCGAGGCCTATCAGTTACTCTTGCAAGCGGCCCGACAAGACCCGCGAGAGTATCGCATCTGGTTGGGGCTGGCCGGTTTGGCTGAGTCGCCGGAGCTGAGTCTGAAATTTGTGGCGCAGGCGGAAAAGCTCCAACCCCATGATCCGAAGGTGGCCCAAGCCAAAATATGGGCTACGCAACGACTTCAGGCCCAAACGGCTCCTGTGCCAGTGCCAGCAAAGCCGTTTTTGGCTCCCCGTCCGGCCGGGGTGACGCCCGCGGTTGTCGCCCCGCCACCTTCAGTGGCAAATGCCCCAATCCCAGTGACAACGTCTACTGCTGTGCGGGACATCCCCATCCCTAAACCTGTTTTAGTGGAGTCTGTCGAGCCAGCTGTTCCTGCCAAGGGCATGAGACGTGGAGGGTGGGTCGCGGCCGCGGCGATGCTCTTCATCTTGGCTATTTTGGTGACGGCGATGTTTTTTAGCCGGGATAATAGGGGACAGCCGATTGCGGCCGCGAATACCCCTATCATCACCGCGACGCCCACCCCTATCACCACCCGCAACGCGACCGCCCCAGTACCTGCTGAAACCCCCATCAACTTTGATGATGTGGCAACCCCCGTTCACATTTTGCCCAAAAATATCGTCAGTCAGAACCAGGAACCTCGTGTCACCTGGACGGCCACTCCCATCCCCACCAACACACCTACCCCCACCAATACCCCCACGCCCACGCCAACCCCTTATCCCACCTTTGTCGGTGAGGCCGACCCCGTCAGTAAACCCGCCGGACTCAAACCGGGCGAACGGTGGATAGAGGTTAATCTGACAAACCAAACCCTTACCGCCTACGAAGGAGATATTGTAGCCCTTAGTTCTGTCGTCTCGACCGGACGGTGGAATACACCTACCGTCACCGGGCAATTTCGCATTTACCTGCGTTACGAAGCCCAAAACATGGATGGTCGTCCTCTAGGGTATGATTATTACCTACCTAACGTGCCCCATGTTATGTACTTCTATGGTGATTACGCCATTCATGGAGCCTATTGGCATACCAATTTTGGCACGGTTGCCAGCCATGGCTGTGTCAACGTCAATTTAACGGATGCCGAATTCCTGTTCAACTGGGCCTCAATTGGGACAATCGTTTACGTTCATTATTAAACTGGACATTGGCGTCATCATGCCTATATTACATCAGCGGGATAATCTGAACGTGATTTATACCTTCGTCGGCCCACTTGATGAGGATACAACGCACCAATATTTCGATCTGAACTACGACGACTACCACGAAATTGGGGATGCATTGGGAACCGTACTAGATTTTCGTCAGTTGCGTTTTCGGGTGAGCGGGTTATTGGTAGCCAGCCAACGGATGAAAGGGGTGGTTTTTGATACGCCAGTGGCTTTTGTGGGTAATCCGGGCAACATTTTCCTGACCTTTCTCATTAGTCTCGAAGCGTTATCTAGCCGGGGACAAAAGCGGTTTGCCTTTTTCAACAGCGTTGAAGAGGCTTTAGAGTGGAATAATCATTGGTTTGAGCAACGACGTTTAGATCGTCAAGCCCTTATCGGGGTTGTTACAGGTAATCCTACCCCCCCGGTTCGACGGGAACCATACTAACCTCTTTTCCCCGCCTCAACTACCCCTGTCTCAGCTTTTTTCCACGTAGGTTAGCCCCACTGAGATATTCATTCGTAGTGACGGCTTTAGCCAGTTAAGTTGGCCCGCTAAAATGGTCACTACGAACGGGTTATTTAGACAACAGAATCGCTTGCGCCTCGTCTAGTTGCTTCTGTAACGCCTTTGGAGCGGTTCCACCTGTAGCCCGCCGTTGTTGCAGAGACGTCCCAAAGTCAAAGACGGCCATCACATCCGCACCAAAATAAGGTGTAATGCCTTGTAATGTCTCCAGGGTTAGTTCGGTCAAGACAAGCCCCTGCTTTTCGGCCGTCTGCACTGCTTCGCCCACCCATTCATGCGCCTGCCGGAAAGGAACCCCTCGTTGTACCAGGTAATCGGCCAGATCGGTCGCCAGCAGATTCGGTTCTAGTTGGGCCGCCATACGCTCTGGACGCAAGGTGAGGGTGCGGATGACCCCAGCCATGATGGGTAACGTCAAGGTCAGCGTGTCATAAGCATCAAAAACCGGCTCTTTGTCTTCTTGTAAATCTTTGTCATAACTGGAAGGCAACCCTTTGAGGGTGGTAAGCAGGCCCATCAGATGACCGAGCAGACGGCCAGCTTTACCTCGCGTGAGTTCCAGAGTATCAGGGTTTTTCTTTTGGGGCATGAGGCTAGAGCCGGTGCTGTAAGCGTCATCTAGTTGCACGAAGCCAAATTCGGCGGTGCTGAAGAGGATGAGTTGCTCAGCCAGGCGGCTGAGGTGGATAGATAGGACCGCGGCCGCGTACAGAAAATCAGCCGCAAAATCCCGATCCGATACTCCATCCAAACTATTCTGACTAATCGTAGCAAACCCCAGCGCCTGGGCCAGGGCCAACCGATCTATTGGATACGCTGTGCCCGCCAAGGCCCCCGAACCCAGAGGTAGCACCGCCGCCTGAGCACGCGTTTGCTGAAACCTGACCTTGTCCCGCACCAGAGGCCAAAAATGGGACAAAAGCCAATGTCCCCAGGTAACAGGCTGGGCGTGTTGCAGATGGGTATAACCAGGCATAGGCATGTTGAGATCAGCCTCAGCCCGCTCAACCAGGGCTTGTTGTAAGTCGTGCAGATGGGTTAGCAGATCATCCACCGCCCGCATCACCCATAAGCGAAAATCTGTCGCCACCTGATCATTGCGTGAGCGACCCGTATGTAATTTTCCCCCCACTGCTCCCACCAGCTCCGTTAGCCGCCGCTCTACCGCGGTGTGAATATCCTCGTCACCAGGGGCAAAAGGAAAATTGTTTTGTGCAAACTCCTGACGCACCTGTTCCAGACCGGTTACAAGGGTGGTGGCTTCAACCAGCGTTAAGACGCCAGCCCCTACCAACCCTCTGGCCCAGGCAATACTACCGGTGATGTCCTCATCATACAGTCGTTCATCAAAGCGCAGGCTGGCGTTGAATTGGTGTACTAATGAATCGGTGGCTTTGCTAAAACGACCACCCCACAATTTAGACATATTATTTGCTCCAGTTTGGTTTTGTGTATAGGCCAGTGGGAATGTCGTTATTCTACCTTTACTGGCCTTTAACGAAAATGAGCCAGCCGCTGATGCCCTGTGAGCAGTAATCAATCCCTCGGTTTCTCACTCCCCGGTGAAAATAATGAACCGCAGAGACGCAGAGAACGCAGAGAAAAGAAAAAATCGGCTCTTTAGGAATTCAGGGGGTTGACACCATTTGAAGGGGCAACCCTCGTGGTTGCCCCCGTCTGGGCAGGCACAAGGCCAGCCCCTACAGGTCGAACATCCCGCGAAATCCCTTAAGACCTCCCCCAATCTTGGTTACGACTATCGTTGATTGGCATGATCAATCTCACTAACGCCACAGCCTGGCAAGGTGTATCCTGTAGGTGGGGATTATTTTATGGACACGTTGGCCCTTTTCTTCGAGCATAATATCGTCGTCATCTATTTCTTCTACGGCCTGGCCTTTTTCAGCATGGGGTTGGCTGTCTGGTTAGAATCTGGCCGCACGGCGGAGTTCCGTATGGCGCGGGCGATGGGGCCATTGGCTGGTTTTGGCATTGTCCACGGCTTACACGAATGGTTTGAGATGTTCCAACGGCTGGGTCGGGCCAATGCCACCAATGTGCCAGAGTGGTTACTGCTGGACGAGTTAAGGGTTATTCATCTGGCCTTTTCGTTTATTTTGCTTATCGTTTTTGGGATGCGCCTCATTTATTTCAGCCGAGTCGAGGATGTAAGCACCAAGCCTAAAGGTAGTCAACACCTGGTAACGGTGGCCGCAACGGTTCTTGTTCTGGTCTGGCTGTTGAGTGTGGGTCTTACCTGGTGGTTTTATCACCCTGAGAAAGAAGCCTTCCTGAATGCCATTGATGCCCTTACCCGTTATATTCTGGGAATTCCGGGAGCTTTGTTGGCCGCTTGGGCCATTGTGTTAGAGCAAAATACCTTTAGCCTGCGGGGCATGTCAGTGACGGGGCGCGATTTGTTACGAGCGGCACTGGCACTGTTCTTTTATGGGGTTATTGGGCAGGCTTTCCCCAAAGAGAGTTTTCTTTTTCCCTCAAATACGATTAATGGCGATTTTTTTGTAGCCACCTTTGGGATTCCCATTCAGCTATTCCGGGCGCTAACGGCGGGATTGATGGCGGTTTTTGTTATTCGGGCGTTGCGGGCGTTTGAGTTAGAAAGCCAGCAACGGCTCCAATCGGCCAATGAAGCCCGGTTACAGGCTCAACAGAATGCGCTCCAGATTCAAGAGCAGTCCCGTTGGGATACAGAGCAGTTGAATCAGCAATTGCAGACGGCTATGGGGGATTTGTCGCGGCTGTATGAGGAGTTGCAGGCGCGGGAGTTGTTGCGCCGGGAGTTGTTACACCAGGTGGTGACGGCGCAGGAGCAGGAGCGGCAACGGATTGCGCGAGAGTTGCATGATACTACGGGCCAGGCGCTTACGGCGTTGGGTTTAGGGTTCGCGGCCGCGGCCGAGACTATCCACGCCAATCCACCCTTAGCCAGTCGGCAACTCAGTGAACTCAAAAAGCTCAGTATGCAAACCCTGGACGAATTACGTGATCTCATTGGTAACTTACGCCCTTCGGTGTTGGACGACCTGGGGCTGGTTCCGGCTCTGCAAGGACAGGTGCGTGAATTCACCAACCGCACGGGTATCCACGTCGAACTCAACCTGAACGGACACCGGCGGCGGCTACAACCAGAAGTGGAGACCATTGTTTTCCGTATTACCCAGGAAGCCCTGACCAATGTGGCCCGCCACGCGGCCGCGAGTCATGTCACGATTCAATTAACGTTCCAAACCGAATGCCTGAACCTCATCATTCAGGACGATGGTCGGGGTTTTGATCCCAACCAGGCCTTAAGCCCCCAGGCCGGGCGACGTCCCTGGGGCATTTTGGGGATGCAAGAGCGCATCTCCCTGGTCAATGGTCAATGGGACATCGCCTCAGCCCCAGGCCAGGGCACAACCATTTCCGTTACCATTCCCCTAGAGCCAGACTTGATCGCCAGCTTACCGCAACCTCAGGCCGAGTCACTGCCAACCGAAACCCTTTCTCCTAACCCACAAGGGGGCGAACATGCCAGCGAAGCCTATTAAACTTTTACTTGTTGACGATCATGCGGTGGTTCGCCTGGGTCTGCGGATGCTTCTGGAGGCCCAGAACGACCTGCTTATCATCGGTGAAGCCGAAACGGGCCAAAAAGCCATCGAAAAGGTTAAAATCTTACACCCAGATGTTGTTCTCATGGATGTACAGATGCCCGATATGAACGGCATTGAAGCCACCCAGCAGATAAAAAGCCTCTATCCCCAGACCCACATTCTGGCTCTGACCATGTATGAGGACGACGAATATTTCTTCGCCATGCTCAAGGCCGGAGCCTCTGGTTATGTGCCCAAACGTGCCGCTCCTGATGAGTTGGTGGCGGCTATTCGTACCGTGAGCCGGGGGGAAGTCTTTCTTTATCCCACCTTAGCCAGCCGCCTGGTGCAAAACTATCTCGGTGAGGTCCAGGCTGGCACTCAGCCAGAGATCAGCGTGGCCCTGACCCCACGTGAGCAGGAAGTGTTGGTGTTGATTGCTGAAGGACTTTCTAATACGGGAATTGCGGAACGATTGGTCATTAGTGGCAAGACCGTGGATCGTCACCGGGAAAATATTATGAGCAAACTCAATCTGCACAACCGGGTTGATCTGGTCAAATATGCCTTGCGGATGGGGCTAATTGATCTGGATGAATAGACGTTCGTGGGGAGCAAGGGGTGACAACAACGGATTGGAGGAAGGAACGGATTAAGAGGTGTTGGCTATGGGGACTGTGGGGGCTACGGGTGGGACAGATGGGCCAGCGGGGAACCTGTTTTCCCACCTTTCTCGCCCCTCTTGGGAGCCGCAACGGCAAGAGGGCAAAACAGCGCGGAAGGAAGAAGGGAGTGAACGCCTACTCGCCACTCGCCACTCGCCATCAAGTTAATTGAAGTGGGGGATGATGGGAAGCCTGACCGATAAAGCGCGTGTATAGTGCACAGGTAAGGCATGGTTCAGGCAAACTTCCTGTTAGTTGGGATTTCATCTGCCAACAGGGAATCTCACGCTGATCATACGCCGGGCAGGCCGAGCGCTGGGCTGGCGGGCAATTTTTTATTTCCCAACAAGAGGCCGCCATGGCCGGAACAGGGATTGCTTTTTCTTCTGCTTGCCACCGAGATACGAGCTTGTTCATTAGTCGCCCAATCAGCAAGGTAAAGGCCAACGGTAGCATACAGCGTAGAACAAAGAAGAATATCATGATGGCTGTTGCTTGTAACTCGTTCATTTTCTCATCTCCCAACAAACAGCTAATGAAATAGTAAAGTAAAAGATTCTTTATCCCCGTTTGTAGTGACCGCTTTAGCGGGCTAGCCGACTAAAGTCGTCACTACGAACAAAAGAGAGCCAATGAAATAAATCAAGCGGTGGCTGCCGCGGCCGCGACCTGTTTCACGACCACCGGCTCCGGCTCCATCTCATGGTTTACCAGATTGAGATATCGGACCGCCAACGTAAAGGCCAGCACCCCATAAGCTACCACTCCCAGGCCCACCAGCCATTCCGCCAGGGATGGCGTATAACTTGTGTACAGAGGTACAGTTAATTGGGGTTGGTAGGCAAAAGCCACCAGTTGCCCTACCATGTTCGTATCCCAACGGTAGGCGATTAGCCCAATCACAATCAGGGCCAGAGCCAACATCGTCAACCGATCATGGCGACGCAGACGATTGTTCAACAAAATAATGATGGGCACAATAATCCCCAGGCCGAACTCCAGCACCCAGAAGTTAAACGCCAGTGACCCCTGGGTCAACAAAACCAAACCTTCGTCCCGACCAGGAGCTGAACTGTTGCTCACTACCAGCAAATCCCACACCCGTAAGCCAAAGTAAATAAGCAACCCCCAACCGATGACACGGGTCACGGGGTCCAAAATCTCCCGCCGAACTTTGGCCTGGGGGGTCACATAAGCGGCAATCTTGGAAGCCAGAACGGTCAGAGCTGGCCCGGCCACAATGGCTGACGCGTAGAACAAGAAGGCCAGGCTAGGGCGATACCAGATGGGGCGGGCACGGAGAATGCCGTAGGTTGCTCCCAGCGAAGATTGATGCAGAGTAGACAGGCACAACCCCAAAACGGCCAGATAAGGGGCCAGTTTGTGAACATGCTCTAACCTGTGTGCCAGGTTGGGCCAACGGCTTTTGAACCAATCAGCTTGCCCAATAATTGGGGCCACTTCCAGCATGAGCACATTGAAATAAATCGTCACACACATCGTCACTTCCCAGAGAGGCGAGTGAAGGTTCCAGTAGAACCAACCATGCCAGAAACGATCCGGGCGACCAATATCAATGAACAAGGTCATTAGGGCCATACTGTAACCGACCATGCCCACAAAGACAGCGGTGCGAGCCAGAGGCTCGTATTTCTTGAGTTTGAACAGGTAGACGGCCGCCGAAAGGACAAACGCCCCCGCACTCAAAGCAATGGAAGACAGGTCAATGCCAATCCACAAGCCCCAGGGAACCAGATTGGTGAGGTTGGTGACGCCTAACCCTTTAATGAGAACGACGAGGGCGGCTACCAACGCGGCCGCGAGCACAACCGACAAAAACAGCACCCATAACCCAAACGGGGTCAGAGGAAAAAACCGTTGCTTCAGGGTCATGATGTTACCTCTTCCGGCAATGTCTGCCCTTCTACCGGCAGATAATAGACGCGGGGTTCGTTGCCCTGGGCTTCGCGCAGACGAAACGAATTGGTTTGGGCCAGCGCCTTGCTTACCGGTGAATCGGGGTCGTTGAGGTCGCCGAATAGACGAGCACCTGTGGGGCAGGCTACCACACAGGCCGGGGTAGCCACTTCATCTACCCCTGGCATCAGACCAGCGGCCAGGCCCCGGTCAATGCGTTGGGCACAGAAGGTGCATTTTTCGACCACGCCACGCGGCCGCCGAGGTATGTCCGGCTCTCCCCATTCGGGTACAACCGGGTTATCCCCTGTAAATGCCGTCCAGTTAAACGAACGTGCCCCATAAGGGCAGGCCATCTCACAATAGCGACAGCCAATACATTTGTCGTAATCCATCATCACAATGCCATCAGCCCGCTGAAACGTCGCGCTAACCGGGCACACACGGGTGCAGGGGGCATCCGCGCAGTGCATACATTGCACCGGCAAAAACGTCTCCTTGCCCTTGATTTCGCCCAGGTCTAGAACCCGATTCCAGGCCATGTCAGGTGCAACGTCGTTACTGGCCTGGCACGCCGATACACATTGTTCACAGCCCACACATTTATTCAGGTCAATGACCATCGCCCATTTGTGGGGACTTGTTTCATCCGATTTGTTGTTCTTCCGCTTGAAAAACTTGCTACCGACGGCGGTAGAAACCACACCAGCCAGACTAAGCTTCAAAAAATCGCGGCGTTTCAAGGTAATAGTGGTCATGATGCACCTCTCATTTCAAACCTTTCGTGCCCTCATCCCCGGCCCCTTGAGTTTGGCTTTTTAGGGCTGCACAAAAGGCGCAGTGAAAGTGTAACAAACCCGTGGTTTCAACAATCTCACTGCCCCATTGGCGACAAAATGGGGGAAAATCGTTTTTTCATCACCTA
>Ga0307505_10002941_pt1 | contig 11214 bp, 11 predicted proteins | sample 23_S_MG_FD_202183 | JGI IMG/M metagenome (GOLD analysis project Ga0307505, IMG submission 202183) | Soil microbial communities from Populus trichocarpa stands in riparian zone in the Pacific Northwest, United States - 23_S | ecosystem: Environmental > Terrestrial > Soil > Riparian zone > Trees...
GAGAACTTCTTCGGCCAGAGCCCGGCGCTGGCGCAGCTGGCGCAGGGCATGACCGACGAGCAGATCGACCGGCTGAAGCGCGGCGGGCACGACCTGGCCAAGATCCACGCGGCCTACGCCGCGGCGGCCGCGCACCGCGGCCGGCCCACCGTGGTGCTGGCCCACACCAAGAAGGGCTACGGCATGGGCAGTGCCGGCCAGGGCAGGATGACCACGCACAGCCAGAAGAAGCTCGACGAAGGCGAGCTGCTGGGCTTTCGCAACCGCTTCGACCTGCCCTTGACCGACGAGCAGGCCACCGGCCTGGCCTTCTTCAGGCCGGCCGAGGACAGCAGCGAGATGCGCTACCTGCGCGAGCACCGCGAACGGCTCGGCGGCGCGATGCCGCGGCGCGAGACGGCGTGCGAGGCCGTCCCGGTGCCGGCCGTCGATACCTACGCGGGCTTCGCGCTGCAGGCCGGCGGCAAGGAGATGAGCACCACGATGGCCTTCGTGCGCATGCTCGGCGGCCTGCTGAAGGACGCGCGGCTCGGTCCGCGCATCGTGCCCATCGTGGCCGACGAGGCGCGCACCTTCGGCATGGCCAACCTGTTCAAGCAGGTCGGCATCTACAGCAGCGTGGGCCAGCGCTACGCACCGGAGGACATCGGCTCGGTGCTGAGCTACCGCGAGGCGCTGGACGGCCAGATCCTCGAGGAAGGCATCAGCGAGGCCGGCGCCATCGCCAGCTGGACGGCCGCCGCGACCAGCTACAGCGTGCACGGGCTGGCGATGCTGCCGTTCTACATCTACTACTCGATGTTCGGCTTCCAGCGCGTGGGCGACGCGATCTGGGCCGCGGCCGACCAGCGCGCGCGCGGCTTCCTGCTGGGCGCGACCTCGGGCCGCACCACGTTGGGCGGCGAAGGCCTGCAGCACCAGGACGGCAGCAGCCACCTGGTGGCTGCGACCATCCCCAACTGCAAGGCCTACGACCCGGCCTTCGCCGGCGAACTCGCGGTGATCCTCGATGCCGGCATGCGCGAGATGCTGGTCGAGCAGCGGGACGTGTTCTATTACGTCACGCTGATGAACGAGAACTACGCCCAGCCCGACCTGCCCGAGGGCGCCGCGTCGCAGCTGCTGCGCGGCGGCTACCGCCTGGCGAGCCACGGCCCGCGCGAGGGCCGGCGCGTGACGCTGATGGGATCGGGCGCGATCCTGACCGAGGTGATCCGGGCCGCCGCAACGCTGGCCGAGCGCGGCATCGGCGTGGACGTGCTCAGCATCACCAGCTGGAGCGAGCTCGCGCGCGACGGCATGGCCCGCGAGACGGCGTTCCTGACCGGGCTGCTGCAGGACACCGCCGGCCCCATCGTCGCCGCGACCGACTACGTCAGGGCCGTGCCGGAGAGCGTGCGCGCCTTCGTGCCGCCGGGGCGCCGCTACCTCACGCTGGGTACCGACGGATTCGGCCGCAGCGACACGCGCGCGGCACTGCGCCGGTACTTCCGGGTCGACGCGCACAGCATCGCGGAACAGGCGCTGGCCGCGCTTGCTGCGGGCTGAGCGGCCTGGTGGTCTAGTGGCCGGTGTCGCTGTCCGGCACCAGCAGGCCGATGGCCCGGTTCAACAGGCTCACCGCGAGGGCTACATCACGGCTCAGGACAGCTTCCATGATGGCGCGGTGATCGGCCATCGAGGCCGCCTGATCGAGCCGCTTGGCCGAGGCGCGGCGCGCCCAGTCGGCGCGGTCGAACAACACCTCGTGGAAGTCGCGCATCCACTTGGACGGACACGCCGCGATCAGCGATGCGTGGAACTTGCGGTGCAGCAGTTCCCATTCGCGGTTGACCTGCCCCGATGGAAGGAACATCGGGCAGCGCCAGAGCCGATGGAAGGCCAGCACGATGGCTTCTTCCCAGGCTTCGTCCCCGTGGCCGATCGACTCGCGGATCACGACCTCGTTGACCCAGCAGCGGGTGCGATTGAGCTCCATCAGGTCTTCCGCGCCGAGCGGCAGAACGCGAAAGCCGCGCCGGTCCACCTGTTGCACCAGGCTGATGGACATCAGGCGGTTCAGCGCCTCGCGTATCGGGCTCGCACCCACCTCGTAGCGCTCTTGCAGCGCGCCGATGCGCAGCTTCTCGCCCGGCTGGAAGTGCCCCTCCAGGATGTCCTCGCGCAGGCGTTCGAACACGGTCGATGCAAGGGTCGCCGATTGGCTGGATTCAGGGGGTCTGACGTCTAGGCGGGCGTTCATGGAGAGTTGCGTGCAGTGACCTTGAATGAAGAGGATTATCGATTTTTTACGCTGCGATGGGTGATCGGTGACGAAATGGTGTTTTGGCAGCATTGCGGCGGCCTTCTTGGGCCAATTGCCGAGGGAGTGCACCTGAACGGCACTGGGCAATGCTGATGCCCTAGGGTTACTGCCAATGACCAGCCGGGCTAGTGTCAGTAAAATCGATAAAGATAAATAAGAGCAACATTTCTCGATTTATGATTGGATTGCTGGCATGAAGTCGACAGCTTTGGCAGTCAAGCTGTTTGCCTGCACCCTTGAAGGAGACCAAGTCCATGGCTGAAATCGACCGGCCCCAGAAGTTTGCGCACGTGGTCTACCGCACCTACCAGTTCGAAAAGATGATCGATTGGTACCAGACGGTCTTCGGCGCCAAGATCCAGCACCGCAACCCGGTGCTGGCCTTCCTGACCTATGACGACGAGCACCACCGGGTCGCGTTGGTCAACCTCGAACTCGTCCTCCCCGACGGACGCGACCTCAAGGGGCGGGCAAAGACCGGCGTGGATCACGTGGCCTACTGCTACCGCTCGCTGCCGGTATTGCTGTCCAACTACGAGCGCCTGCGCGACCTGGACATCAAGCCGTACTGGTGCATCCACCACGGCATCACCGTCTCCATGTACTACGCCGATCCGGATGGCAATCAGATGGAGTTCCAGGTCGACTGCTTCAGCTCCAACGACGACGCCAACGCCTTCATGTCGGGGCCGGGCTTCGAGCTCAACCCGATCGGCGTCGAGTACGACCCCGAGGCATACGTCGCTCGCCTGCGTGCAGGTGAGCCCGTCCAGAACCTGCTGACCCGCAGCGTGCACCTGCCGGTGTCGGAGGTGCGCGGCTCGGTGACGGCCTGAGCGGCACCCCGTCGCCCAGACACGGCTTGGCGCTGAGCCGCGAGCGAGCTTGGGCACGGCTGAGAGAACCCACTACAGGAGACAAGACATGACCTTCAATCGACGCTCGTTCGTTGTCGCAACCAGCGCCCTCGGAGCCTCGGCGCTTCTCAGCCATCCTGCAGCGGCGCAGCCATCGGGTACGCCCATCAAGGTCGGCAGCACGCTGTCGCTGACCGGCCCGCTGGCGTCGACCAGCCTGATTCACAAGCTGACCGGCGAGCTGTACGTCGAGTCGCTCAACAAGCGCGGCGGCCTGCTCGGCCGGCCGGTCGAATGGATCGTCAAGGACGACCAGTCCAAGCCGGACGTGGCGCGCACGCTGTACGAACAGCTGGTGACCTCCGACAAAGTGGACCTGCTTCTCGGCCCGTACGGCACCGGCGCCATCCTCTCGGCCATGGGCGTGGCGCAGCGCTACGGCAAGACCCTCGTGCACCACACCTTCGGCATTCCCAACCTGGCCAAGTACGACCAGCAGTTCCACGCCTGGGCGATCGGCCCCGAACCCGAGAAGTCTGTGCCCACGGTGGTGTTCGACGCGCTGGCCGCGTCGCCCAAGCCGCCCAAGACCATCGCCATCATCACCAGCAAGTTCCCGTCGGTGCACTTCGTCTCGCTTGGCGCGCGCGAGGTCGCGAAGCAGCGCGGTCTGACCGAGGTGTTGTTCCTGGAATGGGACTTCGGCAACCGCGACTTCGGGCCGATCGCGGGGCGCATCAAGGACGCCGACCCCGACCTGATCTTCGCCGGCGCGCTGGGCCTCGAAGGCAACATGCTGCTCGATGCGCTGAAGAAGATCGACTACCAGCCGCGCAACCACTTCTATCACGTGCCCGCGCCGGCGCCGATGCTCAAGGCGCCCGAGGCCGACGGCGCGCTGTCGATCACCATCTTCGAGGACCACCCGCCGTTCACCAACGACCCCACGGCGGCGGAGTTCGTCCAGCTATACCGCGAGCGCGCCACGCGCGCCAACATGCCCGACACCTCGGTGGAGACGCAGGCCGCGGCCTCGTTCTCGGCCTGGCAGATCCTCGAGGCCGGCGTCAAGGGCGCCAACAGCCTGGACGACAAGGCCATCGCCGCGTGGCTGCGCAAGAACGAGGTCGACACCATCCAGGGTCGCATGCGCTTCAATGAAAAGGGCAACTTCGGCGCCGACTTCAACCGCGTCAAGCAGGTGCAGAACGGCAAGTGGGTCACGGTGTGGCCGCAGGCCTATGCGGCGCCCGGCGCCAAGCTGCTGGTGAAGTGAGGAAGCGCGCGCCGTGACCTGGCCCAGCCTGAACCTGCTGCTGCAGTCGATCCTCTCGGGCATCTTCCTGGGCGCGCTCTACGGCCTGATCGGCCTGGGCCTGGGGCTCACCTGGGGCCTGCTGCGCCAGATCAACCTGGTGCATTTCGGCTGGGTGTTCCTCTCGGCCTACCTGTGCTACCAGATGGCCGCCAGCTGGCAGCTCGACCCGATGCTGTCGCTGCTGCTGCTGCCACCGCTGTTTTTCGTGATGGGCGTGGCCATGCAGTGGGCGATGGAGCGCTTCGCCATCACCGCGTTCAACTCGCTGCTGGTCACCTTCGGCCTGACGGCGGTGGTCGAGAGCGTGATCCAGGGCATCTGGACGGCGGACTACCGGCGGCTCGAATCGCACTACAGCGACCTGAAGTTCACGCTCGGGCCGCTGTACCTGCCGGTGCCCGAGCTGGTGACGTTGATCCTGTCGGTGGGCTTCGCGCTGTCGATCTGGGCCGCGATGCGCTACACCGACCTGGGGCGCGCGCTGCGCGCGATGGCCGAGGACGGCCCCATCGCCGCGGCCTTCGGCATGAACCAGAAGGGCATGGCGCTGGTGCTGGCTGGCGTGTGCGCGGCGCTCGCGGCCGTCGCGGGCGTGTGCCTGGCGTTGAGCTTCACCTTGGCGCCGTCGCAGATCTTCGCCTGGGTCGGCGTGGTCTTCGCGGCGGTGATGCTCGGCGGGCTGGGCAGCGCGCTGGGCCCGCTGGTGGCCGGCGTGGTCATCGGCGTCAGCGAGGCGGTGACCATGGCCGTGGCCTCGCCCTCGTGGGCGCCGATCGTTTCCTTCACCCTCCTGATCGCGGTGCTGCTGCTGCGTCCCGGCAAGCTGCGCTGAGCGCCCCATGAACAGGACAGTGGTCGCGATCCTTGCGGCGGGGGCCTTGCTGGCCTGCGTGCCCTGGCTGGGCCTGCCAGCCTTCGTCGAATCGCTGCTGTACATGGTGTGCCACTGGACGATCCTGGCGCTGTCCTGGAACATCCTGTCGGGCTACTCGGGCTACTTCTCCTTCGGCCACGGCGCGTTCTTCGGCGCCGGCATGTACACCACCGCCGTGCTCGCCGGCAAGCTGGAGTGGCCCTTCCTCGCCACCTTGCCGCTGGCCGCGGCGGTGCCGGCGCTGCTGGGCCTGGCCATCGGCTTCGTGGTGTTCCGCGTGCACGCGGTGCGCGCCGAACTGTTCGCGCTGCTGACCCTGGCCGTCACCTTCGTGCTGGCGACGGTGATTCTCAACACGCCCGTCGACGGCGGCCCGGGCGTGTACCTCAACGCCGTCGAGGTGCCGCGCCTGGGGCCCTCGCAGTCGGCGGCGCTGTACCTGCTGGCGCTGATCGCCGCGGTGCTGAGCCTGCTGGTGTCGTGGCGAGTGCAGTACAGCAAGCTGGGCACGGGGCTGTTCGCCATCCACGACGACGAGGACGTGGCCGAGGTGATGGGCGTGCCCACCTTCCGCTTCAAGATGCTGGCGATCGCGATCTCCAGCGCGCTGGCCGGACTGGCGGGAGGCATCCACGCGCTGTTCGTGTCCTACGTGACCGTGAGCGAGACCTTCAACCTGGCGCTGCCGCTGACCGTGGTGCTGATGAGCGTGCTCGGCGGCATGCGCCACTGGGCCGGGCCGGCAGTGGGCGCGGTGTTCATCACCGGGCTGCTGTACTACTTCACCGCCGGCGCGAACCCGCTGGTGGGCAAGGCCGCGGTGGGCCTGATCCTGATCGCGGTGATCCTGTTCATGCCGCAGGGCTTCATGGCCTTCGTGCAGCGGCGCTGGAAGCGCGCGCCCAAGCCGCGGCCTGCGGTGCCGCAGCCGGCCGAGCCGCCGCCGCGCCCGCCGCAGCCACCGCAGGCCGCGGCGGTGCCGCTGCTGGTGGTGAGCAACCTGTCCAAGGCCTTCAAGGGCGTGCAGGCGCTCGACGGTGTCAGCCTGGACGTGCGCCAGGGCGAGATCCTCGGCCTGCTCGGGCCCAACGGCTCGGGCAAGTCCACCTTCATCAACGTGGTCAGCGGGCACTTCCCGGCCAGCGGCGGCCAGATCCTTTTCGAGGGCCGCGAGCTGAGCGGCCTGCCGGCGCACCGCATCGCGCAAAGCGGCATCGCGCGCACCTACCAGATCCCGCGCCCGTTCCCGCACCTGACGGTGCTGCAGAACGTGTCGCTGGTCGCCGTCTTCGGTGTCACCCGGCCGGCAGAGCAGGCCGCGGAGGAAGAGGCTTGGCGCTGCCTGGAATTCACCGGCTTGGCCGACAAGGCGCACGCGCTGCCCGACGAGCTCAACCTGCACCAGCGCAAGTTTCTCGAACTGGCGCGCGCGCTGGCCTCGCGGCCCCGCTTGGTGCTGCTCGACGAAGTGCTGTCCGGCCTGACGCCGAGCGAGATCGAGGAGGCCGTCGCGCTGGTGCGCAGGATCCGCGACCGCGGCGCCACCATCGTCTTCGTCGAGCACGTGATGCGCGCCGTCGTGGCGCTGGCCGACCGGGTCGCGGTGCTGAACCACGGGCAGCTGCTCGCGGTGGGGCCGGTGCAGGACGTCATGCGCAACCCCGAAGTGGTAGCGGCCTATCTGGGGACCGGCCATGCTTGAGCTGCGCACCGTCTCGGTCAGCTACGGCGCCGCGCCCGCGCTGTGGGACATCGACCTGGACGTCGGCGCGGCCGAGTTGGTGTGCGTGGTCGGCCCCAACGGCGCGGGCAAGACCACGCTGATCAACGCCGTGGCCGGCATCCACCGCATGCGCAGCGGCCGCATCCGCTACCAGGGCGAAGACATCACGCAGCTGGCGCCGCACCGCTACTGCGACAAGGGCATCGCCATCGTGCCCGAGGGCCGGCGCCTGTTCACGCAGATGAGCGTGCTCGACAACCTGGAGCTGGGCAGCTTCATCGGCCGCGCCAAGGCGCAGCGGCGGCGCACGCTGGCGCAGGTGCTGTCGTTGTTCCCGGCGCTGCAGGCCAAGCTGCGCCATCCGGCCGGCTCGCTGTCCGGCGGCCAGCAGCAGATGGTGGCGATCGGCCGCGGCCTGATGGCCCAGCCCGGCCTGCTGCTGCTGGACGAGCCCTCGCTCGGCCTGTCGCCGCTGGTGGTGCAGGAAGTGTTCGCCGCGATCCGCCGCATCAACCAGCAGGGCACCTCGATCCTGCTGGTGGAGCAGAACGTGTCGATGGCGATGTCGCTCGCGCACCGCGCCTACGTGGTCGAGGAAGGGCGCATCGTCATGCAGGGCGCGGCGGGCGACCTGCTGCAAAGCGCGGCCATCCAGCGCGCCTACCTGGGACTGGGCGACGGCGAAGTTGCCCCGGCTCCCCCCGCTTTTTCGTCCCCATCCCAACCTTCTCGAAAGGACCACACATGAGCACCTGCAAGATCGGCCTGCTGGTAGGCAGCCTGCGCCGCGAATCGATCAACCGGCGGCTGGCCGACGCGATGGTCAAGCTCGCGCCGTCTTCGCTGTCCTTCCATCCCATCGCGCTGGACGAGTTGCCGATGTACAACGGCGACCTCGAAGCCCACCGTCCGGACGCGGTGAACCGTTTCACGGCCGCTTGCGCAGCCATGGACGGCATGCTGATCGTGACGCCGGAGTTCAACCGCTCGCTGCCCGCGGTGCTGAAGAATGCCATCGACTGGGGCTCCAAGCCGATGGACAAGAACGTCTGGCGCGACAAGGTCATCGCGACCGCGGGCACCACCCCCGGCGCGATCGGCACTGCTGCCGCCCAACTCCACCTGCGCCAAGTTCTGGGAGCCATCAACGCGTCGGTGGTCGGCGGCGAGTGCTATGTCACGTTCAAGCCCGGCTTGATCACCGAAGATGGCTCGGTGACCGACGACGCGACGCGCCAGTTCCTGAAAAACTACCTCGACCGCTTCGCTGCCTTCGCGGTCAAGCTGGCACAGAAGTAGCCCGATGACCGCCGCCGCCAGCACATCGGACCACGCCGACGTCGACTCGGCCTGCAGCCGCCTCATCATCGACTTCGCCGACGGGATGGACCGCAGGGACTACCCCCGTGTGCTCCAGCTCTTCGCAGAGGATGCGGTACTGGACCGCGCCGGCGTGGTCATGCGCGGGATCGACGAGATCCGCGGCTTCCTCGAGAAGCGCCCGGAGCATGTGGTCACACGGCACCTGTGCACCAACATCCGCGTGCGCCCCCAAGGCGACGACGAGGCCAACGGCACCTGCTACCTGCAGTTCTTCCAGTCTGCCAACGAAGAAGGCCAGCAGCTGCCCGTGAAGGCCTCGGCGACGGCGGTCGCCGAATACATCGTCGGCTTCGTGCGGCAGCACGGCAATTGGCGCATCCGGGAGTTCCGCATCCATCCGGTGTTCCAGGGCTGAGCGCTTCGCGCGACGCTGTGCGGCACAGGCCACTTTATCTGTTCACGAGAGCATCCTCATGAGACTCGCAACCTTCACCTACCGCGGCAGGACTTCCATCGGCAAGATCGTGGGCGACACGATGATCGACCTGCCTGCCAGCGACTCTGGTCTCCCCGGGACCATGCTGGAACTGCTGCAGGGCGGTCCGGCCTCGATGGACCGGGCCCGGGCGGCGCTGCCCGGATCGTCGTACCCGCTCGCGGGTGTCGAACTGCAGGCACCGATCCCCAACCCACCGAAGTACCTGGCCATCGGCTTGAACTACCGCAAGCACGTGGAAGAAGCGGTGCGCCTGGGCCTGAAGGTGCCTGAGACCCAGTTGTGGTTCAACAAACAGGTGTCCTGCGTGCACCCGCCTTATGCGCCGGTCCACATGCCGCGCGTGTCGGACAAGCTGGATTACGAGGCCGAGCTCGGTGTGGTGATCGGCCGGCGGTGCCGCCACGTGCCGGCGGCGCAGGCGCGCGCGGTGATCGCCGGCTATGTGGTCTGCAATGACGTTTCCGTGCGCGACTGGCAGACCCGTTCGCAGACCATGACGCTGGGAAAATCGTTCGACACCCACGGCCCGATCGGCCCCTGGATCGTCACCGACGACGACGTGGCCGATCCCCACGCACTGCGGCTGCGCACGTGGGTCAACGGCGAGGTCCGGCAGGACAGCAACACCGCCGACATGCTCTACGACATCTACGAGCAGATCGCGTACCTGTCGACCGTGATGACGCTGGAGCCGGGTGACGTGCTGGCCACGGGAACGCCTTCGGGCGTGGGCGTGGGCATGGTGCCGCCCTGTTTCCTCAAGGTGGGCGACGTGATGCGCGTTGAGATCGAGGGCATCGGCCACATCGAGAACACCATCGTCGCGGAGCCGACAGGTGCCTGACCTCGCTCAGCTGATGCCTACGCGGCAAGGGGTACAGCGCTGAAATGCATCCCTCATCCTCAAATGGAGACGACGCAAATGAATGCGACACCGATCGGCCCGGCAGCACGGATTGCCACGCTCGAGGAGGCCCGCTACCGGGCGATGGTCGCCGGAGACCTGGAGGCACTCGCGAATTACCTGAGCGACCGACTCACCTACACGCACTCCAACGCGCTCGTCGAGGGCAAGGCGGAGTATCTCGCGGGCGTGGCGAAAGGCGCGGTTGAGTACCGCGACATCAAGGTCGCGGATCAGGCAATCCGTGAAGCAGGTAGCGCAGTACTCGTCACCGGCCGGATCACGATTGACGTCCTGATCGGCGGCCAGCCGAAGTTGGTGCAGAGCCGATTCCTCAATGTATGGGTTGACGAGGGCGACGACTGGCGGATGATCGCCTGGCAGTCGACGCCGATACCGGCCGGCGCCGAGCACTAGCGCGCTCTTTGACTAGCGCTACAGCTACAGGTGGAGAGAGTAAGTCGAATCGCGCCGGCACATCCTGTCCGCCTGACGCCGCACTGGCGTCCAGGCTGGAAGTATGGCCCCAGTGCAAGAACTCAGGCGAGACAACCGTCCGATCGCAAGAATTCTGACAAGAATTGACGGGCATGTGTTGGGTAAGTCCGAGTCAGCGCTCGCTCGCCAGAGCAGCTACTTTGGCGCATTGCGACTAGGCGTGAAGCACAAGGCGCGGGGCTCACGCTCCGAGATCGAAGCTGCCCACGGTGCGCCCAAGGAAGAAGGTCAGCAGCACGGGGGCGCAGGGCATCACCAGTGGGTGGAGAGCAAACGGCAAGACGAAGCCGATCACCGTCACGCAGATCGTGAGAATGCTCAAGGACGAAGGGCCGCCCCGAAGTCCAGTGCCAAGCCGACTTGCGCGAACGACAGGCGGAAGCGAGCAAGGGGTTGCAAGGGTGAAGTCCGCCGTCAGCGCAAGTTCGCAGCCGACGCCGAACGCAACGCCCGGCACGGCTGCGATCAGCGGTCGCTGCAGCAGGCCAGTCACCAGCGAATGCGGGCTCAGCATGTGCTGCCGTCGAGCATCGGCGGACGCTTCATCCGTCATCGTTCCGATGTCGGCGCCCGAGCAAAGGTTGCCGGCTGCGCCTGTCAGGATCACTGCGCGCACGGCCTCGTCGCGCTGGAACTCCAGCACGACGTCAGTCAACTATGACCGCAGCGTGAAGTCGAACGCGTTCTGACGCTGGGGACGATTGAGCATGAGGTAGCGATGCCATCGTCGATGGCGCAGTGGGGCGCTTGGTACATGGTGCCTCTCACGGCTTGCGGCGACTTGGCAGGTGGTGGACCGCGAAGGGAACTCTGGGTCCGACCAACGTCGCCATGGGCAGACCAGCTCGAACGCGGCACTGGCGCGGAGTTTCCCGCCGCCTTAGTGGTCCAGCATATGACGGCAATACCGAGA
>Ga0307505_10002942_pt1 | contig 11210 bp, 9 predicted proteins | sample 23_S_MG_FD_202183 | JGI IMG/M metagenome (GOLD analysis project Ga0307505, IMG submission 202183) | Soil microbial communities from Populus trichocarpa stands in riparian zone in the Pacific Northwest, United States - 23_S | ecosystem: Environmental > Terrestrial > Soil > Riparian zone > Trees...
GCGCCCCGGCCCCAGCGGAACGCCGACACCGTCGGGTCGCCCGGCACCCAGAACCGCCAGGGGAACGCCGCCGTCCCCGCCGCGCCCGCCACGCCGACCCGGGGCCCGCGCGCGAGGTCCGCGAGCGCAGACACGCGCAGCTCGAGCAGCGCGACCGCTCCGTCCCGCGGCGCTCCGGTGATCGCGTCGATGCCGTCGTGCACGGGATGCCGCAGCCCGACCGCTTCGCCGAGACGACCCGGGCCGCGCGCGAGGTCGCGCGCGACTCGCGCGGCCGGTCGGCGGCGGGCCGCGGCATCCGCCCCCGCCACCACCTCGCCGGCGCGCAGGAGGACTCCGCCCGCGACCCCGACCGGGCCGCACACCACGTTCACGCACGAGTGGATGCCGTGGCTCAGGTACACGTACAGATGCCCCGGCTCGCCCCACATCGTGGCGTTGCGCGCGGTCCGGCCCATGCGCGCGTGCGAGCCGGGGTCGACGATCGGACCGGTTCCGAGGCCGTGGTAGGCCTCGACCTCGGTGAGGCGGACCGTCACCTCCTCGCCCCTGACGACGGTGGTGAGGTGTCCGCCGAGGAGGCGCGGAGCGACGTCCGACGGAAGCCCGCGGAGATCGTCGCGGCGCGCGGGGCGCAGCTCGGGACCGGACATGCCGGGAGTCTACGGGCCCGCGACTCACCCTCGCAGGGCGATCCGGGGCGCACAGGGGACCGCTAGCCTTCGCGCATGAAGCGGTGGTTCGTCCTGATCATTCTCGGGGTCTCGCAGTTCGTGATGGTCCTCGACAGCACGGTCATGAACGTGTCGATCTCGACCGTCGCGTCCGACCTCGGCACCGACATCGGAGGGATGCAGGCGGCGATCACGTTCTACGCCCTGACGATGGCGGCGTTCATGCTCACCGGCGGCAAGCTCGGCGACAAGTGGGGGCGCAGCCGCGCGTTCCGCATCGGCTCGGTGGTCTACGGCATCGGCTCGCTCACCACCGCGCTCGCGCCGAACCTCACCGTGCTGCTGTTCGGGTGGTCGCTCGTCGAGGGTCTCGGCGCCGTGCTCGTCATCCCGGCGATCGCCGCCCTCGCCGCCATCAACTACACCGGGCGCGACCGGGTGATCGCGTTCTCGGCGCTCGGGGCGATCACCGGGTTCGCCGCGGCCGCCGGTCCGCTCATCGGCGGGCTCATGACGACGTACGCGTCGTGGCGCTACGTGTTCGTGGGCGAGGCGATCGTGATGGCGATCGTGCTCCTCGTCTCGGGCCGCATCAAGGACCTTCCGGGCGACAAGGCGCTGCGGATCGACCTGCTCAGCGTCGTGCTCTCGGCGAGCGGCATGGCGATGCTCGTGTTCGCCGTGCTGCAGAGCAAGACGTGGGGGTGGCTCGCTCCCCTCGATCCGCCCGAGATCGGCGGGACGACGATCGCGCCGCTCGGCATCTCGCCCGTCGCGTACCTCATCCTGCTCGCGTTCCTCGTGCTGTGGTGGTTCGTCCGGCGTCAGCAGCACCTCGAGAAGACCGGGCGGATGCCGCTGCTCAAGGTCAGCATGCTCCGGATCCCCGCGCTGCGCAGCGGGCTCACGATGTTCCTCGCCCAGTACTTCGCGATCGCGGCGCTCTTCTTCGTCGTGCCCGTGTACCTGCAGACGATCCTCGGCTACGACGCCCTCGAGACCGGCCTGAAGATCCTGCCGCTGTCGGTCGGGCTCATCCTGTTCTCGGTCATCGGCTCACGGCTGTCGACCGTGCGCTCCGCGCGCAACATCGCGCGCATCGGCCAGCTCACCCTCGGGCTCGGCCTGCTGTTCGTCTTCGCCGCGGTGCAGCCCGACCTCTCCGCCTGGCTCTTCGCCGCCGGCATGTTCGTGGTGGGCGCGGGGTTCGGTCTGCTCGCCTCCCAGCTCGGCAACGTGAACATGTCGGCGGTGTCCAAGGACGACACGTCCGAGGTGGGCGGGCTGCAGGGCACGTTCCAGAACCTCGGCTCGTCCTTCGGCACGGCGATCGTGGGATCGGTCTTCGTCCTGCTGCTCACGTCGGGGTTCGGCGTCGCACTGCAGGCGAACCAGAGCCTGCCCGACGACGTGAAGTCGCAGGTAGCCGAGGCGACGGCGAGCGGAGCGCCCATCATCTCGCAGGAGCAGGCAGAACAGGCCGTGCTCGATGCCGGCGGCAGCGCCGACGCGGCGGCCGAGGTCGCACAGACGTACGCCGAGGTGCAGGTCGAGTCGCTGCGGCAGGCGCTCTTCCTCGTCTTCGCGCTGACCCTCGTCGCCATCGTGCTCGCACGCGGACTGCCCTCGACCGTCCCGGTGCCCGCGGCCGCCGAGACCGCGGGCGGACCCGACCCCGGGGACTCACCGGGCCCGGACCCGGCTTCCGGATCAGACCGCGGACCTGAGCCCGAGGATCAGGCGGGCGGCACCTGACACCACGAGATCGACGAGCCGGCGAGCGCCACGACCGCGGCGCCGTCCGACAGCTCGAGCACACGGGTCTCGGTGCGCTCCGGGAGCGGCAGCTGGTAGGTGTCGTACGGATTGCTCACGGCGCCGGGCGCCACGAGCACCGCGGCGTAGCGGGCGCTGGGCGACACGCACACCTGCAGCACGGCATCCGTCTCCGGCACCTCGGTGAGCACACGCGTCGCACCGTCGGCGGCGACGAGCGCGATCGAGGTCCGCCCCGTGGGAACCCCGGTGTCGTCGAGCACGGCGGACGTCCGGATGGTCGAGCCGTCCGGCAGCGGAGTGACGGTGCTCGCGCCGCCGAGATCGACGTCGGGGGCGACGAGCGGCTGCTCGCTCGCGTCGGTCAGGTCGAGCGTCGTCATCTCCTCGATGCGCTCCACGATGGCTTCCGACGACCCCCGCGCGATCCCCTCGATCGTCATCGCCGTGCCGAGCGCGGTCGCCCCCGAGCTCCCCTCGCCTCCGGCGGTGAGCAGCAGCGACCCGTCGAAGGACAGCAGCAGGATGCTGTCGGTGTCGGGCACGAAGCGCCAGCCGGCCACGCGCGGGTCGGCGCCGTCGACGATGACGGGCGCTGACCCCGCATCGGGATCGCGCAGCGACACCGTGAAAAGCATGCTCTCGCGTCCGCTGTCGGCCGAGAGCTCGGCGTCCGAGAACGTGTACCCGACCAGGTCGCCCCGATCGGCGCTCTGCAGGTTCGACACGAACCCGTCGCCCGGGAGCGGCAGCTCGCGTGCGTTCTGCCCGTCGAGGTCCGTCACGATGAGGCCCGCCCGGTCGTCGTCCGTGCGCACCGACACGACGAGGTGGGTCGTGGTCGCACGGTAGTCCTCGATGTGCGGGTGGGTGAACACCGGCACGGCGTTCTCGCCCGTCAGGTCGGTGCGGAAGATCGTGTCGCCGTCGCTCCCCCGCTGCAGGAGCTCGATCTGCGCCGGCGGCGTGCGGAACGACTCGCTGATCGTGGTGGTCGGGCCGCCGCTGAGCGACTCCACACCCTCGAACTCGACCGTGTACTCGGTGTCGTCCCACAGGGGCAGGGCGAACCGGACCCCGACGCTGCGCCCCGACGTGTCGACCGCGAACGGCGTCTCCGGCGTGACGGTGACCTGCGACGCGTCCACCTCGGCGAGCGACTGCGTCGTGGTGACGATGAGTCGGGATCCGGATGCCGCGGCCGCCGCGGCGGGATCCACCTGCACGCCCGTCACCCTCGGCCCCTGGGCCACGGTCGCCGCGGCCCCGGCGAGACCGACGACCGCGAGCACGCCGACCACGATCGCGAACGACGAGGTGAATGCCCGGCCGCGCCGGCGGCGACCGCGTGCGCGGCGCGTCGCGGGCTCAGTACTCATACGGGTCCTTGGGCTCGGGGATCTCCGCCACCGAGGCCGCGTCGATCTCGAGGCGCCCGTCCGACGTGGCGCGCACCGTTCCGGTGACGGTGACCCACTGTCCGGTCTCGGGGATGGGCTCGCCCGCGACGGGGACGCTCGCCGGCTGGGCGTCGATCACGCAGTGCGTGACGACCAGCCGCGTGAGGTCGAAGTCTCCGCCCTCGCCGGGGGTGACGAAGCCCGTCAGCTCGATCGGATCGCCGTCGAAGGCGTCGGGGTTGGTCGCGGTCGCGAACACCGTGGCCCACTCGCCGACCCCGAACGACGAGGTGTCCCCCGTCGCGGCGAGGGTGACGGCATCCGCTCCCGCGAACAGCGGGGTCGCGCCGACGTCGCGCGACATCGCGAGCTCGGCCGACAGCGACGCGGGCGGCAGCACGAGGGTGAGGACGACGACACCGGATGCCGCCACCCCGCCCACGACGGAGGCCGCGACCGCCGCCGGGTGGCGGGGGTGGTGGTGCGGGTGGGCGGGCGTTTCGTCTCGCTGCGCTCGCTCAACGACCGGGTAGGCGCGGGTGGGGGCGGGCGTTTCGTCTCGCTGCGCTCGCTCAACGACCGGGTGGTCGTGGCCGTGGTCGGCCTCGGCTCCGAGCGGGAGCATGAAGGACGCCGCCGCGCCGACGAGCACCACCACGGACATCGACACCGCGAACCACGTCGAATCGGGGTTGATGTAGAGGGCGAGGCGCCCCGTGACGGCCAGGCCGAGCGTCACGACGGCGAGGATCGCGGCCAGCCCGACCCCGAGCCACCGCGTGCCGATCCACTCCGCCCTACGCAAGGAGGTTCACCACCGTTCCGATCGCGAAGGCCGAGAGCAGCACCACCACCACGATCCCCGCGAGCGTGCGGGTCGTGAAGGTCGTGCGCATGAGGGCGAGCATCTTGACGTCGACGAGCGGCCCGACCAGCAGGAACGCGACGATCGCCCCCGGGGTGAACGTCGAGGCGAACGACAGCGCGAAGAACGAGTCGACGTTCGAGCAGATCGCCACCACCATCGCGAGCGCCATCATCGCGACGATCGACAGCGCCGGGTTCGACCCGATCGCCACGAGCGCCTCGCGCGGGATCAGCACCTGGACCGCCCCGGCGAGCGCCGATCCGATCACGAGCGCCGGCATCACGGCGCGCAGCTCGATCACGAACTGCGCGAGCGAGCGCCGGCCACGGCCGCCCGGCTCGTGCACGACGAGGGCGCACGTATCGCGGAAGCGCTCGGTGAGCAGCCCGTTCGGTGACGGGTGGCGGCTGTACAGCCACCCGATGAGGTTCGCGATCAGGTAGCCGCCGACGAGGCGGGCGATGAGGATGCCGTCGCTGAAGCCGAACGCCTGGTGCGTCGTGATGATGACGATGGGGTTCACGATCGGCGCGGCGATGAGGAACGTCATCGTCTCGGGCACGCTGAAGCCGCGCATCAGCAGACCGCGCGCGAAGGGCACATTGCCGCACTCGCACACCGGCACGACCATGCCGAGCAGGGACAGCACGGCGCGGCGCGCCCACGCGCGGCGCGGCATCCATCGCTCTATGACGCCCGGGGGCACCCACACCTGCACGACGATCGACAGGACCACGCCGAGCGCCACGAACGGCATCGACTCGATGAGCACGCTGATCGCGAGGGTCAGGCCGTCCTGCGCGCGGGTGGGGAGGGATGCCGGGAACAGCGTCGGCGCGACGGCGTCGATGACGAAGAGCGCCGCGACCACCGCCGCGCCGATCGAGAGCGCGACGAGGCTGCGGGCCGGGCGCGACGGCGCCGCGACGGGGCGGAGGTCAGTCCGCGTCACGCTCGTCGCGGGCCTGCGCGCACGATGCGCACAGTCCGAAGATGTCGACGATGTGCTCGGCGTCGCGGAAGCCGTGGCTCTCCGCCGTGCGCCGCGCCCACTGCTCGACATCCGTCGCCTCGATCTCGACGGTCAGCCCGCAGGAGCGGCAGATCAGGTGATGGTGGTGGCCCGCGCTCGTGCACGCGCGATAGAGCGCCTCGCCCTCGGGGCTCTGCAGCGAATCGGCCTCGCCCTGAGCCGACAGCCCCGCGAGCGCGCGGTAGACGGTGGCCAGGCCGATGCCCGTGTTCTCGTCTCGGAGCGTGGCGTGCAGCGTCTGGGCGCTCACGAAGCCGCGCGCGTCGGCGAGCGCTTCGCGCACGCGTTCGCGCTGCCAGGTGTTGCGCTGAGCCATGCCGGGGAGTCTACCCGCGGGCCCTGAGCGGCGGCCGGGGCGGCGACACCGGTCGTCGAGCGAGCCTGCGAGACGAAACGACTGCACCCGCGAGCAACCCAGTGGTGTGCGCCGTGCTCAGGCGTTTCGTCTCGCGCGTTCCGGTTCCCGAGCGAGGGAGCGCCAGCGACCGAGACGAAGGGCGCTCGCTCAATGACCGACGACCTCGCGTGTCACCCTGCCGCGCCGGGCGCCGATCCCGCGGCACACGAGGTAGATGACGAACGAGATGGTCGTGATGTACGGGCTCACCGGCAGGGTGCCCATGATCGCGAGCAGGATGCCGCCCACGGCCGACACGAAACCGAAGAGCGCGGCGAGCAGGGGCACCGACAGCGGTCCGGTCGCGATGCGCATGGCGGCGGCGGCCGGGGTGACGAGCAGCGCCATCACCAGGAGCGCTCCGATGATGTGCACCGCGACGGCCACGATGAGCCCGAGCAGCAGCATGAACGCGAGCGACACCGCCGTAGTCGGCACGCCACGCGCGGCCGCCGAGTGCGGGTCGAGCGAGTCGAAGCGCAGCGGGCGCCAGATCGCGAGGAGACCCAACAGCACGACGGCGCTGATCGCGATCAGCCAGCCGAGCTGGCCGGTCTGCACCGACACGATCTGCCCGGTGAGCAGGCTGAACCGGTTCGCGCTGCGTCCGTCGTAGAGCGAGAGGAACAGGATGCCGAGGCCCAGGCCGAACGGCATCAACACGCCGATGATCGAGTTGCGGTCGCGCGCCCGCGCGCCGAGCCAGCCGATGAGCGCGGCGGCGACGAGCGAGCCCACGATCGATCCGGTCACGACATCGACGCCGATGAGCAGCGCCGCCGCCGCGCCCGCGAACGACAGCTCGCTGATCCCGTGCACGGCGAACGCCATGTCGCGCTGCATGACGAGCACGCCGATGAGCCCGCCGACCAGGCCGAGCACCGCGCCGGCCCAGACCGAGTTGGCCACGAGGACCAGGATGTCGCCGTACACGGGCAGGCCGCCGAACATCGCGTCGCGCACATCGTCCCAGTTCATGCGCATGCCCCGCTCATGGCTGGTCCTCGTCGTGGGCGTGGTGATGATGGGATGCCTCGGCATCGGGCGCGCCCACGACCACGAGCCGCCCTCCGGCGCGCAGCACGAAGACGGGCGCGCCGTACAGGTCGGTGAGCACGCGCGAGGTCAGCACCTCGTCGGGCGTGCCCAGCGTGAACCGCCCGTTCGCGAGGTAGAGGATGCGGTCGACCTTGCCCAGGACCGGGTTGATGTCGTGCGTCACGAGCAGGACCGCGGCATCCTTCTCGCGGCGATGCCGGTCGATGAGGCCGATCACCGCCTGCTGATTCGCGAGGTCGAGGCTCGTGAGCGGCTCGTCGCACAGCAGCAGACCCGGGTCGTCGGCGAGGGCCTGGCCGGCGCGCAGCCGCTGCTGCTCGCCCCCGGACAGCCGGCCCACCGGACGGTCGGCGAACGATTGCGCGCCGACGGCCTCGATGAGCGCGTCGACGCGCGCCGCGTCATCCCGGCGCGGGAACGGCAGGCCGAAGCGGTGGCCCGAGACGCCGAGGCTCACGAGGTCGCGCCCGCGCAGCGCGGTGTCGGGCGGCAGCGGCCGCGATTGCGGAAGGTAGCCGATCCGGCGGTTGCCGCGGGATCGGACCTGCTCGCCGAGCACGCTGATCGTCCCGCCGCTCAGCGACTCGAGACCCAGGATCGCGCGGAGCAGCGTCGTCTTGCCCGACCCACTCGGTCCGAGGACGGCGATCAGCTCGCCCGGCTCGACGGTGAGGTCGAGCCCGCTCCACAGCTCCCGGTCGCCGCGCCGGAGCGAGGCATCCCGGATCTGCAGGGCAGGAGCGGCCGCACTCACGCCCCCAGCGCGCCGTTCAGCGCCTCGATGTTCGCCTGCATCCACGAGATGTAAGTCTGGCCCTCGGGGAGCGTTTCCGAAAACGCGATGCTCGGGATGCCGCGGCCCTCGGCCTCGTCGATGATCTGCGCGGTCTCGGCGCCGGCCGTCTGGGTGTTGGTGATCACGACGCGGACGTCGCCGTCCTCGAGGACCGCGAGGGACTCGAGCAGCGTCGCGGGCGGAACGTCCTGCCCCTCTTCGACGGCCTCGCTGAAGGCCGCCGGGGTGACGTCCGCGAGGCCGGCGGCCACGACGAGGTAGAAGGGCACGGGCTCCGTCATGAAGACGGATGCGCCCGCGTGCGCGGCGTCGATGTCGGCCAGCGCGGCCTCGAGGCCGTCGATGTCGGCGGCGAACGCCTCGGCGTTGGCGGTGAAGGTCGCGGCGTTCTCGGGGCTCAGCGCGCCGAGTTCGCCCGCGATCGCGTCCGCCACGTGCGCGACCGTGTGCGGGTCGTACCAGACGTGCTCGTTGAACCCCTCGACGTGCTCGTGGTCGCCGTGCTCGTGGCCCTCGTCCTCCGCGTGGTCGTCGGAGTCGGCGTCGCCGGCGCCGTCGGACTCGGCGTCGTGGCCGTCGTTCTCGGGCCAGTCGTGCGAGAACTCGACCGCGGTGACCACGGGGGCCGCACTGCCGCTGGAGTCGATGAGGGCGTCGACGAACGCGTCGTAGCCGCCGCCGTTCTCGATGATGAGATCGGCGTTCGCGATGGTGAGCTGGTCGCGCGCACTGGCTTCGAACGAGTGGGGATCCTGCGCGTCGTTCGTCACGATCGAGGTGACCTCGACGAGGTCACCGCCGATCTGCTCGGCGATCTGCCCGTACACGTTGGTCGACGCGACGACCGAGATGACGCCGTCTGCCTGTCCGCCCGCGGCCGGACTTCCGGCGCAGCCGGCGAGGGCGAGAGCGGATGCCGCGGCCAGGCCCAGCAGAGTCGTCGTGCGTCGCGTCGAGGTCATGGGTCGACTCTAACGCTATTGATAATCGTTCTCAAACTGCCGGCGGCGACAACCCCGCCCGCGGCGTTCGTATCGCAGGACGCCGGGCCGCGGCATCCCGGAACTCGGCCACGCCACGCCCGGGATCGTCGAACGATCCTGCGACACGAACGGATGACGGACGGATGACGGACGGATGCCGGGCGGCGCGGGTGGCGCGGAATCAATCCAGCAGCAGCGCCGGCTCCTCGAGGATCGAGGCCACGTCGGCGATGAAGCGCGACATCCCGTCGCCGTCGCTCACCCGGTGGTCGAACGAGCCGGCGACCGTCGTCACCCAGCGCGGGCGCACCTCGCCGTCGACGACCCACGGCTTCTGGCGGATCGTGCCGAGCGCGACGATGCCGGACTCGCCGGGGTTGATGATCGGGGTGCCGGCGTCCATCCCGAACACGCCGATGTTCGTGATCGTGATGGTGCCGCCGTGCTGGTCGGCGGGCGTCGTCTTGCCCTCGCGGGCCGTGATCGTGAGCCTCTCGAGCGCCCGGGCGAGGTCGCGCATCGACAGGTCCTGCGCGTCCTTGATGTTCGGCACGAGGAGCCCGCGCGGCGTCGCGGCGGCGATGCCCAGGTTGACGTAGCGGCGCACGCGGATCTCGGCGCCGGCCTCGGCATCCACCCACGCGGCATTGACCATCGGGGTGCGCCGCACCGCCCAGATCACGGCGCGCGCCATGATGAGCAGCGGCGAGATCTTGATGTCGGCGAAGTCGGGCGAGGCCTTCAGTCGCTTGACGAGCTCCATCGTGCGCGTCGCGTCGACGTCGGTCCACACCGAGACGTGGGGCGCCGAGTACGCCGACTGCACCATGCCGCTCGCGACGGCCTTGCGCACGCCCTTGACCGCGATGGTCTCCTCGCGCGCATCCGCCGGCGGGACGGCGGGCGTCGCGGGAGCGGATGCCGCCGGCGACGGCGCGGCGACCGGGATCGTCTCCTCGCGCACGTCGCCCCAGTCGGGCGTCTCGATGTTGCGGAAGACACTGGCCTGCGACGCGTGCCGCACGACGTCCTCGCGGGTGACCTCACCGGCCGGTCCGCTCGGCGCGACGGAGGCGAGGTCGACGTCGAGGTCGCGCGCGAGCTTGCGGATCGGGGGCTTGGCGACGACACCGACGGATGCCGAGACCCGCTGCGCCTGGTCCGGTCGGTGAGCCGGCCGAACCGCGCGGCGCCGCGACTGCACCGGGCCTCCGGTGCCGTAGCCGACGAGCACGGCGCCGTCGCCGTCTGCGCCGGGAGCCTCGGCGGGCGCACCGTGCTCGGACTGCCCGACGGTGGCGGGGCCCGCGGCATCCGTCGTCGACGCGATCGTGATGATCGGCGCCCCGACGTTCACCGTCTCGCCCTCGGCGACCAGGAGGTCTCCGACGGTGCCGGCGAACGGCGACGGCAGCTCGACGAGCGACTTGGCGGTCTCGATCTCGACGAGGACGTCGTTGACCGCGACGGCGTCACCGGGTGCGACGTGCCACGACACGATCTCGGCCTCGGTGAGGCCTTCCCCGACGTCGGGGAGGACAAAGGTCTGGGTGCTCATGGTCGGTCCTTTCGCAGGCTCCGGTCGTTGAGCGAGCGTAGCGAGACGAAACGCGCCGAGCCGACCGGCGGCGTCGGGAGACCGCGTTTCGTCTCGTCGCTTCGCTCCTCGCTCAACGACCGGAGCCGGTGGTTCCGGAATGCGGACATGTCAGTAGGCCAGGGTCCGGTCGACGGCCTCGAGGATGCGGTCGGCGTCGGGGAGGAAGGAGCCCTCGAGCTTGGCCGGGGGGAAGGGGACGTCGAACCCCGACACGCGCAGGACCGGGGCCTCGAGGGCGTAGAACGCCTTCTCCATCACGGTCGCGGCGACCTCGGAGCCGAGGCTGTTGAACCCCGGCGCCTCCTGCGCGTAGACCATGCGCCCGGTGCGGCGCACCGAGTCGAGGATCGGGCCGTAGTCGACGGGCGACAGCGAGCGGACGTCCACGACCTCGCAGCTCGTGCCCTCGGACTCGGCGAGCGCGGCCGCCTGCAGCAGCGTCGTGACCATGGCGCCGTGGCCCACGAGGGTGACATCGGTGCCGCGGCGCACGATGCGGCTCGCGTGCAGCGGCAGGGCGCGCGCCGACGTGTCGACCTCGCCCTTCTGCCAGTACTTGCTCTTCGGCTCGAGGAAGATCACCGGGTCGGGCGACGCGATCGCGTCCTGGATCATCCAGTACGC
>Ga0307505_10002943_pt1 | contig 11208 bp, 8 predicted proteins | sample 23_S_MG_FD_202183 | JGI IMG/M metagenome (GOLD analysis project Ga0307505, IMG submission 202183) | Soil microbial communities from Populus trichocarpa stands in riparian zone in the Pacific Northwest, United States - 23_S | ecosystem: Environmental > Terrestrial > Soil > Riparian zone > Trees...
CGGGCACCCGTTGCGCCACCCACGTCAACTGTCCCCCTCGTATGAGGGGGACCGCGCCGGCCGCGCTACGCCCACGGACCCGGCACCAACGCGCGGCCGGCGCCGGGGGTCACCGCGCGGCCGGCGCCGGGGGTGCGCGGCCGGCGCCGGGGGCCCCCCCTGATCCACCGCCGCCCCCGATCACTCATCAGACATTTCGCTCACCGGTTAGCACAGACCGCTCAGTAGAGAAATGTTTAAGTCGCTGCGCGGTAATTCTGCAGTCCCCCTATGGTGCTGTGAGAGTGGGGCGTGTCCGTCCGGCACGGTCCCGTAAGGCGGGCCGGACGCACACGGCGGGTGCCTCTCGAAAGTCGATAGCGCGCCCTTCCCCAACTCACTCACTCAGAGAGGTACACACTATGGGCCAGCAGCAGCTGATCCTCCTCGTTCTCGCGACGGTCATCGTCGGTATCGCCATCGTGGTCGGTATCCGCGCCTTCACCGAGAACAGCGCGAAGGCGAACGCCGACGCCATGACGCAGGTCGCCGTCCGCATCGCCAACGATGCTCAGGCGTGGAAGAAGAAGCCGGCGCCCTTTGGAGGGCAGGCGTCAACGCAGGCCGCGAGTGTCGTTTCCGACTCCACAGACTTCAGCGGCGCTACCTGGGCCGGTCTGGGCTACGCCGCCACTGGGGCCAACTACGCTAGCCTCGATGGCACTTTCGTCATCACCTCTGCGGACGACGGCGGCTTGGTTCTTGATGCTTACAATCCCGTCGAGCGCAACCATGTTACGGTGACGGTCACTGGTGTTACCGACCGAAACATCACCGGTACGATCATCTGCCTCGGCGGCTCGGATCCGACTAACGGCAGCTCTTGCGACGGGGACGTTCCCTGATTCGCCGGTTTGGATTAGCAACGGCGTCCGAGGAAGCCCCTCGGGCGCCGTTGCAATCTTGAGATTCTAGATCGTCTTCGTCCTCGATGTGTCCTATACCATATAGTTGATCGAATGCGCGAGTACCGCTTCACCGGACTGAACCCCGCCGGCGATCCAGTGCGCGGGACCGTCTACGCCGTTTCCAAGCGTAAGGCGCAGGTGCGCGTGAAGGAGCTCTCCGAGCGCCACCAGTTCAGCGCGCAGGAAGTCGAGGAGCGGGTCACGTACGTCTACCGCGCAAAGCACTCGACCGGCGAGATCGTTAAGGGCGAGCAGCGAGCGTATACGACAGAGGAGGTAGCCGCCGCCCTTTCGCGCGTAGGCCTGCAGCCCGTCAGGGTCGAGAGGAAGCTGCTCGACTTCCAGATGAGGCCGAGCAGCACGGACATAGTCCTATTTGTCCGGCTCGCGGCCAACATGCTCCGGCGCGGCCTGCCGTTCGACGAGATCCTGACGCTGCTGATCGCCGACACCCAGAGCGCGTCGCTCCGGCAGGTGATGCGTGACCTGAATACGGATCTGAAAGGCGGCACCGAGGCTCGGCACGCGTTTCTCAAGCACCAGCACGCGCTGGGCAAGTTCACTGCCTACATGCTCGGCCTCGCCGCGACAAGCGGCAACATGGCGGAGATGTTCGAGGCCACCGCTGCGTACCTGGAGCGGAAGGACAAGTTCAAGAAGAGCGTCCGCTCGGCGATGATCACACCCGCGATCACGGCCTTCGCCGCTATCGCGGCGTTCATCTGGTATGTATGGAGCATCGTCCCCTCCTACGCCCGCCTCTTCGAGCGATACGACGTGCGGCTCCCCTTCCTGACGCGGACGTCGTTGAGCTTCGCCGACTGGATGGATGCCAACGGCTGGTGGGTGATGCTCCTCACCGTCGCTCTGATCCTGGTGTTCGTTGCCTGGAGCCGCACCACCAAGGGCAGATTCTGGCTTCACCAGCACATGCTGAAGGTGCCGGTCATCGGGCCCCTGCTCCTCAAGATGAACCTGGAGGTCTTCGCCCGCGTGTTCTCCGTCCTCTACGCAGGCTCCGGCGAGGGCGAGGAGGTGATGAAAATATCGGCCGAGGCGACGGGCAACACGTTCATCGAGCAGCGGATCAAGACCATTACCGTCCCGCTGATGATGGGCGCCGGCAGCGACCTCGTCTACTCGATGCAGGCCGCGCAGGTATTCACGCCGATGATGATCGCGCGCTTCCGGTCCGGAGCGGAATCCGGCGCCGTGCGCGAATCGGCAGAGGAAATGGCCGATTTCTACCAGCGGGAGGTGGATCTGAAGTTCGAGGCCGTGGTCGAAACCATCAAGACGATGACGGCCATCTTCATCTCGCTCCTCGTCCTCATTCTGACGATCCTTTCCGCTGAGAGCGCTCTCATCAGCCCCACGGCGTCGGACATCATGTTTACGAGGTGAGGCCCTTGTGGATAGTAGACAGTAGACAGTAGGTGGGTTCGCGGGTTCGCGGTTCGCTGGGTTCGCAGTTGCCCGATCTCCAATCCCCGATCCCTGATCCCTCGCGTGGTTCGTTTGTCGTCAATGCCGGCGCATCGGGACGAGTGTCTCGGGAATCACGGCGCCGGCCGCGCGGACTCGTGAAGTCCGGCGAGTATTTCTGACGGTTGTACAGTAGGCCGCCGCCAACGGCCCAGCACCCACGCCACGGTCCTCCGTCCTCCGTCCTCCGCCCACGACACGGTCCTTCGTCCTCCGTCCTCCGTCCACCGAAAAACTGCGAGGTCCTTCGACTTCGCTCAGGATGACATAGCGCTGGGTTAGCTCGCGTCTACCACCGTCTACCGGCCGGCGCCCACGACACGGTCCTCCGTCCTCCTTCCACCGTCCACCGAAAACTGCGAGGTCCCCCCTTCGGCTTCGCTCAGGGCAGGCTCTTCGACTTCGCTCAGGGCAGGCTTTCGACTTCGCTCAGGATGACATAGCGCCTGGTTAGCTCCCGTCTGCACCCTTCCACCGTCCTCCGTCCTCCGAAACCGCGAGGTCCCTCGACTTCGCTCGGGATGACATTGCGCTGAGTTAGCTCCCGTCTGCCACGCATCGCCGTCCACCGTCCACCGTCCACCGTCCACCGTCCACCGTCCACCGTCCACCGTCCACTGCCCACCGAATTGCCCCCGCCCAACCCGCAACACCCCGACGACGAACCGCTGGCCTTCATAGAAGGCGCCGGCGGTACGGTCGCGGAGGGACCTGGCGCCGTGCTGCTGGGGGACGCGCATTACGTGCCGTCCCCGCCGGCGGGTGACGGCGCTCCGCCGCCGCTCGACGCCGGCGCACCCGCGCCCGCGGCGGCCGCGCCGGCCGTCCTGGAGGCCGGACTGCGTGAGGCCATGCAGGACCGCGTGGTCAAGCGCCTCCTGCGGCAGGAGCTGGTGACCGACAGGCAGGTCCGCGACGCGTACACCCAGTGGATCCGCAAGGACCGCCAGGACACCCTCTGGCGGTGGGTGGCGCGCCACCCGGATGTCGACCGCGAGGGCGTCTTCGCCGAGGCCGCGCGGATCTATGCCTTCGCCCGCGCCGAGGTCGACCGCGGCAACCCGAAGCCTGAGTTCGTCACCGCCTTCGTCGAGGCCCTGCCCGGCGCGCAGCAGGAGCAGCTCCTCGCGCTGCAGATCCTACCAGTCGGCCAGGAGCACGACGAGGCCCGCGGCATGACGCGCGTCGTCTTCGCCGCCGAGGACCCCGGCAACCCCGACGGGCAGAACATCCTCGGCGCCATCGGCCTGGAGTCGTTCGAGGTCCGCTACGCGCCGGCGTCAGAGATCGGGCCCCTGCTGCGCGAGCTCTTCCCCAAGCGGAACGAGTTCCTCGAGCGGATGCAGGAGGAGCAGTGGGCCTACGAGCTGGGCGCCACCTTCGACCAGGGCAAGAGCAACCTGGTAGACGAGGACGCCATCGAGGCCGAGATCAACCGCTCGGGCCTCATCAACCTGTTCGAGGGGTCGCTGGTGGAGGCCGTACGGATGGGCGCTTCGGACATCCACATATGGCCCAACGCCGAGCGGCAGACAGAATTCCACATGCGGGTGGACGGCGAGCTGCAGCACTGGCACACGGAGGGAAAGGTCCACCCCGAGGCCCTGTTGGCTGTCGCCAAGGACCGCTCCGGCAACGTCGACCGCTTCGAGCGCGAGGCCGCGCAGGACGGCTACATCCAGCGGAAGGTGGACGGCGCACTTATCCGCTACCGCGTCTCAATCCTCCCTATCGCGACAGCCAACCGCGAAATCCGCGCCGAGAGCATCGTCATCCGCGTGCTCGACGACCGCAAGGTGATGGCCGACATGGGCCAGCTCGGCCTTCTACAGGGCGCGCTTGCCTCCTTCCAGAAGGCGATCACGCAGCCCCACGGGATGGTTGTGATGACTGGCCCCACCGGCTCCGGCAAGAGCACGACGCTCGTCGCCGCGCTGTCGAAGGTCGTCCGCCCCCAGGTGAACGCGCTCACGATCGAGGACCCCGTCGAGTACATCATCAAGGGCGTCCGCCAGATCAAGCTCGGCCCCCGCCTGAGCATGGACCAGGCGCTCCGCTCGGTGCTCCGCCACGACCCGGACATCGTTATGGTCGGCGAGATGCGCGACCGCCCCACGGCGGAGCTGGCCATCAAGCTGGCCAACACGGGCCACCTGACGTTCTCCACACTCCACACCAACGACGCGCCGAGCGCCGTGTCGCGGCTCTTCAAGATGGGCATCGAGCCCTTCCTGATCGCCTACGCCATCAACCTCGTCGTGGCCCAGCGCCTGTTGCGGACGCTCTGCAAGGAGTGCAAGCGGGTGGACGAGGACCTCGACCACGTCCTGCTGAAGCAGGTGGGCTTCACGGACGAGGAGATCGCGCAGACGACGTTCTACGTCCCCGGCGACCAGCCCACGTGCAAAACGTGCAAGGGCGCCGGATACAAGGGCCGGCGCGCCATCGCGGAGGCGCTGTACTTCTCGCGGGCTGTCCGCCATCTGATCGTGAGCGCGAAGGACGACATCAGCGAAGACGCAATCCGCACAGCGGCCGTCGCGGAAGGAATGTTGACTCTGCAGGCCTCCGCTCGCGAGATAGTGAAGCAGGGCCAGACGAGCGTCGAGGAGGTCCTGCGCGTCACCACCGGCGACGACTAGCCATGAGCTCGATCATCTACGGCATCCTCGCCATCCTGCTGCTGGCGTTCCTCGGCCTCAACATGCTGCGCGGGCAGCTCCGAACGGAGGACCGGATGATCGTGAACGAGGTCGCGACCGACCTTTCCGGCGTGGCCTACTCCATCCTCGACTTCATCGGCCGGACACCGTTCGACGAGCTCACCGACGAGAGCAAGCGCGAGCAGCCCGTCGCCTACCCGGTGATCACGAGCACTAGCGGCCTCACGCCCGTGGCCAACTTCGGCGGCTGTGGCGCGCTGACGCTGGTGAATCCCACCTGCGACGACATCGACGACTTCGACGGCCTCACGGGCACCCGCACGGTGGGCGGGCTCGATTACACGTTCACCGTCTCTGTGCGCTACGTCGTCCCGACCGCACCGGAGACCGCGGCCGGCGGCAATTCGTACGCCAAGGAGGTCGAGGTCGAGGTCTCCAATCCGCACCTGACGATGAACGGCGCGCCCCTTCCGGTCGCGTTGCGCCGCGTGTTCACCTACAACCGGCACACGGCCGCTCCCTGATGGGTACGCAGCAGATGATCCTCCTGGTCGCCGCCACGGTGATCGCCGGCATTGCGCTGTTCGTACTGGCCTCCGTCCAGGAGCGCGGCCAGGAGGCCGCGGTCGACGCCGTGCAGTACGCCGCCGCGAAGGAGGACCTGCACAACGTGGTCGACATGCTTGAGCGCGACCTCCGCAATATGGGCGCCTCGATGTACTTCGACGCGGGCGGCTGCAACTGCTGGGTGGGCGCTTCGGTGGACCCGACCACGGTGCTGCAGCCGGGCTGGTACGACTCGACCATCGTGGCCGGCGGACAGCTCTACACGCTCCAGTTCGTGACGCAGATCGATTCCACCGCCCCCCCGGTGGGCGTCGTCTACACCTGGGAGCCGACCGGCGAGACGGTCACCCTCCGCAACGGCACCGTGCGCGCCCGCCAGCGCCTGGAGCGCCGCATCGGCGGCACGCTCTCCGGGGTTAGCAACGACGTCAGCCTGCTGCGCCTGCGGCTGCGCCAGCCGGAGTCGGAGCCCGGGATGGTCAACCTCTCGGATACACGCGTGATCGACGTCACACTCCGCACCGTCTCGCCCCTGGGAATGGGCGCGGTTATCGAGGAAACCCGATTCGACGCCACGTACCGCCCCGTGGGGATGGCGATCACCGACAACCTGCCGTCGTAGATATGGGGAAAAGGGATCCGGGATTAGCAATCAAACACGCAGACACAAGACACAGGGCACCAAGCACAGGGCACGCGCCTCCGGTCAATAGACACGACTGCTAGCAGCTGCACGCTGCCCGCCGCAAGCTGATTGAACCGCCATGACCCAGACCACGCTTCTCGTCGTCCTAGCCGCGATTCTGACCGGCGGTGTCCTCGTCTACAACACCCAGCGCCACGCTGCCGGCGCGGACGATCGGCTCGAGGAGCAGCAGTACAAGTCCTTCGCGCGAGACGCCGCCGAGGCCGGACTGAACGTGGTCGTCCGCGCGCTCGCGGAGTCGCACCCGATGGGGTCGTGGAACGACACCGACTTCGACATCGCAGCCACGAATTACCACGGTGGTCGCTTCCGGGCCGACGTGCAGCTCGCCGACGGCACCGGCGACCTGGTCGACGTCGTCGTCCGTGGGCTGCACCGAGACGGGCGGGCGTCCATCTTCGCTCGCTACGAGCGCGAGAAGGACGACGTCGGCGTGCCGCCTGCCTTCCGCAACGTCATCACGACGCAACTCGACATCGATGTGCGCGGCCGCATGCTCGTCGACGCCATAAGCGACGAGTGGAACGCCAGCATCCATACCAACCGCATCCTCGACCTCTCCGGCCAATCCTTCCGGGTGGAGGGCTATGGAACGTACTGGAACGATGGCGACCCGCTCACCTTCAGCGAAGGAGAGCTCGCGCGATTCGACCCGAACATCGATTACAACGGCGACGACCCTAACGTTTTCCAGTCTGACGGCCCCATCGAGATCCCGTCAATCGACCCCGAAGGTCTGTTAGACGCAGCGGCGACCTCGGGAGCGTACCGCGCCGGCACGCTGACTATCAACAACGCCGTCATCGACTTCACCAATCCGGCGTCTCCGTTCTGGGCCGCGCATGGCCTCACGTATACATGCGCCGTGCCGCCCTGCGGCACTGCCGAGAACCCCTTCGTTCTGTACATCACTGGCGCGACGCTCTTCTCGGGCACTACTACGGTAGTCGGCCACGGGGTCATTTTTGTCGACAGCGACATCACCGTCTCGGGCAACCTGTACGGCACGATCAGCGCCGAGTCCCAGACCCAGCTGCTGCTGGCGACGACCGAGGACATCCTGGTCCCCAACAATACGTGCCTCGGCCTCGGGCCGCGCAACTACCGCGACGGCGGGACCTGGAATAACAACTCGTGTGTCTCCTCCGACGCCACGAGCTACTCGCACGGTCTTTCGATGTACGCCGAGGGCCAGGTCCAGTTCGGCGGCACGCCGTTCATCGTGGGCGGCATCGTCTCGCCCAATGCGGACTTCCTGGGCCACGGCAACCCGTGGATCGCCTACGCCGCCCCGAGCGAGACCATCGTCGACCCCGGATTCGAGTACCTGGTACCTATCGGACCCATTCTCGTGTCTTATAGCGAGTGGTAATGGAGGGATCTGGGATGGGGATTGGGGATTGCGAAAGCGGTCCTGCGTGATGGGTGATTCAGTGACGCTTCTCTCCCCTGCCCCCACTGCTCGCTGCGCCGCTAGCCGCTAGCTGCGGGCCCCAGACCCCGGACCACTGCAAGGCTGCCAGTCGCAAGGCTGCCCCTGCGAACTGTCCACGCTAACCGACCATTGAACGCTCCCCCCCCGCTCACGACAGACCTCGCCACCGGCGACGGCGCGCCCGTGGAGGCGGCCGCGCCGACCGGGCCGCGCCTGCCGGCGCCGTTCTACGCGATGCTCGCCGAGGTGGACCCCCACCTCGAGGGCGAGGACCGCTTCCGCTGGCTCGCCGAGCGCGTCGCCCGCCTGCCGCAGGACGCCCTCGACGAGGCCCGCGCGGTGCACCGGTCGCTCGTCCGGCGCATGGTCGAGCTCGACGCGTCGGACCTCGACATAGGCGGGCCGGCGTGCAACGAGCGCATATGGTTCCGGGTCCACGGCCTGAAGCGGCCCGACGCGCCGGCCGGCGAGCTCTCGCTCGACGAGAGCGACATGCTCCTCCTGGCGGTCCTCAACCACACGCAGATCGACCGCCTGCTGCGCAACTTCGCCGTCGACTTCGGCTTCGAGCTCGCGCCGGAGAAGGACGGTGAGCCGCCGCGGCGATTCCGCGTCACGGTCTACGTCGACCACCTCCACCTCGCGCTCTGCCAGCGCATGCTCGCGTGGAAGCCGCGCTCGCTCCGCAGCCTGGGCTTCCACCCCCTCATCGAGCACGGCTTCCTCTTCTCCCGCGTCCGCGACGGCGTCACCCTCTTCACCGGCGTCACCGGCTCCGGCAAGAGCACCTCGCTCGACGCGATCATCGACGCCAACAACGAGGAGTTCGACGGCCACATCCTGATCGTCGCCCAGCCGCTGGAGTACATCCACAAGTCGAAGCGCTGCGTCGTCCGCCACCGCGAGGTGGGCACCGACGTCGCCTCCTTCGTCGACGGGATGGTCCAGGGCCTCCGCCAGGACCCGGACATCGTCGTCGTCGGCGAGATGCGCGACGCGGAGACCATCTCCACGGCCCTCGAGATGGCCGACACCGGCCACAAGGTCTTCTCGACGCTCCACACGGGCTCCGCGGTGGAGTCGATCGACCGCATCGTGGCCGAGTACCCGCCGGTGGAGCAGGAGCGCGTCCGCCACCGCCTGGCCGACGTGCTGCGCTGCATCGTCAGCCAGAAGCTGCTGCCGACGATCGGAGGCGGGCGCGTCCTGGCCAAGGAGGTCCTCTGGGTGACGTCGCCCGTGCGCGCGGCCATCAAGAACGGAAACACCCATGAAATCTTCCAGATGATCTGGCAGGGGGTGGACCAGGGAATGATCACTCTCGAGCAAGACCTCGCCCGGCTCGTCCAGGTGGGGGATATCACGATGGAGACGGCGGTCGACTACGCCAACAACAAGCGGCGCCTCCTGTCGCTGATCCGCTAAGCAAGCACGCGTCCCCCCCGCACCGCATGAGCAAGCCCCCTGCGACTCCAACCGCGCTAGGCGTCTTCGTCGGGCCCGAGTCCGTCGACGCGGTCCTGGTTCGCAAGCACGGAGACAGCGTCGAGGTCGTCCGGCGCCTCTCGCGCCAGCGCACACGTGCGCGCGAGTACGTCACCTCGGAGTCGCTCCAGGCCGCGCTGCCGGGCCTCCACGGCGCCGAGGAGGCGGACTACACGCTGCACGTCGGCGACGGCGCGGCCGCCGCGCGGCCGCCGGCGGTGCCCGGCTCGCACGAAGACGGTGCCGATCGCGCGGCCCACGGCGCCGGCCGGCCCTTCGCCCCGCAGCTCCAGGAGATCCTCCGCGAGATAGTCGCCGGCGGCTACGAGAACCCCCGCCTCGTCTTCTGCCTGGCGCCGCCCGAAGTCACCTACACCGAGCTCATCCTCGCCCCCGCGGCGGAGGAGACCCGCGGCAAGGGCCGCGCGGCGAAGGAGACCTCGCCCGAACAGGCGCTCAAGAACGACCGCCGCGCGCTCCAGCAGCTCGCGAAGGACCGCGTCCCCGGCGCCGACCCCGCCCGGACGGCGTTCGTCGCGCTCGCGTCCGACGACACCCGCCGGCGCTACCTCGCCGTCGCGCCGGACGCCCACGAGCCCGTCGCGCCGACGCTCCAGCTCCTCGACCAGCAGCAGGGCGCGCCGGCGTTCGAGGCCGCGCGCCTCGACACCGAGGCCACCCTCTGGGCCGCCGCCGCCGCGCGCGCCGGCGCCCTCGTCGACGGCGAGCGCACCGCGCTCGTCCGCGTCGGCACCGAGAGCACGCTCCTCCTCCTGTTCGAGGGCGACCAGCTGGCCCACGTCGAGCGCGTGCGCTCCGTGACGGCCTACGACCTGCCCGACACCGTCGCCAGCCGCGTCCTGCACGTCCTCGACGAGCGCAAGGTGGGCGACCCCGACGCGGTGATCGTCGCCTCCGTCGCCCGCTCCGAGGGCCTCTCGGAGAAGTTCGCCCTGGTCTACCCGGACGCCGCCGTGCACTCGCTGCACGAGATGCTCACCGGGCTCGGCGTGGCCGTCCCGGAGGACGACCCCACGGCGCTGCGCTCGGGCCCGCTCGCGGCCACCGCCGCCGCCATCGGCGAGCTCCAGGGCTGGGGCGGCGACCTCGGCGTCGACCTCCTCGCGCCGGCGTCGCACCGGCGCCGGCGCAAGCCCGGCGCCCTCGGCTGGCACACTGCCGCCGCCGCCCTCCTGCTCACCGTCGCCCTCGTCTTCGCCGGCCTCCGCTACTGGCGCGTCGAGTCCCGCGCCGAGACCCTCCGGCAGGACCTCCAGGTGAACCCCCCGCCCCTGCCCGCCGCGGACCCCCAGCAGCTCCAGCGCCGCGTCGACAGCCTGGCTAACGCCTACACGGTCTACACGCGCGGACTGAACGTCCTCGACTCGCTCCTCGTCGGGTCCGACAAGTGGATCCAGTCGATGCGCCTCGTGACGCGCTCCACCGACCAGGCCGGCGGCACCTGGATCACCCGCTGGCGACCCGAGGGCGTCATGCTCCGCCTCACCGGCCGGACGCTGTCGCGCACCAACATCGTCGACCTCGCCCGGCGCCTCAACGGCGCCATCGAGACCGTCGAGTACTCCGACATCGGCACGACGAGGGTCTACTCCTTCGAGATAGTGTTCCCGGTGCCGAACGAGATGCCGCAGGTGGCCATCGTGCTCCGCGCGATGTCCGGCCAGCCGTACGCCGACTCCACACTCGACGCCGGCCTGCCCGTGCCGCCCCCGGGCACCGCGCCCTCCGGCGCAGCCGCCGCCGCCGCCGCCCGCTCCGCCGCGCCGGCGCCGGCGCCCACGGCCCCGGGCCCGCGCTGACCATGAACAACAACATCGTCCTCACCGTCGCCCTGGTCGCGGCCGCTTTCGTCGTCGGCGGCGCCAGCTACTACGTCACCGACGTCAAGCAGAAGGCCGA
>Ga0307505_10002944_pt1 | contig 11207 bp, 13 predicted proteins | sample 23_S_MG_FD_202183 | JGI IMG/M metagenome (GOLD analysis project Ga0307505, IMG submission 202183) | Soil microbial communities from Populus trichocarpa stands in riparian zone in the Pacific Northwest, United States - 23_S | ecosystem: Environmental > Terrestrial > Soil > Riparian zone > Trees...
ATGCTGCCGAATCGTCTCAAGTATGGGGGGTCACACATTCATCTAAACTGATCACAGCCCTAAAGAAGAAGAAAGACTGCAATCTGCTCGAGCTTGAAAAGAAGCTCGGAAGTACGCATTTGAAAGGTCGGACTGAATTCGATGGACCCTCATGGAAATGGCCCGACTAATCTATATTCGGATCCGAATCGCTAATTTCATTAACGGGAGTCAAGCACGCTTCATCGAACTCCCGCATTGTCTGCTTTTCGATTACACCAGCCTTTAGCATCCCGGAAGCCGTTTCGTGGATCGCGGCCATTGCTTCGCTCTTGTAAGTTTTGGTATTAGCCATTTTCAGTTCAGTCTAACCCAAGATACTCCGACACCAGCACGATGTCTTTGAGCACCGATTGATATTCCACGTGCGTCTCGTGTTCCTCGGTACGCCATAGCTTGCCTTCGTTTTCTTTCATATAGGCGTGGTATTCGGGGGCGCCGGGGAATTTTATGTTGTCGCCGACGGCGATGGAGCCGGGGTGGAGCCAGCCGCGGTCGATGATCATTTTGATGTCGGGCAGATAAGCTTCCTTGGCATGGTCGAGGAAGACGAGATCGACGGAGCCAGCGGTGAAGCCGTGCTCTGTTTCGAGCGCGTCGGCGGTCTTGCCGCCATCGCCGAGCGTGCCGAGGATGACTGTGATCTGATCGTCAACGCCCGCGTGGTTGTGAATGCTGCGGGCGATCTCGGCATTGTCGGCGTTGAATTCGAGGGAGTAGATGTGAGCTTCAGGAGCCGCGGCGGCCATACGCATTGAGCTATAGCCGCAGTAGGTGCCGAGTTCGAGGATCTTTTTCGCGTTCGCCCGACGAACGGCATCGTCGAGGATCTTGCCCTTTTCATCGCCGACGTTGATGAGAAAGCTCTTCTTGTACGCGAACTCGTCGACGACACGGATCGCGTCTTCGACGTCACCCGGCTTGGCGTTTGCGAGAACGTATTCGCCAAGCTTCGCCTCTCGGCCATCGCCGACCTGCCATTCCGTCGTCAGGCGTTTCATACCGAACATTACGCGCCAGACGGACCATCGGAAGAAGGGGAACGTTCTCCAGCTCATTCGTTTGATCTCCTTTGAGGGTCGAGTAGAAAGTGCGAGACCAATATATCCGCGATTGGTTGCAGCAGCAAACCCTGACTCGATACGCCCTCCATCTCACGGATCGGAAAGTTTTGTGGTATAACCGAACAAAACTATGAAGATCGATCGACGTGACTTTTTGCTTGCCTCTTCGTCCGCTGTTTTGGCTTCGACCGTGGTGTCGGCGTCGCCAATTGAGAGTTCGGTTTCTTGGGAACCGCCATCGGCTGCTCCCGGAAAGGTGACTGTCTACACGACCGCGAAAGATACCGATCAGCGGCTCGCCAAGGCAGGCGAGGTCGAGTTCAAGCAGATGGGCCAGCCGCTCGAGACGCAGACGTGTGTTTTCATCGATCCACGGCGGACGTTTCAGACGTTCCTCGGCATCGGCGGTGCGATCACGGATTCTTCTGCCGAGACGCTCGCGAAGATCCCAGCGGCTAAACAGCAGGAAGTCATCGATGCGTACTTCGATCCGAACAAAGGTATCGGCTACACGCTCGCACGTACAAACATCCATAGCTGCGATTTTTCGAGCGCGAGCTACACGTACGTCGCGGAGGGCGACAAGGAGTTGAAAACGTTCTCCATTGAGCACGACAGAAAGTTCCGCATCCCGATGATCAAACGAGCGATGAAAGCCGCGGGAGGGAAATTGAACCTCTACGGAAGCCCGTGGAGCCCGCCGGCGTTTATGAAGGATTCGAACAATATGCTCCGCGGCGGGAAGCTGAAGCCGGACCATTACCAGGCCTGGGCGAACTATTTTACGAAGTTCGTTAAGGCGTACGAAAAGGAAGGCATTCCGATCTGGGGCATCTCGATCCAGAACGAGCCGATGGCGACGCAGAAATGGGAATCGTGCATCTTTAGCGGCGAAGAGGAGCGCGACTTCCTAAAGAACAATCTCGGGCCGACGATGAAGAAAGAGGGGCTCGGCGATAAGAAGATCATTTTCTGGGACCACAACCGCGACCTGATCTATCAGCGAGCGAGCACCATGCTGAACGATCCCGAAGCCGCGAAATATGTCTGGGGCATCGGCTATCACTGGTATGAACCATGGAGCGGCGGCGAGATGATGTTCGACAACGTGAAGCTCGTGAACGAAACGTTCCCCGACAAGAACCTCATCTTTACCGAAGGGTGTGCAGATTCGTACGACGCGGCGAAGGTGAACGATTGGACGCTCGGCGAACGATACGGGCGGTCGATGATCCACGACTTTAACAACGGTACCGTTGGGTGGACGGATTGGAATGTCCTTCTCGACGAAAAGGGCGGACCGAATCACGTCCAGAATTTCTGCTTCGCGCCGATTCACGCGAACACGCAGACTGGAGAGTTGATGTATACGAACTCGTACCACTACATCGGGCACTTCTCGAAATTCATCAAGCCCGGAGCGAAGCGGATCGCAGCATCACCGAGCAGGAGTTCGCTGATCGCAACGGCGTTCGCTAACCCGGACGGAAAGGTGTCAGCGGTCGTGATGAATCGTGGCGAGAAGCCGGTCGAATATTTTCTGTGGATCGATGGAAACGCAGCGTCTGTCACGAGCCCCGCCAGGTCGATCCAGACGCTGATCATTTGATCAATGGCTGATCGTTTACCGGCAATTTTCTTCGGGCACGGAAACCCGATGAACGCGCTTGCGGACAATAGCTGGACGCGGGCTTGGAGAGCGATTGGCGAATCCATCCCGAGGCCTAAAGCGGTGCTAAGTGTTTCGGCTCACTGGTATATTCCGGTCGTTGCGGTAACCGCGATGGAGCAGCCGCGGACGATCCACGATTTTGGCGGGTTTCCTCGTGAGTTGTTCGAGTTTCAATACCCGGCTCCGGGCTCGCCCGAAGTCGCCCGGAGAGTTGCCGAACTGCTCGGAAACGATGTTGCTCTGGACGAAAGCGGGTGGGGCATTGACCACGGGACGTGGTCGGTGCTGTGTCACGTCTTTCCCGACGCTAACGTTCCGGTTGTTCAGCTCTCGATAAACGAAACTGAGCCGGCTTCGTTTCATTACGAGATCGGGAGGCTGCTGGCTCCGCTTCGCGACGAAGGAGTCCTGATCATTGGCAGCGGAAATCTGGTGCACAATCTGCACGCGTACGCTTGGGGAGATCAGGCGCGCGAACCGTTCGATTGGGCGATGAGGTTTGAACAGACGGCTCGCGATCTAATGCTTGCGGGCGACCACGAACCGCTCATCTATTACGAATCGATGGGCAAGGATGCTCTGCTTTCTGCCCCGACGCCTGATCACTACTTACCGCTTCTTTACGTGCTCGCCACGCAACTAGATGGCGACAAAGTCTCGTTTCCGGTCGAGGGATTTGACGGCGGCTCGATATCGATGACTACCGTTAGGATCGGTTAGGGGAGGGCCTGACACTGCTGGCAGCTAGCCTTCGCTTAGCTTGGCCGGCCACAGATGATCGATCGCCCAGGCGAGGAATACTCCAAGGACAATAGACGATACGAACAGGCTCGCTCCGTAAAGTTGCCAATAGTAAGTAAGAGTATTGAGGACGACGACGAACGGATTGCCGAGGATGGGCACGCCGATCTCCTTGCCGGTGAGCCAGGCATTCAGATAAACGGAGACAGCCAAAACGATCGCGGCCAATACGAACCCTTCCCAAACACCTCGGCTTGATTCCTCTTTTCTGAGGACCAGAGCGATGATCGTGACCGCGATCGTGAACGGGGCGGTCTGGAGAAAGACGGTCGTCAGCGTCACTTCGGGTGCTCCGGGCGGAGCGATGGAAAGCCCGATCGCCTTCAGCGCGGTCGCCTGAAGGCCTAACACCAGGATCGAGATCACGATCGCAACGAAACCGCCGATCTTCTGTATCTTCTCGACCTTCCCGAAAAAGCCCGGATCGCGCGGGTGTCCGCAGTTTGGACAACTTGCCGCCGCACTGGAAATTTGGTGCCCGCATGCGGAGCACGGGATCAAATTGATTTCCGTTTCCATGAAGGGTGTCGGCCTCCGGATATTGATCTCTAACGAGCTATGAAGGAATCGCGCCTAAGTTAGCCGAATCAGGGATTCACGTCAAGCTGGATAGTTGGATCCAAGTGGTGCGGAGTGGAAAGAAAGTGACGGCGGCTCGATATCGATGACCGCCGTCAGGATCGGTTGAGGTCTATTTCGTAACCGTTACGCGAAGGTAGGTTGCAGGGATGGTCGTTCGGTTTGCTTCATCGCTGCGATTTTCTTTTGTAAAAAGATCGACCAGCTCAGCTTCAAGTTCCTTTTCCTTGCCGTTCGCTGCCGCTGCTGCAAATGCGTTCATCGTCGGGCCGTAGAAATCGCGGAAGTTAGCGAGGGCTTCGGCGGGCGTTCCGGCGAAATCGAACGTGAACGTGCCGCGGTCAAACGAGATGTTGTCGGGAGATACCCCGGCTGCGGTGAAGCGTTCAGTAACATGATCTTCGACGCCCCACGTCATCGGCGAGACGAAGCCTTCAGGCGGCGGAGGCGCATAGGACGAACTGATGCGCAGGATCTGAGCGACGAGCGTCGGGTCGCCCGGGATCCAGTTGCCCATGAATACCTTTCCGCCGGTCTTCGTTACGCGGAGCATTTCCTTTGCGACATCGAATGGACGCGGTGCGAACATCGCGCCGAAGACACTGACGACGAGATCAAATGTCTCGTCCGAAAGGCCGTGCAAATCGGACGCGTCGCCTTCTTCGAACCGTAGATTCGTGAGGCCTGCTTCCTGAGCGCGGCGATTCCCCGCGGCCACAAGATTGCTGGCGATATCGACGCCCAGCACGTCGGCTCCGAGTTGGGCGGACGGAAGCGCTGTCGTCCCGTCACCGCAGCCGAGGTCGAGCACTTTCAGTCCCGGCCCTATGCCGAGGCTCTTGGATAGCTCCTCACCGCTTTCGCGCATGCTCTCCGCGATCCTTGTAAAATCGCCCTTCTCCCAAAGAGCCTTGTTCGGATTCATTGCTGTTTGTTCTTGCATTTCGACTTTTCCTTATCGTTGTAACATATCCTGCCGCATCGCGGGGATGGCTTTGGGTATCATACTCTCGACGATCGCCTCAACACAGTCAACCACAGCGAATTTCCCCATTCCTTGAGCCTTTGCGCTGCCGGTGAATGACGTGCTGACCATCGTCGCTGCTCCGCCCTTTTTCGAGACCGTAAAGGAATTCGGATAGCGAACGAGTTCGCCCTTGAGGCTGCAGCTTGTTTCGTGCTGCGTCTGCTCAAGCTTGGCGATCTCAAGCTTGATCGAATAGCCCTTTGGATTCGGGGTCTTCGCCGTGGTGAATCCCGCCTGTTTGCCGACGATCTTGACGACGACCTTCTGCATTGTATCCTCGACCGCCTTAGCTTCCGCTCCGGCCTTCGATCCGTTGAAAAGCTTATTGGCCACGTTTGTATTATCTGTATTTACGAAAATTACTGACATAATTATTCCGCCCCCTACCGTTGTCATGGCGACGCTCCTCGTCGCTCTGCGAAAGACGGCTGCGCATGGTGCATACTTGTACACAAGCCTAAGTTCGCAACGACCAAGACGACTTTGAAGGGGCGAAGAGGACAAATATCAGGAGAAAAAATGGCAGATAAATTACGAATACTGGGAATTTCGGGAAGTTTGAGAAAGGGTTCTTTCAACACGTCAGCACTGCGAGCGGCAGTCGAACTGTGTCCGGACGAGGCTGAGATCGAGATCTGCGAGATCGGAAACTTGCCGCTGTTCGATCAGGATTTTGAGCCGGAGTTGCCGGCGGCAGTGAAGGAATTTAAGGAGAGGGTCGCTGCGGCGGACGCGATAATCTTTTCAACGCCGGAGTACAATTACTCGGTGCCGGGCGTACTAAAGAACGCGATCGATTGCGGTTCGCGGCCTTACGGTAAGAGCGCGTGGGAAGGGAAGCCGGCGGCGATCATGGGAGCCTCGCCGGGAGCGATCGCGACCGCACGCGCCCAATACGACCTGCGGAAGATGATGGTCTTTTTGAACATGTTCCCGATCAATAAGCCCGAGATAATGATCGGCAACTGTTCGTCGAAATTTGATGAACAGGGAAACCTGACGGACGAGGCGACACGAAAGATCATCGGCCAGATGCTCGAGAACTTGATCGCTTGGACGAAGAAGTTGAAGTGATCAGGGACGTTTTTGTTGGAGCATCCACGCGATGAGTTCGGGGTTGGAATACGCCGGATCCCACGCGTTGTGATTGGCATTCGGAAGCTCGGTGTACTGAACATTTGCACCGAGCTTTTTCAGCGCGTCGAACATCTTTCGTGACTCGTCCGGCAGGACGACGTCATCCTTGGCTCCGTGGAACATCCATATCGGCAGCGTCGCGACCTTCTTTGCGACTTCTGTGTGAGGATCGTCCCCGGCGACAAGTGCGGGGTAATCGATGGCTGACGAGCGCCCTGTGAATTTTGATACGAAAGCACAGACCGGGACGATCGCAGCGAACTTTTCGGGATATCGCGAGGCGAGCGACCATGTGCCATTCCCGCCCGCCGAAAGTCCGGTCAAGACTACTCGTTTCGGATCCGCGTTGAACTCCTTGATCGCTTTGTCCATCGCAGCCATCGCCGCCTCGCCGCTCTCGAGTTGCCAGCCGGGTTTTCCGTCAGCCTTTGCCTGAGGAAAGATCACGATCGCGGGAAAGCGTTCGGGATTACGGCGGATCGCCGACGCAAGCCCGACGTTCGTGTGCCGCATTCCGTCCGAGCCGTACTCACCGCCGCCGTGCAACGCGACGATCACCGGCCATTTCTGCTTTCGATTGAATTCTCGTGGAACGTAAACCTGATAGCGATACTCAACGCCACTCACAGCGACCGAACGGTTTAGAAATCCGGTCTCGATCTTTTGAGCGAAAACCGCCGCCGCCGTGAAATAAACAACAACGGAGCCGAATATGATACTGAGTAGATCACGTTTGGATATCATTTCTTAAGCCTGTCGAACCAAAGTCTGTCGATCGCAGAGATATCGGCGACACGACTCGTCACCTAGGCAGACATTAACCGCGCGAACTCTCCGCGGATCGGCGAGACCTCGCCGCCGTCGTAGAACCGCAGAAGTTCATCAGGCGAAACTCCGGCCCGGTGTCCGGCGAGCATCTCATCAGGGTCATATTCGACGCCGATCGGATTGGCGTCAAAGCCCGATCTCATAAAGGCTGCCGCCTCTTCACTTGAACTGCACAGGTCGACCTGAAACTCCATCTGGTTGCCGTCGGGGTCGGCGTAATACATCGAGACGGTCACGCCGTGGTGAACGCACCAGTACGGCGTGATGCCCTTTTCCTTAAGCGACGCGTAGTTCTCCAAAAGGTCACCAACAGAACCGAGCGTGTATCCGACGTGGTCAACGCCGATAGCTCCGCTCTTTTCGATCTCGTTGCCGTTCGGCTGCAGGACGTTCATATCCCCGAACGCGAAGCGATGATGCTCGTCGTCATAGGTCATGAACGCAAGCGCCGGATTCTTATACTGAATGCGGGCATCGAAAACGGTGGAATACCATTCCAGCATTTCGGCAAAGCGCCGGGTGCGGTAAACAATGTGAGCAAATTTTGTAGGTGCTGCCAACGGCATAGAGTCTCCTGTTAAGTTAGCGATCACTGGTTCAAACTGTCATCGCGAATCCGCCGTCGGGTGTCAGGGTCGTGCCGGTAATGAAGCTTGCTTCGTCCGAACAAAGGAACAAGATAGAAGCCGCGATCTCTTCCGGCTTGCCGACACGTCGGACGTGGACCTGCGGGACCATGCCTTGATCGAAGATCTCGTCACCGATGATGCCGCGGATCCGTTGATGCATCGGCGTATCGACAAAGCCGGGGCAGACGATGTTTACTCTGATGCCGTGCGGAGCCAGTTCGGCGGACGCGCTTGTCGTCAACCCGACCTGTCCGTGCTTTGAAGCAACATAAGCAGCTCCAGACGGGAAACCAAGAAACGAATTGACGGACCCGACGTTGACGATCGCTCCGCCGCGGCCGCCATCGAGCATCGCCCGTGCCTCGTATTTTAAGCAAAGATAATTACCCTTTAGGTTGATATCGAGAACCTTGTCCCAGTCACCCTCCTCGAGATCGACAATGTTCGCGATCTGGCCTTCGATGCCGGCATTATTCACGGCGTAGTCGAGGCGACCATAAGTATCGATCGCATGAGCCACCATCTGCTGGACGTCCTGAGCGTTTGAAACATCTGTCCTGATCGCGGTCGCTTTCCCGCCAACGGCTTCGATCTCCGCCACAAGCGAATCGAGTTCCTCTTGCCGTCTGGCAGCAAGTACAACGCTCGCACCCTTTGCGGCAAACGCCTTAGCCGTCGCCCTCCCGATCCCGCTGCTCGCTCCTGTTATCAGGGCAACTTTATCTTTCATGGGCATATAATAGCTTCCTCTTTCGCCTGTCATTAGCTGTCCGCTTACGTCTACGGCTCTACCCGTTCACATAGAAACTGAGCTCCTTTGCTCGAAATTTATTCATCGGCAGCTTTTCAGAAGTAATAAATCCGGGTTCTGCCGCGATCAGGTCGGGGATGCGGTTGACGATGGTTGCGCAAGTGAGTTCGACGGTCGCCGGCCGGTTGATGATGACCTCGGTGTCGGGCTCGCCGTGGATGGTCCAAACATTCTGATCGAATTCGCCCTCGGCGTAGACCTTGCCGATGCAGTTACCTTCGATCACGATCCCTTCTTCCGTAAGAGTGGTTACCATTGCAGACATTCCGGTTGCGTGTCCGGCTGGAATGGTCATCTGAAGCGTTTCCGAACGAAGTTCTTTGTCATGGGTCTGCGGAACGCACTTTTGGGTTTGTTCTTTTACGGTGAGCCCAAGCTGAGAGCAAAGCCAGCCGTTTGAATTCCACATATAGGAAGGCAGAAATGTTTCCTGTTCGATCAGTGCCGCTCGCTCCGAGCCCGAGATGTCGTCGGCTGCAGCGATCTCTTTTTCAAAGTCTCCAAGTGACAGGCCCGCTCCATGCGCCCTGGCCAATGCGATACCGTAGTCCTCGACGTTGTAGCTCGATCTGCCGGTGATCTTCGTAATCGTGTGAGTGGCTCCTGCGATGATGGTGATCAGGTTGCCCCAAAACACATCGCCATATCCCGAGCCGCAAAGCGTAACACCATTCTCCTTCGCCAATTCGTCCAGCATGCGCGTAGTCTTGGGCGCTGAATTCCATGGATAGAATGCTTCCTCGCAAAGCGTGATCGCATCAACGCCAGCTTCGATACAATCCAAAAACGGGCGTTTGAGGTCATGCATGAGGCTCGCCGTGGTGATGATGCAGGCGTCCGGCTTCGTCTCCTTCATGACCGCAACTGCGTCCCTGGAATCCTGGACGAGAACGCCCGCTTTACCAACGCCCGCGATCTCTCCGATGTCCTTGCCGATGTTGGAACTCCGCCCAAACGCGCACACGATCTCAGCTCCCTTTTCGATGGCGTAACGCATCGTGTAAACGGACATCTTTCCGCAGCCATACTGCGCGATCCTGAGTTTTCTATCCATAAGATATTCTTGCGCTCTACCTGATCGCGAGCGGATCAACACCTAACCTAGTTCGGTCCGAATGGCCGTTAACGCGGCGTCGATATCAGCCTCGGAGTTAAAGACATGGGGCGACAGGCGCATTGCCTGGAGCTTTGGGACCCCTCTTAAAATGATCTTGTGTTTGTCTCGCATAGCCCCAAAGAATGGCACCGGGGCCACGCCGACTGGAAGACGGAACGTGAGTAAGGTGGTCGCAAACGGCCCGGGCGGTGCGCTCAAGATGCGCGCTTTTGCGATCTTCTTCAAACCCTCATACACGCGATTTCGAAGGCGGAGGTTTTGCGCTTCGGAAGCTGCTATCCCGCGTTTCTGTGCCGCTTCGATGGCTGAGCCAAGGCCGACGATCAACGGCAGCGAGCCGATGCCCGAAGAACCGGCGACGTAAGTTTTAGCGTCGGTCCACTCGACAGGCTGTATCTTCGCAGCCGAATCCTTGTTTACGTAAAGAAAGCCCGTGCCTTTTGGCGCCATCAGCCATTTGTGACCCGGCGCGGCGTAAGCGTCGCAGCCGATGCTCTTCACATCAACCTCGATATTTCCAACTGCCTGCGCTCCGTCGACGATCGTCAAAACATTCTTCGCTTTGGCTAACGCGACGATCTCACGCACCGGCATCTTCAGGCCCGTTGAGAAGATGATGTGGCTGACGCTGATAACCTTTGTCTCTTTCTTGATCGCCGCGGCGAAACGGTCGACGATGCCTTTGATGTCGTGGTCATCGGGAGCGATAACGACGCGATCGACGGCGATACCCAACCGCTTCTCGAGATATTTCCAACAGGCGCTGCCGCCTTCGTGTTCGGAATCGGTGGTCAATATTCGATCGCCACGAGCAAAGTCGATCCCGAGAGCGGCGATGTTCATTGCGTTCGTTGTGCTGCGGGTCAGAAGCACCTCATCCGCCGTGCATCCGATGAGACCGGCTACCGCACTGCGTGTCTTTTCGGCAAGAGCGTGAACCGCTCCCGCGCCGTACGACATCGCGACGGGATTCGTCTCAAGCTCGGTCCAAGCTTTCAAAACTACTTCAAGAATTGAGCGAGGTGTCGGCCCAAGCGAGCCGCTATTGAGATAGACGATTCCTGGTGCAAAGCCGTATTCGTTCGCCAGCGCCGCAGGCGAGGCCGTGGCGGCATGGTCAAGGCCGGCCGCACCCAGCGTAGCGGCAATCCCGGCGAACATTTCACGGCGCGAGAACGCAGCCATATTGCCCCCTAACTTTCCGGATGAAGATAAAAGACCTTGCTGATGATCTTCCACTCGCCGTCGGTCTTTAGGAGCGTGAACATATCGGTGAAGTTGTGGCCAGTCCAATTGTCGAGTTCGAGACGGACGGTCGCGATCGTTCCTTCGATGTCGATCGACGCGATATTGGTTTTCAACTCTGTCGCCGGGCCGTTGCCATCGTTCCAGTCGAACAGTTCCTGGATGGGGCCGCCGAAAAGATCGGGGCCGATGTAGCCGTAGATCGTCGCGCCGTCGTGAAAGGCGGGTTGCATATCGGAGCCCTTCCCTGATATTCCG
>Ga0307505_10002945_pt1 | contig 11205 bp, 12 predicted proteins | sample 23_S_MG_FD_202183 | JGI IMG/M metagenome (GOLD analysis project Ga0307505, IMG submission 202183) | Soil microbial communities from Populus trichocarpa stands in riparian zone in the Pacific Northwest, United States - 23_S | ecosystem: Environmental > Terrestrial > Soil > Riparian zone > Trees...
ACGATTGGTTTATCAAGGCGTTCGGTCAGCTGTTGCACGGTCAAGGGGCTATACATGTGGATGCATGGTCGGGCAAAAGGCCGCGATCACATCGTTTTGAAGCATCGGAAGCCAATGTCGCGTGGTACCTTATTCCTGATCATCCTGCTGCTGCTGGTCGGCGGCGCATTTTTCCTGTCATCGAACGCCCATGAGGTTCCGTTGACCAAGATCGAGGCAGACGTCAGCCGTGCACCGACCGCGCAATAAACTGCTGCTGGCCGCGGCGGCGTTGGCAATTGCCATCCCCGCCTTGGCCCAGGATCGGCCCGAATCGATTCTTCCACCAGGTTTCGGCGAGGCTCTGCCGACACCGGCACCGTCGCCAACGCCAGGCCCGTCGCCAACTCCATCCGCGCAGCCAAGCGAGGGAAGCGCGGTCGTGGAGACCAACGTGACCGGCCTCACCCCGCTCGAGATGGCCGATGCGATGCCGGTCGACGTGGCGCCGCCGATCGAACTGCCATCGCAGGCGAAACGCGATCCGTCGATTGTGGGACCATTGCCGGCCGCCCAAACCGGCTTCGGTGACCGCCCGTGGGGCCGGGCGAGCGGTAAGTTCCTGTCAATACTGATGCGGCGCACCGATACTCCCTTGGCCTCGCGCTGGGGTCATATGCTGCTTCGCAACGCCTTGCTGACCAATGCGGCGGCGCCAACCGACGTTCACCCAGCCGACTGGGTCGCCGAGCGCGCCTGGCTGCTGATCCGGATGGGCGAGGCAGACGGCGCGCGGATGTTGGTCTCGGGAGTCGATGTCCGCGACTTCACGCCCAAGGCGTTTCAGGTTGCCGCGCAAAGCGCGCTGGCCAGTGCCGATCCGGCGGCTTTGTGTCCGCTCGAAGATGGATTGCGCAAGGTCGAACGCGGGATTGCGCCGCTGGCCCGGGCGATGTGCGCCTCGTTATCGGGCGACAGCGCGGTCGCGGCCGCGGACATCGAAGCGGCCCGGCGGCGCGGGCGATTCGACCCGATCGACCTGGTGCTGGCCGACAAGGTGGTCGGCGCTGGTGCGGATACGGCGCGCTCGGTCACGGTCGAATGGGAGCCGGTCAAGCGACTCAATGCGTGGCGGTTCGGCCTGGCGACGGCAACCGGCATGGTGCCGCCGGTTGCGTTGATGAATGCCGCTAGCCCGCAAGTACGCGCATGGCAGGCGCGGGCGCCGGTGTTGAGCGCCGAGCAGCGTCTGGCCTCGGCGAGGATCGCGACCGGGCTCGGGGTATTTTCGTCGCAGGCGCTAATCGACCTCTACGCCGAAATCTACGACCTGACCGATCCCAGCGACCTCGGGCAGAGCGATGCCTGGCAAGTACGGTTGGCAGTGGCCGGCAAGAAGCTCGACGACAAGGTCACCGCAATCCGCCGGTTGCTCGATAGTGCCAATGGATCGATCGAGCGCGAGGCTACCCGGGCCCTGCTGGCGCGAGCAGCGGTGCGGATCGCGCCCGACGAAGACCTGGAGGACATCGCTCCCGAGCTGATCTCCGCGATGCTGGCCGGGGGGTTCGATCGCGAAGCGGCCCGTTGGGCGGAGGTGGTGGACGATATGGATGATCAATATGCCGATCGTTGCTGGGCGATGCTCGTGCTCGGGGCGCCGACCACCCAGGGACTTGATCTGGGAGGTGGACGCCTGGGCTCGTTCATTTCCCGGGACGAAAGCGCTGGGAAGCAGCGGAGTGCCCTGCTCGTCGCTGGACTTGCTGGGCTGGGCCGGATCAGCACCAACGCGGCGGGGCAGCTCAGCCAGCGCCACAAACTGGGGCTCGGCGGTAAATCGGAATGGACTCGGATCATCGATGGCGCTTCGGCGCGACGGCAGGCTGGGACAGTGGCGTTGATGGCAGCGGTGGGACTGCAGGCGCCGGGGTTTGAATCGGTGCCAGGCTATCACCTGTTCCACCTGACCACGGCACTCAATCGCAACGGGCAGAGCTTCCCTGCCCGGATGATCGCGGCCGAGGCGCTGTCGAGGACGTGAGCGGCGACGACAGGGCGCTAGTCGATCGTTTCCTTGACATGCTGGCGTCCGAAGCTGGAGCATCGCCCCATACGCTGTCCGCCTATCGCAGTGACCTGTCGGCGGCAGCGGGGATCCTGCCTTCCCTGGGCGACGCGTCGCTGGATGAATTGGGGCGCCTGGCCCCGGCCTGGTCCGCACTTGCACCGGCGACACTGGCCCGGCGATCGGCGGCGCTCCGCCGCTTCTACGGCTTCCTCCAGGAAGAGGGGTTTCGCGGTGACAATCCGGCGGCGGCGCTGCCCCGTCCGCGCCAGGTTCGCCCGCTGCCGCGGATCCTCGATACTGACGATATCCAGGTCATGTTCCGGGTCGCTGAGGACAAAGCGGCGAGCGATGAACCGGGCGCGCTTCGCAACCTCGCGTTGCTCGAGCTGCTCTACGGCTCGGGACTGCGAGCCACCGAACTGGTGTCGCTGCCGAGGCGTGCGTTCCGCAAGAATCAGCCGTTCCTGATCCTCCGCGGAAAGGGCGACAAGGAGCGACTGGTGCCGGTCTCGTCGCGCGCCGCGGAGGTGGTTGAGCGCTGGTCCGCTACGATAGCCGAAGGGCGGTGGCTGTTCCCGAGCCGCAAGGGGCATATCAGTCGGGTTCGCCTGTTCCAGATCATGCGCGGACTGGCGGGGCAGGCGGGGATCGCGCCCGAACGGGTTAGCCCGCATGTGTTGCGCCATGCCTTCGCCACCCATCTGCTGGCCGGTGGCGCCGACTTGCGGGCGCTTCAGACCCTGCTCGGTCATGCCGATATCGCCACAACCCAGATTTACACCCATGTCGACAGCGAGCGGCTGGTCCAGCTGGTCAACGAACGCCATCCGCTGGCGCGAAAGCAACAGGGCGGAGTGCGCGTTGACGATGCGCCGTCCCCGCCCTAACCCCCGCGCCGACCATGCAGACCTACCTCGACTTTGAAAAACCGATTGCCGAACTCGACCGGCGCCTGACCGAATTGCGCGAGACCGTCAGTGCGGGGTCGATCGATATCGACAGCGAAGTGGCGCGGCTCGAATCCAAGTCGGCTAAATTGCTGAAGGATACCTATGCCCGGTTAACTCCGTGGCAGAAATCACAGGTCGCGCGGCATCCGGACCGGCCCCATTTCAAGGATATCGTGATCGGCATGACCGATGATTTCCTGCCGCTGGCGGGCGACCGCGCGTTTGCCGACGATCCCGCGATCATTGGTGGACTGGCGCGGATCGGCGGGAAACGGGTGATGCTGATCGGCCATGAGAAGGGCGACGATACCGCATCGCGGCTCAAGCATAATTTCGGCATGGCCAAGCCGGAGGGCTATCGCAAGGCGATCCGCCTGATGGCGCTGGCTGACCGCTTCGGGTTGCCGGTGGTGACCTTGGTCGACACCCCTGGAGCCTTTCCAGGGGTCCAGGCGGAAGAGCGCGGCCAGGCCGAGGCAATCGCCCGATCGACCGAGCAATGCCTTTCGCTCAAGGTGCCGCTGATCGCGGTGGTCGTAGGCGAGGGCGGATCAGGCGGCGCGGTGGCGCTGGCAGCGGCCAATCGCGTGCTGATGCTCGAACACGCCGTCTATTCGGTGATCTCACCCGAGGGTTGCGCGTCGATCCTGTGGCGGACGTCCGACAAGGCCGCTGACGCGGCCGAAGCTATGAAGATCACCGCAACCGATCTTCAGGCACTGGGCGTCGTCGATCGAATCATCGCCGAACCTACAGGCGGCGCGCATCGCGATTCGGGCGAGGCGGTCGAGTCGCTCAAACAGGCGCTGGTTGAGGAAATTGCTGGCCTCCAGGCGCTCGGCGCCGACGAATTATTGGCCCAACGGCGCGCCAAGTTCCTCGCCATCGGCTGAGCCGCCGCTCCGGAACCATAACGCTTTTTTGCCCGTTCATGGGGGAGAAATTCGCCGATTCGTACGGAGTATTCATGCGTCGCCCAATCTTCCTTTTCGCCGCCAGCGCGACCGTGCTGATCCCGATTGCCGTGCAAGCGCAGGTGCGCAGCCTGAACGAGCGCGAGGTCATCGAGGCGCAGCGCCAGCACCCCGAACTGGTCAAGGAGTATGGCGGTGCCGAAACCGGTCCGCGCGCTGCCTATGTCGAGGGTGTCGGGAGACGGGTGTCCGCCTTCTCGGGGGTCGCCAATCCAGGCCAGGTCTATCATTTCACTACGCTCAACAGCGCGGTCGAAAATGCCTTCGCTGTACCCGGCGGCTATATTTACATCACCCGCCAGCTGATGACGCTGATGGACGACGAAGCCGAGCTTGCGTTCGTTCTCGCGCACGAGACTGGGCACATTGCAGCCAATCACGCGCAGGCGCGCCGGTCGGCAGCCACGCGCAACTCGATTCTCAGCGTGCTCGGCGCGATCATCGGCAGTGCGGTTGGCGGCAACGCATTCGGCAATCTGCTGTCACAAGGCGCGCAGCTGAGGACCCTGAGCTTCTCGCGCGACCAGGAGTATCAGGCCGACACATTGGGCACGCGCTACATGGTGGCGGCAGGCTATGACCCGCTCGGCGGGGCGGAGATTTTGGCTTCGCTGGGTCGCGCCGATGCGCTCCAGCTCAGGATCCAGGGGAAGAGCAGCCGCTCGACCCCGGAATGGGCCAGCACTCACCCCAACAGCCAGAACCGGGTGCAGCGCGAGCAGCAGCTGGCGATCCAGAGCGGCCGCGCCGGCAAGGGGATGCGCAATCGCGACGCCTTCCTCGCCCAGATCGAGGGGCTCACGGTAGACGACGATCCCGCGCAGGGGATCATCGAAGGACGCAGCTTCACCCACCCCGATCTCAAGCTGCAATTTGTCGTGCCGACCGGTTATCTGATGCAGAACAGTGCAAGCGCGGTGACCATCGAAGGGTCGGCCGGCAAAGCACAATTCAGCGGTGGAGGTTATTCCGGACATCTGGAAGACTATATCGGCCGGGTCATCTACCAATTGACCGGCGGCCGGCAGCAGCTTGCCATGCCGCCTCCACGCCAGACGACGGTCAACGGATTGCCGGCGATGTACACCACCGGACGCGCGAACACGTCGTCCGGCAGTGTCGATGTGAGCGTGATAGCCTATCGCTGGGAACGCGACACGGTCTATCACTTCGTGATGCTGACCCAGGCCGGCGCTGGGATCGCTCAATTTTCGTCGATGGTCGATTCATTACGCCGACTGACGGCGCAGGAAGCGGCCGCAATCCGCCCACGGGTGATCAATGTCGTAACGGTTCGGCCCGGCGATACGGTTCAATCCCTGGCGCAGCGGATGGCCTATCGCGACTTCAAGATCGACCGGTTTAGCGCGCTCAACGGCCTCGCCGCCAATGCGGCGCTCGCCCCCGGCCAGAAGGTCAAGATCGTCGTTTACGGCAACCGGCGAAGCTAGGACTTCGCGCGGCGCCTACATATTATCTTGTACGGTGTTGCTCATTCGGCCCCACATGCCGCTGGAACCGCCCCCAAGCGAAGTCAGGCCGCCAATCATGGCGCACGCGATGAGGGCAGCGATCAACCCGTACTCAATCGCGGTTGCGCCGCGATCCTCCGCACACAAGGTGCGCAATTGGTTACGGATAGCGATCACGCCACCCTCCTCTGGTCTTGGTCCACCTTGGCATAGGTAAGCTCAACTGGTTAAGAGACTGTTCGCAGCACAGGGTTAAATTTGCGGTTGCCGCGATTAAATTTCAGGCGCCCAGGCCGCGAAATGGAGCAATTCGAACCGCTCGACCGTGCGGTCCCTGTCATTGCAGAAGGCCGCTCGGGCGGCGGCCAGACCGCGCCTGGAAATCGGCCGCCGGGATCGCTCGGCGAGGAGGTTGGTGCATCCCATCGCCCGAAGGTCGGTTACCAGTCGATCAAGGTCTGGATAGGCAACATCGACGCGGTCGACTTCGATCACCGGCTCGGCGAAGCCGACCGACGTCAGTAGCGCCGCCAGCGAGGCCCCCTCGATGCTCGGGTGTAAGCGCGGTGCGGCGGCGCCGTCGGCACGGTCCGCGGCGAGCATCGCGGCGCGCAGCCGTGGCAAACTGTCGCCGCCGACGATCGCGCCGATGAGCAGACCGCCGGGGCGAAGCAGATGACGCAACGCAAAAGCGGCGGCCTGCACGTCATTGGAGGTTTCAAGCTCGCCGATCGACAGACACAAATCGAAGGATTGCGGATCGACCAAACCAGGGTCGGCGACGGACACGAACGGGACGATTGCGGCCAGCGTCTGATGCCAGCGGGGGTCGGGGCAGCCGGCGATCAGCGCCGTGGCGAAATTTGTCCGGATGTCGGCCAGCCGATCGAGGCAATCGTCAAAGGCCCGGGCGTGGAGGAACAGCTCGCCGCCCAGCCTTGCGGCGCGACTGCGACGCAGCTTGCGGGCGTGGTCATCGAACAGAAGGCGGCTCACATCCTGCTTGTGCGCAACCTCGGCAGCCGCAACAAGGGGGGATGGTTGCGCTGGGGCAAGGGATTCAGTGGCTGGGCCGAACGGCGCTCGACTTCGCGCTTCCGGCGCGGTGCGCGGGATGCGGCACGATTACCGACCTTCCGCACCAATTTTGCGCGACATGCTGGCAACAAGTCGAATGGCTGGGCGACGGCGGGTGCACGCAGTGCGGGCTGCCGCTCGAAGCAACTGACGTTGAAAGCTGCGCGCGTTGCCTCGCCAGTCCTCCGATTATCGCCCGCAGCCGGGCCGCGATCGCCTATGACGATATTGCCCGATCGCTTGTGCTTCGGCTGAAATATTCGCGCAAGGTCGCATTAGCGGCGACCATGGCGCGGTACATGCGCCCGTTGATTGATGCGCAGGCGGATACGATCCTGGTTCCGGTGCCGCTCCATTGGAGCCGGCTGTGGTGGCGCGGGTTCAATCAGTCCGGGTTGCTCGCCGCCAATTTGGCTCGACTGACCGCCATGGAGCATCGACCCATGCAGTTGAGGCGGGTGCGGCGGACGCGGGCGCTCAAGCATATGAGCCCGCGGCAGCGGGCGCTTGAGGTGAAATCAGCGTTTGCGGTCGACGGAGCGGCGGACGTCAGTGGACGCCATTTCCTGCTGGTCGACGACGTGCTGACCACCGGAAGCACGTCCGACGCTTGCGCCAAGGCATTGCTTCGAGCAGGTGCCGAGCGGGTCGAGCTGATTTGTTTCGCCCGAGTGGTGCGGCCAGCATTGCTGGAGAGTTAGAAAGATGAGGCTGCAAGGAGCATACTTTTGGCGAAAGTCGAGATCTACACCAAGGACTGGTGCCCCTATTGCGTGCGCGCCAAGCGGTTGCTGGTCGAAAGCGGCGCCGAAATTGTCGAATATTCGGTCGACCGGGGCGGCGACAAGAAAGGCGAGATGATCCGGCGCGCCGGGGGGCAAACCACTGTCCCCCAGATCTTCGTCGATGGCCGGCACATCGGCGGATGCGATGATCTGTTCGACCTCCAAATGTCGGGTAAGCTGGCCGACTTGCTCGCGGCCTGAGCGTGCCGAGGATTGCCATTTTCCAGTCGCGCAGCGGGATTGATCCGGGGGTCAATGCCGCGACGCTTGCCGATGCAGTGGCGCGCGCCGCCGAGGGCGGGGCGGAGATGCTGTTCACCCCCGAAATGTCGGGGCTGCTCGACGGCAACCGCGAGCGAGCGGCGGCGCTGGTTCGAAGCGAGGACGAGGATGACGTGCTCGCGACGGTGCGTGCGGCGGCGGTGGCGAACGGCATCTGGGTTCATCTTGGATCGCTGGCGCTGCGAGGGGAAGGCGGCAAGCTGGTCAACCGCGGCTTCGTGATCAATCCGGCGGGCGAAATTGCCGGCCGCTATGACAAGATGCATTTGTTCGATGTTGATTTGCCGACCGGCGAAAGCTGGCGCGAATCCGCCGCCTATCAGGCAGGCGGCGCGCCGGTGGTGGTGCGCGGCACGCCTGTTGGGACTCTTGGCCTGACCATCTGTTACGACCTGCGCTTCCCGGCGATTTTCGAGCGGTTGAGCGAGGCGGGGGCGGATCTGATCGCGGTGCCGGCTGCATTCACGGTTCCGACCGGCAAAGCGCATTGGCATGTGCTGCTTCGGGCGCGGGCGATCGAAGCCGGGTTGTTCGTTGTCGCCGCGGCGCAATCGGGACAGCATACGGATGGGAGAACCACATTCGGTCACAGTCTGGTTGTAGATCCGTGGGGCGACGTGCTGGTCGACGGAGGGGAAGGCGAAAAACTGCTGTTCGCCGAGATTGATCTGGCCCGGATCGCGGAGGTGCGATCGCGGATCCCCGTGCTTAGCCATCGCCGCGCCATAGGGCCGGTGAGCGATTGATTCGGCGAAGGGCGCCCCCTATCGGGAAGCCGAGGCTCCGTAGCTCAGCAGGATAGAGCAGTGGTTTCCTAAACCAAAGGTCGCAGGTTCGAGTCCTGCCGGGGCCACCACCTTGACCAATTGAAGAGGCACAGTTTTTGGCAAGCCGGGTTGCGATCATCGGCGCTGGATTCGCAGGGACGATGGCGGCCGTGCAATTGGCGCGGCGCGGCGTCGATAACGTGCTGATTGGGCGGGGCGACCAGGCCGGCAAGGGCGTGGCTTATTCGACCGAGGATCCGGTGCATCTGCTGAATATTCCCGCGGCGAAGATGAGCGCCTGGCCGGACCGTCTCGATGATTTCGTCGAGACATCGGGCGTCGGCCCTGAGGATTATGTGCCGCGGATGCTGTTCGGGCATTATTTGCGGCGGATCCTGGACGAGTCCGCGGTGACGTTGATCGAGGGCGATGCGCTGGCGGCAGAGCGGTTGGGCGACGGCTGGACCGTCCGGCTTGACGATGGGCAAACGGTCGACGCCGCGGCGCTGGTGCTGGCGCCGGGCAACCAGCCGCCCGACGCACTGCCGTTCGCCCGCGACTTGCCCGAGCATCTGTTCGCGGGCGATCCGTGGGGCACGGCGGGCCGGGCAGCGATTGCACAGGCGGTAACTAGTGGCGGCGACGTGCTGGCGGTCGGCAGCGGGCTGTCGATGATCGATGTCGCGCTGTCGCTCGATGCGGCGGGGCATCGCGGGAAACTGGTCGCGGTGTCGCGGCGCGGGCAACGCCCAAGGGTCAACTTCCCACTGCGCAGCGAGATGCCGTCGTCGGACTCGGCGCCGAGCGGATCGCTGGCTCTATTGTGGCGCTGGGTGCGACAGCGGACCACCGAGATCGACTGGCGCGACGCAGTCGATTCGGTACGGCCGCGAACTCACGAACTGTGGCAAGCACTGAGCGAGGCCGACCAGCGGCGCTTCATGCGGCATGCGCGGCCGTGGTGGGACGTCCACCGTCATCGTATTGCGCCGCAAGTCGGGGCGACGGTCGAGCGGATGATGGCGAGCGGCCGGATGGAGGTGCTCGCGGGGCGGATCCAGTCGCTCACCGAAAATGACGGCGGGCTGGAGGCGGTAATCCGGCGCCGCGGCGCAAGCGAGGCCGACGCCCCGCGGCGTTTCTCGGTGGGGATCAACTGCACTGGGCCGCTCCACGCCATCCGCCACACCCGCGACCCGGTGCTGCGGTCGTTGCTCGACGCCGGGCTGGTCGAGCCCGACCATCTGGGCATCGGGATCAAGGTCGATGATGAGGTGCGCGTGATTGGGGCGGATCGGCTTTGGGCGATGGGATCGCTCGGCAAGGCGCGCTATTGGGAGATTATCGCGGTGCCCGATATACGGGTGCAGGCGGAGATGGTGGCCGAGGCCATCGCCAGGGAGTTGAACGACGATGCCCAGTCCTGATCCCAAGGTTGCGGTGCCCGACGAGGTGGCTGAGGCAGTGAGGACGATGATCCGCTGGGCCGGCGACGACCCCGACCGCGAAGGATTGCTCGATACGCCGGCCAGGGTGGCGCGGGCATGGAAGGAATATGCGCGGGGCTATCAGGAAGATCCGGCGATGCATCTGGCGCGGACCTTCGATGAAGTCGGAGGCTATGACGAGATCGTGTTGCTCAAGGATATTCCGTTCCAGTCGCATTGCGAGCACCATATGGCGCCGATCATCGGAAAGGCCTCAATCGCCTATCTGCCGCGCGACCGGGTGGTCGGAATCTCCAAGCTTGCCAGGGTGTTACACGGTTTCGCGAGGCGCCTGCAGGTGCAGGAACGGCTGACCGCGCAAGTCGCCGACTGCATCAGCGAACATCTCCAGCCGCACGGCGTCGCGGTGGTGATCGAGGCTGCCCACGCCTGCATGACCGCGCGCGGGGTCGGCACGCCCGGGGTGATGATGACCACCAGCCGGATGATGGGCACGTTCCGCAGCGACGAGCGCAGCCGGCGCGAGGTATTGGCGCTGATGGGTTATTGACGGGCTTGCCTTCGCGGGTCGGCAATGCTTGATTGCCGCCGTTCGAGGGGAACCAGTATGCGTCTTCAATTCCATGCCGCCACCGCGGTCATCGCCAGCCTGACCCTGCAGAGCGCAGCCGCCGCGCAATCGTCGGTCGACCAGGCCCACGCCACCGTCAACCGGTTGATGACCGGCGCGGGCGAAGTGCTGGTCTCGACCAGCGGAAGAACGCTCGGCGGCTATGCCCGCATGTCCAACGTCCGCACCGTAAACCAGTGCAAGACTTTCTATCATTCGACCTATCCGACCCACCCCGACGTGCCGAAGCAATATCATGGCGTGGTGGACAGCGACAATGACTGGCAATGGGACAAGGTCACCGCGACGCGGGTGTCGGGGGACCGCTTTTTCTTCGACCATCCGCGCAAGGCCACGGGACGCCAATTCACCTATCATTTCCAGTTGGCGTCGGCGTCGGCGGCGGCCCAGTTCAGCCAGGCCATACAGACGATCATCGCCGCCTGCGGCAAGGGCGCCCAGGACGAGCAGGCGGCGGTGGCAGCGGTTCACGACCCGCGCGGCAACACGGCCTCACTGGCGATCGACCGGCGCAACGGCTCGCGCTACGGCTGGGCGGTCGATTACCAGAATTTGAGCGGATCCGACGCCCGCGCGCTGGCCGAGTGCAAACGCGGCGAATCGAACTGCCAGGTGGTGCTGCGCTTCACCGGCGGCTGCGGGGCGTTCGCCGCCGATCAAGCCAGGGGCAGCAGCGTCTATGGCTGGGGCACCGCGACCAGCCGGAGCGGGGCGGAAAGCCGCGCTTCGGCCGAAGCCCGCAAGCGCGGCGGCACCAACATCGTCACCC
>Ga0307505_10002946_pt1 | contig 11202 bp, 5 predicted proteins | sample 23_S_MG_FD_202183 | JGI IMG/M metagenome (GOLD analysis project Ga0307505, IMG submission 202183) | Soil microbial communities from Populus trichocarpa stands in riparian zone in the Pacific Northwest, United States - 23_S | ecosystem: Environmental > Terrestrial > Soil > Riparian zone > Trees...
AGCGCCGGCGGAACCAGGTCGCGCGTCCTGTAGATGCTTGCCTCGCCGCGCTCGACATCCAGCTCCTGGAGGCGGTCTCGAATCGTGACGTTAGGACAGACCACGAGGACGAAGTCGGAGAATCGTGCATCGGCACGGTTCACGACCTTGTTGAGGATGCTCCATGCGGTAAGCATCCCCATGACGGTCGTCTTGCCGCTCCCCGTGGCCATCTTGCAGGCTTGGCGAACGAAGGCCGTGGCGCCGGCCGCGAGCTGTTCAGGGGTGGGCTCGTCTCGTGGCACTTCGATGCCCTGCCGCAGGTCGGGCCTTCCTTCCGTGAGGAAGATGATGGTCTCCGCGGCCTCGACCTGCGCGTAGAAGAGTGGCTGCGCCCGGCCGTCTCTCCGCCACCAGGCCAGCAGGTCGCGAGTGGTCCCGGTTGCGTTGCTGTAGTTCGACGCACGCCACTCGGCGACTCGCTCCCGCAGTCGGTTCACGAGGATGAGCTCGTACGCCGAGCCGTACTCCTGCATCGGCGCGATGGTCTCGTCCAGCGACCACTTCAACTCGCCAATACGTGGCTGGAACACAAAGCTCTTCCGCCGGCCGTCGCGGATCTCGGGAACTCCGCCCTCCGGAATGAACCAGTGCCGATCGGGCTCCCCAAAGGGGGAGCACAGGATCGGTGTCTCGACCTCGAAACTCATTGGAGCGGCTTGATCACCATCAGTTCGTTGCCGCGGTCGTCGATGACCTTGACCGCCACCTGCTTATGGTCACCAAGCTCGAACGGTGCCGATGTATCCCCACCAAGGTGGTCGAAGAGCGACTCATCGAACTCGGCGCGCAGGGAGCGCTTGAGCGCGTCCCACGCGTGTGTTCGTGGAAAGAACGCCTGACTGACGCGGAACACCCGGCCGTTGTAGTCCGTGTCGAGGAACCAGGCGGGGACGTCTTCACCCTTCATGGCGCGTGGCTCCATCGTCGCCGGGTCGAACGTGTCCACGCCGCGGAGGTGAACCTCCCATTTGGTTGGCTCACCCTTGGCCTTCACCTTGGCGCGACGTACGTCGACATCGGGGAGACCGCAGACCGAGAAGAGCTGGCTTGCCCGCGTTGTCTTGAGTAGCGACCCCATGATGAGATCCGGGGTGGCTTGGATGTACCACGCCTGCACCTCGGACGCCGGATGGTTCTTGTCCCGCGTCGCCTCGACCAGTGCTCGCGCCTCGGGCGCGATGGCAAAGCCCACTACATATAGATGGCGATAGTTGCGCCGGTCGGCCTCCTTGAGGGCTTGATGCACCAACTGCTCGGAGACGGCGCCGTGCTCCGGGCCGAAGACGAACGCAACCGGGTCAGCCGTGCCCTTGAGCATCGCCTCCGCGCTCAGAACCATCGCCCTTGCGGGCCGGCGCACCTGTTCGAAGGTGACCTTTTCCTTTCCACTCACCTGGATGTGCGCGGAGCGGCGCAGCACCTCGAGCATTCGATCGGTGAAGGCGGCGTGCTCCTCGGATGCGGCAACGCCCGAATCGGAAATGCCGTCACCTTCCCAATCCACAGGCGTCGGGATCGTGGCCTCCACGACCAACGGGCCGGCTACCCGAGTGACGTTGCGCGTCTCTTCTGGCCGGTCAACGAGGACTTCCATCGGTGCCGGCTCGTCATTGGCGACTGCCTTGAGCGTGACATGCGGGACGAGGCCACCGATCTCCTCGCCACGAGTATTTTGCTTCCGTGTGTAAACGAAGCCTCCTCCCGGGCCGCGAGATTCATCACGCAAGGCATACCACGGAAAGTTGGCAGTGAGCAAACGCTGGCGCGTCAATGCGAGTGGCACGCGCGAGGTGTCAATGGTTATCCACCGCCGTCCCCATTGCTCGGCCACATATGCCGTTGTGCCGGATCCGCAAGTAGGATCTAGTACAAGGTCTCCCGGGTCGGTGGTCATTAGAAGACACCGCTGAACCACTTTGGTGCTTGTCTGAACAACGTATGTCTTGTCAGAGAAGCTGGCTTGTGTGTCGGTCCACACATTTGTGTAAGCAACAGCCGGAAAATCGTCTAGGAAGAGTCGGTAGAAGAGCGTATTCCCAGACGGCTGCAAGCGGTTAGCCGCGGCGAGTCTATCCATCCCTTCCTTGTGAGTCTTCCAGAACTGTTTCCCTGGGAGGTAGGCGCGCTCACCAAACACATACGGAAAGGAACCCGGTGGCCGCTGCGACGTGAGGGGACTGAGCCGAAATAGCCGCGCACCTTCCGGCAGATCCCGCTGTCCGCTGATTTCTGCACTCGTGGCACGCCTCGCGCTGCCATCTGTCAGATGAAGCCACGAGTAGGCTTCTCGTAGAGTGGCAAGCTCCAGCTTGTCGCGGTAAAGCTGGCGATACCGGACGTTCCCTCTATCCTTGGCGTACCACATCAGGTAATCGGCGACGGATGGCAAGAGTTCGCTTGTTTGCGCCGCAGTCTTCACAAATGGAATGGCGGCACAGAAGTTCCGCTCGCCAAAAACATCATCGAGAAGCTCGCGGACATGGTGCTGATTGTCATCTGAGATCTGCACGAACACGCTGCCGCTTTCCGTCAACAACTCACGCGCAACCATGAGCCGGTCCCGTAAGTACGTGAGATACGAGTGCAGCCCGAGTTCCCACGTGTCTCGGTACGCCTGCACCATCTCCGGCTCGCGCGTCAGATCCAGATCGTCCCCGTGCTTCACGTCGCGCTTGCGCACGAAGGGCTGAAAGTTGCTCCCGAATTTCACCCCGTACGGCGGGTCGATATAGATCGTCTGCACTTGTCCCCCGAGCCCCTCGTATTGGAGCAACGAATTCATTACTACGAGGGAGTCGCCGAGGATCATCCGGTTTACCCAGCGATCGCGGTGCTCGTACGCGCGGAGCTGCTCTGCGATCGGCCGCTGTGGATCGCCGAAGAGGTCCACCTGCTGCTCTCGTTTCCACCCTGATACGCTCTCGAGGATTGCCTGGGTGGATAGGCGCTCATGCACGAACAGCGGTAGCGTCGGCACCTCGAACTGCGACCGCTCTGCCTTGCCCGTCCAGTTGAGGAAGGGTTCCTGCATGCGGCGCAACTCCGCCGCAGCTTCCCGGGCCTGCTCAGCGGCGTCCTTGTCCCCGTCGGCCGCCTTCACCGCTGCCGCCTCGATGATTCGCAGGAGCTCGTCAGCGCGCTCGCGGACCTTCGCCGCCGGCGGATCCCATTGAAGCTCGGGCGCCAGCGACGAATCGTAGCGATACGTCTTCGGCGGCTTCTTCGCCCGAAAGCTGTCCTGGGTCCCGGCTTCCGGCCGCGAGACCGCCGTGGCGTCCGGGTGCGAGTAGCTCTTCGCTGCGTCGGCAGGAGCGGCGGTGCGGCTCCCTTTCGCGGATTTGGTTGATGACTTCTTCCGTGGCGGCATGCGTCTTATGAAAGCCTGAAGGCGCGTGATGGTGGGATGTCCAAATTGCACTCCTCGCTGGCGGGGCGATAGGCTTGCGGCCTAGTCCTCGAACCAGATTGCGCCGCCGCCGATGTCGATGACGGTCACCCGGTCCTTCATGATCGCCGTCCCGATGATCCATCCATCGGGAAGCATCAAGCCGAGCGCCATCTGGAGCAGGTCAGGCAATACCCCAAGCTCGATGGAGCACCTGACAGTCCCCACGCCGATCAGGGAGCGGTAGACATTCGTATCGAAAGACCCGAACATCGGGAGGAAGTCCGTGTGCGTACGGACCCTGTCGAGTCCCGCCGCCGACGCGGACGGCATGTAAGAGAGTGGTGCACCGGTATCGAACACCGCGGTGATCGTGCGCCCCCGGTGCTCGACCTGGATGAGGGGGACACCGAGCGGCGACATGGTGATCGGGTGGCGGATGGCGCCTTTCGCGGGGCTCGCGCTGAACTCGATCCGGCGCCTGGTCCAATCCACGCGAAACGGGCTCCGTGCCAGCTCGGCGGTCCCGATCAGGCGCGTGACGGGCACCTCAAGCTCCGACGACACGATATCCGGCGCCTTCATGGATGAAGGCACGCCCGTGTCCAGCAGGTGAAAGGCGCCGTCCCGCCTCACCAGAAGGTGATCCTTGACGAGGTGAAGCTCTTCACCTGTCCGCTTGAGTTCCTCGATGAGCTTGAGCATGGCCGCCTCCCAGTGTTGACTTAAACAGTCGTTGGAGTCAGTATTGTAGCAGCTCGTTCGTCGTTGTCAACCACTCGTTTGAGACGCATGATCCAGAAGCCCAGCCAGGACCCGAGAGAGGTCTTCATAGACGCGGCTATCCGCTTCCTATCCGGCCGTATCGCGCCGGGACGGGCGGGAGTGCGCGCGAAAGGCGGGACCCTGACCCGCGGGGACCTCCCGCGGGCCGAGTCACTCGGCATCCGTATGGTCGCGGACCTCGCTGGTCGCAACCCGGCGACGCTCCTTTTTCACTTCCCGGATCGCGAGAGCCTCATGGCTGCGATCGCGGCACGTGCATTCGAGCTCTTGGTCCACCTACTAGAGCACGAACCGGCCGCGATCGCCGATCGGTGCCGAATCGTAGGTGTCACCCAACGGTACGTTACATGGGGGATCGACAACCCTGGCTTGTTTACCGCCATGTACGACCCTTCGCTGGCCAGGGGCGTCGAGCTCGTACAGCTCGCGGACGACACGCGGCCGGAGGATCGTTTCGCTGTCGCGGGCGAGAAAAGCGAAATCGGTCGGAAGCGAGCACGCGCTTTCTCGGATCTCCTCCAGGCCAAGCAGCGCGCTCTGACGTGCTTCGTGGACGCATTTGAGGCCGACCGTGCCGGCGGCGTCGTCCGGGACGTTGACGCTTCCTCCGCCTCACACGGAATGACGGCCTTAGCTGACGGCCTCGTTTGGCAATGGATCACGGAACGACAAGGAACGCCGGTCATGATGCGTCGCCACGCCGATGCGGTCATCGTCATGATGGTTAAGGGTTTGCGACTCGGATGAGCGTCGGAGACAGCGGAGCGGCTAATGTCAATAGGGCAAGTTCCCTCTTTACGCGGCGAGCACCACGAGCCATGGTGGGCATCGCTAAACTTTCCTACCGTCGCCATTGTCTCGCCGCGCTCATCGCGTCAGCGGCCCTCCTACCCAGCTAGCGTGCGCGTCATTCCATCGTTTGTCGGTCCTGCCGTCAAGAGCCACGCTGAGAGAAAAACCTTCGAGCTGATCCGGCTATCGAACATTCCGGAACCGACGGTGGCTCTTCACTCGCTGAACCTGTCGGAACATCATTTCAAGCTCGTCGGCGAATTGGACTTTTTGATTGTCGGCCCGTCGGGAGTGTTTGTTCTCGAAGTTAAAGGTGGACGAGTAGCTCGACAGGACGGCGTCTGGACCTTCACTGACCGTTATGGCGGTGAGCATCGGAAATCCGAAGGGCCATTTGAACAAGCGCGCACCGGTATGTTCTCGCTTCGTGACCGCGTCGCTCAGGATCTCGCGGCTAGTGAGCTACGAGGAATAGTGTGGGGATTTGGCGCCGTGTTCCCAGACTGCGACATGTCGGTCCCGAGCGTTGAATGGGCACCGGAAATGGTGTTTGACGCCCGGGACCTTAGAGGAGGGCCAAAGGGATTCGAGAGCTTTTTTCGAACCCTTGGACGGTATTGGGCCGGCAAGACAGCACACGCCCGGGAGATGGAGCCTTCGCTGGTAACACGCATTCGCGGGCTCCTCCGACCAGATTTTGAGCGAGTTCCTTCGCTTCGGGTCCGTACCGACCAAACAGAGGCGGGCATGGTGCGCCTCACCGACGAGCAGTTCGCGCACATCGATGCCGCCGAAGACAACGACCGTATTCTTTGCGCCGGCGGCGCTGGCACCGGCAAGACATTTCTCGCCGCCGAGCTGGCGCGAAGGCAGGCCGCGCTGGGGCGATTGGTGACCTTGTGTTGCTCGAGTCCGACGTTGGCGGCGTTTCTCTCCGCGCGCGTCGGGAATGACGCAAGCATTGAGGTGATTCGGGAGACGACCCCCTCGCAGGTCGCGCCAAGTGATTACCTCGTCGTTGACGAGGGCCAGGACCTTCTCAATTTCACGGCCCTGAATGCCCTCGATGCGCGCGTGAAAGGCGGGCTTAAGGACGGCAAGTGGTGTGTGTTCTACGACGGCAACGCGCAGTCCGGGCTTATCGGCAGTTATGACCCCGAAGCCTTGGCGCTGCTTCAGTCATATGGCGCAACCACGATTCGGCTTAAGCGCAACTGCCGAAACACTATCCCTATCGTGACTCAGACGCGCCTGATGACTGGCGCGGACCTGGGAACCCCGATGGCTGGCGAAGGTCCGTCGATGCGCACGGTGTATTACAAAGACGCGGAGGATCAGGCAAAAGCGCTCGACACTGAAATTCGGCGCCTTCGAGAAGAAGGCGTTGAGGACGGCGAGATCACGATATTGACGACCTGCTCCCCTGCTCAGTCCACCGCGGTTCGCTCAGGATTGGCCGAACGTTATGGCATGCGACTGCTCACGTCGGCGGTCACCGGAGCATGGCCATGCGCGGCAATAACGGTATCAAGTGTTGCCGATTTTAAGGGCCTCGAAAACACCTTTGTTCTCGTCACGGACATCGATGACTTCGCGCAGTCTGGTCGGTCTCGCAACCTCGTATACGTCGCAATGAGCCGCGCGCGCGTGGGACTCTGGCTCGGCATTCACGAATCGCTAAAGAACCCGGTGAAAGCCATTATGGCAGGCAACCTGTCAGCCGTCATTGCGCGATGACGGACAATCTCGACCTCAAAGCGAACGTGGCGAGTCAGAGAGACGCGCTGGTTGCCTTTCTTCATCGCCATGTCGTTGGACCATTCTCCGGACTCGACGAGACCCTGTCTGAGCTGCCGCACAAGCGGTACCTGATGGGAACGCTGTACGCGGAGAACGCGCGCAGCGACGAAGTGCTCGTCGAGGAGCAGCAGGATCCGAACGGCGGCACCGCGAGTGATGAACTCGCCGATGATCCGGTTACGTTCGCGAATTCCTGGCTTCCTAGCTCTCTCGGAGTCAGCTTCTTTTTCACCGGACGTCCTTCGTTGCGCGTCGGCGCCTGGGCCGCGCGCTACGAAGCGCGACCGAAGCGCGCATTCGGGCGGGTTGCTCTCGCGGAAGAAAGCTCGCCCGTGATTCAGGAGATCCACAAGCCTACCGACGCCGCTCGCGAAAGGACCTCAACTGTCCTGTTCGATGGGCGAGCGAGCGTGGACGTTTTCTGGCGGCTCGTCGGCGGAGGATTTCTAGTAACTGTTGTACTTCGCAATCGCCAGCAACAGCAGGATCCCTCGAAGATCGACGCTGAGTCGTGCCTGCATCAGGTCGGCATGTTCTGCGAGCCTGTCGATGGCATGATTCGCGAATACCCGTCCGCATCGTTTTTGTCGCGCGATGAGGAAGAGGGTGAGCTCCGGCTGCTCCATCGTGGCGCGAAGACTTTCGCGATCGGTCATGGATGTGCCGCCGGGTGGCTCGGGGAAGCGTCCCAGCATCCATCCCGGGTACGAACCGAGCTTTTGCCGCGGCATGAGGTTCCGGCCGTCGTCGCGGCCGGCTCGAACGCGCCCGTACTTCGACTTTCCCGCTTAGCCGACCCATCGGTCGATCTGGACGTTCTCCAGGCCGAGCTTAACGCCTTCGTCGACGAATATGACGAATGGATTGGCGGGCTCGTCGCGGCGGCGGAAGAAGTGCCGAGTTCACTTCGAGGCGCCGCGGGCCGTGTGATCGAACGCTTGCGTGTCGCTGTCACACGCATGCGTCATGGCGTTCGCGTGCTTTCGGAAGATTCGGTTTCTTTGCGCGCGTTCCGGCTCGCGAACCATGCCATGCTCACGCAAATGCGGCGCAATGAGACTGACCTCGCTGGAACTAAGCGCGCGAGAAATGAAGTGCTGGAACCACGCATCGACTACTCGGCCCTGACATATGCGTGGCGACCTTTCCAGCTTGCCTTCCAGCTCCTCGTACTCCCTTCCGTGCTTAGCGCGACCGACGACGATCGAGACATTGTCGATCTCCTCTGGTTCCCCACAGGCGGAGGGAAGACGGAGGCTTATCTAGCGGTAGCGGCGATGGAAATTTTTTCACGCCGTCTTAGATATGCTGACGGTGGTGCCGGTACGACCGTGATTACTCGCTACACGCTGCGCCTTCTATCAGCCCAGCAGTTCCAAAGGGCCGCGGCCCTCATATGCGCGTGCGAAGTCATCCGTCGGGACCATGCCGACGAAATGGGCGAAAGCCCTATCACGATCGGATTATGGGTTGGTGACGAGGTTGCTCCCAACCGCTACGGCAAAGCCTACGAAAAGATGCAGGAGGCGTACGAAGCGGAATTCCCTCTCAACTCTTTTCAGTTGGAGCAATGCCCTTGGTGCGGGACATCCGTGTTTCCCCATCGGCGCGACGATGATACGGGCGCGTATGGTGTGCGGTCTTCCCAGTCGACATTTGAGTTCTTCTGCCCGACGGCTTCTTGTCTGTTTCACGACAAGCTGCCAGTCGCCGTGGTGGACGATGACCTGTACGAGAATCCGCCTACGTTCCTTCTCGGAACGGTGGACAAATTCGCTCGTCTCGCCTGGGAAGAGCGCGCCGGGGCGTTTTTCGGCGGGGACGGTCGCCAGCCGCCCAGTCTGATCATACAGGACGAGATGCACCTCCTGTCTGGTCCTCTGGGCACAACCATGGCCGTCTATGAAGGGGCCATCGAAGCACTTATGGCCTATCGCGGAGGGAGGCCGAAGATCCTCGCTTCTACAGCCACGATTCGCAGAGCCAATGACCAATCCTGGAGTCTGTTTGGCCGAAAGCTCCACCTTTTTCCTCCTCCCGGATTGGACGCGTCAGACTCGTATTACGCGAAGGCCGACCCAACCAGAGCCGGCCGGTTATACGTCGGATTAATGTCGCAGAGCCATACGCCGCATACCACGACCGTGCATGTCGCGGCGGCTCTACTTCAAGCGCCAGTGGAACTGCACGTACCCGATCCGCTCCTCGACGCCTACTGGACCTTGGTCGCTTACCACAACAGTCTGCGTGAACTCGGACGCACGCTGACATTGGCGCGCGATGACATCCCAGCGCGCGTCAAGGTCATTGCACATGATCAGTCAAGGATACGCGAGCTCAATGAGGACAACGTCATGGAGCTCACCGGAAACGTTGGTGGAGCTGAGCTTCCCGGCATTCTGGCTCGTCTGAAATCACCCGCGACACAGACTGACTCTGTATCTCTGCTCGCAAGTACGAACATGCTTTCGGTTGGCGTTGACGTGCCCAGGCTGGCCTTGATGCTGATGAATGGTCAGCCGAAAACGACGTCCGAGTACATCCAGGCTACGAGTCGTGTCGGCCGTTCCCAAGTGCCGGGTCTCGTGGTCACGCTGTATGTCTCGACCAAGCCGCGAGATCGATCCCATTACGAAGGATTTGGTCCGTATCACGCGGCATTGTACCGATATGTTGAGCCAACCAGTGTCACTCCATTTTCGCCCCCTTCGCGCGATCGCGCGTTGCATGCCGCGCTTGTCGTCCTGGTGCGACACGGTGCCGGGCTCTCATCGAATGATTCCGCTACGGACTTCCGAGTGAACGACCCTGAGATTGAGAGGGCCATCGCGTCCCTCGAGGATCGGGTACGCCGAATCGACGGCGGTGAGTCCGATGCGGCTTCAGCGCAGTTGCGAGAACTGGCGGCGGACTGGCAGCGACAAGCGGATGAGGCAAAAGCTGACAACCGCAAGCTCTACTATGCGGCCAGCAAGCCTCATAGTGCTCTACTTCAGAACTTTGGTGATTCGCGCGACGGTTGGGACACGCTGCACTCGATGCGCAATGTCGACAGAGCTTGCGCCCTGGCCGTCGTCGGGGAGGATCGTTGATGGCGCGCTCCACCGACCGCAGCATCCGTCTGACGCAGACTTTGGTTCCTTTCGGAGTTGGCGCGATCTATGACTTCCGGGGCGAAAGCCTGATTGCGTGCGACATCTCTTACTGGCATGGACGTGGCCAGCCCATACGCAGTCGCCGATTAGCTGAAGCGTTGGGAGTAGAAGGGTTCCGGGCAGCGCCGTCGCAGGTTTCGATCTTTGGCATGTCAACCGCTGCCGGCGTACCGTATTACCGCTTCCCACAGTGGTTGTTCTGCCAGCGTTGCCGCACGATGGTAAAATGGTCCACCAAGATGGAAGTCAATGGTGAACCAGCGCGTTGCGGCAAATGCCCGAAACGTCCGCAGCTAGTTCCGATGCGCTTCGTTGTCGCCTGCAAGAAAGGCCATCTGGGTGACATGCCCTGGGAGTACTGGGCGCACTTCGGCGCCACCGAAGCACATCAGAAGAATTGCAAGTCGCGGGATCTCAAGTTCATCGCGCTCTCGGGGTCAGGAGCTGGCCTGGAGTCACTGCGCGTCGAGTGCAAGACCTGTGGCGCAAAGCGAAGCCTTGCTGGTATCAGCAGCAGGGAGACGGCACGCGCAATGAAGGTCAAGTGTCCGGGGAAGCAGCCATGGCAATACGTCGAAGGAGGAAGTACCTGCACGGAAGAACCGGTGGTCCTGCAACGCGGTGCGAGCAATCTGTATTTCGCCCACGTGCGCTCCGCGATCGATATCCCACCTGAATCCCTGTACGACGAATTTGGCGAATTGACTATTCAGGTCACCAACCATCCGATGTATCAAGCGCTGAAGAGCGACCCGGATGGCGCGCTTGCCGACACGCTAATTCAAACGATGGCAAGACAGATCAAATGTTCCGCCGATCAAATCCGGGTGATTGTCCGGGAGGAGTTGCGTGCCATTTCCGGCCGCTCGATCGCCGGTGGCAGTGCTGACCTTGAAACCGATGAATGGCGGGCGTTCACTTCTCGTCAAGAAGGGCACCGTCCGAAGGACCGCTTCGTTACCCGCCACGTACCATTTCTTTCGGATCCGGACAAACAGGAGTCGTCGCCCGCTGTTCGATCGCTCGATGACCTGATCGGCATGGTCGTACTGGCGACCAAACTGCGAGAGGTTCGCGCGCTAGTCGGCTTTAATCGATTTGAGATTACCGATGAACTTGTACCGCCCGACCTGGGCAGAAAGCTCGGATGGCTTCCTGCCATTGAGGTGTTCGGAGAAGGCCTCTTCTTTACGTTGCGCGAGGACGCGCTTCGCGATTGGGAGAATCAGCCGGCCGTCGTAA